>POVV01000028.1_pt1 | contig 159586 bp, 145 predicted proteins | sample 1560271 | NCBI WGS metagenome assembly POVV01 (sample SAMN08337232, study PRJNA429181) | Bioreactor metagenome, whole genome shotgun sequencing project. | biome: cows' rumen and soil; feature: anaerobic; isolation source: anaerobic chemostat enrichment culture, galacturonate as sole carbon... | reverse complement strand
AGCGCAGGCTAGTAAGACCCCTTGAAGACTACAAGGTAGATAGGACAGAGGTAGAAGTGCAGTAATGCATGTAGCTGACTGTTACTAATCGGTCGAGGGCATGACCAAAGAGCTTAGCAGGTGAGAGCTTGCTAAGAGAGTCGTCATACATTATTCGAATTTCATGTGCAGTTTTGAAGGTATAGTATAGTGACTAGTAATAGTCACTTGTCTTGTATCATAGTATATGTGCAGAGGGGAATCATCCAGTGGTAGGATGACAGTCTCCAAAACTGTTCACGGGGGTTCGAATCCCTCTTCCCCTGCTTAGAGCTAATAAAATTATTTATTAGCTCTTTTTTTGTACAATAAGGAAGTTATTGCTTCGCATAAATTAATATAAAAGAAGGATCAATAGATTGTTAAATGACAATACAGGTATGTTAAAGGAAAGTCAATAATTGACGAAGAATAAAAGAAATTAAGAGTTTAAGAAATATATTTTTTTAAATAATTATAATATAAGTATATATTATTGAGTCAATTTACTAGTTCCTTATACAAAATATATAAAATAGTTAATATATTTAAAATGAAAAATTTGTCTAAAAATTCACAAACACAATTGTATAAATGATAGTTGTGTGATATACTGAATAAGTAAAAACAATTAAAATAACATAAATCAATCATTAGGAGGTATTTCATTATGGCAAGATTTACATTACCAAGAGACTTATACTATGGAAAAGGCAGCCTAGAAGTGCTTAAAACACTAAAAGGGAAGAAAGCGATTATTGTAGTTGGCGGTGGCTCAATGAAACGCTTTGGATTCTTAGATAAAGTATTAGATTATCTAAAAGAAGCTGGAATCGAAACACAATTATTTGAGAATGTAGAACCAGATCCTTCTGTAGAAACGGTTATGAGAGGCGCAGAAGCTATGAGAAAATTTGAGCCAGATTGGATTATTTCGATTGGCGGTGGTTCTCCAATCGATGCTGCAAAGGCAATGTGGGCATTTTATGAATACCCAGAAACAACTTTTGAAGATTTAATTACACCTTTTAATTTTCCAGAATTAAGACAAAAAGCGAAATTCCTTGCAATTCCTTCAACATCTGGTACTGCAACAGAAGTTACAGCTTTTTCAGTAATAACAGATTATTCTTCTGGAGTGAAATATCCATTGGCTGATTTTAATATCACACCAGATGTAGCTGTTGTTGATCCAGAATTAGCAGAGACAATGCCTCCTACATTGACTGCACATACAGGAATGGATGCACTAACACATGCAATTGAAGCATATGTATCAACTTTAAATTCACCATTTACAGATCCACTTGCATTAAAAGCGATTCAAATGGTATTTGAAGAATTAATTGATTCTTATAAAGGAGATAGCAAAGCAAGAGAGCAGATGCATTATGCACAGTGTCTTGCAGGTATGGCATTTAGTAATGCATTACTTGGAATTGTACATTCTATGGCTCATAAAACAGGTGCAGCGTTTTCCACAGGACATATTCCTCATGGATGTGCAAATGCAATTTATTTACCATATGTTATCCAATTTAATTCTAAAAATGAAGAAGCAAAAAGCCGTTATGCATACATAGCTAAATTTATTGGCATTACAGGAGATTCCGAAGAAGACTTGATTCATAAACTGTGTGCAAAGATTGATGATTATAATGTAAAATTAGGAATTCCAAAAACGTTAAAAGAGTTTGGAATTAACGAAGAAGAGTTCAAAACTAAAGTAGCTAAAATTGCAGAGCTTGCAGTAGGCGATGCCTGTACAGGATCAAATCCAAGACAGATTACTCCAGACTTAATGGAAAAATTATTTAATTGTATCTATTATGGAACAGAAGTTAATTTCTAAATTATACATAGAAGGGATTGCTTTGCAAATTAAATACTTAGATGATTTTATAGTAATTTTCTTTTAGAGGGGTGTATTTTAAAAGTATAGGATTACTGTTTCTATAATAAAATCTAAAAAAGGGCATATTGCCCTTTTTTAGATTTTATGCCTACTTAGTTAATTTCTAATCATACATGAGAAAATAAGCCGCTTATCTTATTTCGTATCATGCATAAGTTTAAATTTACTTAAAAAGAGATCTAACGTGAGCAATTTCTTCCTGAGAAGCTTTAGAAGCAGGAACATAGTATGATTTACTTCTTGCGATTTGGTATAATTCTTCCTGAGAAGCTTCACATTGATTACGAAGCTGCTTTAAAGTTTGTTTTAACTGAGGATTTTCAGTTTGGGTAATCATTTCTGCATAACGTGTAAGTTCACCATTGATTCCAACTAAAGCATCACTTACCATTGTTTTTTCCATCATCATAACTAACACCTCCTATTGTAAAAACTGGATTAATTGTTGTTTTGTTTGTTCAGCGGATTGAGCTGATTTTTGAAAAAATTGTTTTACCTGTGAATCGTTTGCCTGTTCTGCATAAGCAGAAAATTTACAATGAGCGGTATCATGTCCTCCGATCAAATGTCTTAAATTCTGTAAATCAAGTTCTGAAATCTCTTGCATTGTTTTGCCTCCTTTAAATAAAATAAGTTGATTTAGATAACTTTATCAGTTACTTAGACAAAATTAGTATGCCCAAGAAAAATAAAAAAATTAATAAAATAAAAAAATAAAGATATTCAAAAGAACATCTTTATTTTTTCGTCTTTTATAAATTATTATTTGATTACGATAAAATCCTTATTATAAAATTCAGCTATTTTATAATTCGCATAATTTTCTTTATCAGTTGTAATATCATCAAAATAAATTAATTCAGGGTACACTGTTAAAGGTGAGATATAAACTTCTTTTAGGGAATCATCATGATAGAGAGCCTCACGTTCATCCATTTGTTTGTCAAATTCTTTTGCCTCTCCGCTAACAATTGATTTCACAGCTCGCACACCAGTGGACAAACTAATTTCAAGTGTTGTTAAGTGAACAATACCATATAATACAAATGTAAATAAAATCAAATTACCAATGATAGGCTTTACATTCACATAATGCTCACCCAACCAGTTACTCTGCTCTAATTCATTTATTTTAGTTCTTAACCATCCAGCATAGTAAATAATATTAGTTGAGAAAAATAATATTGCTCCAAAATAAATAATATCCAGATAACGAGGTGCAGGAATTCCGTTTGTTGAATAATAACCAGGCATTAATAAAACTGCATACATACTAAAGGTAACTAAAGTAAAAATTACTGGATATTTAAATTTATAGTTTACTTTTTTAAGACCTATAAAGGCGATGATACCTATAAAAAGTATTCCCATGAATACAACTGTATTGGTATATAATTTAGCATATCCAAGTCCATGCAAATATGATTTTATAATTGTTTCAATAACGGTTTGTTTCTCAGTAAATGACTCTTGGCGTCTCATATTACCTGGAGCACCAACGCATAATGCAAATCCAATCAGATAAACAATAGTATTAATCCCATATTTTATCTTAAAGGATTTAGATAGATTTTTTTTCAAGATAGATTCAATAAATAAAATAATTGTACAGACAAAACCAAGCAATGTAATAGCAAAATGTCCTCCTGCGACAACGAACGATAAGATACAAAGTGCAATGCAATTAGCTGTACTTAATGTTTGTGTATGAAAAGCTAATAATGATTTTCCAAGTAATATAAAGGCTAAATACAAGAAAAATGTGTATCCGACACCACCGGTATACCAAAAGAATCCTTCTACTGGATTAGGAAGATATTGAATTGATAAAAAGGCAGTGGCAGATGACAAAATAATATAAATATATTTGTCGGTACCTAACATTTTATATAGTAATACATAATATAGGTAGAAAATAGATACGATTAAAATTCCAATTAGTATAACAGAATGTAAAAATGTTAACTGTTCAGAAAACAGTGACGGACGAAGCGCTGCAAAAAAACTCATAGCATAAGTCCCTTGCCAAATGCCCCAATAGCTGGTCGCTCTTTCAATTGCAGCAGCAATCACTGCAAAAAATGCTGATATACCAGTATTATTCCTTAAAGCAGCGCCCGTTAAAATGGTATAGTTAAAATCATCTGCACTTGGATGATTATAAAAACCAATGATAAAAAGCGGAAGAGTTGAAACAATCAATACGATAACTGAAATAAAAGCAAAAAATTTTCTTGAAAATACTATTTTATGAATGTATTTTTCCCAAAAAAACTTACACATATCAAATAACCAAGTCACAAAAATGCCTCCTTAAGAACATTTAATTTATTTAAAACTGTTTTTTAAAACCAAGCTGCAAAGCTAACTTTGATTGTAGCAATATTTATAAAATATGGCAAGCGTTTGTACAATAATTAAATGAATTGTAATCTTTTATTGATATTAAATTATGATATAATAGTATAGGTTGTTTTTAGGAGTGTTGATAGGAGCAACAATCTAAAGTAAGCATAGAAAGTTAGAGGAATAAATCATGCGGTTACCTGAATTATTTGAGAATAAAATGAGAGAGATTCTTAGTGATGAATTTGATGATTATTTAAAAAGTTACAACTATAAACGAATGTATGGACTACGAGTGAATACAAATAAAATATCAACGCAAGAATTTGAAAAAATATGTCCTTTTAAAATAGATAAGATACCATGGATTCCAAATGGATATTATTATGATGGAAGCAAGGAACATCCTGCAAAGCACCCTTATTATTATGCTGGTTTATATTATCTACAAGAACCAAGTGCAATGACCCCTGCATCACGTCTAGAGATAAATCCTGGTGATGTGGTACTTGATATGTGTGCGGCACCAGGAGGGAAAGCTACAGAATTAGGTTCAAAACTTAAGGGAGAGGGGCTTTTAGTTGCTAATGATATCAGTAATTCCAGAGCAAAAGCACTTCTTAAAAACATTGAACTTTTTGGAATATCAAATGTATTTGTAGTAAATGAGACCCCAGATAAACTTCTTAATTATTATGAAGAGTATTTTGATAAAATTTTAATTGACGCTCCATGTTCTGGTGAAGGAATGTTTCGCAAAGACCCAGCTATTATTAGCAGTTGGGAGAAAAATGGACCTGAGTTTTATGCAAAGATTCAAAGGGATATTATAGTACAAGCTGCAAAAATGTTAAAACCAGGTGGGCTCATGTTGTACTCTACGTGTACTTTTTCTCCAGTAGAAAATGAGGGGACCATCCAATTTCTTCTAGATGCGTATAAGGATTTTGAATTAAGAGAGATAGAAGGGTTTGAGGGATTTTCAAAAGGAAGACCAGAACTTGTAAATGGAAGTGAAGAATTAACTAAAACGGTTCGTATATGGCCACATAAAATGGAAGCCGAGGGACATTTTCTCGCATTACTTCATAAAAAAGGAGAAAAAACATCCGATATAACTACTGATGAGTCATATCAGATTACAAAGACAGAGTCGGATATATTAGAAGCGTTCCTTAAAAATGTTCATATGGATATGGAACGTAAATATATTGATATAAAAGGGGAACGAGTATTTTATGTATCCAAGTACATGAAGAATTTAAAAGGGGTGCGATTCCTTCGTTCCGGTTTGTTGCTTGGAGAAATTAAGAAAAATAGATTTGAACCAAGTCAGGCTCTTGCCTTGGCTTTAAGAGAAGAGGAGTTTGATTTTACTATTAATTTTTCAGTCGAAGATAATAGAGTGATTAAATATCTAAAGGGAGAAACACTTGATGTTAGTGACATTGTAGAGAAGGGGGAATCAGGTTGGCAACTCATATGCGTAGACCATTTTCCGCTTGGATGGGGAAAATTAAACAATGGAATTTTGAAGAATAAATATAGTTCTTCATGGCGCTGGCAATAATTGCTCAAGTGGACTAGTTGTAATAATAGTTAAAATATAGTAATATTACTAGTAGTGTTGTTTATGGATACAAATTTAAAGGGGATTGTTTTATGAAAATATACGGCAGTAGTTTTATGAAAGTTACCATTGCAATTTTATTATCGTTTATTCTTACATTACCGGCACAAGCATCTTCTAAAACAAGTATATCAAATCAAATAACTGACATTAATAAGCAGAAAAAAAACACAGAAGCAAATATTAATGATGCAAAAAATAAAGTCAATAATTTAGAATCGGCAAAGAATAAGTTAGAGACTTATTTGAGTGAATTAAATGCTAAGCTTATGGAATTAAGTGAACAACTAGAGGATTTAGGAAATCAGATTACAACAAAAGAAGAAGAGATTACAACGACGCAGCAGGAATTAGATGATGCAAAAGCCAAAGAAGAAAAACAATACATAGATATGAAGACTCGTATTAAATTTATGTATGAGAATGGTGACACTACATATCTTCAGCTCTTTCTTGAAGCAGAAAGTATATCAGAAGCCTTAAATAGAGCAGAATACATTATGCAGATATATGATTACGACCGTGATATGCTAACGAAGTTTAAAGAAACAAAAGAAGAAATTGCAGAGAAAGAGGCGTTGCTTGTAAAAGAGCAAGAAGAATTGCTTGCATTACAAAATGAAGTTGAGGTAAAGCAACAACAGGTTGCAGAGGTAGTTGCTTCCACTTCTACCAAGATATCTTCTTACTCTAGTGAAATCGAAGCAACTGAAAAGAAAGCAAAAGAGTATGAAGCAAAGCTAGCAGAGCAAAACGACAAGTTAGAAAATCTAAAACAGCTACAGGCTCAGCAAAAGGCAGCAGCAGAAAAAGCAGCAAAGGAAAAGGCTGCGAAAGAAAAAGCAGAAAAAGAAGCCACTACAAAAGGTCAACAAAGTGCATCTACAGATTCTGAAAATAATGCAGGAGGAGCCTCTTCAAGTTCCGCAGGTGATTTGGCAATGCTTGCAGCAATCATCCAATGTGAGGCTGGTGGCGAAAGTACGGAAGGCAAACTCGCCGTTGGATCCGTTGTCATGAATCGAGTTAGAAGTTCTTCCTATCCAAATACAATAGTAGGAGTGATATATCAAAGTGGCCAATTCTCTCCAGTAGCAAGTGGGAGATTTGCACTGGTTTTGGCGCAAGGTGCGAACAGCAGCTGTGTATCGGCAGCGCAACGTGTATTGGATGGACATTCCTCTGGTAGTTGGCTACAATTTAGAACTGCCAATTCTATGATTGATGGAACGGTAATTGGTAATCATGTGTTTTTTTGATTCATTACGACTGTTTACAAGGTGCCGACGGAGTCGACACCTTTTTGTATCTAGGATAATTCTATTAAATATACAATCCGCTCGCTTATTGCAAGTTCTAACTATAAATTGTAATGAATATGGTTGAGTAGAGAATAAGTTAGGCTTGCTCTGTTTGGGAGGCGAAGCAGAAAGGAATCAAAAGGCATGAGTAAGAGTAAAAGGATTTTACTTACTTTAATGGCTGGAATAGGAATTGTCGCTATTGTAGGAGGAATATGGGTCGTAAAGCTTAAAATACAAAAAGAGTCACAACCAAAATTTGAAGCAGAAAAAAAGATTACAGTCTTTAGTTCCAATATTATTGTAAGTGAAAATCAGGAATTCGATAATATTACTCCTCAATTAAAGCTAGAGGAGAAAATGATAAATGATTTTGCAGTCGCAAATATTCAATATAAATTTGGTGAGGACACAGAAGTAGTAGATAGTGAGCTGATTAAAAAATGGATTACAGTTGACGAGAAACAAGTTCTATTAAGAGAAGAAAATGTAAAAGAGTATGTAAAAGGTCTGGCAAAGAAATATGACACGGTGGGGATTGAACGGCCGTTTGTCGATTCTCATGGTGATGTAGTTACTGTATCAGGAGGGCCTTATGGCTGGGAAATTGATCAGGAAGAAGAGACAAAAGAATTGCTTGCCCTTATTAATGAGGGAAAATCGATTAAAGATAGAGAGCCAGTCTATAAGCAAAAAGCTTTTGCTAGAGGAATGAATGACATTGGGAATACTTATGTTGAAGTTAACATGAGTGAACAAAAAATGTGGTTTTATAAAGATGGTGAACTAATCGTCTCAACGAATATAGTTACAGGGAATCTAGCGAAAGGGCATGGGACTCCAACAGTAGTTGGTTATATTTATAATAAAGTGAGAAATACAAAACTTGTCGGGACAGGGTATGTTGCATTTGTAAATTACTGGATGAAGGTTTATGGCTCCATTGGAATTCATGATGCATCATGGAGAAGTAAATTTGGGGGTAATATATATACGACAAATGGGTCACATGGTTGCATCAATACTCCTTATGACAATGTTAAAATGATATTTGATAACATTGAGATAGGGACACCAGTTATCATATTTTATGAAAACGAGAAAGATTAGAACGAGAGATAAAAAATGAAGATTCAAACAAATTTCTATAAAAATGTATTTTCTTTAGTAATACCGCTAGCATTGCAAAATTTAATCAATGTTGGTGTAACAACGGCTGATGTAGTGATGCTTGGTAAGGTTGGGGAAACGTCACTTTCTGCTTCATCACTAGCTGGTCAGGTTCAATTTATTATGACACTTATATTATTTGGTCTTACATCAGGTGCAGCGGTGCTTACTTCACAATATTGGGGGAAAAAGGACATTGATGCAATCGAAAAAGTAATGGGAATAACACTTCGAATCGGTATCATGGTTGCACTTGTATTTTCGTTTGCAGCTATTTTAATTCCCGAAAAATTAATGAGAGTTTACACAGCTGATCAAGTACTTATTAAAGAAGGAATAAAATATTTAAGAATTATTTCCATTGCATATACATTAAATGCTATCACTATGATATACTTAAATATTATGAGGAGTATAGAAAAGGTTATTATTTCCACGGTTGTTTATTCCATTTCTTTACTTGTCAATATTATATTAAATGCTATTTTTATCTTTGGGCTATTCGGATTTACAGCCATGGGGATAGAAGGAGCGGCTCTTGCTACGTTGATTGCAAGAGCAGTTGAATTGTGCATTGTTATTGGATATGAAATCAAAGGTAAACATGAAGTTCATTTGCGTTTTTCTCATATCTTTAAAATGGACAAGACATTATTTAGAGATTTTTTAATATTATCCTTTCCAGTATTATTGAATGAATTGATGTGGGGAGCTGGTTCCTCTGCTAATACGGCGGTAATGGGCCATATGGGTAGTGCGGCAGTGGCAGCTAATTCTGTTGCACAAGTTACGAGGCAGCTAGCTACTGTAATATCATTTGGAATTGCGTCTGCTGCTGCGATTATGCTAGGTAAGACAATCGGTGAGGAAAAATATGAAGAAGCAAAAATCTATTCAAAAAGATTTGTGAAACTAAGTATTTTATTTGGTGGATTTGGCGCAACATTAATTATTTTAATCAGACCATTTATTATAAGCAGTCTTAGTCTGACAGATGCTGCTAAAAGTTATCTTGGATTTATGCTTTTGGTAATGGCATATTTTACTTTATGTCAGGCTTATAATACAACCATGGTAGTAGGAATTTTTCGCTCGGGAGGAGATACCCGTTTTGGCCTTATATTAGATATATTAAGTATGTGGGGTGGATCGATTCTTTTAGGAGCACTTGCTGCTTTTGTATTTAAATTTAGTGTACCGATTGTTTACATTTTATTAATGAGTGATGAAATACTTAAATTGCCATTTACAACAATAAGGTTTCGAAGCTATAAATGGTTAAAAAATATAACAAGATAGGAGAATGAAAGATGTCAGAGAAAAGTTGTAATAATTCAGAATGTTCAAAGGAAAGTTGTGAAGGATGTCCAAGCAAAGGCGCTACACAAAGTTTCTTAGTTGAACCTAACATTCATTCAAATGTTAAAAAAGTAATTGGAGTAGTAAGTGGCAAAGGTGGTGTGGGTAAATCAATGATTACTGCTTCCTTAGCCACACTTATGCAACAACAAGGGTATCAAACAGGAATACTTGATGCGGATATCACTGGTCCATCGATTCCAAAAATGTTTGGATTAAAAGGACCTGCACAAGGAACAGAAGAAGGAATTTATCCTGAGGAAGCAAAAAATGGAACTAAAGTTATGTCTGTCAATCTGTTAATGGAGGATGAAGAGGCTCCTGTTATATGGAGAGGGCCTGTCATTTCTAATATGGTGAAGCAGTTTTGGAGCGATGTAATGTGGGGAGAATTAGACTTTTTATTCGTTGATATGCCACCAGGAACAGGAGATGTACCTCTTACCGTTTTCCAATCACTTCCAGTTGACGGAATTGTTGTAGTAACCTCTCCTCAAGATTTGGTAAGTATGATAGTGAAAAAGGCATACCATATGGCAAAAACAATGAATATACCAATTATAGGAATTGTTGAAAATTATAGCTTTATCAAATGCCCAGATTGCGATAAGAAGATAAAAGTATTTGGAGAAAGTCATATTGATGAGATAGCTGGCACGCTAGGACTTGAGGTATTAGGTAAGGTTCCAATTGAGCCAGATTATGCTAGTGCAGCAGATGCGGGAGAGTTTTATCGTATTAAAAATGATTATATACAAAAGGCTTCGCAGATATTAACAAAGCTATAACAGACCAGCCAAAACAGTTTAAATACACCTTGTTTTTTTAGTCTCACAATTTCATAAAAAAATTAAATTGCTTGTTGAAATATCTTGGAATGTGTAGTATAGTGTTTAAGGCAATAAAGTTGAAAAGTTTGAAAGCGGATAATTAATATCCGCTTTACTTATGAGGAGGCAAGCATGGATAACAAAAAAAGTTATAATCAAAAGATTATACTTGGTATTCAACACGTATTAGCGATGTTTGGTGCTACTGTATTAGTACCTGCTTTAACCGGTTTGAATACTTCAATCACACTATTTTGCGCAGGATGTGGAACTTTAATTTTTCATTTAGTTAGTAAGAAAAAAGTACCTGTTTTTTTAGGTTCAAGTTTTGCATTTATGGGAGGAATTATTTCTGTTATAGGTTCTTCAAGAATGGGAGACCCAGATTTTCTTGAGAAACTTGCAACAGTTAAAGGGGCATTGATTGTAGCGGGATTGATTTACGTTTTATTTGCAGCTTTGATAAAATTAGTTGGATATGATAAAGTAAATAAATTGTTACCACCTATCGTAACTGGACCGATTATCATAGTAATTGGTTTAAGACTTAGTAGCTCAGCTATAAGTTCAGCATTCTATTATAACAATGAGTTTAGCCTAAAGGCAGTTTTTGTTACAGTAATTGTTTTAACAACGGTTATTTGTATTTCGGTTTTTGCAAAAGGTATTTATAATCTAATGCCAATTCTTTTTGCTATTATCATTGGATATATTGTTAGTATTCCTATGGGATTTGTTAATCTTGATCCTGTAAGAAATGCAGAATTCTTCTCTTTCATGGACTCCAATATCACAACTCAATTATTCCTTATGCCTGTTTTTAAAGTAGATGCCATTTTAGCGATTGCACCTATTGCACTTGTAACTTTAATTGAACATGTGGGTGATATTACAACAAATAGTGCAGTGGTAGGTAAGAACTTTATGATTGATCCAGGTGTACACAGGACAATCTTAGGAGATGGCTTGGCTACTGCGTTTGCAGGTTTGCTTGGAGGGCCAGCAAATACTACTTATGGTGAAAATACTGGTGTGTTAGCAGTAACAAAGAATTATGATCCTTCTATTATTCGTATTGCAGCAGTATTCGCAATTATTTTAGGAATATTTGGAAAGATTGGTGGTTTGATTACAAGTATACCTGGACCTGTAAGTGGTGGTATTAGTATTGTTTTATATGGTATGATTTCTTCTGTTGGTGTACGTATCTTAATCAATGCCAGACTTAATTTTGGTAATAGTAGAAATCTAATGATTGCTGCACTTATCCTTGTACTAGGTATTGGTTGTGACAGTGTCCCAGTGGTAGGTACTGTAACCATTTCTGGACTTGCACTAGCAGCAATTGTGGGTATGTTCTTAGCAGCGATTTTACCAGAAGGTAAAGATAGTATATTGGAGTAGATATAGAAGCCAAATAAAAGCAGATTGTGGTATAATTTATATACTACAATCTGTTTTTGCATAGGATACAGCCTGCTTGATGCACTTAGTAAGAAAGCAGATATTTGTACAAGAAGAAAGGTGAATTGTGATGAAGAAATATGATATTATTTTATTTGATGTAGATGGAACTTTACTGGATTTTCATGCGGCGCAGGAGAATGCGTTAAAAATGGCTTTTGAAAAACATAATTATGAATTAAATGATAATGTAAAAACAATTTATGATGAAATCAACCATAGTCTTTGGAATCAATATGAACAGGGGAAAATCACTAAAGAAGAGGTTATTTATACGCGTTTTGTTACATTATTTGCTCGACTTGGCTTAGAGGGAGATGGTGTTGCATTTGAAGATGAATATCAAGAGCTACTTGGACAAGGTCATGATTTGATAGATGGTGCAATGGAAATTATTGATACTCTCTCAAAGACACATGATTTATATATCGTGACAAATGGGGTTACTAAAACACAAAGAAGTCGTTTGAAAGCTTCAGGAATTGATCAATATATGAAAGATGTGTTTATTTCGGAGGAAACAGGATTTCAAAAGCCGATGAGGGAATATTTTGATTATTGTTTTGCCAGAATTCCTGATATTTGTCAAGAAAGGACATTAATTGTTGGTGATTCGCTATCGTCAGATATTTTAGGAGGGAATAATGCTGGTATTGACACTTGCTGGTTTAATCCTTTTCATTTATCATGTGATTTAGATGTTAAAATAAACTACGAAATTAAAAAATTATCAGAACTGCTTCACATAGTAAATTAGTTGCAAAAAAAGAATGTAACAACTATAATAATTACGAATGAATGTTATAAAGCAAAAAGCGAGTGGAGGTTTGAATGAGAAACAGAATCGGTAATGTGTTATGGGGGCTAGTTTTTATAATAATCGGAATCGGGTTTTTAGGAAATATTTTATGGGGATGGAATTTTGAATTGTTTTTTGATGGATGGTGGACGTTATTTATCATTGTTCCTTGCGGAATTAGCATCATTCAAAGAGGAGCAGGGGTTGGTAATTTAGTCGGAATTAGCATTGGAATATTACTTCTTTTATCAGAAATATATGATAGCTATCAATTCTCAAGGTTAATTTTACCAACTATATTTATTATCATAGGTTTACATATTATTTTGAAAAACAGTGGGTACTATCATAAAAATAAAGATTATTATGAACAGAAAAAGCATATAAAAGAAATAGATAATGAGCAAAACAATCATACATATTATAAAGGAGATACTTTTAAACGTTCGAATCTAAAAGGGAATCAAGCAACTTGTGTGTTAAACTCTAAGGTAGTTGATTATGCAGACCAATTATTCGAAGGTATTACTCTGAATTCTGTATTGGGTGCAATTACTCTTGATTTAAGAAATGCAGAGATTAAGGATCATTCCTATATTGATGTCGCAACTGTTCTTGGTGGTGTAGATATTTTTGTTCCAGCTGATGTTGAAGTAAGGGTAGAACAAGTTCCTATTCTTGGCGGAGTGTCAAATAAACCATATACAGGTAATTATACAAGCGTTATTTATTTGAATGCCACATGTATTCTTGGTGGTGTTAGCATTAAATAAAGTATAAAGTAAACACCCTTGGGCTTTTGTAATTGGCTCAAGAGTGTTTTATTTTTTATGAATAATTTACTTAAAAAAAGCCAATAACTTTACATAAACTTATTGGTTTAAAACAAGTTTAAGATGCTCCTTTAAAATATTAAGTGCAGTCAAATTCTCGCCTCCTCTAGGGATAATGATATCTGCATATTTTTTAGAAGGTTCAATAAATTGCTCATGCATTGGCTTTACTGTATTAGAATATTGTTCCATGACCGAATCAATCGTTCTTCCTCGTTCTTTCATATCACGTAGAATTCTTCTCATCAAACGCTCATCTGCATCGGTATCCACATAGATTTTGGTATCCATTAAATTACGAAGCTCTTCATTTTCTAAAATGAGTATGCCTTCTACAATAATAACCTTTTTGGGATAGAGTGGGATTGTTTCTTTTGTTCTGTTATGTATTGTATAGGAATAAACAGGGCGATGAACAACCTCACCATTTTTTAACTTCAATAAATCAGAAATTAATAAATCAGTATCAAATGAATTGGGATGGTCATAGTTTAATTTTTCTCTTTCTTCAAAAGGCATGTCATAGTGCGCTTTATAGTAACAGTCATGGCTAATCAGTTCTATATCATTTTTAAAAAAGTCCTTTAAATTATTTACAATGGTTGTTTTTCCAGAAGCAGAGCCTCCAGCTACGCCAATTACGTATATTTGATTCATGGTAATCCTCCGATTTTTTATTCATGTGTTATTATAGAATATAAAAAACCAGACTGCAAGTAGAAAAGAATGGAGTTTTATATAATTGTGTCAAAACTTGAATAATTAGATACAGAGATGTTTTACATGCTGCTAGCGATGGACACTTATGATCGTTTGTGATATAATTTCTATGGTAAAAGTAAATATTTTGTCAAATAAAGTAAACAAGTTCAATACGTTGATACATTTATTAAATAATTGGGGGTATGTTATGCAGAAACAATATGATGTTATTATAATAGGAGCGGGGCCTTCAGGAATTTTTTGTGCATATGAATTAAAGGAAAAACAAAAAGATATAAGTATATTAATGATAGAAAAAGGCAGAAGAATAGAAAATAGAAAGTGTCCAAAAAGACAAACGAAAGTCTGTGTAGGATGCAAGCCATGTTCCATTACAACTGGCTTTGCTGGCGCAGGTGCTTTTTCCGATGGAAAGCTTTCCTTATCACCAGACGTAGGGGGACATTTGCCAGAAATGTTAGGTTATGACAAGGCATTGGAATTAATTAATGAATCGGATAGCATTTATTTGAAATTTGGAGCGGATACCAATATATATGGAGTGGATAAAGCCAAAGAAATACAGGAAATCAGAAGAAAAGCAATAAACGCAAACTTAAAATTAATTGAATGTCCAATCAGACACTTAGGAACCGAAGAAGGATACAAGATCTATAACAAACTTCAAAATCACCTTCTAGAACAAGGGGTTGAAATGATGTTTAATACAATGGTAAACGATCTGATTATCGAAGATAATAAGGCTAAGGGTGTCCTAACAGACAAAGGAGAGACCATTTATGCAGGAGAAATTGTATCGGCTATCGGTCGAGAAGGATCCGAGTGGTTTAGCCATATTTGTGAAAAATATAACATTGCAACACAAGTAGGCACGGTAGATATTGGTGTTCGAGTAGAAGTCAGAGATGAGGTAATGGAGTTTCTCAATAAAAACCTTTATGAGGCAAAACTTGTTTATTATACTCCAACCTTTGATGATAAAGTAAGAACTTTTTGTACCAATCCATCTGGAGAAGTTGCGACAGAATATTATGAGAATGGTTTAGCTGTAGTAAATGGGCATGCATACAAATCAAAAGAATATAAAACGAATAATACAAATTTTGCTTTGCTTGTTTCGAAGAATTTTACTGAGCCATTCCGCACTCCAATTGAATATGGAAAGCAGATTGCGCAGTTAAGTAATATGCTTTGTGACGGAAAAATATTAGTACAGACCTTTGGTGACTTTCAAAGAGGTAGACGTACAACGGAAGAAAGACTTTGCAGAAATAATTTAATTCCAACCTTAAAAGATGCTGTTCCTGGAGATTTATCTTTGGTATTCCCGCATAGAATTATGGTGGACATTGAAGAGATGATTCTTGCACTAGATAAAGTAACACCTGGTATTGCAAGTGATGAAACCCTTCTTTATGGCGTGGAAGTAAAGTTTTATTCTAATAAAGTAGTAGTAAACAAGGATTTTGAAACAAGTATAGAGTGCCTTAGAGCAATCGGTGATGGAGCTTCTGTGACTAGAGGATTACAGCAAGCATCTGCAAATGGTATCAGTGTGGCAAGAAGTATTTTAAATAAGAAAACTGAGGTTAAGTATTGATGAACACTAGAAAAAGAAGAAAGACTAAATTTGGATTTATATTAATTGCTTGTTTATTAATTGGAGTAATTGTAATAGGATGTACCTCTAAAAGTACATCAATTATTTTTGTTGATAAGCTTGGTGCAAAAGATGTATTTCGCGTTAACGATAGTGTATGTACCTTATCAGAAGCTAAAATTTATCTGACTAATCTACAAGATCAATACGAAAGTGTATATGGCTGTGATATGTGGAAAACAAAGTGTGGAGATTTGACCATTGAAGATTATGTAAAAAAGACAGTGATTGCACAGCTAGCACAAATAAAAAGTATGGCACTATTCTCAAAGCAGTATAATATAGAATTGACACAAGAAGAAAAAAACACTTTAAGTCAAGCTGCAAAAGAATATTTTAGTGGTTTGAGTGATGAACAAGTAAAGGATATGGATATTACAGTAGAGGATGTTGCAAAGGCATATTCCGATTACCTGCTTGCAAGTAAGGTTTACTCATCACTTACGACAGAAACGAATACAGAAGTAAGTGATGATGAAGCACGAGTAGTTACAGTGCAGCAAATAGTAATTAACAAGCATTCACTAGACCAGTCAGGAAGTATAGTTCCATCTACAGAGGAAGAAGCAAAAGAAGCCTATAGTAAAGCGAATACAATTTATGAAAAAGCTAAGAATGGTGAAGATTTTGCTAATTTAGCAGAAAACTATAGTGATAATGATACTTGCGAATTATCGTTTGGTAGAGGAAAATTGGAGAATTCTGTAGAAAAAGTTGTTTTTAATATGGAAAATGATGAATTAAGTGATATAATAGAGACAGAAGATAGTTTTTACATAATGAAATGCATAAACAGTTATGATATAGAAGCAACAGATGCCAATAAAGAGGTTATCATTGAACAAAGAAAAGCAAAAGCTTTTGATGAAGTTTATGAAGTTTTTTTAAATGGACTTGTATCTGAGTTTAATGAAGAACTATGGGATACTGTTACGCTAGGAGACGATGGTGATGTTAAAACAGTCAATTTTTTTGATGTTTACAATCAATATTTTGAAGAGTAGTAATCAATATCTTCTTCGCTCTAACACTGTGGTTTCATAGGTACAAGAACATGAAATTATGCGTGCTAAAATCGACTTTGAAGTATAAAGAGGGGGAACTGTAGATGCAAGAGCACATATTAGTAATTGATGATATGTTGACCAACCTAAAAATTGTAGAAAGCTTTTTAAAGCCGTATTATAAAGTTTCACTTGTTAAATCAGGTGAACAGGCACTAAAATTTATGGAAAAGAATAGGCCAGATTTAATTTTACTAGATATCCAAATGCCGGGAATGGATGGTTTTGAAACGATTCAAAGATTAAAGGAAAATCCGGATGATAGAAATATACCGGTCTTATTTTTGACGTCGCAAGAGGATATTGATAGTAGAATGAGAGGATTTCAACTTGGAGCAACAGATTTTATTCTTAAGCCATTTATGCCCGAAATGGTATTAAAGGTAATTGCTGCCAGGCTAAAGAAAAAAGAAGAAAAAGTCTAATCTAAGGTTTATAACGAAAGCGCTCTGTTAATGGTAGAGCGCTTGTTTCATGTTGAATATAAGAGAGAAGGTAATTGAAATGTACTTATGATACTATTTAACTAAATATATAAAGATATTGTAAAAAAGGGTTAAAAAAGAATGAAATCGCAAAGTTTTTTAAAAATAGTGCTATGATTAGAGTAATTATATTTGAAATTAGGAGGAATTGATATGTTTAAATCAATTAAGTTTAAGTTATTAGGATTTGTAATCCCAGTTATTCTGATATCTTTTACATGTTTAAGTATTTATAGTATTCAAACAAGTAAAGATATTGTGAGGAAACAAATTCAATCTACTATGGAAAGTGAGCTTGGTGGACAAATAGCCATTATAAAAAAAGAACTGGAGGAGATTTCTCAAATCTCTGAAAGTATTGCAGATGCGATAGCAGCAACCTATCAAAATTCAAGCTTGACAGAATATGAATCTTTTTTAAGTAATTTGATATATAACAATGATATGATTTTAGGAAGTGGTATTTGGTTCGAGCCATACATCTATGACCAATCTCAAAAGTATATTGGTCCTTATATCTTCAAAGAAGGGGGAAAGGCGAAAATTACATATGATTATAGTAATTCTGAATACGACTATTTTCAATACGATTGGTATACGCAATCAATCACTACAAAAGAAACAAAAATAACAGAACCTTATTTTGATGAGGTAAGTAATTTGACCATGTCCTCTTGTTCCACTCCTATTATTACAAGTGATGGAACTGTAATAGGAATCATCACTGTAGATATAGAATTGACTGCAATTCAAGAGATTGTCAACAATATCAAAATTGGTGAGGGTGGTACTGCCTTTTTACTAAATAGTGAAGGCGTTTATTTGGCTAGCAATGATGAAACAAAAATTATGACTGTAAATATGAAGGATGAGGAGAATCCTTATCTGGCGAAGATTGGAAACGAATTATTATCTAAGAAAAGTGGAAATGGTGAATATAGTATTGACAAAGAAAAATATACTCTATTTTATGATACCTTAGAAGGTTATAATTGGAAACTAGGTATTACGATTCCACAAAAAGAACTATTTTCTTCGGTTAATCGTATGTCAACAAGCCTAACAATCATATCAACATTATCTATTTTAATATGTATTGTGATAATTTCTCTTGTGATTTCTTCTATTGTTAGTGGTATTATTAAAATCAATAAATCGATTACATTATTAGCTGCGGGTGATTTTTCAAAAGAGCCTGTTAAGATAACATCAAAGGATGAGTTAGGTAAAATGAGTAAGGCTTTAGCGATAATGTATGAGAACAATAAAAATATCATAAAGAATATTACTAGTAGCACAACCGTGATGAATGAAAGCAGTATGCAGTTAAACAAGGCAGTAGGAGAATTATCTTCTCAATTTGATCAGATTAATTCAATTATGCAAAATGTGAACGGAGATATGATGTCTACAAGCGCTGCGACAGAGGAGCTAAATGCTTCGGTAGAAGAGGTGAATGCATCTGTTAATGTATTGGCTGTCGAGACAGAAAGCAGCGCTGAAATGGCGGTGGAGATAGAAAATAAGGCAATCGAGATTCAAAATAGTAGTCGAAATTCCTTTGAACAAGCTGAGAAGTTGGTGGATGTTTACGAAGAAAAATTAAGCGCAAGTATTGAAAATGCAAATGTAGTTGCAAATATAGCAACGCTTGCAAATGTAATTTCTAGCATTGCAGAACAAATCAATTTGTTATCGTTAAATGCTACAATAGAAGCGGCAAGAGCAGGAGAGCAAGGAAAAGGTTTTGCAGTTGTGGCAGGTGAAATTGGTAAGCTAGCTACAGAAACAACAAAAGCGGTGGAAGAAATTAAGAATACAATTGATCAAGTAACGAATGCCTTCAATGGATTGACCATTAATATGAAAGAAATACTAGTATTTTTAACCCAGACGGTGACACCTGATTACAATAATTTTGTAGGTGTGGCTGAGCAATATGGAGAAGATGCAAAGAAATTTAAAGCACTATCTCAAAAAGTTTCAGAGATGTCTTCTAATATTGAGTTAACTGTAACAGAAATTACGAGTGCAATTCAAAACATCACTGAATCAGCACAAAATACGGCACAAAATGGAGCAGAGGTAAGTCAGGCAATCCAACTGGTTTCAGATGTAGTAGGAAACGTAGCAGATCGTTCAGTAGAACAAGAAAATACTGCCATTGAATTGGATGAAATGGTAAGACAATTTAAGCTTTAGATAGAAGTAGGAATAAGAACAGAGTGTGAGCAGATATTACACTCTGTTTTATTTTAGTTCTAAAATGTTAATAGGTCGAATATAATAGTAGTAACAGTAGATGGATTGTGTACAATAGCTCTTTGAAAATATATGATTTTTATGGAGCCAAGGATCCGACAATCGTTTACTATGGCGGAAAATACCATGTATTTTACACTGGTGCGAATCAAAGTGGTGGGTGGCAAATGCTTTATACTTCTGCAAGTACTATATCAGGATTAAAAACAGCAAAGCGTACATATTTGAGTAAAATAGGAGAAAGCTATTTTTGTGCTCCACAAGTATTTTATTATGAGCCACATGGATTGTGGTACCTGGTATATCAAGATGGAACGTATGGAGCAGCATATGCAACGACTAAAAATATTGCGGATCCAACATCTTGGTCAGGACCAAAATCATTTGGAATTTCTGGAAATATGGGCTGGGATTACTATATTGTTTGTGATGATACAAATGCATATATGTATAACACACCAAGTGATGGCTCAGGTAACCTTTATATTAGAAAAACATCTCTATCTAATTTCCCAAGAGGATGGAGCAAACCATCTGTTTCAATTAAAAATACATTCGAAGGAGCGCATGTATATAAGGCAAAAGCAGATGGTAAATATTATCTCATTGTAGAAGATTCAAAGGATGGACGGTATTATGAATTGTGGACGTCAACAAGTGCAGGTGGACCTTGGACACAAGTTGCTGAAAAGTGGGCTCACAGAGGTAATCTATCTTACAATTCAACCAAGTGGACAACAAATGTATCTCATGGAGAATTAATACGCTCTGGTTACAATCAGAAATTAGAAATCAATGATATCAATAAAGTTGATTTTCTAATTCAAGGAACATTAAGCTTATCAGGAGAATATCAAAAGCTGAGATGGGACCTTGGTATGATTCGAAATTACAAGTAAATTTGATGAATGTTGTAGGGGTGTAAAATAATGATGAATCAAAATCATAAGAAATAAGAGGTATACCAGTCAATAGAATTCAAAGAAAGTAAAAGACAAAATAAAAAATAGAATGATACCTATATGGCAAAGCAGTTGGATATAGAAAAGAAGTGATGCTACATTAATAGGCATCACTTCTTTTATGATTTATTTTGTAAGAAGCATCATAATTTCATTGCTTCGAGCAATAAATTTAGTCATTGCTTCAGAGGCAAGTGGCTTATGACTAATCATAGCTAAATCATAAAGCTGTTCACATATCATAGGTACTTGTTCAGAATCTTTATGCTCTAAGATATATTTAACAAGCGCATGATTTGCATTTAAGACTAAGGTTTCATTTGAACCAAACATATTAGGATCCATACCATACATATTGTACATTTTCATCATATCCTGCATACGTCTGCTTTCTTCAGAAAGTGTTATCATGGATGAAATTGACTCATTCTTTAACTTTTCTACTTTCACATCAAGTTTATCATTTTTTAATGCTTTCCTAAATGTTTCAGTTAAAGTATCGATTTCTGCCTTCATTGCTTCAACATCAATTTCTTCTTTAAAGGTTTCTGTTAAATCAGCATCAATTCTTTGGAATTTTAAATCATCATTCTTTTGTTCTAACTGAGTTACAAATGGAGAATCTATGTTATGCGTTAATAATACCGCATTTAAGTTTTCTTGTTTGAACATATGAATGTACTGACTTTGCTGTTGCTCATCTGTTACATAGTAAATTGTCTTCTTTTCTTTTTCCTTTGTTTCATCTGCAGAATTATCTTTCGCTTCATCTGCATTTTCAACAATGATATCTTCGTCTGTTTTAGGAAGATTGGATTCCTTGTATTCGTTTAAGGTTAAGTACTTAGCATTTAAATCCTTAAAAAGAATGAAGTCTGTCATTTTTTCACAGAATTTTTCATCTTTTAAGCAACCAAATTTAATAAATGGACTGATGTCATCCCAGTATTTTTCATAGGATTCACGGTCGGTCTTACACATTCCAGAAAGCTTGTCAGCAACCTTCTTAGAGATATAATCAGATATCTTTTTCACAAATCCATCATTTTGTAGAGCACTTCTTGATACATTTAGTGGTAAATCAGGACAGTCAATTACACCTTTTAACAATAAAAGAAATTCTGGAATCACTTCTTTGATATTATCAGCAATGAATACCTGATTGTTATATAATTTTATAGTACCTTCCATAGAATCGTACTCGGTATTAATCTTAGGGAAATATAAGATTCCCTTTAAATTAAATGGATAATCCATATTTAAATGAATCCAAAAAAGTGGTTCTTTATAGTCCATAAATACTTTACGATAAAAGGACTTATAGTCTTCTTGCGTACAATCATTTGGATGCTTTGTCCAAAGTGGATGTGTATCATTTAATGGAACTGGACGTTTTAATATTTTTAGTTTTTCTGTTCTAGGAGAAATTTCAACAATTTCTTTTTCTCCATTTCCATTTTCTTTTTCTTCGGTTTTTGCTTCCTCGATAATGGTTTCGATTACAGTATCTTTATCTGTCTTTTCTTCTGGTAATATTGTTTCGTACTCTGGTTCTGCCGTTTCATTAATTAAGTAGATTTCTGTAGGCATAAAAGAACAGTATTTTTGAATAATTTCTTTTGCACGATATTCATTTGCAAACTCAAGACAATCTTCATTTAAGAATAAGGTTATCTCTGTTCCAACGCTAGTCTTAGAGCCTTCTTCCATATCAAATTCAGTTCCGCCATCGCACTCCCAATGAACTGGTGTTGCCCCTTCCTTGAAAGAAAGTGTATCAATGTGTACTTCATCTGCAACCATGAAAGCAGAGTAGAAGCCTAGTCCAAAATGTCCAATGATTTGGTCTTCATTTGTTTTATCTTTATATTTTTCTAAAAAGTCAGTTGCGCCTGAAAAAGCGATTTGATTAATGTATTCATTCACTTCCTCGGCTGTCATACCAAGTCCATTGTCAATAAATTTAAGTGTTTTATTTGTAGGATTAATAATTACTTTCACCTTAAATTCATGATTTTCAGGTATGGTATATTCGCCCATGATTTCTAATTTTTTTAACTTTGTAATTGCATCGCAGCTATTTGATATTAATTCACGAAAGAAAATATCATGATCGGAATATAACCACTTTTTAATAATAGGAAAAATATTTTCGCTATCAATTGATAAACTACCGTGTTGTTTACTCATTTTTGTACACTCCTTTTGTCATTCATTTTTACCATTTCTTATATCATAATACCCATTATTTCAAATGTCAAGACAAAATTAGCACTCAATTAGATTGAGTGCTAACAAGAGTTAAATGACTTCAAATGCGATTTCATTTGATTTTAAGAATTTTTGAACCATCATATCCCATTCGTTTTCTAATGACTTATCAAGTGTAAACAATTTTAATGAAGTTCCAGTCGTACAATGTACTTCATTGTTATTGTATTTTATATTTAAGAACAGGCCGTTGATGTCGTTGACACCCAATCCAATGTTAGTTTGATTTAGAAGCTTTTCTACATTGGAAGGCGATAAAAGAAATACAATTTTAAACCCGAGAGGCGTTTTCTTTCCCTTTATAAGTCCAAAGCAGTATGGTTGTATGGTTTCCCAATAAGACATAGATTGTTCTAAAAGATTTTTTTCTTCTAATTCTTCTTTGCTGTAATATTCTTTGTTGATATGTCCATCTATTGTGAAGGAATTATAGGTATTTATCGTTGCTTCCGATAGCATAAAACGATGAAAAGTATCTGAAATTAATAATTTTGACATAAAATCTTTTACGTCAATGATTTTTAATGCAATCAAAGTTATCCCCCAAGTCTTTACTAAAATAATATAGTATCGTATACTGTAACTATTTAAAGCGTTTTTATATTTTGTATACTACCATTATACAGAAATGTTTTTAATAAGCAATAAAAATAAAACAGTTTGTATATTAAAAAGCGAATTGGTGGCATAGAATAACCATAAGAAAAAACAAGGAAGATTTTAACTATTGTCTGATTTTACAATAATTTTATTGAAATTAATTAAAAATAACGTTATAGTAAAGATATAGAGATAGCATATGTTGCGTTTAATTTTTGTTTTATACCAAGTATCTATATAAAATGAAAAGGATGTGGTCTTGCATGAATCAAGTTTATAGTAAGCATTCGTACAACATTTATAAGGTTTCTGATGGTTATATCGTTCACAATACTGTGAAGGACTTTCAAAAGGGTCATACCCATCTCAATAGTTTTAAGTCTGCCAAATATCTTATTGACTTAGCTGTTCATAGGAGTGTTCCGTATCATTTGGACCGCTATCGGTTAATCAGTTTATCCCGAATCACAGATGATGAAGAATATAGAGCCAAGATTTTGGAGCTTGTAGGAAATAAGAAAAACAAATTAAATTATGTCAATAGCATAAGAAAGTGTGGCTAGTTTTTTAGCTCAAATTGCGAAAGAGAAAGTGACAGTTTGGAGGAAGACAATGAGTAAGAAAAGTAACATTGAAAAATTAATGCATCTATTAGAACATGCTACATCACCGTATATGGTTGTAGAAGAAAGTATCTTGCAATTAAAAGAAGCAGGGTTTCAAAAGCTATCATTAAATCAAGACTTTGGACTTAACAGTGGAGGAAAATATTACATTGAACATCATGGCTCCAGTCTATTTGCATTTACAATTGGAGATAAATTTGCATTTCGACAGGGATTTAAAATAGCAACAGCACATACTGATTTTCCAGGATTTCGCATCAAACCAAATCCTGACATTACAACAAATCAATATAGACAAATAAATGTTGAAGTTTATGGAGGACCAATTTTAAATACATGGCTTGATAGGCCATTATCGGCAGCAGGTCGAGTAACTCTAAAAAGTAAACATGTATTTAAACCCGAAATAAGAATAATTGATTTGAAAAAACCTTTGTTTACCATACCGAATGTAGCAATCCATTTGAATCGTGATGTCAATAAAGGGATTGAATTAAATAAACAAACAGATCTCCTTCCTTTGGCGGCTATCGTGAATGAAGAACTTGGAGGTGGAAAATTTATTTCCTATCTTGCAAACGAACTTTCGGTAAAAGAAGAAGATATTCTAGATTATGAATTAAATTTATACAATCTAGATAAACCTAGCTTTTTTGGATTAAATGAAGAATTTATATCTGCACCAAGGATAGACAATGTATCAAGCGTGCAAGCAGCCTTGACAGGAATCATTGAAGGAAATACAAATAATGGAATTAATGTGATTGCATTGTTTGACCATGAAGAGGTTGGAAGTAGAACAAAACAAGGGGCAGGCTCTAGTATATTAGCACTAATCTTAGAAAAAATTCTTCTTAGCTTTGGTAGAGACCGTGCAAAATTTTTATCCGCACTTACGGATAGTTTTATGCTTTCAGTAGACGTTGCACATGGATTGCACCCGAATAAAATAAGTAAGCATGATGTAACAAATCAGCCTGTTTTGGGAAGTGGATTTTGTATAAAAGAGGCTTGTTCACAAAGTTATGCCACAGATAGTGAAGCAATCGGTATTGTTGAACAGTTAAGTATTTATGGAAATGTTCCTTATCAAAAATATATCAATCGATCAGATATTCCTGGAGGCAGTACAATCGGTGCAATCGCATCCATGCATCTGCCAATGAATATTGTAGACGTTGGAATTCCTATTTTAGCAATGCATTCAGCGAGAGAGACTATGGGAGCGAAGGACTATGATTCTTTAACTCTTTTATTAAAAACATTTTTTAGCTATGATAGGTAGAGAAAAAATACTTGGTTTCACGACCAAGTATTTTTTTTGCGTTACGGCGAATACTATTTGTAGTAAGTAAGCTTTTTGTTTAAACTTTTTGCAATAATTGTAATATAAAAATACATAAAAAGCTTTAAATTATTTTATATGTATGCTATTATTAGTAGTAATGAAAACTATATTATGTAGTTAATATAAAATTTGAATAATAAAGCTACTATAAGAATACATATTGGTGGTTTTCTCATAAATTAGGAGGTAACTATGAGCTATAAAATAATTGTAGATAGTTGTGGAGAATTTACTGAAAGATTAAAGAAAGATGAACATTTTGTGAGTGTACCGTTGCAGTTACAGGTAGATGATCATATTATTGTAGACGATGATACTTTTAATCAGGCAGAATTTCTTAGACTTGTGGCAGAAAGTCCAAACTGCCCAAAATCTTCTTGCCCATCGCCAGAAAAATATATGCAAGAATATACGAATGAAGCTGAAAATATTTATGCTGTCACATTATCAAGTCAGTTGAGCGGTTCTTATAACAGTGCTGTATTAGGTAAAAACCTTTATCATGAAGAAAAAGGTGATAAAAATATCCATGTATTTGATTCAAGATCCGCCTCTATTGGTGAAACATTAATTGCCTTAAAAACTGAAGAGTGTGAAAAGTCTGGAATGAAATTTTCAGAAATTATTAAAGTGGTAGAAGAATATATTGAAGGTCTAAATACGTACTTTGTCTTAGAATCTCTTGAAACCTTAAGAAAAAACGGAAGACTTAGTAATCTAAAAGCATTTGTTGCAGGAGCACTAAACATTAAGCCAGTCATGGGTGCAACAAAAGAAGGTACGATCTGTCAATTAGGTCAGGCGAGAGGGATTAATAAAGCACTCGATAAAATGATTAACTTAATTGTAGAACAGGTGAAAGACTCAGAAAATAAGATTCTTGCAATTTCTCACTGCAATTGCCGTGAAAGAGCATTGATGGTGAAAGATGAACTACTAAAAAAATGCAAATTTAAAGATGTAATCCTATGCGACACCGCAGGAGTCAGCAGTTTATATGCAAACGATGGTGGAATTATAGTAGTAGTTTAAAAAACGCATTTATTTTATCCAAAATTTATTGTATAATGTAACTTATCAAAAGAAAAACAAGCGGCTGCGAAGCAGACATTTGTTTTTCTTGATAAGTTAACGAAGGAACAAAGTTCTTGAGTGGATAAGAAGTGCTTTTGCTTCTTATCCCATACTTATCAAAAGAAAAACAAGCGGCTGCGAAGCAGACATTTGTTTTTCTTGATAAGTTAACGAAGGAACAAAGTTCTTGAGTGGATAAGAAGTGCTTTTGCTTCTTATCCCATACTTATCAAAAGAAAAACAAGCGGCTGCGAAGCAGACATTTGTTTTTCTTGATAAGTTAACGAAAGAACGAAGTTCTTGAGTGCATGAGTACTAAGAGAGGATTACACTTTTTAGTATTCATAGCCATGCTATTAAAAGGAGAAGATGAAATGAGTCAGGAAAAAGTAGAACGATATAAAAAAGAAAAAGCCAATCGTAAAGAAACAATAAAAAAAGAAAAAAGAAATGCACTAATTGCTAAGACTGCTGTTAGTCTAGTATTGGTGGCTACCATTGGTTGGATTGGTTATTCTGCTTATGGAGTGATTCAATCCAATAAGCCTGTAAAAGTAGTTGATGTAAATTTAGATTCTGTTAATGGATATTTAGCAGAACTGTCAACCGATTCCTCTCAATAATAATGAATAAACTAGAAGAGATTTTAGCAAATATTACATCTACCCATGTATATATTCAGACTCATAATTTCCCTGATCCAGATGCGATTGCGAGTGCGTATGGCCTACAAAGATTGCTAGAGGTAAAAGGGATACAATCGACTATTTGTTATAATGGAAGAATTGACAGAGTTAGCACAATTCGAATGATTGAGGAACTAAAAATCAATTTATACAATGTGCATGAACTTTCCCATATGACAAAAGAAGATGAAATCATACTTGTTGATTCGCAAAAGGGCAATATAAATGTGGGAGACATGAATGGTCAGATTATCATATGTATTGATCATCATCCATCCAATCACGTGAATAATTATAAATTTACGGATATTCGTAAAGAGATTGGTGCTTGTGCGTCTATTGTGGGAGAATATTTCGTTGAAAACGAGATTGAGATGGATACATTGACTGCAACCGCATTAATTTATGGACTAAAGATTGATACGGCAAACTTAAGCAGAGGGGTTTCCAAGACTGATTTAGATATGTTCTATTATTTGTATCCAAAATGTGATATGGATATTGTTCAAAAACTAGAACATAGTGTATTACAAATCGAGGATTTACATGCTTATGCAAATGCCATCAATAGTATTGAGATAAAGGATGGAATCAGTTTTGCAAACACTGGTGTTGACTGCCCAGAAGCTTTAATTGCTAATATCTCAGATTTTATGATGTCGATTGCAAATGTATATTTATCGGTTGTATATGCTAGAAAAGCAGAAGGATTTAAGTTGTCGGTTAGAAGTAAATATAGCACCTGTGATGCAGGAGAGTTATGTAAAATTGCATTAGAGCATTATGGCAATGGCGGAGGACATGCTCACATGGCAGGAGGATTTATTCCTTTTAACGGCAATAAATTAGAGGAAGAACAACTAATTCAAAAGATTCAAGAGCGCTTTTTGTTTTACGCTGAAAAAATGAGTTCGTAATAGGATTAAAAATATATAGCACCTTTTTTATGGATTCATCCTGTAAAAAAGGTGCTTTTTATCAAACAATAAGAGACTCGTATTTGGCACAAATTTTAGTGATTTTATAAGCTGGAAGCTCATGAATGGAAATAGGAGTATTTACGTTCTCTTGATAGTCACGAAGATCTTTTTCAAGCCAGGTCACATCGTGCCACTGATTGAACTTATAACCAATATTTTTAAAACATGCAAATTCAGTAAATCCCAAAGCCTCATGCAGCTTTATACTAACTGTATTTGCAGAGGTAATGATACTAATAATCTTGTAATAACCTTGTAAATACAGCAAATCAAATAAACAATAATAAAGAGCAGTTCCAATTTTTCTTTTGTGATATTCTGGCGCCAGATAAATAGAAAGTTCTGCATTCCATTGATATGCCATACGCTCAAAAACAGGCCCTGCATAAGCATAACCTGCAATTTTACCATCTATTTCACATACTAACCATGGATATTTTTTTGCGATAGTATGAAAACGGCTTGTAAATTCATTCAAGGAAGGAACGGCATACTCGAAAGTAAATGCCGTTCCTTCCACATATGGCTTATAAATACTAAGAAGTGCAGGAATATCAGAATCAAGTGCCACTCTAATATGAACGCTCATCTTATTTGTCCTTATTTAACTCAGCCATTTTCATTGCACGAACCTTTAGAGATAGGCCGAATAAGTTAATGAAACCTTCTGCATCATGGTGATCATATAACTCACCAGTGGTAAAACTTGCTAAAGACTCACTATATAAGGAGTATGGAGAAGTTGTTCCTGCTTTTATGATATTTCCTTTGTAAAGCTTGAATTTTACTTCACCTGTCACATATTGTTGTGTTGATGTAATAAATGCCTGAATTGCCTCACGAAGTGGAGTAAACCATTTACCTTCGTACACAATGTCTGCATAACGATTCGCCATTTCTTTCTTAAGAGAAAGAGTGGCACGGTCTAAAATTAATTCTTCTAACTGTGTATGAGCTTCCATAAGAATGGTTCCGCCTGGTGTTTCATATACACCACGAGACTTCATACCAACTACTCGGTTCTCTACAATATCGATGATACCAATACCATGTTTACCGCCTAATTCATTTAATTTCTCAATGATTTTGGAGGCTTTTAAGGTTTCGCCATTAAGGCTTACAGGAATACCTTTCTCAAACGTCATAGTAACGTATTCTGCTTCGTCAGGTGCTTTTTCAGGAGTTACTCCAAGTACTAATAAGTGCTCATAGTTTGGTTCGCTTGCTGGGTCTTCTAACTCAAGACCTTCATGGCTGATATGCCACAGATTTCTGTCACGGCTGTAGCTTGAGTCCGCTGAAAATGGTAAATCGATACCATGCTTTTTACAATATTCGATTTCGTCTTCACGAGACTGCATGTTCCAAGTATCATTGCATCTCCAAGGAGCGATTATCTTTAAATCTGGAGCAAGTGCTTTAATTCCTAACTCAAAACGAACTTGATCGTTTCCTTTCCCTGTGGCACCGTGGCAGATAGCAACCGCACCTTCTAATCTTGCAATTTCAACAAGTCTTTTTGCTATTACCGGTCTTGCCATCGAAGTTCCAAGAAGATATTTATTCTCATAAATGGCATTTGCCTGTACGCAAGGGATTACATAATCATCTACAAATTCATCCACGACATCTTCAATATACAGCTTAGTAGCCCCAGATAATTTCGCTCTTTCTTCAAGGCCATCTAATTCATTTCCTTGTCCTACATCTATACACACACATACAACATCGTAATCATAATTTTCTTTTAACCAAGGTATAATAGCGGTTGTGTCAAGTCCGCCAGAATAGGCTAAAATAACTTTTTCCTTCATATAAAATGCCTCCTATTGTTTATTATCTGTTACTTAATATACAACAACAGAATTAGAAATGCAAGTGTAAATTTATACAGTCATATGTAAAAATTATGCATTGTCTTGTATATTTTCGATAAATGAATAAAAGAAGGCAGGTCCGTGTTTAGGAATGAGTTAAGGGATACGATACGCAGTATCAATCTCGCATGTAAATTCGTTTCCAGCATTGCAATTCCGAATAATTACCCTTATAATATTTCTAATCTTTTATGAAATAAGAGGGTATATATATTTATCATGGAACAAAATTATGGAGAAGCGATTCCAAAATATAAGGGTAATCTATGAAAAAGGAAGCAGATTTTTGTTTTTATTTATAAGAAGTGAGGTAACGTATTTTATCTTACATAATAAAATCAACATGGATAAAGAGAACTACGGTAAAAATAGTTTATAAATTTTAAAGAAATTTGATAAAATATGGGTTGCATATTATACGAGATGGGTGTATAATTATGCAATGATTATAAAAGGAGATGTTATTATGGTTAAAGTAGGTATTGTTGGATCAACTGGATATGCAGGTGGGGAATTAGTTAGAATTCTTGCAAGACATAAAGAAGCAGACATTATATGGTATGGATCCAGAAGCTACATTGATCAAAAATATGCTAGAGTGTATCGCAATATGTTTCAGATTGTGGATGCTTCTTGTATGGATGATAATATGGAAGAGTTGGCGAGTCAGGTTGATGTAATATTTACGGCAACCCCACAAGGATTATGCTCATCTCTAATCAATGAAGAAATCTTATCAAGGGTTAAAATCATTGACTTAAGTGCCGACTATCGAATAAAAGATGTTAAGACCTATGAAGAATGGTATAAAATAGAACACAAATCACCAGAATTTATAAAAGAAGCCGTGTATGGTCTATGTGAGATCAATCGAGAGGATGTAAAGAAAGCAAGACTGGTAGCGAATCCAGGTTGTTACCCTACTTGTTCTACACTTTCCATTTATCCGCTTGTAAAAGAAGGTATCATTGATGCCAATACCATTATCATTGATGCCAAATCAGGAACCTCAGGTGCAGGAAGAGGCGCAAAAGTTGACAACCTGTTTTGTGAGGTAAACGAGAATATAAAAGCTTATGGAGTAACCACACATAGACATACACCAGAGATTGAAGAGCAGTTATCTTACGCTGCATGTGAGGATGTAAATATTATCTTTACCCCGCATCTAGTACCGATGAATCGAGGAATTTTAATTACTGCATATGCTTCTTTAAAAAGAGAAGTATCGTATGAAGAGGTAAAAGAAATTTATGACAAATATTATAATGATGAAGTATTTGTTCGAGTATTGGAGAAGGATTTAACGCCAGAAACCAAGTGGGTAGAAGGCAGTAATTATGTAGATGTTAATTTTAAAATTGATACTAGAACGAAACGAATTGTTATGATGGGCGCGATGGATAATCTTGTGAAAGGCGCAGCTGGCCAGGCAGTTCAAAATATGAATTTGATGTTTGGACTTGATGAAGGGATGGGACTTGAGTTAATTCCAATGTTCCCATAAAGGAAAATATATGATTAGAACGATGACAATAGAAGATTATGATAAAGTTCGTGCTTTGTGGGACAGTATAAAAGGCTTTGGAATTCGAAGCATAGATGATTCTTATGACGGAGTAAAACGATTCCTAAAAAGAAATCCAACGACAAGCATTGTGGCAGAAGAAGACGGAAAAATAATTGGAAGTATTCTTTGTGGGCATGATGGAAGACGAGGTTGCTTTTACCATGTATGTGTCGATGAAGGCTACAGAAAGCAAGGAATTGGTAATCAAATGGCCTTGGCTGCCATAGAAGCTTTAAAAGAGGAAAAGATAAATAAAGTTTCTTTGGTTGCTTTTAAGAAAAATGCAGTAGGCAATACGTTTTGGAAAGAATTAGGCTGGGATTTAAGAGAAGATTTGAACTATTATGAGTTTACATTAAATGAGAGTAATACCACGAAATTTGTTTAGAAAGGACGTAAACCAATGAAAGTAATAGAAGGCGGAGTTACATCAGCAAAAGGATTTTTAGCCACAGCTACAGCAGCAGGCATTAAATATAAAGACAGAAAAGATATGGCACTCATCTATAGCGAGTCTGCGTGTGTCTCAGCAGGAACCTATACGACCAATGTCGTAAAAGCGGCACCTGTATTATGGGATAAAGAGTTAACTGAGCATGCACCATTTACACAGGCAGTTGTAATCAATGCAGGGATTGCAAATGCTTGTACGGGAAAAGAAGGATATCAATATTGCAAAGACACGGCAGCTACAGCATCGATGGCGTTAAATATACCTGAAAACAGTGTGCTTGTTGCCTCAACTGGTGTAATTGGAAAACAGCTTCCAATGGATAAAATTGAAGCAGGAATTAAAGCAATGGCACCAACGCTTGGAAAAACGGTAGAAGATGGACATATGGCGGCACAAGCAATTATGACGACAGATACCTGTCCAAAGGAAATCGCAGTTGAAATCACATTAAGCGGCAAGACAGTGACCATTGGAGGCATGTGTAAAGGTTCTGGTATGATTCATCCAAATATGTGTACCATGCTTTCTTTTATTACAACGGACGTTGCCATTTCAAAAGAGCTTTTGCAAGAAGCATTGCGTGAAGACGTAAAAGATACTTATAATATGATATCAGTAGATGGAGATACCTCTACAAATGATACCGTATTGCTTATGGCAAATGGATTAGCAGAGAATGAAGAAATTACTGAGAAGAATGATGATTATAATACCTTTTTGAACGCTCTTAACTACGTAAATACCTACTTAGCTAAGAAAATTGCAGGAGACGGAGAAGGTGCAACCGCTCTTTTTGAAGTAAAAGTAATTGGCGCCAAGTCAAAAGAGCAGGCAGTAACACTTAGTAAATCGGTTATTACCTCAAGTCTAACAAAAGCAGCCATTTTTGGGCATGACGCGAACTGGGGACGAATCCTTTGTGCAATGGGTTATTCTGGTGCACAGTTTGATCCAGATAAAGTGGATTTATTTTTTGAAAGTAAGGCTGGAAAACTTCAGATTATCGAAAATGGTGTTGCACTTAATTATAGTGAGGAAGTGGCAACTAAAATTTTATCAGAGCCAGAAGTAACAGCCATTGCTGATGTGAAAATGGGAGAAGCCACTGCAACTGCATGGGGCTGTGATTTGACTTATGACTACGTTAAAATAAATGCGGACTATCGTTCTTAAGAAAAGAGGAAATAAAATGGAAATGGAATTATGGCTTCAAAAAGCGCAGGTATTAATCGAAGCACTACCTTATATACAAAGATTTAATGGAAAGACAATTGTTGTAAAATACGGTGGAAGTGCTATGGTAGATGAGGAATTACAAAAGAATGTAATCAAAGATGTGGCACTACTAAAACTAGTTGGTTTTAAGCCTATTATTGTTCATGGCGGTGGAAAAGAAATTAGTCGCTGGATAAAGAAGGTTGGAATGGAACCAAATTTTATCAATGGACTTCGAGTAACCGATGAACCTACGATGGAAATCGCTGAAATGGTGTTAAATAAAGTCAATAAGAGTCTGGTTCAAATGATGGAAAGTCTTGGAGTGAAAGCAGTTGGTATGAGTGGAAAGGATGGATCTACCATCATTGTAGATAAAAAATTATCTGGTGGCAAAGATATTGGTTTTGTAGGGGAAGTAAAGGAAGTAAAAGCAGACCTTATTAATACCTTATTAGAAAATGATTTTATTCCAGTTATTTGCCCAATTGGAATTGATGAAAATTATCAGACTTACAACATCAATGCGGATGATGCGGCTTGCGCCATCGCAAAAAGTGTAAAAGCAGAAAAGCTTGCCTTTTTAACAGACATTGAAGGTGTTTATAGAGATCCACTAAAGGCTGAAACATTAATTTCTGAGTTAACCATACCAGAAGCGAAGGAATTCTTAAAGAGTGGAAACGTGGGAGGCGGTATGCTTCCAAAACTTCAAAATTGTATTGATGCCATTGAAAGTGGTGTATCCAGAGTACATATTTTGGATGGTCGAATTGAACATTGTCTATTGCTTGAGTTCTTTACCAATAAGGGAATTGGTACAGCAATCTTAAGTGAATCAGAAAGTAGGTATTATCATGAGCACGAATAATTATATGGAACAGGCAGAAGCAAACCTGTTGCATACTTATAACCGTTATCAAATCGTATTAGAAAAGGGAGAAGATGTGTACCTGTTTGATACTAACGGCAATAAGTATCTAGACTTTGCAGCAGGGATTGCGGTTAACTCACTTGGATACAGCAATCAGGAATACAAAGACGCATTAAAAGAACAGATTGATCGATTAATGCATGTATCAAATTTGTATTACAATCAACCATTGGCAGAAGCAGGGGAAAAGTTAATCAAAGCTTCAGGACTTGATAAAGTGTTTTTTACAAACAGTGGAACAGAGGCAATTGAAGGTGCAATTAAGGCAGCTAGAAAGTATGCTTATGATAAAGATAAAAAGACGGATCATGAAATAATTGCTATGAACCATTCGTTTCATGGAAGAAGTTTGGGTGCTTTATCAGTAACGGGTAATCCCCATTATCAAGAAGCTTTCAAACCACTAATTGGAGGAATCTCGTTTGCTGATTTTAATGATTTGGAAAGTGTGAAAGCATTAATAAATGATAAGACTTGCGCTATCATTTTAGAGCCAATTCAAGGAGAAGGCGGCATTTATCCAGCAACACAAGAATTCTTAGAAGGCGTAAGAAAATTATGTGATGATAACGATATCCTACTGATTTTTGATGAGATTCAGTGTGGTATGGGTAGAACGGGAACTATGTTTGCATGGCAAGGATACGGTGTAAAACCTGACATAATGACTTGTGCTAAGGCACTAGGTTGTGGTGTACCAGTTGGAGCCTTTGTTATGAATAACAAATCAGCTTCCCTAGTACCAGGAGATCATGGAACCACATATGGTGGGAATCCATTGGTTTGCACTGCTGTAAGTAAAGTTTTTGACATTTATGACAAAGAAGGAATTCTAGACCATGTAAAAGAAGTAAGTGAATATCTCGTTCAAAAGCTAGATATGCTGGTAGAAAAGTATGAGTGTATAACACAAAGACGTGGTGCAGGTTTAATGCAAGGATTAATCCTTAATAAAGCGGCGAATCCTGTAATATTAAAGGCATTAGAAAATGGATTGATTCTTATCACGGCAGGCGAGAATGTAATTCGTATCGTTCCACCATTGGTTATTACAAAAAAACATGTGGATGAAATGATTGGAAAATTAGAAAAAAGTTTAGTATAATAGTCATATAAGAAAAAGTAAAGTAAGAGTCTCTCATGATAAATGAGAGGCTTTTATTGAATCTTTCAAGATATTAAAACAGCAAGATATTGAAAATATAGTTGAAAAAATAGTGGAAATAAGTATATACTTATTTATACTTGTATTACTATAGGAGATAAAAATGAAATATATTAAAAAAAGATTAATAAGTATAGGTATGTGTGCTTGTCTGCTATCAACGCTTACTGGATGTGGCACTTATTTTGGAAATGAAGCAGTTGAAACTACAACTTTATCGAAAGAACCAAAAGAATTGGTACTTTGGTACACCAATGAAGAACTAAGTGAATATATTGAAAAAACTGTATCAGAATACGAAGCAACAAATCATGTTTCAATAACAACAAAGTTGGTTTCAGGTATTGATTATATCGAAAATATGAATCAGGCAGTTTTATCGGAAGATCAAGCACCTGATTTATTTATAGCTGAAAATAGCAATCTAGAAAAAATATATCTTGCGGGACTTTCAACGGATATTACAGATGAAGTTTTGAATGAGAACAATTACTATAAAACAGCTTTAAACGCCTTTACGTTCAAAGATAAAATACTTGCTTATCCAATGTATTTTGAAACAAGTTACTTGTTATATAATCAAGATTATGTACAACAGCCTCCAGAATCGATAGAAGATATTCTTTTATTTGCAGATGAGTTTGACGCTCCAGAAGGCGTAGAATCCATTCTTAACTGGGATGTAACAGATATACTATGTAATTATTTTTTTATTGGAAAATATTTAAATAATGATGAAATTAATAATGAAAATTATATTGTTGATAAAGAAAAATTAACAGAAGCATTCGCATATTATCAAAATTTAAATCAATATTTTGCGATTGATTCAAGTAGCATAGATTATGAAATGGCATTCCAGAATTTTATAGATGGAAAAAGCGTATTTACTATTGCAAAAACGGACAAACTACCAGAAATAGAAATGATAGAAGGTGATGTAAATGAAGAAGTTCAAGCAGACTCGGATGCAAAAGATAATGGGAATAGTAACACAATTAAAAACGGATCTAATGAAGCAGAAGAAAATGCGGATGAAAAGGCGCAAAATGAGGAGAATGTTAACAAAAGTGTTAAAGAGACTTCCAAGAACGATGAGACAGACAATGAAGGTTCTTCAAAAGAATCAGTCAAAACTGCGAAAAGCTCTTACGGCTTAGAGGAAAGTTATTATGCAGGTATTGAAAAGGTTTTAAGAAAAATACCAAAAGAAGAGACAAAAATAGAACAGCCAGAGCAAATTGAAGAGGAAAATGAGCTCGAACAAGATGAATCAGAGCAGAATTTACCAGTTAAAAGTGAGAATGACAAATTTAAAATTGCAGTACTTCCAAATTTAACAAATAATTTAGAAAGTGCTGGAATTTCGATTAATTATGGTGTGGCTGTAAGCGGATACACTAAGGAAATGGAAGAATCAAAGGCTTTTGCAAAATTTTTAGCGTATGAAAATGCCCAAAATTTATATAAAGAAGCAGGTAAACTTTCATCAAGGAATCATTTGATATATGAGAATGAAAATATAGAAGCAGTCTTAAGACAGTATGAAAAATCTGTGTGTGTGCCTAAAATCATGGAAAATGGAGATTATTGGTTAAAATTAGAAATCTATTTTTCGAATATATGGAATGCCACACCTGTAGAACAAATAATTGATGAAATGATTCGCTAGTTTAAAAGGATACTAAATTTACGAGTGTTAATTTAGTATCCTTACTTGTTTTCTATAAAAAGAAAATTTGCATACATTCCAATTATATGGAGATAATTTACATATACATGATATGGAGGTTATTTAATAATGATTGGAATAATTCTTGCACTAATTTCTGGCGCTCTAATGAGTATTCAGGGAGTATTTAATACAGAGGTAACGAAAAATACGAGTATTTGGGTTTCAACAGGTTGGGTGCAAATCAGTGCGTTTGTTGTCTGCATTGTTGCATGGTTTTTTACTGGTCGAGAAAGTATAGAAGGATTGTTGCAGACGCAGCCTAAGTATATGCTGCTTGGAGGGGCAATTGGTGCATTTATTACTTACACGGTGATAAAAAGTATGGGGAGTCTAGGACCAGCAAAAGCGGTTATGATCATAGTGATTTCTCAACTACTTGTAGCTTATTTGATTGAAGTGCTTGGAATATTTGGAGTAGAAAAAGTTGGATTTGATTGGAAAAAACTTTTTGGAATGATTTTAGCCATTGCAGGTGTGGTAATATTTAAATGGGAATAGTCCATATAATAGGTAAATAAAGAGTTTTGTAATAAATTTAGGAAAAAAGTAACTTGTAATAAAGGAATATTTTAGTTACAATAAAGAAGTCTGGTATAGAGGGAAATCCATAAATTATTATGGAGGAATTATGCAGAAAGACAAAGTGATTAAAATCGGTATTTTATTTATTACAATTGTTGTTTGTGGATTCTTGTATAGCTGTAGTGATGGTCAAAAAACTAAAGTTATGATTGAAGAGCAGTCTGCTGCGTCAAATGAAATAGAAAAAGTTGACGTTCCTAGCGATACACAAGCACAAACAAAAGAAGATACATTAAGTTATGTTTATATTTGTGGAGAAGTAATGTCACCTGGCGTGTATCAAGTAGAAGAGGGAGCAAGGTTGTATCAGGTAGTTGAGATGGCAGGTGGATTGCTCGAAACAGCGGCACCCAATTATCTTAATTTAGCTGAGAGCGTTACAGATGGACAAAAGATTGTAGTCCCAACTATTGATGAAGCAAATGAAATGGCAATTGTTGAAAGCGAAAGTGCAGACGGTCTTGTTAATATTAATACAGCAAATGAAGAGACTCTTACAACGCTACCAGGAATAGGAGCTTCAAAAGCAAAAAATATTATCAAATATAGAGAATCCAAGGGAGGCTTTCAAACAATTGAAGAGCTAATGGAGATTGACGGGATAAAAGAAGGAGTCTTTCAAAAGGTTAAGGATATGATTACAGTAAAATGAGGTGAATGTTATGGCGAAAAAGGTACTCGTAGTAGATGATGAGAAGTTAATTGTAAAAGGAATTCGTTTTAGCCTAGAACAAGATGGGATGGAAGTAGATTGCGCCTATGATGGGGAAGAAGCATTAAACTTTGCAAAGGAAAAGGAATATGACATTGTACTTCTTGATATCATGCTTCCAAAGCTCAATGGATTTGAAGTATGTCAGCAAATAAGAGAATTTTCAAGTATGCCTATTGTTATGCTTACTGCAAAGGGGGATGACATGGATAAAATTCTAGGATTAGAATACGGTGCAGACGATTACATAACAAAGCCATTTAATATATTGGAAGTCAAAGCAAGAATCAAGGCAATTATGCGCCGTACCAGTAAAAAGGCAGAGCAGGTAGAAAATAAGAAGATTGTTGTTGTTGGAGATTTAAAATTAGACTGCGAAGGACGAAGAGTGTATATTGCTGGGAAAGAGATTAACTTAACTGCAAAGGAATTTGATGTTTTAGAGTTATTGGTGTTTAACCCGAATAAGGTTTATAGTAGAGAAAATCTTTTAAATATTGTTTGGGGATATGAATATCCAGGCGATGTAAGAACAGTTGATGTGCACATTCGAAGACTTAGAGAAAAGATTGAATCGAATCCAAGTGAGCCAAAATATGTTCATACAAAGTGGGGCGTTGGATATTACTTTCAGGAGTAAAACAGTAGAATATAAATTATCGGGAAATGTAGCTAGAATTGCTACATTTCTTTTTTTAAGGTTAATGAATTATTTCAACAAGATTGACAATTGAAGGAAAGGAAAAGAAAGAGGATAGCTTGTTCGAATTATTTGAAGAGGTAATAAGATTTTGTTTTCAAGGACTTGGGATAAATTAGAGCATTGGTATCATTGTATGAATCAAGTACTAAAGGAGAGGGAGTAAAATATGGCAGTAAAGATCTATAAAAATAAAAAAGCAAAAGAAAAGGTTATGGATACATATCAACAATTATTAAAGCAATGGGAGGTTGAAATAAGCGAATTTGATATTCATACATTTTATGGAAGTACTCATGTCATAACAGCAGGTAGGCAAGATGCCCCGCCCTTGGTATTATTTCATGGGGTAGGGGATAATTCTGCACTTATGTGGATCTATAATGCAAAGGCCTTAGCAAAGCATTTTCGAATCTATGCAATTGATACGATAGGTGGACCAGGTAAAAGTTGTCCAAATCAAAATTACAATAAAGATTTTGATGATGGTATTTGGTTAGATGAGGTAATAGAAAAACTAGAACTTATGCAAATTTCTATAGCAGGAGTGTCAAATGGAGCTTATTTAGCCCAGTATTATGCAATACATAGACCAGAAAGGGTTCGAAAAATAGTATGTATGGCTGGTTGCGTAGCAACTGGTGGTTCCAATACACTTAAGACAATGCTAAAGATATTTTTACCCGAGGCATTATTTCCTTCACGTAACAATACAGTTAAGTTATTACGCAAATTAACTGGAACAAACGATAAAGTATTTACGGAAAATGAAATTGTATTAGAACATTATCACCAGTTGTTGAAGGGATTCAACAATATGGCAATGAGATATCACAAAATCAAAGGTTTTTCAGAGGAAGAGTTAACATTAATTCGTGAAAAAGCATTGTTTTTGATTGGAGAGGAGGATCCATTTGTAAAGCTTGGAGGAAAGAAAGAATTATTGAAATATGAGATGCAATATCAATTTTTTCCTGATACGGGACATGGTATTAACCATGAGCGTAGTGAGCAAATCAATCAGATATTAATTGAATATTTAATTGAAAGGTAAATATAGGAAATAGGTAATTGACAAAGACTAGTGTGTATACTATACTCAAAATATTGAACTGATTGAAGAGGTAAAGGAGGTAGATGTGAATTGATAATTATTATCGGTTCATTTTCTACCTCCTTTTTATTATAGTAAAAGCACAAATTTTTACTTTTAGAGGAGAAAATAATGGAGAAAAGACCAATTATTGAATTTAAATCATTTGGCTTTCAATATTTTAGTCAGGCAGAACCCACATTAGAAGATATTAATCTGACCATATATGAAGGGGAGAAGATATTAATTGTAGGACCGAGTGGAAGCGGCAAAAGTACACTAGGTAACTGTATCAATGGATTGATTCCTTTTGCTTATAAGGGAGAAATAAAAGGAAGTCTTGAAGTTGCTGGTGTAAATACACAGCAAATGAATATATTTGAATTATCCAAAAAGGTTGGAACTGTTTTACAGGATTCGGATGGTCAGTTTATAGGACTGACAGTAGGAGAAGATATTGCCTTTGCACTCGAGAATGATTGCGTGTCTTTAAATGATATGAAAGATAAAGTAGCCAAAGTATCTGCAATGGTTGACATGAATCATCTTTTAAATGCATCGCCATTTGAATTGTCAGGTGGACAAAAGCAACGAGTATCTTTAGCAGGGATTATGGTAGACGATGTGGAGATTCTACTCTTTGATGAACCTTTGGCAAATCTAGATCCTGTGACGGGGAAAAAAGCCATAGAACTAATCGATGAAATTCAAAAAGAGACAAATAAAACAGTTGTTATTATTGAACACCGCCTAGAAGATGTGCTGCATAAAAGGGTAGACCGCGTAATTGTAGTAAACGAAGGAAGAATAGTGGCGGATATGACTCCAGACGAATTGATTTCCTCTGACATCTTGACTGGATATGGAATTCGTGAACCTCTCTATGCGACGGCACTCAAATATGCTGGGGTAAAATTACAACCAGATATGAAACCAGGAATGTTAAGCTCATTACTAGTAGATAAAGTGGCCCATAACTTAGTGAACTGGAATGAAAAGCAGTTAGTAGAAGAATCGATTGATACCAGACCAGATATATTAACATGTGAGAATCTATGCTTTCAATACAATAAAAGAAGAAGGATTTTACAGAATATTAACTTTCGTATCAAAGAAGGTGAAATGGTAAGTATCGTTGGAACGAATGGAGCGGGCAAAAGTACTTTGGCAAAACTTATTTGTGGCTTCCTTAAGGAAGATGAGGGTAAAATTTATTTTCAAGGTGAGATTTTCAGTGATAAGACAATTAAAGAGCGTTCCAAGCTAATTGGCTTTGTAATGCAAAATCCTAATCAGATGATTAGTAAGTCTATGATATACGATGAGATTGCATTGGGATTAAGGATACGAGGAGTTTTGGAAAAGGAGATCGAAGAGCGTGTCGATAAAGTATTAAAAATATGTGGTTTATCACCCTTTAAAAAATGGCCTATTTCAGCGCTTAGTTACGGACAAAAGAAACGAGTTACGATTGCTAGCGTTTTGGTCTTAGATCCAAAGATTATTATATTAGACGAGCCTACAGCAGGACAAGACTTTCATCATTATACAGAAATAATGGAATTCTTAAAGGAACTTAATAAAAAAGGAGTTACCATACTCTTAATTACCCACGATATGCATTTGATGCTTGAATATACACCGCATGCTATTGTTCTTGCAAATGGAGTAAAGGTTGGGGATTCTAGTGCTGTTGATATATTAACAAACGAAGAGATAGCCAGACAAGCAAATTTAAAAATCACTTCCTTATACGAAATAGCTAAAATGGCTGGTATTTATGATGCGACCTCCTTTGTCTCAAAATTTATTCAGCATGATCGAAAGGAGCTAGCATATGAAAAGTAAATTATTTGATTATGTAGAAAGAGACAATCTAGTCTTTCATTTAAGTGGGGTTACGAAGTTGATTTGCTTTATTTGTCTCACCTTTTCAGTCATGTTTTCTTATGATATTCGAGTAATTCTTTCGGTAATGATATTATCACTTATATTTTTTAAGGTATCTGGACTTGAATGGAAACAAATAAAACTTATGGTGATATATGTAATTGTTTTTTTACTGATAAACTTTGTACTAACTTTTATATTTAGTCCACAATATGGAGTTGAGATATATGGAACAAAACATGAAATATATCGTTTCAATAGCCGTTATACAATTACGCTAGAGCAACTTTTGTATCAAATCACAAAATTAACTAAATATGCTTCTGTCGTGCCTTTGGGGTTGATTTTTTTGCTAACGACAAATCCAAGTGAGCTTGCAGCATCGATGAATCGCATTGGTTTGAATTATAAAGCTGCCTACGCACTTTCCTTAACGCTTCGTTATTTTCCAGATTTGATAAGAAATTATCAGGATATTTCTTTGGCGCAGCAAAGTAGAGGGCTTGATTTATCAAAAAAAGAAAAGCTTGGAGTGCGGATTAAAAATATCATGAATATTTGTGTACCACTTATATTTTCTACCTTAGATCGTATTGAATTAATAAGTAATGCCATGGATTTAAGAGGATTTGGTAAGCATAAAAAGCGAACTTGGTATGCTTCAAAGAGATTGAAGCGACAAGATTATATAGCTATTTTAATTGCAGTATTTGTTTTGGTTGGCTCGATTTGTATTAGTGTATTTATCAATCGTTCAAGATTTTATAATCCTTTTATTTAAAAGAGCTTGAAGAGAAAAGGAGAAAGAAAAATGAAACCTATTTTAGTTTTTCAAACAGACTTTACTTATGCAGAAGGCGCAGTAAGTTCCATGTATGGAGTCGTAAAAACAGTAGATAGAGAATTAGAGATATTTGATGGGACACATCAGTTACCTCAATACGATACATGGAGTGCAAGTTATAGACTATATCAAAGCCTACAATTTTGGCCAGAAGGAACGATTTATGTTTCTGTGGTAGACCCAGGGGTTGGAACATCTCGCCGTGCCTGTGTAGCAAAGACAATAGATGGATATTATATTGTGACGCCGGATAATGGAGCATTGACTCACGTAAAACATTTTATTGGTATTGAATCAGTGAGAGAGATTGATGAAACAAAAAATCGATTAAGAGGAAAAGGAACAGAAGGTGTTGCAATCTTTCATGGCAGAGACTTATTTGGTTATACTGCTGCAAGGCTTGCAAGTGGAATCATTGATTTTGAAGGTGTTGGACCAGAATATAGCGTTGATGAAATTGTAACGCATGAAATATTAAAACCAAATGTTACACAAGGAAAAGTACAGGGAATATTTGAAATTAACGATCCAAACTTTGGAAATTTGTGGACAAATATTCCGTTACAGGCGTTTCAAGAAGCAGGCTTTACCTATGGCGATTATGTTAATGTGACGATTTGGCATGAAGAAAAAGAGGTCTATTCCGAAAGAGTATTATTTCATCAAAGCTTTGGATTTGCAAAAAAGGGTGATGTAATGATTTATAATAATGAACTAATGAAGGTAGCAATGGCTGTAAGTCTAGGGAATTTTTGTAAGAAATACGGTCTGGACTTTGGCCCAGATTGGAAAGTTGAATTTACGAAATAACGTAAATATAAATAAAAAGAGGAGGAACTATCAATGAAGAAACTTTTTGAATTTAAGACCAAGACAATTGTTGCGACAGGCCTTGGTGCAGCATTATTTACGCTGTTATTCATGTACGTAAAAGTACCGACTGGAATCCCGGGGACGGATATTCAAACAGCGTATGGAATCGGAGGGTTCTTTGCAGCATTGTTTGGACCAATTGCAGGGGGGCTCATTGCTTTTATTGGTCATGCACTATCTGACTCCATACAGTATGGATCTGCTTGGTGGAGCTGGGTAATTGCAAGTGGCTTAACTTGTTTTTTAACTGGCCTTATATATCCAAAGCTTAAAGTTGAGGAAGGCGAGTTTAGTGTTAAGTCTGCAATATTTTTTAACGTATATCAAATTATTGCGAATGCAATATCATGGATTATCATAGCACCAATCCTTGATATTGTAATTTATGCAGAACCTGCTAACCTTGTGTTTACACAAGGGGTAGTAGCCGCAATATCTAATGCAGTTTCCGTTGGTATTATTGGAACGCTACTACTTACATTATATAGTAAGACGCGCTCGAAAAAGGGAAGTCTGACTAAGGAGTAACACCAAAGAAAAGCAAGCAAAGGAATCTACTAACAATAAATGGTTATTAGATTCTTTTTTTGCGATACTGTTTTATTTTTCTAGTTAACAGTATGATAAATTAGTTGAATTAAATGCATGAAGATGCTAATATTGTTGTAGCGATGAGATGAAAAGTGGGTGTTTATTATTAAATTACGATTTATAAAAAAAGGAAAATTTATACGAAGTCTAAAGTTTCGACTTATGCTAGTATTATCTTTTGTTGGTATTGTTCCTGGCGTTCTTCTAAAAAATGGGATAATTGATAGCTACGAAGATAGAGCTGTTTTACAACGAAGCATTGATGTATCCAATCAATGTAAAATTCTATCCAACCAAATATATACATATGGTTATTTGACAGATTCCTATTCTGAAGTAATCAATGCTGAAGTTGAACAATTAGCAGGAATGCTTGATGGAAGAATCATGGTTATTGATAATACCTTTAAAATAGTAAAAGATACTTATGTTTTAGAGCAGGGAAAGACAATTGTATCGGAAGAGGTAATTAAATGTTTTAAGGGCACCAATACATCCAAATATATGAAGAAAGATAACTATATTTCGTTAACCGTTCCAATCACAGATACGATAACAAAAGAAACCATTGGAGTTATCTTAGTAAGCATGTCAACTGACAATATAAAGGATAGCATAGTAATCCTTCAACAAAAGGCAACGGTACTTCAGCTTGGTATGGGAATCGTTATACTTACACTGGCATTTTATCTTGCAAGAATCTTAGTAAAACCTTTTGCAAGAGTAAGCAATGCGATTGAGGCGCTAAATGAAGGATACATCAATGAAAAGATTTCTGTTTCAGATTATACGGAAACGGAACTGATATCTGATGCCTTTAACAAAATGATGGGAAGAATGAAAGTGCTTGACGATTCAAGACAAGAGTTTGTTTCCAATGTATCTCATGAATTAAAGACACCACTTACATCGATGAAAGTATTAGCCGATTCCTTAATTGCTCAAGAGGATGTACCAACAGAGCTTTATAAAGAATTTATGGTTGATATTGCAGAAGAAATCGATCGAGAAAATAAAATTATTAATGACTTATTAGCGCTTGTAAAGCTTGATAAAACAGCAGCAGATTTAAACATTACAACAGTAAACATCAATGGACTTTTGGAACTAATTCTAAAGAGATTAAGGCCTATTGCGGCAAAACAAAACATTGAATTATTATTTGAAAGCTTTCGTCCTGTAACCGCAGAAATTGATGAAGTAAAGATTACACTTGCGATATCAAATCTTGTGGAAAACGCAATTAAATATAACACAGAAAATGGATGGGTTCATGTTTCATTAAATGCAGATCACAAGTATTTTTATATAAAAGTAGCGGATTCTGGTATTGGTATTCCAGAAGAATCCCTCGAACATATTTATGAGAGATTCTACCGCGTGGACAAGTCACATTCCAGAGAAATTGGCGGAACAGGACTTGGATTATCCATTACTAGAAATGCAATCTTGATGCATCGTGGTGCAATAAAAGTATACAGTAAGGAAAGTGAAGGAACCACATTTACAGTGCGTGTTCCACTTAATTATATATCCCAATAGGATTAGCGTAGGAATGGAGGAAAGTATGAAAAAGTTAATGCATGGAGTCATCTATATCGTCCTTTTCCTTACTTTGATTGGATGTGGCAATAAACAGACAGCTACTTCTAGGTACAACATGTACTACATTAACAAGGAAGAAACAAAAATCGTATCGGAAGCATATACACCAACTGCCACAACAACGGATGAACTGGTGGAAGAGTTTTTACAAAAGTTAGATGAAAATCCGCAAAATACAAATTATAAAAAAGCAAAACCTGATGAAGTTCACTTACTAAACCATTCGATTGATTCAAAACAAGTATATTTAACCTTTGATGAAAGTTATTACAATATGTCAAATATTTCTGAGATACTATTTCGAACATCCATGGTACGTATGTTAACACAGATTCCAGGAATTGAATTTGTTTCTTTTTATATTAATGACAAGCCACTTTTGGATTCAAATGAAAATGTAGTTGGGGTTATGACAGCGCAAAATTTTATTGAGAATACAGGGGATGAAATCAATTCCTATGAAAGAACGAAGTTGACACTATATTATGCCAATGCAGCAGGGAATAAATTAGTAGAGACATCGGTTGATGTAGTATATAGTACCAATATTTCGACTGAAAAGCTAATCATAGAGCAATTGATTAAAGGGCCAACCTCAGATAAAGTATTTCCTACGGTTCCGCCAGAAACTAAGCTTTTAAGTGTTTCAATAAAAGATGGTGTTTGTTATGTTAATTTTGATGAAGGCTTCTTAAGTCAAACTTATGAGTTGACAGAATCAGTCCCAGTTTTTTCCGTAGTGAACTCGTTATTAGAGCTTGGCAATATCAATAAAGTCCAGATTTTAATAAATGGTGAGACAGATGTTACGTACAGAGAAGTCATTAATTTTAACACGCTATTTGAGAGAAATCTTGATATTATAGAAAACGATTCAGTTGTAACAGAAGGAAAGGAAGATATAATCAATGAATAGACGCCCATTGTGTATTGCGGCTCTTGTTTATATCATTGTGATAGGTATGACCCTTCTTATTGATACGCTTCAAATTGCCAATATGCCACTGACGCTTAATGAGTCAGTGGCGGCAGGTTTGGTGAAAGACAAAGAGATGGTAAGCATATCCGGCAAAGTTTATAAACAAGAAAGCAAAAATGACAAATTATTACTCTATCTTAATGAAACAATTCTTTATCAAAATTCTAGCCACATTAAGGCAAATCACATCATTGTATATACCAATCAAATGACACAAATCCCAAACGGATATAAAGTTTTAGTAAAAGGAAAAGTAAAAAAGTTTCAAAAAGCATCTAACTTAGGGCAGTTTAATTCCTATTTGTATTATAAAAGTTTAAATATCGATTTTATTGTGGTGACAGAAACGATATCAATACTTGAAAACCAAGATAACTTTGTAACAAACACGCTTTATCAACTAAGAAATTCCTTAGCAAACAATTTCGATTTAATAACCAAAGAGGATACGCAGAGTGCTACCTTTAAGGCAATGTTACTTGGAGATGCATCGGAATTTACAGGAGACCTCAAAGATTTATATCAAAAGGGAGGAATACTTCACATTGTCTGTATCAGTGGAACTCATATTGGTATTGTTGGTATGTTCTTATTTGCATTACTTAGAAAATGTGGCGTTGATTTTAGGCTGTCTTGTTTGCTTTGTATTGTAGTCGTGATTCTATATGGTATTATGACTGGCTTTGGGGTTTCTGCTTATCGGGCAGTGATTATGTTTGCCATTGGTATGTTAGCAAAAGTTCTCGGAAGAACGTATGATTTGCTATCGGCGTTAGCTTTAGCCGCTATCTTAATCTTAATTGAGAATCCCTATTATATTTTAAATCTTGGCTTCTTGTTATCCTTTGGAGCAATTCTTGGAATTGGAGTCGTTTCTCCTGTCATAAGTAAGGGATTTGATGTAAAGTCAAAAATTGCAGGTGATTTTCTTACCAGTGTTAGTGTAACCTTTGTAACGTTACCAATCTTGTTATATTTCTATTATGAATTTCCCATTTATTCTATTTTATTAAATTTAATTGTGATTCCAATCTCAAGTATTGTGTTGGCTTCTGGAATACTAGGTTTATTTTGTGCAGAATTTAGTATATCCCTTGGTACTTTTATGCTTGGAATTGGTAGCTATATTTTAAAGCTATATGAATTATTATGTAAAGTCAGCTTAAAACTACCATATTCAAGTATGATTATTGGAAAGCCAAGTGTCATTCAAATTCTCATTTATTATGGAATTCTTTTTGGAGTATTATATGGTCTAAAGAAATGGAAGCAAAAATATCTAACCGTTCTCTTTCTTATCATGATTGCAGTTGTTACAATTCGTTTGCCACAAGGATTTTGGGTTACCTTTTTAGATGTGGGACAAGGAGAAGGCATTGTAATACATACAACGAATCATACGACATACATGGTAGATGGAGGAAGTAGTAATGTAAATGAAGTGGGAAAATATAGAATTCTTCCATTTTTAAAGGCGAAAGGAATAAGAAAGCTAGACTATAGTATCTTAACGCATCCAGATGGAGATCATACCTCTGGTATCATTGAACTTATCAAGTCGGGTTACCCCATTGACACCTTAGTTTTACCAGAAATCGGGATAAAAGATGAAGCCTATATGGAGTTGGAACAATTAGCAGTTGATGCTGGAATTCAATTATTGTATTTACATAAAGGAAGTATAATAAAAGACGGTCAATTACAAATGGAGTGCCTACATCCCTATAAAGAGTATCTGCCAAAATCACAAAATGACTATTCTATTGTATTAAGTTTACGATATGAAAGCCTTAATATGTTACTAACAGGTGATTTGGAAACAAAAGGAGAAAACGAAGTAATGAAATTATTAAAGGAAGATTATGATATTCTAAAAGTTGCACATCACGGATCAAAAAATTCCACATCAAGTGCATTTTTAAGAAAGCTACAAGCCGAGTATGCGATTATTTCATGTGGAGAGAACAATCGATATGGACATCCTCATGAAGAATTGCTCGAACGATTAAACGATAATGACATGCATATTATGACAACAAAAGAGGATGGCGCAATTACAATTGAGGTAAAAAATAAAACAATCAGCTACTCCTTATATGGAAAATAGTATGTAAGTTGTGGTATGATATAATATAAATAAAAATTTACAAACAGTGATTGAAATTATAGAATTAGTACTTATTAATATGGAGGGATAAGAAATGCAAAAAACCAGACAAATAGAAAACGAAAGACTTCTTATAAAAGTCAATGATCATGGAGGAGAATTAGCAGGAATTTATGATAAGTTAAATAATAGAGAACTCATTTGGGATGCGAATCCGCAGGTATGGAATCGACATGCGCCAATTTTATTTCCTTTTGTTGGCGAATTATTTCAGAAAGAATATTACTATAACGGCGTTACATATCCTATGACCGCACATGGTTTTGCAAGGGATAGTGAATTCTTATTTAAAGATATAAATGACAATCAGATAACACATATTTTAGAAAGCAATGATGAAACAAAGAAAATCTATCCATTTGACTTTAAATTAGAAGTAAGTCACAGGATAGAAGAGAATAAAGTGATTGTAGCATGGAAGGTGGTTAACAAAGGAAAGAGCGAAATGTTATTTAGCATAGGAGCTCATCCAGCTTTCAATGTACCAGCAATGGCAGGTGAGCTACAAAAAGATTATTTTTTAACCTTTGGCAATCAAAAAGAGTTAGATTATATTCGTATTGCTAAAGATGGAGGAACAGCGTTATTTGACGAAGTTCACAAGCTTAAGTTAAAGGATGGAAGCTATCAAGTAGGAGAGCATCTATTTGATGACGGAGTATTAATTTTTGAAAATCATCAGCTTTTGGAAGTGGGAATCGCATTCCCTGATAAAACACAATATGTGACCATTAAATGCGAAGATTTTCCTTATGTAGGTGTTTGGACGAAACCAAATGCACCATTTATCTGCTTAGAACCATGGTATGGACGTTGTGATAATTATGGATTTACAGGAGAATTAAAAGATAAGACTGGAGTACAAAAACTAGGTTCTAACGAAGAATTTAATGTAGAATACGAAATCATAGTCGGTTAGAAACGTTTGACAAGGGAATAGCCCGTATTTGCATACGGGCTATTACTTATGAGGGGGGAGATAGTGAGTTTGTTTTCAACTATCTGACCTTATTATAAGGGTTAAATATGTTCATTTTGTGTTTAAATTCTTAAAAAAAACGAAGTATTCCTAATATTTTATTACGTTTTTTAAAATATTTTTAATAAATCAACATAGGACACTTATAAGGTGTCATTTCATATAATTGTAACGATTTGTTACAAAGAAAGATTAGTTAGGAGAATTAAAGTGGAAAAGTGGTTTATACAAACGAAGAAGGCTGATTTCCATCAATTAGGAAAAAAATATGGCATTGATCCTGTCATTGCTAGGATTATTCGCAATAGAGATATCGTTCATGAGGATGAAATTGATATGTTTCTAAATGGAACATTAAATAATCTACATAGTCCTTGGCTTATGAAGGATATGGAAAAAGCCGTTAAAATAATTAGTGAAAAGATTGAACAAAATAAAAAAATTCGAGTCATCGGAGATTACGATATAGATGGGGTTAATGCAACTTATATATTGCTGAAAGGATTGAGCCGATGTGGTGCAATCGTTGATACCGATATTCCAGATAGAATGAAGGATGGATATGGGATTAATGAAAGTTTGATAGATTCTGCTATCGAAGCGCAAATTGATTTAATTATTACCTGTGATAATGGAATAGCAGCGATTAACCAGATTGCATATGCAAAACAAAAAGGGATTACTGTAATTATTACAGATCATCATGATATTCCTTACGAAGAAATTGAAGGGATAAGGAAGGAAATTTATCCTATGGCTGATGCTATCATTAATCCAAAACAAAGTGAATGTCACTATCCTTTTGATCGAATCTGCGGAGCAGTGGTTGCCTTGAAGCTAGTACAAGCCTTGTTTGAAGTCTATCAGATACCTGAAAAGGAATGGCATCCTCTCATTGAAAATGCAGCTATGGCAACAGTTGGTGATGTCATGGATTTGGTGAATGAAAATAGAATTATAGTAAAAGAAGGCTTAAAGAGAATCAGCAAAACAAGCAATAAAGGGCTTTCCTCTTTGCTTTCTTTAAATGGATTAGAAGGAGATATTAGTTCTTATCATATTGGCTTTGTCATTGGACCATGTATCAATGCGGGAGGAAGGCTTGATACAGCAAAAAGAGCATTGGAGCTTTTAAGCAGTGAATCAATAGAAGAAGCTGGAAGGCTTGCAGGGGATTTGAAGAGTTTAAATGATAGTCGAAAAGAGCTAACCTTAAAAGGCCTCGAAGAGGCGCTACATATCATTGAAACGACAAATTTAAAAAATGATAAAGTGTTAATTGTTTATTTACCAGATTGTCACGAAAGTCTTGCGGGTATTATAGCAGGAAGAATCAGAGAAAACTACAATAAGCCTGTAATCGTCTTCACAGATGCTCATGAATGTGCCAAGGGATCAGGTCGCTCCATAGAGGCTTACAATATGTTTGAAGAACTTTCTAAATTTAAGGATTTGTTTCTAAAATTTGGAGGCCATCCTATGGCTGCGGGACTTTCCCTACCAAAAGAAAACATTGATTTATTAAGAGAAAAGTTAAATCAAGAAACTACACTAACAAAAGAGGATTTTGTTGCTAAGATTTTAATTGATGTTCCAATGCCAATACACTATATTACCGAACAACTAGTAAAACAGTTAGAGATATTAGAGCCATTTGGAAAAGCAAATGAAAAACCCACCTTTGCTGAAAAGAATCTAAAAATAATCACAGCAAGGATATTAGGTAAAAATCAAAATGTATTAAAACTATTGATACAAAATGAAGTGGGATGCAAGATGGATGCCATGTTTTTTGGAAACATCGAACAGTTTAATTCGTTTCTGACACTAAAATATGGTGAGGCAGAGTTAAATAAAATGTATGCAGGCAAAGAAAATCAAATACGACTATCGATTACATACTATCCTTCTATTAATGAGTATAATGGAAATAAAAGTATTCAGGTGATTATAAAAAATTATAACTGAACCCCTACCGGCTTTAGCCGGTAGGTTTATTTTAGTGAAAAAGTGGTCTAAAGCTGTCTAATATTAAAGTTATTGGATTTCATTTTTTCTACCATGTCCTGATTTTTGGTTTATTCCGTCTGTTCTTTCTAGAATTGTATCATATATTAGAAAGCTAGAACATTGCACGTATGATATAAATATCATATTGTGTGGATAATAAAGTATCGAAAATCAGTTATCTCTAGTTTTATTTTATATCTAAGTTTAGCATCTCTCTTTTAGCTTTTTTTACTTAAAGTTATGAGGTTGACCAGAAGGTCAATAAAATGTGGCTATTCAGAGCACAAATTACAATGTTACTATCTTTGAAATAATATGAACGTAGGAAATATTAACTCCATATTCTTAAAGCGTCGAAGAATGCAATAATATGACAATAAGAAAAATTGACAGTAAAATAAATTATGATAAAATATTATTTATAGAAAAGTAAGTATAAATGATACATATTAGTGGAATTAAAACACAATTATGAGATTTTAATAACAATACAAAAAAAGGGGATTTATTATGTTTTATATTAATAAAAAAACTAGCCCTATTTGCTCTTTTATTTGGAAGTTTGCAATTATTTATTTCACAAAAGTTTTCTAATAAAGTAAAAGAAATTAATAGAGAACAAAAAGAAAAAGAATCTCAAAATCTTGATTTTTTAGCACATTTATATAAAAATGTGAAAATTAATAAAGCCTTTAAAATATAATAATAATAAATTTTATCAATAATAAGACTCTGCCCAAAGAAGCAATTTTGTAACCCTGTTTTCTATAAATTTTAAACTGTTATAAATGAATGAATCAAGATAAGGAGGTAACAAATGTTTGAGTACAAATTTATTCGTATTGATATTTCAAAATGGAACAACGAACCTAAAAAAGATTATCAGACCATAATAATGGAAGAAGCGAAAGCGGGGTGGGAATTGGTGCAAATTTTTGCTCCGTCTCTGGCTGCTGCAGGATTTAGTAAGTATATCGAAATAATATTGAAAAAAGAAGTATTAAATAAATAATTAGGGTGTAAAAAATGGGAAAAATCAAAAAAAATAACAATGGAGAAATAAAAAGAATTAATGGTTGCAAACCAAAATAAGATATGATAAGATTCTTAATAAATGCAAATGCAATGATAGAGACTCTAATTTGTGCAACATTAGTTGCAGTAGTCTTTTAGAGACTAGTGATAACCGACAGGAAGGAAGCGTCACCGACTGAGAGCGCTTCGAAGGGGAAACAGATATAAGGGAACACTCTGGAGCAGATTTATCGAACCAATATGGATTTATTTATATTCTAGTAGGTAAATACGTAGCACGCGTTAAGTGTATGAGTGGAGATAGAATGTTTCGTTCAATCTCAATGCGGGTGGTACCGCGGGAAACTTAATTATCCCGTCCCAGAATTTTTAAATTCTGGGACTTTTTATGTAATAGGAAATTAGTATAATAAATAATAGAAGAGAAGGAGAATGAAAATGGCAAATATCATAACAGATGAAACAATTGAATATGTAGGTATCTTGGCAAAATTAGAGCTTTCTGAGGAAGAAAAAGAACAGGCTAAAAAAGATATGGCAAACATGCTCGATTACATTGATAGACTGAATGAATTGGATACAGAAGGGGTAGAACCTTTGTCACATGTATTTCCAGTAAATAACGTTTTTCGTGAAGATATTATTACAAATGAAGATGATAGAGAGAATATATTGTTGAATGCCCCAGAACAAAAAAATGGAAGTTTTCAAGTTCCAAAAACAGTAGAATAGGAGGAGACAGATGAATTTGATGAGTTTAACTGCCGTAGAGCTTGGCAAGAAAATAAAGGATAAAGAAGTAAGTGTAGAAGATGCTGTAAAAGCAGCTTTAGCACAAATTAAATCAGTTGAAAACGATGTAAATAGCTTTGTTACAATTGATGAAGAGGGGGCTTTAAAAAGAGCAAAAGAGGTTCAAAAACAAATTGATAGTGGTGAATTAAGTGGCCCATTAGCTGGGGTACCAGTAGCCATTAAAGATAATATGTGTACAAAGGGAATGCTAACTACATGTAGCTCAAAGATTTTAGAGAATTTTAAACCAACGTATACAGCGGAAGCAGTGCTTCATTTAGAAAAGGCTGGTGCTATTATCATTGGAAAGACGAACATGGATGAATTTGCAATGGGAAGTACTACAGAAACCTCTGCGTTTGGAGCAACAAAGAATCCTTGGAATTTAGGGCATGTACCAGGCGGTTCTTCAGGAGGCTCTTGTTCTGCAGTAGCGGCAGAAGAATGTTCGTTTGCATTAGGGTCTGATACGGGTGGATCAATTAGACAACCTAGTTCTTTTTGTGGTGTAACTGGAATTAAACCAACCTATGGAACTATTTCAAGATATGGTTTAATTGCATATGGGTCTTCTTTAGATCAAATTGGACCAGTTGCAAAAGATGTAACAGACTGTGCAACTATTTTAGAAGTAATTGCATCACATGATACAAAGGATAGTACATCCATTAAGCGTGATGATTATGATTTTACTTCTGCTTTGGTAGACGATGTAAAGGGCTTAAAGATTGGTATTCCAATAGATTATTTGGGAGAAGGCTTAGATCCAGAAGTTAAGGAAGCGGTTTTAAATGCAGCAGAGGAATTAAAGAAAAAGGGTGCGATTGTAGAAGAATTTGATTTAAGTCTAGTAGAATATGCAATACCTGCTTATTATATCATTGCATCAGCTGAGGCAAGCTCTAATTTAGCTAGATTCGACGGTGTTAAATACGGATACCGTACCAATGACTTTGAGGGACTTCATAGCATGTATAAAAAATCAAGAAGTGAAGGATTTGGGGCAGAAGTAAAAAGAAGAATTATGTTAGGTTCTTTTGTATTAAGTAGTGGTTACTATGATGCATACTATATAAAAGCATTAAAAACAAAAGCACTCATTAAGAAAGCATTTGATAAGGCCTTTGAAAAATATGATGTTATTTTAGGACCAGCGGCTCCAACGACAGCTCCAAAGCTTGATGATAGTTTAAGTGATCCAATAAAAATGTATCTAGGTGACATTTATACTATCTCGGTGAATCTTGCAGGACTTCCAGGAATCAGTGTTCCTTGTGGACGTGATTCTAAGGGACTACCAATTGGTCTACAGTTAATAGGAGACTGTTTTCAGGAAAAGAAAATCATTCAGGCAGCATATGCATATGAATGCACGAGAGAGTATGATAGATGTGACTTAGCAAAGAAAGGAGACAAATAAGATGAGTAAACAATACGAAACAGTCATTGGTCTTGAAGTTCATGTTGAACTGGCAACAAAAACGAAAATCTTTTGCTCCTGCAGTACAGCTTTTGGTGGAGAGCCTAATACACATACATGCCCAGTTTGTACAGGTATGCCAGGCTCACTTCCTGTTTTGAACAAACAAGTAGTGGAGTATGCAGCAGCAGTAGGACTTGCTACCAATTGTAAGATTACACAAAACTGTAAATTTGATAGAAAGAATTACTTTTATCCAGATAATCCACAAAACTACCAAATCTCTCAGCTATACTATCCAATCTGTCGTGATGGTGCTGTTGAGATTGAAACAGAAGCAGGGAAAAAGACGGTTCGCATTCATGAAATTCATATGGAAGAGGATGCGGGAAAATTAATTCATGATGAATGGGATGATTGTTCATTGGTTGATTTTAACCGAAGTGGTGTACCATTGATTGAAATCGTATCCGAACCAGATATGAGAAGTGCAGAAGAAGTAATTGCATATTTGGATAAATTAAGATTAATCATACAATATCTTGGCGCATCGGATTGTAAGTTACAGGAGGGTTCTATGAGAGCCGATGTCAACCTTTCTGTTCGTGAAATTGGAGCAACCGAGTTTGGCACTCGAACAGAGATGAAGAATCTTAACTCTTTTAAAGCCATTGCAAGAGCCATTGAAGGCGAAAGAGAGCGCCAAATCGACCTAATAGAAGAAGGAAAACAAGTTATTCAAGAGACCAGACGTTGGGATGATGCCAACAGCTGTTCTTATGCAATGCGTTCCAAAGAAGATGCACAAGATTACAGGTATTTTCCTGAACCAGATTTGGTTCCAATCGTAATTAGTGATGAATGGTTAAGAGAAATCAAAGAGAAACAACCTGAACTACGTGATGAGAAGAAAGCTAGATATAAAAAAGAATTTGATATTCCAGATTACGATATCGATTTGATTACAAGTTCGAAAAAAATGGCTGATTTATTTGAAGAAACCATAGCGATATGCAATAATCCGAAAAAAGTTTCCAATTGGCTGATGGTGGAGACGATGCGCTTATTAAAAGAACACAACATGGAACCACAAGATATCTCTTTTTCACCTAAAAACTTGGCAAAGTTGATTCAGTTAGCAGAAGACGGTACCATCAATAGTAGTGTTGCAAAAGAAGTATTTGAAGTGATTTTTAAGGAAGATATTGATCCAAATCAGTATGTAGAAGAGAAGGGGCTAAAATCAGTAAATGATGAAGGGGCTCTAAAAGCTACAATAGAAGAAATTATTGCTGCCAATCCACAATCTGTGGAGGATTATAAAAATGGAAAGCAAAAAGCAATTGGATTCTTAGTAGGTCAGACAATGAAAGCAATGCAAGGAAAAGCAGATCCAGGAATGATCAATAAGATATTGAAAGAATTATTATAATAAAAGTGAACTAATATAACAGCAAACAATAATTATATTATATTATATTATATTATATTTGCAAGGCTCTACAGTAGAATAACTGTAGAGCTTTGTTGATTTTAAAAAGTAATTACTCACTTTTTGGATTCGAAATAACATGGAAGAAAGGTTCCATATAAAGGATAACATTGAAGTTAGGCTTAAATTTTGATATCATTAGACTTAAGAAATAACAAGGAGGCTACTATGTCATTACAATTATTGCTTGGGAATTCAGGTGCAGGAAAATCTTATCAATTAAATCGCTATCTTATCGAACAAGCTATGGCAAATCCAGATAAAAATTATATTATTATTGTACCAGAGCAGTTTACCTTGCAGACGCAAAAGGATATTGTTTCCATGCATCCAAGGCATGGTGTTATGAATATTGATATTGTAAGCTTTCAAAGACTGGCCTACCGAATCTTTGATGAGGTAGGGGGCAATCATCTAACCTCCTTAAATGATACGGGAAAAAACCTAATTATTCGAAAGGTTGCATCAAATAAACAAGGTGATTTAAAAGTTCTTGGCGCAAACCTTAAAAAGCTTGGTTACATTAGTGAAATCAAATCGGTTATATCAGAGCTTACCCAATATAATGTGAAACCAAATCAATTAGAGCAAATCATAGAGCAAACACAAAATAAGCCATCTCTTAATTATAAATTGCAAGATATTCATTTGCTATATCAAGGGTTTAAAGAATATTTAGAAGATAAATTTATTACAGCAGAAGAGTTATTATTGGTGTTGTCTAAGGTAGTGCCAAAATCAGAGCTTCTAAAAGACAGTGTAATTGCAATTGATGGATTTACTGGATTTACACCTGTTCAATTTGTGTTAATCAAGGAGTTAATACAAGTTTGCCATAAGCTAATTGTAACGGTAACAATAGATTCGAAAATACCTCTTAAAATAATGAGTGAGCATGAGCTTTTCTATATGAGTAAAAAAATGATTGCTTCGCTTGAAAACATAGCAAAAGAAGTGAATGTTCCCATAAAAGAGCCTATGGTAATAAAAGAGCAAATTCCATATCGTCACAAATTTGCAAAAGCGTTATCTGCGTTGGAACAAAATATTTTTCGTTATCCTGTAAAAAGTTATATGGAAAAACAGGAGGAAATTCGTATTTTTAATGCTAAAAACCCCTTGATGGAAGTGCGTGCCATTGCGGCTGAAATCCTTCGTTTGGTAAGAGAAGAAGGATTTCAATATAAAGAAATTGCAGTGGTTTCAGGAGATATTAATACATATGCAAATTATGCTTCAAAGATATTAAAGCAATATCATATTCCTGCTTTTTTAGACGATAAGAGAAGTATTTTAATGAACTCGTTTGTAGAGTTTATTCGTGCAACTTTAAAGATGGTAGAAGACAACTTTAGTTACGAGAGCGTTTTTCGTTACTTAAGATGTGATATGCATCCAATGGCAAAAGAAGAGATTGATTTGCTTGAAAACTATTGCCTTGCTTTTGGAATACGTGGAAAGTCCAAGTGGAGTAAAAAATGGGTGCGTACCTATGACTTTGTTGATACCGAACAATTAGATAAAATAAATCTGCTAAGACAAAATCTAGTTGATGTGGTTTGGCCATTAGCTAAGATATTAAAGAATCGCCAACTTTTTGCAAAAGATATGGTGAAGGGACTCTATGACTTTATTGTAGCATTAAATCTGCAAGAAAGGCTTGTTCAGATGGAAAAAGAATTTGAACGTATGGGCGAACTTTCTTTAGCAAAAGAATATTCTCAAATATATAAGATTGTCATAGAGTTGTTAGACCTTGTAGTAGAATTACTTGGAGATGAACCCTTAACATTAAAAGAGTTTTGCGAAATATTAGATGCAGGTTTTGAAGAGGCGAAGGTAGGAATCATACCTCCAAGCATTGACCGCGTCGTATTTGGAGATATAGAACGAACTAGATTAGATAATATTAAAATCTTATTTTTTGCAGGAGTTAACGAAGGGATTATCCCAAAGAGCTTAAATAAGGGAGGAATCATATCTCAACTTGAGCGAGAAATATTAAAAGACTATCCAATTGAACTTGCTCCAACCACCAGACAGGATGCTTATACCCAAAAATTTTATCTGTACTTAAATATGACAAAGCCAAGTCAAAGGCTTTATTTGTCGTTTAGTAAAACAGATGCACAGGGAGGAACACTTCGTCCATCCTATTTAATTGGTACGATACAAAAAATGTTTCCAAACATTACAATTACAGATATGGATGAGATTTTGCAAACGCAAAATGGGGTGGTGTGTGAAAGCAATGGACTTGATTACCTTACTTATTGCCTGCGAAGTTTTCGACTTGGCAATGAGCCTGTGGGATTTGGAGAGCTTTACCATTGGTACTACCAAAAAGAGGAATACCAATCGATTGTAACAACTTTAATTGATGCTGCCTATTATCAAAATCATGAGAGTAAGATAAGCAAGGCAGTTGCCAAAGCTTTATATGGAAGCATATTAGAAAATAGTGTAACTAGATTGGAGCGTTATGCGGCATGTGCCTTTTCTCATTTTTTGACCTATGGATTAGAGTTAAAAGAACGAAGAGAATATCATTTTCAGGCTATGGATATGGGAAATATTTTTCATCAGGTTCTGGAGCTTTTTGCAAAAAAAATGCTACAACATGGACATGATTGGACAAGTATTTCAAATGAAGAAAGAGATCAACTGGCAGATGTGTGTGTAGAAGAATGTATCATTGATTATGGCAATACGGTTCTTTATAGTACGGCAAGAAATGAGTACATGATTGCAAGGATCAAACGAATTATGAAAAGAACCTTGTGGGCACTACAAGAACAGATGAAAAAAGGAAAGTTTAATCCAAGTAAATATGAGGTATCTTTTTCACTGGCAGATCAACTGGAAAGTATTAATATTGCTTTATCAGAAGAGGAAAAGATAAAGCTGAAAGGTCGAATTGACCGAATGGATGTGTACGAGGATGAGGAACACATTTATGTAAAGATTATTGATTACAAATCAGGCAGTACTTCCTTTGATATGGTTGCCCTGTATTATGGACTTCAACTGCAATTGGTGGTCTATTTAAACGCAGCTGTTGAGATGGAGAAAAGCAAAAATCCAAACAAAGAGATTGTGCCAGCGGGAATTCTTTATTACAACATCAACGACCCAGTTATTGACCGAGAGGAAAATGAAAGCGAAGATCAAATAAGACAAAGAATTCTAGAAAAGTTAAAGATGAATGGACTTGTTAATAGTGATAACAGTGTAATAAGGCTGATGGATACACAAATGGAGAATAAGTCCAGTGTACTACCCGTTGCTTTTAATAAAGATGGTAGTTTGTCAAGGTATTCTTCTGCGGCATCTACGAAGCATTTTCAGGCACTTGGTAGGTTTGTAGATAAAAAAATTAAGGAACTTGGCTCAAAGATTTTGGATGGAAACATTGAGATTGCGCCTTATGAGGCTGGAAATAAAACGGCTTGTGATTATTGTACGTATAGAGGGATTTGTGGCTTTGATTTAAAAAGTCCAGGTTTTGAATATCGTAGATTAAAGCAATTCTCAGATGATGAAATATGGGAAAGGATTGTAAGAGAGGAGGAGGAAGATGGAAGTAGCATGGACCAGTGAACAAAGAAAAGTCATTGATTTGCGAGAGCGAAATATATTAGTGTCGGCAGCAGCAGGTTCTGGAAAAACAGCTGTATTAGTAGAAAGAATTATAACAATGATTACGGATGAGGAAACACCTATTGATATTGATCAATTACTCATTGTAACGTTTACGAATGCAGCGGCATCTCAAATGAGAGAAAGAATCAGTGAGGCAATCGAAGAAAAGCTTAGCAAAGAGCCAGAAAACGTTCATTTGCAAAAGCAAGCGATTCTTGTTCATAATGCGTATATTACAACTATTCATAGCTTCTGCCTTCGTGTAATCCGCAATCATTTTAATCGAATTGATTTAGATCCTTCGTTTCGAATTGGAGATGAAGGGGAATTAAAGCTTCTAAGAGCAGATGTATTAGAACGAATTCTAGAGAAACATTACGAAGGAAAAGAAGAAGAGTTCTTTCGTTTTGTAGAGAGTTACTCCACTGGAAAGACAGATAAAGACTTAGAACAAATGATATTACAGCTTTATCAGTTTGCCATGAGCTATCCTTGGCCAAAAGACTGGTTAAAGCAATGTGTGACTGGTTATGATGTAAAAGACATAGATGAGTTACAAAAAGCGCCTTGGTACATCAATATGGTAAATACCATTATATTTACGTTGCAAGAAATGGTAGAACAAATGGAGCAGTTACTTGATATTTGTATGAGAGTTGACGGCCCTTACATGTACGAAGCAACGCTGAGGGAAGAAAAGGCAATGCTAGAAAGGATGATTGCTGTTCAAGATTACGTTGCCCTTTCTGAATGCTTTGAACATTTATCCTTTGGCAGATTATCTTCTAAAAAGGATGAGAATGTATCGGTTGAGCTACGTGAGATAGTCAAAAAGCAAAGAGATGGTATCAAAAAGACAGTAAGTGCGATATCTGAGAGATATTTTTATGCACCTTACTTGCAGATATTAGAGGATATGCAAAAATGTAGAGAAAGCGTAGAAGTGTTGACGACTTTAACAGCGGAATTTATTGAGGAATATCAAAAAGTAAAGCAGGAAAAAAACTTAGTGGATTATAATGACTTAGAACATTATGCCTTGCAAATTCTGGTAGAAAAAGAGGGAAATGATTGGAAACCAAGTGAAGCGGCGAAAGAGTTTCAGGACATTTTTGTAGAAATTATGATTGATGAGTACCAAGACAGCAATCTGGTGCAGGAGATGCTTCTACAATCAGTGTCTAGAGTAAGCCAGCAAAAATATAATATTTTTATGGTAGGAGACGTAAAACAAAGCATTTATAAATTCCGACTTGCAAGGCCAGAGCTATTTATGGAAAAATATAACTCCTATTCTCTAGAGGATAGCTTGTTACAACGAATTGACCTGGATAGAAATTTTCGAAGTAGAGGCGAGGTGTTAAGTGGTACGAATTTTATATTCAATCAGATTATGATGTCTTCCATTGGCGGAATTGAATACAACAAAGAATGTGCTCTTTATCTTGGAGGAAGCTACGAAGAGCCAATCAAAGAACGAGATTATGAAGCAGAAGTAATGGTCATTGATTTGGATTCTTCGAATACCTTAGATGAGGAAAATAAAAAAAGTTCATTGTTAGAGAACAAAGATTATTCCGCAAGAGAATTAGAAGCAAAGGCAATTGCGATGAGAATCAAAGAGCTAATTAATGAAGAAAATGGCTTAAAGGTTATTGACAAAAAGACGAAGGAGTATCGTAGCGTTCAGTATCGAGATATTGTGATATTACTACGTACAATGGCTGGCTGGGCGGAGACTTTTACCTCGATTTTAATGGCGGAAGGGATTGCGACTCATACAGGTTCTCAGACGGGATATTTTTCCACCATTGAAGTTATGACTTTATTAAATCTTCTTCGTATCATAGACAATCCACTTCAAGATATTGCGTTTGCTGCAGTCTTATCTTCGCCAATTGTATCCGTAACAGGTGAAGAGCTTGCACTCATAAAAGGCTCGTATCAAAAGCAAAGTCTTTTTGAGGGATGTAGACAATATGCGATAGAAGGAAGTATGCCAAAGCTTAGGGATAAGTTAAAGTCTTTTTTTGAACAAATAAAGCGATTTCGTAAATTAGCAGTATACACTCCGATTCACGAATTGATTTGGATTATATTAGATGAGACAAATTATGCAAGATTTGTAGCGGCTATGCCAGCAGGAGAACAAAGGAAAGCAAATTTGGATATGTTAATAGAAAAAGCCATTGTGTTTGAGAGTACGAGCTATAAAGGGTTGTTTAATTTTGTTCGTTATATTGAGAATTTACAAAAATATGATGTAGACTTTGGTGAGGCAGAAATTGCGAATGAAACGGATGATACGGTTCGAATATTAAGTATACACAAAAGTAAGGGACTAGAGTTTCCCGTGGTATTTGTCAGTGGAATGGGTAAAACATTTAATAATCAAGATGCCAGAGCAAAATTAATTATGCACCCTGATCTTGGAATTGGTGCAGATTATGTAGATTATGAGTTACGCATCAAAGCTCCTACCTTAATTAAGAAGGCGATTCAAAAGCAAATACAAATGGAAAATCTAGCAGAGGAATTAAGGGTACTATATGTTGCACTTACAAGAGCCAAAGAAAAATTAATTCTAACGGGTGCGATTAGTAAGCTTGAGAGTAAGATAATAAATTGGAGTCAAAATCTAAATACAAAAGAAAAACTAGGTTATCGTGCAATCAGTGAAGCGGGAAGTTACTTAGAATGGGTGTTACCTGCATTGATAAGGCATCCAGATAGCAAAGAGTTTCTAGAGGTGTTTGAGATAGGTGTTGACTATGCTGACCTTCCATTTTCTAGGGAAGCAAAATATTTCTTGCGATTCATTGGTTTTGACGATTTGGTCAAAGAAGAAGTTGTAAAACAAGTACTTGAAGAGGATGCAAAAGAAGAGTTAAAGCAAGGATTTTGCAGTAAACAAGATGATGAAGAATTGTTGAAAAGCTTTGAGGAAAGGTTAAACTTTTCTTATCCTTATCAAGAACTTCAAAATATTCATACTAAGATGACGGTGTCTGAAATAAAGAAAATGGGTCAAAATCAAGAGGAAGAAAATCAAGGAGTTGCACTAATACAGGAAGAAGTTCCTGTCCCACTATTACCACGTTTCTTAGCAGGTGAAGAGGAACTTAGGGGAAGTGAACTTGGTGTTGCCTATCATAAAGTGCTTCAATTACTTGATTTAAAACACATCAGTAAGAAAGAAGACATTGAATTACAGTTAGAGAAAATGGTAGAAGAACAAAAGCTTTCAAAAGAAGCAAAAGAAAGTATACGACTTGTTTTAATTGAGAAATTCTTACAATCAGGTATAGGCAAAAGGATGATACATGCTCACAAAGAAGGAAGACTATACCGTGAAAGACCTTTTGTCATAGGAGTGAAAGCAAAGCAAATTAAGGAATCTTTTGATAGTGAAGAAATGGTATTGGTTCAAGGAATCATGGATGCTTTCTTTGAGGAAGAGGGAGAAATCATCTTAGTAGATTATAAAACAGATTATGTAAAATCTGAAAAAGAGTTGAGGAATCGTTATCGGATGCAAATGGATTATTATACGCAGGCGTTAGAAATGATTACAGGTAAGAAGGTGAAAGAACGCATTTTGTACGCGATTACGTTAGGGAAAGAAATTGTCTTTTAGAATATTAAATATTGTATTGTGTGGGTTTTTGTTGTATTATATAGGAAAGTGAGCAAAGGAATATGTAAAAGATTGAGATTGTCCTTTGAAAGGAGCAAATAACGTGGAATTTGATAAATTAATCAATAGTGATTCAGGTAAACTTAGAATTGTTCAGGAGTTGGTACCAGGAAAGCAAGTTACGCTGGCTCATGTAATTGCCAGTCCAGATGCAATCATATATAAAAAACTAGGACTTAATCCAAGTGAGGATTATGCGAAGGCAGCAATTGGAATATTAAGTATGAGTCCAGCAGAGATTTCCGTAATTGCTGGTGACTTAGCAATTAAGTCTGCTAATGTTGATTTAGGATTTATTGACCGTTTTAGCGGGACTTTAATATTTACTGGTAGAGTAGCAGAAGTTGAAGCAGCGATTGAGGCAATTTGTAAATATCTCAAGGAAAATCTTGGCTTTACCATTTGTGATATAACAAGAACTTGATGATAGGATAGTGAAATGAAAAAGATTATATTAATGGGTAGAAGCGAATGTGGCAAGACAACATTAAGACAGGCATTAAAAGGAGATACCATTCATTATCATAAGACACAGTATGTGAATCATTACGATGTTGTAATTGATACACCAGGTGAATATGCCGAAAATCATACACTTTCTCGCGCTTTGGCACTCTATTCATATGAAGCAGATGTAGTAGGACTATTAATCAGTGCAACAGAAAGTTATTCCTTGTATCCACCTTGTGTTACTGCAATGTCTACGAGACCTGTCATTGGGATTGTAACACAAATTGATCATAAAAATGGAAAGCCTGCTCAGGCAGAAGAATGGCTTCGCTTAGCTGGATGCGATATTGTTTTTCATGTCAGTTCCTATACAGGGGAAGGAATCTGGCAGATCCTTGATTATTTAAGAGAAGATGGGGAACTCTTACCATGGGATGAGAAAACAGCGCAGCAGCCACGGAATGTTCTATCCACTAAAAATTAACAATTGGAGGTTGTAATGTTAGATAAGTCAATACCATATAAACGTATTATTATGAAACTTGATTATGAAAAGAACCTCTCCTATGATAAAAATACCCTTCCACAAGGGTATTTTTTTAAAATGTATGAGGAAGGACTAGAAAAAGAATGGGCCAAGACGGAAACAAAAGTCTTAGAGTTTGAAAATGAGGAAAAGGCATTGTCCTATTTTAAAAAAGATTTGATTCCATATAAAGAACAACTTAAAAAAAGAATGGTATTCGTAATGAAGGAAGACAACATTGCAGTAGCCAATGCCTGTGCTTGGTATATTAATTACAAAGGAATGCATCAAGCCCAAGTACATTATGTTGCCGTACGTCCAGAATACCAAGGACTTGGTATAGGCAAAGCAGTATTCAAAGAGGCACTTTCCCTTTTTCCCATATATGAACCAGGTGAAGATATTTATCTACATACCCAAACCTGGAGCTATAAAGCAATTAAAATGTATCTAAAGATGGGATTTCAGTTAATTAAAGACGATTCGCTAGGGTACCATGACAAAGATTACCAAGAGGCAGTAAAGATACTGGAATCAATATGGGATGAATCAACAATGAAATTGCTCTATCAATAAAAACGTGTATGACACACAAAATGCAAGCTTCCACCAGTAAAAACTGTAAGGAAACAGTTACCTAGACAGCCATAATTTGCTATGCTATAATATAACCTATCGAAAGAAAAACAAGCGGCTGCGAAGCAGACATTTGTTTTTCTCGATAGGTTAGCGAGATAGCGAAGCAGAAAAACATTGAAGATAAGTGCATATAATATATAAATTTTGATATAGACTAAAATCTTATTGATAGGAGCTTAGAATGGAAAAAAGAAACTGGGATGACTATTTAAATACCGAAATTGATTGTAACTGTGGAGAAAAGCACAGATGTGATATAGATAAGATTATTGTGGAAGAAGGGGCAATTGGAAAACTTTCTGAATTTATAATGGCGGGGTTTTATCATAATACATGTGTTGTATGTGATAGTAATACAGAAGAAATTGCTGGTAAAATAGTATATCAGGAACTTAGAAATAATTTAATCCAGTTTGAGCCTATTGTATTAAAAGAGAAGAATCCCTTGGCGGATGAAAGAACAATTGGAGAAGTTATGGTGCATATTGCACCAAAATGCGACCTGATTATAGGAGTGGGTTCAGGTACAATTAATGATGTGTGCAAATTCATTAGCTATAAAATGGGAATTGATTTTATTATCGTGCCTACTGCGCCGTCGATGGATGGTTATGCATCGAATGTATCTGCTTTGATAACCAATCATTTAAAATGTACGTATGAAGTTGGACGTGCAAAAGCTATTTTTGCCGATATAAATATACTAATGGATGCTCCTATGGAAATGATAGCCGCTGGAGTTGGCGATATATTAGGGAAATATGTATGCCTAACAGATTGGAAGTTATCAAGTATTGTTACAGGGGAATACTATTGTGATTTTGTTGAAGCTTTGATTCGAGATTCATTGGAATTGGTTGTTCAGGTGTCTTCTTTGTTAAAAGAAAGAAATAAAGATGCAATCGCATCACTTATGGAAGCTTTGATTTTATCGGGAATTGCAATGAGTTATATTGGTAATTCAAGGCCAGCTTCAGGAAGCGAACATCATTTATCACATTTTTGGGAATTAACTTTTTTACAAGAAAATATTCTGTGTGCATTGCATGGAACCAAGGTAGGAATAGGAACCGTTGTTGCGCTAAAGTTATACAAACAAGCAGAACTTAGTTTAGAGAATTTAGAACAATTAAAAGCCCCTAATTTCGATGAAGCTATTTGGGAAGAAGCTATTAGACAAGTATATGGTTACGCAGCACAAGAGGTAATTGCATTAGAAGAACAAGTACATAAAAATAGTAATGAAATAGTATACAAAAGAAGAGAGAGAATAATAGAAAGAAAAGAAGAAATAATAAGTTTGATTCAAAAACTGCCAAGTGCGGATGAGATTGGTCTTATTTTGAAATCTTTGGATGCGCCATATCTACCAGAACAGGTGGATATTAGTATGCAGCTTCTTAAAAACAGCATTGTTTATGCAAAAGAATTAAGAAATCGATATGGACTGTTACAATTGCTATTTGATTTGGATGAATTAGAAAAGTTTCGAGCTCAGAGTATGAATGAATTTATAGAAATGTGGTTATAATTCAAAATAAAAAGGAGTGAGCAAAATGAAATTTTATGTAGATCCAGATGTCTGTATTAGCTGCGGATTATGTCCTGAAAAAGAAGGAGATGTGTTTCGCATGAATGATGAGGGAAAAGCAGAAGCTTATCAGGAATCAACAGCAGACAATGAAGAAAGTGCGATTGATGCAATGGAAAGTTGCCCAGTTGAGGCAATTAGTGAAGCGTAATTAGATTTTATAACCAATTTAAACATTATGGATAGAACAATGAACCATTTACCGTAGGTAAGTGGTTTTTTTTGTATAAAAAAGTTCTTTGAACTTCCCTTTTATATACAACCTTTCGGGAAATCAAAGAGGTGTGGATAAGGAATAAATTGCTTTACAAAATGAATTGTTTCTTGTGTATCAGATATTTTTAAGAAAAAAACAAAAAAAATATTGACATATAATATTATATGACATATAGTATTGTATATAGATTAATATTAATAAAATAATAATATTGAAAAATAAATAATATTAATTAAAACATAACATATTTGAATAGGAAAAGTAGTAAATTAAATTGAAAAGGAGAGGATACCATGGTATTTAATACGGGTGCGGCGTTACTTGATGCGATAGTCCTTGCGGTTGTATCCAAAGAAGTAGATGGAACTTACGGTTACAAAATAACACAAGATGTTAGAGAAGTAATTGAAATTTCAGAATCTACCTTATACCCTGTACTTAGGCGATTGCAAAAAGATGACTGCCTGGAAGTATACGATATGGAATTTGGGGGCCGTAATAGAAGATATTATAAAGTAACAGAAAAGGGCAGGATTCAGTTGAATTTATATATTTCGGAATGGAAAAGTTATTCAAAGAGAATAACAATGATGTTTGAGGAGGGCAGAAGCAATGAATAGAAAAGAGTTTATGGAAGAATTAGAAAACTTGCTTGGAAACATTCAAGATAGCGAACGAGAAGAAGCTTTACAGTATTATAATGATTATTTTGATGAGGCTGGTGTGGAGAATGAAGGTGAAGTAATAAGAGAATTAGGAACACCTGCAAAGGTTGCTGCAATCATAAGAACCAGTCTTCAAGAAAATGAAAATGTATCAGGAGAGTTTACGGAGCGAGGATATTCGGATCCTAGATTTACCATTAATTATGAGGTGATTGACAATTTTGATTCAGAAAATAAGGAAGAAAACAGTCATAGAACTTATACAAGAGAAAGAAAAGCAGGAAAAGAAGCTTCAGGAGGTAAAATAGCATTAATTGTAATCCTTTGTTTGCTAGCCATACCAGTCGGTTTGCCTATACTTGGAAGTTTATTCGGTTTGGCGATGGGGATTATTGGTGTATCGATTGCATTGTTTGTAACGATTATAGCACTGGCTGTTTCGCTTTGTGTTGGTGGAGTTGTGGTGTTTGGAGTTGGAATTGTTGCATTATTCACTACTCCGCTTACAGGCATTTTTAGTTGTGGAGTTGGATTAATGTTGGTAGGAATTGGAATTTTATTTGTATTATTATCTGCACAGATTTGCTGTCGTTTTATTCCGTGGTTGGTGAGAAGTTTCGTTAATCTTTGCAGAGTGCCATTAAGAAGGAGGGGAACAATATAATGAAATCTTTTACAAGAGCATGCTTAATATTTAGTGGAGTTGTAATATCGATAGGACTTGTATTAACGATAATTGGGGGAGTGTTAGGTGCTGGTACTACTTTTGCAGATATGGTCAGAAATGGCAGTTTTTCTTTTGGTTTTGGAAATGGTTATTCGATAAGTAATAAAAGTTTTACATCCTTTAACGATGAATTTAAAGAGGTTGATGAATTAAGTATTGATTTAAAATACGCTGAGTTACAAATTGACACAACGGATGGGGATTCTATTCTTGTGAATGCAGAGAATATTTTAGAAGGATATACATGCGTAAATGAAAATGGTAAGCTAGTCATAAAAGATAATATAACGGAAAGATGGCGCATTAAATTAAGGAATAATTATCATCCAACCATCTATCTTTCTATACCAAAAAGTGCAAGCTTTAACAAAGTAAAAATTGATATTGGCGCAGGTGAAGTTATTGCATCAAACATCAATACGGATAAGCTTTCAGTTGAACTAGGTGCTGGCAAATTAGAGGGTGATAAAATCACAAGCAAGGAGTCAGAAATTAGTGTTGGGGCAGGAAGCCTCGTTATTGATCAGTTTATAACCGATAAAATTAAAATGGATTGTGGAGTTGGCAGATTAGAGTTAAATGGAAGTATAAATGGAGATGCTGATTTGGAATGTGGTTTAGGTAATATTACACTATCATTAACCAATCAAGAGACCGACTTTAATTATGATATCGATTGTGGTGTTGGTAATGTCATAATTGGTAATCAATCAATTGGTGGTTTACCAACAAAACGAACAATTGATAATCATGCCAAAAAAAACGTAGACATAGAGTGTGGTGTTGGAAGCATTGAATTATATTTTAATGAAACATTATAATAGGAGGTAATTGACTATGGAACCAAAAAAATTATACAGATCAAGAACCAATCGAATGATATGCGGCGTATGTGGAGGATTAGGTGAGTATATGAATATTGATCCTACGATAATCCGATTATTGTTGGTATTAATAGCCTTTACAGGAGCTGGAATTTTAGCATATTTTATTGCCGCAATTATTATTCCAGATGAATATTAAAAAATAGTTAAAATGCCCCTTGCACAAGAATCGAACATATGTTATATTAAAACAAACAAACGTTCGAAGAGCAAGGGGTGTTTTTATGCTTATCCAAGAGAAAATGTCAGTAATGGAAAAACTTGAAATATTATCAGATGCGGCGAAGTACGATGTTGCATGTACTTCCAGTGGAGTAGATAGAAAAGGAAATGGCAAAAGTATGGGAAATGCAGTAGCAAGTGGAATCTGTCACAGCTTTTCAGCAGATGGAAGATGCATTTCCTTACTTAAGATACTTTTCACCAATGAATGTATCTTTGATTGCAAGTATTGTATCAACCGTTCCTCGAATGATGTAAAGCGAGCATCTTTTACCCCGGATGAAGTGTGTGAATTAACAATGGAGTTTTATAGGCGTAATTATATTGAAGGGCTTTTTCTAAGTTCTGGTATTCTTCAAAGTCCTAATTTTACAATGGATTTAATTTATCAAACGATTTTAAAACTTCGAACAGAGTATCATTTCAACGGTTATATTCATGTTAAAGCCATACCTGGTGCAGATAGTGAGTTGATTCAAAGACTTGGTTTTATTGTAGATCGTATGAGTGTTAACTTGGAATTGCCAACTGCAGAAGGATTAAAGACTTTAGCACCGCATAAGAATCGAAAAAACATTTTAAAACCGATGCGACAAATTCAGTCTCAGATAACGCAAAGTAAAAATGAGCTTATGATATATAAAAATGCTCCTTCCTTTGTACCAGCTGGCCAAAGTACACAGATGATTATTGGTGCAACACCAGAAAATGATTATCAGATTGTATCAGTAGCAGAGAATTTATATGATAAATTTAATTTAAAAAGAGTGTTTTATTCTGCATTTATACATGTAAATGAAGATTCAGCATTGCCTGCATTACCAGGTGGACCACCTCTTTTAAGGGAGCACCGACTTTATCAGGCAGATTGGTTATTGCGATTTTATGGATTTAAAGCGAATGAATTGTTATCTGCAGATAGGCCTAATTTTAATATTATGCTTGATCCAAAATGTGATTGGGCGTTAAGACATTTAGAGAATTTTCCAGTAGAAATAAATCGTGCAGATTACTACACACTTCTTCGTGTACCAGGAATAGGAACTAAGTCTGCACTAAGAATTGTGAAAGCAAGAAGACAAGCCGTTCTTGATTTTGATGATGTTAAAAGGATGGGTGTTGTATTAAAACGAGCACTATACTTTATTACTTGTAACGGAAAGATGATGTATAAAACAAAAATAGAAGAAGATTACATTACCAGGAACCTATTGAATTTAAAGGAGAGAATTCCAATTGATGTAAAAGAAGCGGGATATAAACAAATATCCTTATTCGATGACATTCGCTTTAATCCACATCCTGAAATAGTAGATCATATGCAAAGTATATATGGTCAAATATAATAAATATTCATTCATGTTATCATGGAATAAATATTTATCAGAGATTGTAGGAAATGAGGTAACCATGAATCAGAAGATATTTTTATGTGAGAATAGTATAGAGGGAATATTTACTGGAGTATATAATATTTGGGAGAGTCGATATCCAAAGGATAGTATTAAGTTATCTTGTGAGCAGGAAGGAAACTACGAATTATTTTCTGAATATATTAATGTTAACACTGATATGATAAAAGCAGATAAAGTAGCTAGAACAATCGAGCAGCGTTTTGGAGAACTTAATTATACAAATATATATCAAGCAGCTTGTTCCTATGAAAAAGATAAGGCAAATGCCATTTTTAGAACTATTCAGTATGGTTTAACTAGTAAAACACCTAGAAGACTAATGGAGCATTTAAAGGATGATAATATCTGTCGAGTATTTGAATTAAGCAGAGCAGTGGGGAATGAAAGTCATCATCTGCTAGGATTTGTTCGATTTAAAGAATTAACGAACAAAATTTTGTGTGCTGTTATAGAACCAAAGAATGACGTTGTGGCATTAATAGCACCACATTTTTCAGATAGGCTACCAAATGAAAATTGGATGATTTATGACAAAGGAAGACGTCTTGCGGTAATTCATCAAGGCGGAGGACAGTGGGGAATTATTAAGAGCAATGAATTCAATATTGATTTTTTTGAAACAGTATCAGAAAAAGAAAAGGAATTTGAAAATTTGTGGAGAGGATTTTGCGATAGCATTTCAATAAAAGAACGTGAGAATCTAAAGCTACAACGACAGAATTTGCCACTTCGATTTCAAAAAGATATGGTTGAATTTCAACGATAATGATTAAGAAAAGAGAGGTCAATCTTTAGGTTTTACATTCTGATAAATTATTAACAACTATTTTTGTGAAACAAGTAAAAAAATGAAAGTAAACTTTTCATAATAAAAAAATAATGATGATATTAAATTGCTACTAAAAATGATTTTTGTATAAAATTACAAGTAAAAGATATTAAAAATAATATAATATCTTTTATTGTTGAAAAATACGTTTATTTGAGTCAAATTTCCCGATTGACAAATGTATAAAATAATGTCATAATGACTAAACTTGAATATAGTATACATAATTATAAGTAGGTCCTTGGCAATGCCTTGTAGTGATTATAATTATGTTGCTAAAGCTTATAGTGAAACTATAAGTTGTTTTAGAAAGGATTTTGTTAGGATGGAAAAGAAGTATCAAATTAGATTAAAGGCAACTTCAGAGGTTCAGGATTTTGTGTCAGCAGCGGAAAAATGTGATTTTGATATTGATGTATTTTATAATCGAGTAATCATAGATGCAAAGTCAATATTAGGAGTATTGAGTTTGGATTTAAATAATGTATTGACTGTTCAGTTTGGTGGACAAAATACTGAATTTGAGAATGTTCTAAAGAAATATGTAGTAGCGTAAAGCTGAGAGAACAAGCATAGATGGAAAGCTGTTCAAAATGACGAGAGTAGTTATTTTGTAACAGCTTTTTTATACATTAGAAATGTTTTACCCCAACACTCAATATGTCAAAATGGTTATGACTAGGGAGAATAGCATGAATGAGGATAAGATAAATATAAAGATATCGGTTCGAAATTTAGTTGAGTTTATTCTAAGAAGTGGAGACATCGATAATCGACAGGGAAGTAAAAATGATAAAGAGGCCATGCAAGCTGGCAGTAAAATGCACCGTAAGATTCAAAAGCAGATGGGATTAGAGTATCATGCAGAATATCCATTAAAGATTGAATTGGATTTTAATGAATTTATGGTTACAGTTGAAGGTCGTGCAGACGGAATTATAATTGAAGAGAATAAAGTTACGATAGATGAAATAAAGGGAGTCTATTTGGATTTGGATTATCTTCAAGCTCCAATTGAAGTACATAAAGCGCAGGCAAAATGTTATGGTTATATTTATGGAAAAGAAGCAGGCCTTTCCCAAATAGACATTCAACTAACTTATTGCAACTTAGATACAGAAATTAAGAAATATTTTACGGAAACCATAGAGTTTTGTGAGTTAGAAGAATGGTTTCTAGCACTTATGGACGAATATCAAAAGTGGGCAAGGTTTCAATATGAATGGAATCAAATTCGAAATAACTCCATTGCACCGTTGGAATTTCCATTCCCTTATCGAGAGGGACAAAAAGATTTAGCGACCTCGGTTTATAAAACAATCAATCGAAAAAAGCGTTTGTTTATACAAGCCCCTACTGGAGTAGGTAAGACAATGTCTACCATTTTTCCTACTATAAAGGCAGTCAAAGAAGGATTAGGCGAAAAAATATTTTATCTAACAGCTAAAACAATCACACGAACGGTTGCAGAGGAAGCCTTTTCTATATTAAAAGATAAAGGGTTAAAGGGGAAAGTGGTTACGCTGACGGCGAAAGAGAAGTTGTGTTTATGTGAGGAAATGGATTGCAATCCAGTAAACTGTACATACGCAAAGGGACATTATGATAGAGTGAACGAAGCTGTTTTTTGTATGTTGTCAGAGCAAGATACGTTTTCACGAGAAGTAATTGAAGAGTATGCCATAAAATATACTGTTTGTCCTTTTGAAATGAGTTTGGATGTGTCTTTATGGTGTGATGTGATTATATGTGACTATAATTATGTTTTTGATCCAAAGGTTTCTCTAAAACGTTTTTTTGCTGATGGAGTTAAGGGTGAATATCTTTTTTTGGTTGATGAAGCCCATAACTTGGTAGATCGAGCAAGAGAAATGTATAGTGCATCCCTCTATAAAGAAGATATACTGGAATTAAAAAGGGAAGTAAAATATTATAGCAGGAAACTTGAAAAGTATTTAGAAAAATGCAATAAAAGTTTACTGGAATGGAAAAGAGAATGTGAACGGTACTTGATGATTGAAAGTATTGGAGCTTTTATACTTGATTTGATGACATTAGCAGCTGAAATGGAAAAGTTTCTAGAAGAAAATAAAGAGCATGATGTGGTGGAAAAAGTTTTAGAGTTATATTTTCAAGTCAGACATTTTTTAAATATGTATGAAAGAATCGATGATAACTATGCAATTTATTCAGAGCATGAAGAAGATGGAAGATTTAAGATTAAGTTGTTTTGTATTAATCCTTCCAAGAACTTACTGGAGTGTTTAAATAAAGGAAACAGCACCGTGTTTTTTTCGGCAACACTTTTACCAATTATGTATTATAAAGAGTTATTAAGTGGTGAACCAAAAGACTATGCTATTTATGCAAACTCACCTTTTCAAGAAGAAAACCGAATGATTTTGATAGGAAATGATGTAAGTAGCAAATACACTAGACGTAACGCTATGGAATATCAAAGAACAGCTGATTATATAAAACAAGTTTATGCAGTTCAAAAGGGTAATTACATGGTTTTTTTCCCATCTTATCAATATATGAGAGCGGTATACGAATATATGGATGAAACGATGCCATGTGTTTGTCAAAAACAAGGAATGAATGAGCAAGAAAGAGAAGAATTCCTTGAGCTTTTTACGAATAACCAAAAGGAAATTATAGGTTTTTGTGTTATGGGAGGAATATTTAGTGAGGGAATAGACTTAAAAAGAGACCACTTGATAGGAGCGCTCATTATCGGGACAGGGTTACCTCAGATCTCGAATGAAAAAGAAATTCTAAAGAATTACTTTGATGCCAAAGGAGAAAACGGATTTGATTATGCTTATCGTTTCCCAGGAATGAATAAAGTACTTCAGGCGGCAGGGCGTGTGATTCGAACCACAAACGATAGAGGTGTGATTCTTTTGTTAGATGAACGCTTTCACAGTAGACAATATAAGGAGCTGTTTCCGCGAGAATGGAATCAGCCCCCAGCTTGTACAATTACAACAGTAAAAAGTCAGTTAGATATGTTTTGGACTCGCTTTAAAAGTAGCCAATAAATTTTTCGGCAGCCTGTGATACGGGTAGGTGTTGATTATGAACGATAACCAATTGTCGTTTTGGTAGCTCTTCTGCCAAATCTACTACATATAAGTCAGGAGAATCAACTGGTACACAATAATCAGGTATAAAAGCAATGCCAAGACCGATTCTAGCCAAATCAATCAACAAATCATTGCTACTAAGTTCGATTTCTGGAACTAAATCCAATTGATGTTGTTGAAAGATATGGTGAACGAATTCACTAGTTGTACTATTACGATCAAGCATTAAAATAGGATGCGTCTGAAGTTCATGTAAGGTTACTTTTTTCTTATCTAAGTTAAAATAAGTTCGACTTGCGATAAAAACATCAGAAAAGTCTTTGATAACTTTAATTTGATTTGTGTTATTAAGCTGAGAATTAGGGTAGTTGGTTACGATTAAATCAACTTGTCCGCTTTCTAATAAATCTACACACTTAATCGAGGTTTGATTCGTAACCTTTATATGTACATTTGGGTATTCTTTATGAAAACGGTTTAAGAAGGGAACCAAAAAGTAGCGGCAAATCGTATCACTTGCTCCAATTCTTAATTGCCCACCCCCCAAGGTATTTGATTCTAGAATCTGCGCTTCTCCTCTTTTGATCAGATTCATAGCTGGCTCAATATGGCGAAGCAAGATTTCGCCTTCTGGCGTGAGCTGAACACGCTTTGTGCTTCGAACAAACAAAGTTTGGTTTAGCTTTTTTTCTAATACCTTGATTGACTGGCTTACAGCGGATTGAGAAATATATAATTGCTTGGAAGCTTCAGAAAAGCTTAAAGAAATTGCGACAAAATAAAACACCTTGTATAATTCATAATTAATATCCATGATAAGTCCTCCTTATAAATACTTGTTTCATTATAACATAAGTAAAATTATTTTACCATCAAAACAATAACAAAGAGGTTTGACTATGACAAAAGTAAAGAAGAATGTATTTGAAAAGAAACGATATGTGATTTTACTTGCACTTTTATGCACGCTGCTTTGGGGAAGTGCATTTCCAGGAGTAAAAATCAGTTATCAATATTTTGGGATTACAAATGATAAAATCAATCAAACCATGTTGCTTGCGGGGTTTCGATTTTCCATGGCTGGAATCGTTACATTAATAGTATATTTTATAGTGTCGAAAAGAGTGTTTTTACCAGAAAGGCAGCAAATGAAGGGTATTGTTATAACGGGAGTCGTACAAACCTGTATGCAATATTTATTTTTTTACATTGGGCTATCAAATATTACAGGAGCAAAAGGAGCAATACTTGCTACAACAATAACATTTTTTAGTGTTTTTATTTCTCATTTTATGTTTCATGAGGAGGATCAGTTAAATCTTAGAAAAGTTACAGGATGTATCATTGGGTTTATAGGTATCCTTATTATTAATATAAAGAGTGGAGGAAATCTAGGTAAATTTACTTTGCTAGGCGATGGATTGATGCTTCTATCTACTTTTAGTGCAGCACTAGGTGCTATGATAAGTAAAGTAGTAGCTAAAAAGATGAATCCTGTCATGTTAACAGGATATCAGATGACGCTTGGAGGAACGCTACTTATCATAGTTGGATTTTTAAACGGGGCAAGACTTAATAGTGCCTCTGTAAAAGGATATGGATTGCTCGTTTATCTTGCATTGGTATCTGCTATAGCTTTCTCTATTTGGACAACGCTATTAAAATATAATCAACCAAGTAAAATTGCTATCTTTAATTTTGCCATACCAATCTTTGGAGCAATTCTTTCAGTAATATTCTTAGGTGATCCTATCGTAAGTATTCAAAACCTTCTTGCATTATTTTGTGTATGTATGGGAATTTATGTTGTAAATAAAGTTTAAATGTTTGTTAATGATAAAATATTACAGATATAAGTGTTAAAAGCATTATTTTGTGTCGTTGATTGTTGATATAACTAGATGTATAATATATGAAAGAGGGAGTAAATGTAAAAACGTAATTCATATTTAATGGGGGATTTTATGAAAACATATAAGGGAGAAATTGCTTATTCTATCATATTATTTTTTAGTATTTTTCTTATCTATCATACATTTCATGTTGCATTTGAGGAGGTAATTTTAAGCCATGAACAAGATAAAACAAATATATTTTTATTATCACTCGGTCAATATATATATTTGACAGTTGGATTATTGTTAGTGGCTTTTACTGTTTATTTATATATGAATTTAACAGCCTATATGGCAGGGAAGTTATTTTTTTATTATCTAACATGTATCAGTATTGCTGTATGTTTATTAGTAACTACGAATAATCAAAATAGCGTGGTAAACATACTAATTGTCATATTAGTTTTTTTTAGCAATATTGTTCTGTACTATTCAATAGGATATTTGACACTTATTGCTAAAAAAAATTTTTGCATATTTATGGCTAGAATATTAATAATTATCACACTAATTCTAATTCTATTATATTTGGTTAGTGCAAACACTACTGTATTTTCTATAAAAACCAGAAATTTAATTATCACAACAGATTATTTTATTACGATGATTCTAATTCTTCTAAGTATGTTACATGGTTATAAAGAATCAAATGTTTATTCAAAAAAACAAATAAAATTCCTGTCAAGTGGTTTTATTATGGGTATAATAGTATTTATTCTTTTACAGTTTATCCCAATGATTGCTGTTGTAAAGGTTCCAGATAGTATGGGGGATTCATATGAAATAGATAAAACTGTAGAGACAGATGGAAAGGAAGACTTGTACTCTATTATTCACATGGAAAATCTAGAAGGACATCATAACATTTATCAGATTATGATTTTTTCAGGCACTGTAATAACAATGATATATTTATTAATTAAACGGGAATATCTGGGGATTAATAATAAAGGATTAAAACGATATTTGTTAAGTGTTGTATATTTGATTCTGGCTAATACATATTTTTTTATTATTCTTTCGGAGAATACTTTAGAATTTATTTTATTTAATCTTTTATTAATATTACCACTCTTAAGCTATAGTTATCAGATAAGTAAAAATAAGGATACTATTTATGGTAATTGTACATTAGAATTGATTGAAGAAGAACGAGAAAAGTTATCAATTTTTCTTCATGATGAAATACTTCAAGACTTAATTGCATTATCACACTCAATTAGACCAGAAGAAGCAAAGCAGCGACTCACATCTATAATTGGATTAATTCGTACAAAGGGTCAAGATATTTACCCGACTATTGTGGAAGATTTAGGAGTCGAGCAAGCTTTGAAGATATTTATAGAAGAAGTAGAAATTGATCATAACATTGAGCTGATATTTCGATATGAATATCCGAAGGGAGTTCTTCCTAAGAAAGTTTCACTTATTATATACAGAACGGTAAAAGAGTTAATTACAAATGCAATAAAGCATGCAAGGTGTACTCAGATTACAATAGGAATATCCAAAGGGGCAGAAGGTATTGTGTGTGTTGTATCTGATAATGGAATCGGTTTTCAAGTACCAGAAAATGAAAAGTTATTAAAAAACTCCAATATTGGACTTTATACAATTAGAAAACAAATTGCTAATTTAAGTGGAAATATGAGGATTTCCTCAGATAAAGAGGGAAGTGAATTCCAATTTTATATTCCGTTGAGGTAGTTATATGAAAGAGATAAAAATAATAATTGTAGATGACCATAAGATGTTAGCTTCAGCTCTAGCAGCTCAATTGAATAAAGAGGAAGGAATTGCTGTAATTGAAACGATTACAGACCCAACTCATTTAATCAAAAGCCTGAAAGAAAAACAACCTGATGCTTTATTAATGGATGTTCGGATGGGTGAATTTAACGGACTAGAGCTTTCAAAAAAAATAAAAGAAGAGAATGCAGAAATCAAGATAATATTAATGTCGGGTTATCATATAAGTCATATGGCTAAGGATAATGGAGCTGATGCATTTGCTTCGAAAGAAGAAAATATTTCATCTTTGGTTCAAACAATTAAAAAAGTGTGTATTGATCAAGCTAATGTATTTCCAATGTGTGAAGAGAATATGGTGTTAACTAATGCAGAAGTAAAAGTATTAGAACTTATCAGTCTAGATAAAACACGAAAAGAAATTGCAGCAGAGCTTTATATCTCTGAAAAAACGGTTACAAATCATATTTCTTCCATCTTAAGCAAATTACATGTTAGATCTCGAATTGGTGCTATTATGAAAGGCGTTGAACTAGGCATCATTGGTGCTAAATAAAGGTGAGAATAAATCATGTCAATAGGACTTTTGAGTAAATTTTTTGCTCAAAGGTCCTATTGTTATTCTGCGTTTTTATTGAGATAATTCAATTGTCGAATAATAGTTGACTAAATATTTGATAATACATAAGGCTATGGAGGTGAGGAATATGTTGTTTAAATCGAAAGTAGCAAGACGTGCTTGTATCGTCGCTGGAACAAAAAAATGTGTAGGGGTTGGATATAAGAACAAAAAGGGTGTTAAAATCTAAATTTTGTAAGGCAATGGATTATTGCTCCATTGCCTTGCACAAAGGAGTTATTCTAAATGAAAAAGCAGAAGTTATTGGAAATCCATAATCTTACACAACATTATGGTGATTTTATTGCTTTAAACAATATTTCATTTTCTATAGAAAAGGGAACAATTATTGGTTTATTAGGAAAAAATGGTGCTGGAAAAACAACACTAATGAAAACTATTCTTGGGTTGCTGTGTCAATATGATGGGGAGATAAAATTTAAAGGAAAATCAATAAATCACGGTGACCCTAAAATTATGAGAAAGATTAGCTCTCTGGTGGATGTAAGGTTTTATGAGGATATGTCTGCATATGAAAATTTAAATTATTTACTAATGGCTGATGTAAAAATCAGTAAAAGTAATAGACGGAAAAAAATTGATGAACTATTGACATTGGTAGGATTGGAGAATAATAGTTCTTCAAAAGTAAAATCATTTTCCTTTGGTATGAAACAAAGATTGGCCTTAGCACAGGTTTTTTTACATGATGCAGAACTGATTATATTGGATGAACCTTTTGTAGGATTGGATCCTGTAGGAATAGAGTTTATGAAAAGCATGTTAAAACAGATCCAAAGGGAGAAAGATGCTACTATAATCTTTTCAAGCCATCAATTGGAGGAAGTTAGTGATTTGGCAGATGAAATTGTTGCTATTTCAGATGGGACAATAAAATATTGCGGCACATTACAGGAATTACAAAATACAAATAAAAAATATAATATTTGGTTTGTTGGAAAAGAAATGAAAATAGAGATACCTTATAATTCTGAAATTTTGCAAAGAACAATTCACGAACATTTAAAAAAAGGAATTGAAATATCAAAAATTGAGGTTATTGAAAATGCACTATATCAACTATTTATTTAGGAGGAATCAATGCTTAAAGAATTGTATAAAATAATTTATAAAAAATATTATTTTTCATTGATTCTCCTTCTATTTATGCCTATGTTATTTGCTATTGGTTGTTTTTTGAATCTACCATATATGGTGGAGGAAAATAATTTGTCAACTAGTGCGCTTGATTATTGTGCTGAAATGCAAATGCTTATAAAGTACGCCTATTTTTTAGTAATTATCTATTTATCAACGGATGCTTTTTCAGGAGAACTTGAAGGTGGTCAATTAAGACTTGTCACTATACATGTGATTTCAAGGACGAAAATAGTACTACAGAAGTTAAGCGCTATTTGTCTATTTATATTGGTTTTGCATATATTGTTTTGGTTATTTAATTTTAGCATGTACTGTTTAGGGAATTTGAAAAATAATATTCCTATTGTATTTTCTAGTAAAAATATTGAAATATATATAGGAATATTTGGAGGATATTTAGTGTCTTTTTATGTATGTAGTATAATCTCTTTTTTTATCGGACTATTTATGAAGAAAATCTATACTTTAGTAGTTGTGTATTTTATATGGTTCGTTTGCCGATATGCTGATCAAATAGCAAGCATGAAGAACATATTTCCAGAATTCATGGCAGACTATTTAACTGAAATATCAGGCAATACAACTTATCAAATATCAGGGTATCTATGGAGTATACTTTTTTTCTTTATAATTCTATTAATTTTAATACGTATGTTTCATAATAAAAATATTATTTAGGAGAATATTTGAAATGCAAAAGAAAAAGAACTACTATTTAAGTGAGAATATAAAATTATTAAAAATTCATTCTATTTGGATATTATCAAATTTTGATAACCAATCTGTCATTGGACTTGATGAACAAGGAGTAACTTTTTGGAAGCAGCTAGAAAATGGCAACGTGAATAAAAAAGACATTGATAATAACGAAGAATTATATAATGCTTTATTCGAACTAGGCTTTTTGACTCAAAATAAGAGTAATATAAATAAAAGAGAATTAAGGATAACTTCAGCATATGTTCATTTACTAAATCGATGCAATCTGAACTGTGTAGGATGTTACTCTATGAATGATGAACGAAATATAGAATCGGATGCATCAGCGGATAAATGGAAATTGGCATTCGAAAGATTGGCCTTAGCCGGTGTCAAAAGTGTTGTGATTTCCGGGGGAGAACCATTATTAAGAAAAGATATCATTGAAATATTACAATACGCAAAAACTGTAGCAAAGATTGAAAATTTATCATTAATTACAAATGGGACAGTTGATTTTCCTTTTGAAAAATTGAAAGGATATGTTGATGCAATTGCAGTCTCTGTAGATGGGTATAGTAAAATGAGTCCTACTTTTATAAGAGATGAGGGAATATTTGAGAAAATTATTAAAACAGTTTCCTTGATAAGAGATATAGGCATAGAGGTATGTATTGTTCCTACATTGCATAAGAAGAATTATAATACAATGAAATTATATGACAAACTTGCAGAAGAACTTCAGGTTGCAATTAGTTTTAGCATATTTTCTGTTCCTAATAATGAAGTTTTTAGGGAATATATATTAGATGATGTAGCACTGTGTAAAATGGCTCAAGATATTGTTACCTTAAATGCTGAAGTTGAGGATATAACAACTGCTGGGGAAGGGATTTGTGCCATGAAATCTTGTGGGCTTGGTCAAGATATGATAAGTATTGATTCAAAAGGAAATATATATCCATGTCACATTCTACATGATGAAAATCTTTTGTTAGGTAATATATTTGATAATCCATTAAAAGCTGAAAATTTTAATCAAACTGTGTTGAATATGTGTAGACAGGCGAATGTTGACAATATAAAAGGATGTAAAATATGTGAATATAAATATATATGTGGTGGAGGTTGCAGGGGAAGAGCTTATCTTCAAAAAAAAAATTTGTTGGAAAAAGACAGTTATTGTAAATTGTTTTATAAATTTCATGAGTTTGAAATGCAAACAATTCAGCAGGGTTTAATAAATGAAAAATGAAAATATATTAAAAATAGCAACAGAATGTTTAATTAATAGAAAAATTTTGATTTTACTGTTAATGATATTTAAAACATGTTCAGTTGGATTAGGTATTTTTGTTCCATTTTTAGTAGGGGATGTTATTGATAATATAGATAAAATAAGTATATTTAAAATTGCATTACTTATAATATTATCTTTTGTTTCTTTAGTTATTGAAAGTATAGTAACGTATCAATTTACTTTACTGGGAAAAAAAGCTTCAATTCATGTTAGAAATAAACTTTGTCATAAAATTCTCAGTTTAGATGTGCAATATTATGACAAAATACATTCTGGAGAGTTAAGCAGTAGAATTATACATGATACTTCATCTTTATCTGAATTTTTAACGGCCTCTTTACCAGATTTATATTCTAGTATATTAACACTAATTTTAATGATTTCAATTTTAATTTCTTATGATAAATGGCTTGGAGGAATATTTTGTATTATTTTTCCTATTATTATTTTAATAATGATTCCATTAGCTAATAAAATCAGTGATTTGGCTATTATTCAACAAGGAATCTATGCAAAGTTAAATGAGATATTAACTGAAACTTTGGAACATATTAGGTTTGTTAAAGCGTATAATGCTGAAAGAAGCGAAGAAAAAAAAGTATTAAAAAAAATGGATGAATGGTTTTTAAATTCTCAAAAATATAATATGATACAAGCTATATTATCTCCACTAATGGGGGGAATAACTACTCTTGGTTTATTTGTAGTTTGTGGAATAGGTGCATACAGGGTGCAAATGGGTTTCGTAACCACGGGGACTATTATAATCTTTGCTTTATATTTAGTAAATGCAGTTGAGCCAGTAGAAATAATTGGAAATATTATAATGGAATATAAAGAATTGCAAGGAGCATTGTATAAAGTTAGTGAGATATTTGATGTTGAATCCGAAAAAACAGATGGTATTCCTTTAAATAACAAAATAAAAAAATTATCATTTTATGATGTTAAATTTAGTTATAATAGAGAGAAAGTTTTAAATGGAATAACTTTTGTTGCAAATCAAAATGAAAAAATAGCAATTGTAGGAGAAAGTGGGGCAGGAAAGACAACAATCTTTTCTCTTATAGAAAGATTCTATAATGTAAAAGAGGGGAAAATAGTATGGGGTAATAACAGTATTAATGATATCCAATTAAATGAGTGGAGAAATAATATTGGCTATGTGTTTCAGGATAAAATAATAATATCTGGAACAGTAAAGGAGAATTTATTGTATGGCATAGAAAGGGAAGTTTGCGAAAAGGAATTAATTCAAGCTGCTAAAAAAGCAAACATTTATGAAACAATTATGACACTAAAATATGGTTTTGACACATACATAGGAGAAAAGGGGGAATTACTTTCAGGTGGACAAAAGCAAAAGCTCGCTATAGCAAGAATGTTTCTAAAAAATCCTGCCGTTTTATTGCTAGATGAAATTACAGCAAGTCTCGATGCAGAATCAGAGCAACAAATTTCTAAATCACTTAATAACCTCTATATTGGAAGAATAACTTTAATTATTGCACATAAGTTACATACAGTTATGGATGCAGATAGGATTCTTGTTTTAAAAAACGGAAAATTAGTTGGAGAGGGAAATCACGAAGAATTAATGAAAACAAATAATTACTATCAAGGAGTTATTAAATATGAATTTAAAACGTAAATATGACATTATGATTTTTTTATCTGCGTTAAAAATGGAGTTCTATAAAGTGATAAGGAGATCGTCAACTAAATTATTACTAATATATGTTGCGCTTCCATTATTTTACGGAATTAGTAATATTAAGGGGTCGCAGGCAGTTACAATTGAGGGGAGTTTTTCAGCATTAGCGTTTGGTTCCGCATGCTGGGGTATGCTTGGAATGACAGGTTTAGCAAATATACTGTTTATCATTTTGATATCAAATCACTTTGGAAAAGAAAAAGAAGATGGACAATTGAAATTTATTTTATTAGAGATTGCTAATCGAAAAAAAGTATTGTGGGCGAAGGTTACTGCTGTCTTTTCCTTAATTTTCTTTTCCTATATTTTATTATATATAGCTTCTATTATTGTGTATTACACATGTATGGCTGGTTCAGTACATGGTTCAATTTTTATTGATGGAATGGATGACATTATACTGTCTTTTTCAACTGATTTTTTGTATTTGATACAACTTATTATGATAGCAAGTATTGAAATACTTATCTGTATGTATTATAAAAGTTCTGTAAGTTTATTACTTGGCGTTATAATATCCATGATATTTATAGTTTTACAGTATGTTCCTATTATTAAATTTGCGGATCCAATATATATTGCTGAATTATTTAATTCTTCTAAAATATCAACATTAGGTATAGTAATATATGGAAGTATATACTTATGTTTTGCCTATATATTAATATTATTAGCAATGAAGAAGTTTAAAAGAAGTGAGATAAAATAGATGATTATTCTAAGAGATAAAGCTCAAGAATTTCTAAAAGATATAATTGATATTGTTATTCTGGTTTGTGTTCCCGCAATGGCATTGTTATTTTTTATACTAATAAATTATATAATTATTTTTAAAATAGGAATAGTGAAAAATATATATTGTCAAATAATATTTATGTACGGAATACCAATCATTATTAGTTTATGTCTTATACCAATCAAATTAACTTCTAGTTCTTTTTCACAAATAGGAATTTGTTTTAACAGTAAAGTATATCAAAATATTATAGTTTGCATTGGAACTCTTATTTTAATTATAATATATTTTTATGAAAATAGCTTAGATAAGTTAGAAGGAGGATATGTTTTACAATTTATTTTTGTTGGCATAGGTGAAGAAATTTTTTTTAGAGCAATATTATATAATCAATTAAAACGAGTGTGTAGATCTGAAATTACAGCCATCCTAATTGTTGCCGTTATTTTTGGGTATTTATTTCATTCGGACGGAGGGATTTGGGCATTACTTCTAATAAGAATGCCTTTGAGTATTATATTTTCTTTAATATACAGGAAAACAAAGTCGTTATCAATCCCTATTTTATTACATGCGATATACGATATATTAGTTTAGGAGGATTAAATGTTAAAAAAATTTATTATTGGAGATTTGATAGCAGCAATATTAATAATTGCAGAGATTATAATTCTTAATCTATTTATTGAAAAAATAGGTACCGTTGTATACATACTATTGGATTTATTATTAATCATCCTTATTCTTTTTATTACCAATTTTCTTTTAAATAAGGGAAGTACAACAAAAAAATGTATTATAAATGCCATTGTTTTAGTAGTCCTTTATATCGCAATAAATGGAGCATATGAAAAGACATCATATGGGGTAAGATTAAATGAAACATTAAATGAAAATGCTGTTATCGATGAAGAAGTTGATAATGCTAATAATAATTTGGAAGTATCTTTCTATGATGCGGACACTTCTAGCCAAGTAATTAATTACGGATTTTATTTTGTAATTGCTTTCCTTGGTGGGAAATTAGGAATTAAAAATAGAAAAATGATTTAGACTCAACTTGAAAAGTTTTATAAAACAACGATAGAAGTTATCCATACATCATTCAGGGCAGATTCTGTAAGTTTCGTGACAGAATCTGCCCTGAATTTATAGTATTTGGTTATTTGTCACAGTAAGAAGCAGATTCGACTGGATACAACTTGAAATGTTACACGAATTGAATATTACGGACATTCTTTTCTTGACGCAGAGAGCATTTTGTAGTATATTTTTATTGAACAGTTTAGTGAATTAAAGTGTTGCACTTTAGCTTGATAACAAAATAAAATTTGATTATTTATTTATCCAAGCAGCTCACAGGTTCAAAAAAAGATTCGAGGAGAAGATACTGTATGAAAAAGAAAATTTTATCGATTACGTTAGCATTATCACTTGCTGCATCGCTTGCTGCATGCGGATCAAGCACGGGAACAAAAGAACAGCCTTCAACAAATGAGACTGTAGTAGAGAATACAGAATCAACAGATACAGCATCAGACGATACAATTTATAAAATTGGAGTATGTCAGCTAGTTCAGCATGATGCTTTGGATGCAGCGTATGATGGATTTATAGATGGGTTAAAAGAAGCTGGTTTTGAAGAAGGTAAGAATCTAAAGATTGATTATCAAAATGCACAAGGAGAACAGGCTAACTGTGCTACGATTGCATCAAAACTGGTAAACGATCAAGATGATTTGATTCTTGCAATAGCAACTCCAGCCGCACAGGCTTGTGCAAATGCAACATCAGATATACCAATTGTAGTGACTGCGGTAACAGACCCAGCGGAGTCAGGTTTGGTGGAGAGCAATGAAGCACCAGGGAAAAATGTTACTGGAACATCTGACTTAAATCCAATTACAGAACAAATGGATCTCTTGGTAAAATTAGTGCCAGGAGCAAAAAAAATCGCTGTTTTATACAATTCCAGTGAATCAAATTCAAAGATTCAAGCAGAGATGGCAAAAGAAGCAGGTGAAAAGCTTGGTTTGGAAGTGATTGATGCGACGGTATCTAGTTCAAACGAGATTCAACAGGTAGTTCAGTCCTTAGTTGGTAAGGTAGAAGCCGTTTATGCACCTACAGACAATATGATAGCAGCTGGTATGGCAACTGTAGCCATGGTTGCAAATGAAAATAATCTACCAGTAATCTGTGGTGAAGCAGGTATGGTAGAGGCAGGTGGACTTGCCACTTATGGAATTAATTATTATGAATTAGGTAAATTATCTGGTGCGCAAGCAGCAAAGATTTTAGAAGGCGAAGCAACACCAGCTAGCATGCCGATTGAATATTTAGATGCATCCAAACTTCAAGTGACTGTGAATGAAGAAGTAGCAAAACAGCTTGAAATTGAAATTCCAGCAGATTTAACGAAATAGAATTTGAGAAAAATTTTACCTTTCTTTGAAAATTTAATAAGATAAGGAAGGGAAAGATTGCAGTTAGGACAGACACCCGTCTGTCCTAATACACGTTAGATGACAAAGTATTTAGGAGGATAATTAAATGAGTTTTTTGATTTCATTATTATGGGCGACTCATGCAGCAACCGCGCAAGGAATTTTATTTGGAGTTATGGCACTAGGTGTATATATTACATTTCGTGTATTAGACTTTCCCGATATGACATGTGATGGTAGTTTTGTACTTGGCGGCTGTGTGAGTGCAGTTTTAATTGTAAAAGCAGGATGGAATCCTTATGTTACACTTATCGTTGCTGTTTTAGCAGGAGGAGCTTCAGGAGCAATTACAGCTTTTTTACATAATAAGTGTAAAATACCAGCGATTCTTTCAGGAATATTAACGATGACAGCGCTTTACTCGATAAATATTCGAGTAATGGGACAAGCGAATACAACATTATTGGGTGTAGATACAGTTGTTAGCATGGTAAAAGACATTTTACCAGAATCAATACAAGGAATTGCTAATTTCACAAATTGGGTCGTTATAGTTCTTGGATGTATATTTGTAACATTGGTTACAATGTTTATGTACTGGTTTTTTGGGACCGAAATTGGTTGCGCCATTCGTGCAACTGGAAATAATGGAGATATGGTTCGTGCGCTGGGAGAAGATACGGACAAGATGAAGATGCTTGGCTTGGTTATTGGTAATAGCTTGGTAGCACTTTCAGGAGCCTTGGTGGCTCAAAGTCAAGGCTATGCAGACGTTGGTATGGGAGTAGGAACCATTGTAATTGGTCTGGCATCTATTGTAATTGGTGAAGTAATCATGAGCCGAGCAAGAACCTTTAAATTTCGCTTGATATCAATTTTATTAGGGGCAGTGATTTATCGTGTTATCATTGCTTGGGTACTTCAAATGGGATTAAAAGCAACAGATCTTAAGCTTTTAACCGCCCTTGTGGTTGCAATCGCTCTTACAATTCCTAAAATGCTAGGGGCAACAGCTGCCAGTAAGGCTACTATATCTATGAAAGGAGGCGATAGCAATGCTAAACATTAATGAAGTATATAAAACTTTTAACCCAGGAACGATTAATGAGAAAAAAGCGTTAAATGGAGTGAATCTAAATCTAAATTCAGAAGATTTTGTTACAGTTATTGGAGGAAATGGTGCTGGAAAATCCACCATTCTTAACATGATTGCAGGAGTATACCCAATTGACAGAGGATCAATTATTTTAGATGGGATTGATATTACTTATTTACCAGAACATAAAAGAGCTCATTATCTAGGAAGAGTATTTCAAGATCCGATGAAGGGAACTGCATCAAATATGGAGATTCAAGAAAACCTTGCTATTGCGTACCGTAGAGGTAAGAAAAGAGGACTTAGCTGGGGAATTACTAAGGCAGAGAAAGAAAAGTTTCATGAAGAACTAAAAGTATTGGGACTTGGCTTAGAAGATCGAATGACATCAAAGGTAGGATTGCTATCTGGTGGTCAACGACAGGCACTCACACTTTTAATGGCAACACTTCAAAAGCCTAAATTACTTTTACTAGATGAGCATACTGCGGCACTTGATCCAAAAACAGCAAGAAATGTACTTAGTTTGACAAATGAAATCATTCAGGCTGATAAACTAACAGCAATTATGATTACACATAATATGAAGGACGCGATAAAGTATGGAAATCGTCTAATCATGATGCATGAAGGACGTGTTGTATATGATGTTGCTGGAGAAGAAAAGAAGAATCTTCAGGTATCTGATTTGCTCGCTAAATTTGAGCAGGCGAGTGGTGGAGAGTTTGCTAATGATAGAATGATGCTAGCTTAAGAATTATAGAGGAAAATTTACGAATGGATAAATTGACATAGCAATCATTTTATAGTACGATAATGATTAAAGTAAAGGCGCTCAGGAAATTGAGTGCCTTTTATTATATATAAATTGGAGGGTTGACCATGGTTAAAACAGTAGTCTGTGTTGGACTGCCAATAGATGAAAAATTATTCATTCAAAAAAATAGGCTTGCGCCAGAGTCTGTAACTGGGAAAGAAAAGAGGATTACAATTGTTACAGGAACACATGGCGATGAATTAGATGGTCAATATGTATGCTATCAATTGATAAATAAAATAAATCAGAATCAAGGAAAATTAAAGGGTATTGTAGACGTCTATCCGGCACTGAATCCACTTGGAATTGATTCTGTTTCAAGAGGAATTCCGATGTTTGAGTTGGATATGAACCGAATTTTCCCTGGATCTCGAGATGCCGCGATGACAGAAAATGTTGCTGCAGATATTATTGAAGATATCATGGGGTCTGATTTGTGTGTTGATATACATTCTAGTAATGTATTTTTAAAAGAAACTTTGCAAGTAAGAATTAGCAATGAAAATGAGAAAAAACTTCTCCCATACGCAAAATTATTAAATACCAATCTTATCTGGATACATGAATCCGTCACTGTTTTAGAAGCAACATTGGGACATAGTTTAAATTCCATGAGAGTACCTACACTTGTAGTTGAAATGGGAGTGGGGATGAGAATTACGAAAGAATATGGAGACCATCTGGTTGATGGGATTTTCCGCCTTATGGTTGAACTTGGGATATGGGAAGAGGAGTCCATTCCAATTAAAGCCCCTATCATTGCTACAAAAGACGAGGTCAAAGTTATTCATGCACAACATGCGGGCGTGTTTGTAAAAGAAATTGAACACAATGACTGGATTCGCGAAGGAGAGATAATCGGTAATATTATAAATGGCTTAACAGGTGAAATAGAAGAGGTTATCACTGCCCCAAGTGATGGTATTGTATTTACATTACGTGAATACCCGATTGTGTATACAGGCTCTTTAATTGCCAGAATCGTAGGAGGTGCGACAAAATGAGAAAGGAAACGATTTATTCATTAAAGGCACCTTATCGTGATGCGTTAAGAGTAAGCGGATATCGCTTTGGAAAAGGTGATAAGGCTGCGTGTATAGTTGGAGCAATTCGTGGAAATGAAATACAACAACTATATATCTGCTCCCAGTTAATCAAAGCTCTCACTGAATTAGAAAAGAAAGGAGCAATTGTAAATAACAATGAAATTCTTGTGATACCTTCTGTGAATCATTATTCTATGAACATAGGAAAGCGATTCTGGGCCTTAGATAATACCGATATTAATCGAATGTTTCCAGGTAATATGGAGGGAGAGACAACACAAAGGATTGCAGCAGGAGTGTTTGAGAAAGTACAAGGATATAGCTATGGTATACAATTTGCAAGCTTCTATATGCCAGGTGACTTTGTGCCACATGTCAGGATGATGGAGACGGGTTACCAAAGTGCGAGTCTTGCGAACTTATTTGGACTTCCTTATGTAGTAGTAAGAAAACCAACACCCTTTGATATGTCGACACTAAACTATAACTGGCAGCAATGGAAAACCAATGCTTTTTCCATTTATACGAACGAAACAGATGTAATTGATGAAGTGTCAGCGAGGCAGGCTGTTTCAGCAGTGCTTAGATTTTTGACTAGAATGGGTATTATACGATATAATAGCCACGGAGGATATATTGCAAATATAATTAATGAAAACGATCTTACCTTGGTTCGTAACAAAGACGCAGGAATTTACCGCAGGATTAAATTACCAGGAGAAGAAGTACACAGAGGTGACATCTTAGCAGAAATAATGAATCCTTACGAAGGTGAGGTTATATCACAAGTAATAGCGCCCACCGATGGAATTATTTTCTTTTCACATAAATCTCCCCTTGTAAATGAGAACGAAATCGTTTATAAAATAATAAGAAGGTTACATGAATGAGCAAAGGATAAAAAAGGGAGAAAATATGAACAAAGTAAGAAACAGCATTGCAATCATAGGTTCCATTCTATTTATAGTAGCTCTATTTTTTACTAGCTTTCAGATTGTACTATATGGAATACCAGGATTTTATGAACGCGAATATAGTAAATACAATGTGCTTGATGATGTAAAAATGGAGATGGAAGATGTTTTATATGTGACAGATGAAATGATGGATTATCTCATTGACAAAAGAAGTGATTTAGTAATAGAAACAAAGGTAGATGGACAAGCACGCGAATTTTTTAATGAAAGAGAAAAGCTTCATATGGAAGACGTGAAGAGACTATTTTTACAAGGTCTTTTATTACGAAACATCGCAGGTATCTTAACCATTCTAGCAATCATTGGATTGGTTTTATTAAAAACTGATTTAAAAAAAGTGTTACCAAAAGCATTTATTATTGCAACTATTGTAGTTGGTATTCTATCAACTATCTTTGCATTTTATGTAGCGAATCATTTTGCAGAGGTATTTGTACAATTTCATTTGATTTTCTTTGATAATGATTTGTGGTTATTGAATCCCGAAACGGATTTAATGATTAATATCTTGCCAGAAGGTTTTTTCTTTGATACAGTAAAAGCAATTGGTGCAACGTTTGGAGTGTTGCTAGGAGTTTTATTAGTTGCATCGGGAATCATTGTAAAAAGAAATAAAGATAAATAAGGTTAAAAATATTATAGATTAGAAAATATTATAAATACCATAAGATATATTAATTTTATTAATGATATATCTTGTGGTATTATATTGTATAGGAATTTGAACTTGGGATAAATGGAGAATCTTTGGAGGTAAATGTATGAGCGTAAAACGAATATTTGTTGAAAAAAAAGAACCTTATGCGGTAAAGGCAAAGGAGTTAAAGGAAGAGATTGAAAGTTATCTTGGGATTCAAAACGTTGCATCGGTACGTGTGTTAATACGTTATGATATAGAAAACTTATCAGAAGAAATTTACAAAAAGGCATGTAATACGGTGTTTTCAGAGCCACCTGTGGATAATCTATATGAAGAAACGTTTGATATTGGAAAGAATGCCAATGTATTTAGCGTAGAATTTTTACCAGGGCAATTTGACCAACGAGCAGATTCAGCCGTACAGTGTGTAAAGATGCTAAGTGAAGAAGAAGAACCAGAGATAAAAACTGCGGTTACTTACGTAATTCAAGGCGATATTTCACAAGAAGAGCTGGAACAGATTAAGAGCTATTGTATCAATCCAGTGGATTCTAGAGAAACAGATTTGGCTAAACCAACGACTTTAGTGACAGAATTTGAAGAGCCAGCAGATGTCATTATTTTTTCTGATTTTATTAAGATGAATCAAACAAAACTAGAAGAACTATATCAATCTTTGAATTTGGCTATGACGTTCAAAGACTTTCTCCATATTCAAACTTATTTTCAGTCAGAAGAAAAAAGAGATCCTTCTATGACTGAAATTAGAGTACTTGATACCTATTGGTCAGACCATTGTCGTCATACGACTTTTTCTACCGAATTAAAAGAGGTATCCTTTGAAGAAGGATATTACAAGACTCCAATTGTTAAAACCTATGAAAAATACCTTGCAGATCGAGAAGAGATATTCAAAGGTAGAGACGATAAATTTGTATGCCTTATGGATTTGGCTTTAATGGCAATGCGTAAATTAAAAGCGGATGGAAAACTTAACGATTTGGAAGAGTCAGACGAGATAAACGCATGTAGTATCGTTGTTCCAGTTGAAATTGATGGTAAAGAGGAAGAATGGTTAGTGAGTTTTAAAAATGAAACACATAATCATCCAACTGAAATTGAGCCGTTTGGTGGAGCAGCAACATGTCTAGGAGGAGCAATTAGAGATCCATTGTCTGGTCGATCTTACGTATATCAAGCAATGCGTATTACAGGTGCGGCTGATCCTACAATACCACTTGATGAAACATTAAAGGGAAAACTTCCGCAAAGAAAGATTGTAACTGGAGCAGCAAGTGGTTACAGTTCTTATGGAAATCAAATCGGACTGGCTACTGGATATGTAAAAGAGGTATATCATCCTAATTTTGTAGCAAAAAGAATGGAAATTGGTGCTGTTATGGGAGCAGCTCCTAGAAAAAATGTAATGAGAGAAAGCTCAGATCCAGGGGATATCATTATTTTACTTGGAGGAAGAACAGGAAGAGATGGATGTGGTGGTGCAACAGGTTCCTCAAAAGTCCATACAGAGGAATCCATTGAAACTTGTGGTGCAGAAGTACAAAAAGGTAATGCACCAACAGAGAGAAAAATACAAAGACTGTTTCGTAGAGAAGAAGTAAGTAAATTAATTAAAAAATGTAATGATTTTGGTGCAGGCGGTGTTTCCGTAGCAATTGGAGAACTAGCAGACGGACTTCATATCTATCTAGATAAAGTACCAAAAAAATATGCTGGTTTGGATGGAACGGAAATAGCGATTTCGGAATCACAAGAAAGAATGGCAGTTGTAATAGATCCAAAGGATGTAAAAGAATTTTTATCGTATGCAAAAGAAGAAAATTTAGAGGCAGTTGAAGTTGCAACGGTTACAAAAGAACCAAGACTTGTTATGCTTTGGAGAGATAAGGAGATTGTAAATATTTCAAGAGCCTTTTTAGATACCAATGGAGCGCATCAAGAGACAACAGTAGAAGTAACCATTCCAAAGCAGGAAGAGAGCTTTTTTAAAGTAGGAAAAGTAGATAATGTTAAGGAGAAATGGCTTACTACCTTAAAAAATCTGAATGTTTGCTCTCAAAAAGGTCTGGTTGAAATGTTTGATTCATCCATAGGAGCGGGATCTGTGCTTATGCCATATGGGGGAAAATACCAGTTAACAGAAACACAGTGCATGGTTGCTAAGCTACCTGTTTTAAAGGGAGTGACAGATACCGTAACAATGATGAGCTATGGCTATGATCCATATTTATCAAGTTGGAGTCCATATCATGGGTCTGTGTATGCAATTCTTCAATCAGTTGCTAAGATTGTAGCAGCAGGTGGAGATTATAAAAAGATACGATTTACATTTCAAGAGTATTTTAAACGAATGACAGAAGATCCAAAAAGATGGGGTGAGCCATTTGTCGCTTTGCTAGGAGCATATGAAGCACAAATGGGATTAGGATTACCATCAATTGGAGGAAAAGATAGTATGTCTGGCAGCTTCCATGACATTGATGTACCACCAACACTTACTTCCTTTGCGGTAAATGTTGCCAGTTACAAAGACATCATTACGCCTGAATTAAAGCAAGCGGGAAATAAGCTGGTTCGTTTTACGATAGAAAAAGATGAGTATGAGTTACCTGTTTATGAGAAGGTTATGAAATTGTATGAAGAGATTCATACCGCAATTCAAAACAAGGTAATTGTATCTGCTTATGTGCCAGATGCGTATGGTATTGCGTCTTCGATTAGTAAAATGGCATTTGGTAACAAATTAGGCGTAAAATTAGAAGATAGCATAAAGGAAGAAGAGCTATTTGCTGTTGAGTTTGGTAATATAATTGCAGAGGTTTCAAAAGACCAGCTAGATAAGCTAAATGGTAATTTCACAGTGATTGGTGAAGTAACAAAAGATGCGACTTTTACCTATAAAGATACGGTTATTCAGATGGAAGAAGCATTACATGCTTGGACCAATACATTAGAAAAGGTATTTCCTACATCATCACATGAAAAGAAGAGTGAAATAAAAACAGGTTTGTATCAAAGTAAAGAGATTTATGTTGCAAAAAATAAAGTAGCCAAACCAACCGTATTTATTCCTGTATTCCCAGGAACAAACTGTGAGTATGACAGCACAAAAGCCTTTGAAAAAGCAGGTGCAAATGTCATTACGAAGGTATTTAAGAATTTAAGTGCCAATGATATCAGAGATTCGGTGAACGAATTTGAGGAAAGCATTCAAAAATCTCAAATTATTATGTTTCCAGGAGGCTTTAGTGCAGGTGATGAACCAGATGGTTCAGCTAAATTCTTCGCAACTGCATTTCGCAATGAGAAATTAAAAGAAGCAGTTACAAAATTAATCGATGAAAGAGATGGTCTTGTTCTTGGTATCTGTAATGGTTTTCAGGCTTTGATTAAACTAGGCTTGGTACCATATGGTAAGATAGTAGAACAAAGTGTAGATTCTCCTACACTAACGATGAATACCATTGGACGTCATATATCCAAAATGGTTTATACAAAAGTTGTGACAAATCAATCACCTTGGCTTTTAAAGGCAGAACTTGGTAAGACATATTGCAATCCAGCCTCTCACGGAGAAGGACGATTTGTAGCCAATGAGGAATGGATGAAAAAGCTATTTGATAACGGACAGGTTGCGACTCAATATGTTGATGAATTAGGCAATCCAACCATGAATGAAGAATGGAATCCAAATGGGTCTTATATGGCGGTTGAAGGCATTACAAGCCCAGATGGAAGAGTATTTGGAAAAATGGCACATGCAGAACGAATAGGAGATGCGGTGGCAATGAATATTTATGGGGAACAAGATATGAAGTTGTTTGAATCTGGAGTTGCGTATTTTAAATAAAAATTGAATGTGTTATTTGTGAATTATTACGTATTGACGCTCGCATATAACTTTGATAAAAATTTAATTACTTAAGGATTGTTACTCTTCGGGAGGCTTCCCCTTTCATAATATTTTATTTATTTGAAAGGGATGTTTTTCGAAGAGTTTTTTGTTTTGTAAAAGGAGATATGCAATATGTTTGGGTTTTTAAAGAAAAATGCAGAGTGTTCGATTTATTCACCTGTAAATGGAATATGTTTTCCAATTGAAGAGTGTGGTGATCAGATGTTTGCACAAAAAATATTAGGTGATGGAGTTGCTTTTGAACTGAAGGATGATGTTATATATGCGCCATGTGATGGTGAAGTGTCAGTAATCGCAGACACAAAACATGCTTTTGGGATTAATAGCTCAAACGGAACTGAAATTTTAGTGCATGTTGGATTTGAGACAACTGGATTAATGGGAAAAGGATTTGAAACCTATGTGTCTCAGGGTGATACTGTAAAAAAAGGGCAGAAGGTTTTAAAGGTTGATATTAACTATATCAAATCACAAAATTTAAATGTGTAACACCAATGATTATAACAAGCAGCGATAATTATGATTTAGAAATTCATAATGTTTATGGAGAGGTTTCGACAGATACTTTAACAATTACAACAAAGAAGAAATAGTAATGAGGGATTGACATTGCAAGTTATTAAAAATATCAATAATAACGTGACAGTATGTATTGATTCAAAAGGTAAAGAATTAGTGGCTTTCGGTAAAGGGATTGGATTTAAAAAACCACCTTATGAAATTGAATTGTCACAAATCGAGAAAACTTTCTATGACATTGATAAGATTTTATATGAATCAATCAATGATATTGAAATTATCTATTTTGATATATCGGCAAAAGTAGTTGATTATGCAACAACGATGTTGGATACAACATTAAACAGTAACATTGTATTTACTCTTGCTGACCATATTAAGTTTGCAATCACAAAGTATGAAGAACAATTAAATATTAGCCTACCTATTATGAAGGATATAGAACACTTATATGATAAGGAATATGCAATCGGAGATTATGCAGTTAAGCTAATAAATAAACAATTAAATGTGAATCTTCCAAAGGAAGAAATAGCAGGGATTGCAATACACTTGATTAATGCTGAAAAACTAAAAGGAAGAAAAGGAACAGCAAAGAATCAAGAGGTTGTAAAAATGATGACTGATGTTATTGAAGATTATATGAACATTAAAGTTGACATGAATAGCTTTAGTTATTCAAGGTTTGTAACACATGTTGAGTATTTGTTAAAAAGGGTAGAAAATCAAACAGAGATATCAAGTGAAAATGCCAAAATGTACCAATCATTAGTGGAAGCTTATCCAGAAGTCTATCAATGCGTTGAAAAGATAAAGAGAAGATTTAATAAAGAGTTTGGAATTAGATTGTGCAAAGAAGAATTATTATATTTGATGTTGCACGTAAATAGAGTGATATATCGAGAGGATTGTGACCGATAAGGGCTTTACCTCAGCGAATGAAAGACATGATGGATATGCGCTTTCTTTTGCTGGGGTTTTATTTTAGGCAATAACAGTAATAAGGCGCGCAAGTTACTGCATATGCATACATGAATTTATACTTATGTTTAGGAGGAGATAAAATGGCTAACAATAACCAGAAAATCGCTATTAGCATTTTAGAAGCTGTTGGTGGAAAAGACAATATTGCACAGGTTGCACATTGTATGACAAGATTAAGATTGAATTTGAAAGATGAATCAATTTTAAATGCTGATGAAGCAAAAAAAATACAAGGAGTATTAGGAGTTCAAAAAGTAGGAGCACAACAACAATTTATAATTGGACAGAATGTTCCAGAAGTTTATATGGCATTTTGCGAAGAAGCAGGTATTCAGGCAGAAGCTGCAAACGATGAATTAATTGAAAATAAAAAACCAAAGGGAGTGAAGGGGTTACAAGTGCAATATTAGATGGTATCTCAGGATGTATCAATCCTATTCTACCTGCAATTACGTTGGCTGGTTTATTAAAGCTCATTGCAGCGTTGATTGGACCAAGCATGTTAGGGATAGTTGGTGATACAAGTGATATCTATCGACTGTTTAATTTTGCTGGAGATGCAGCTTTTTATTTCTTTCCAATATTAATTGGATATTCAGGTGCTAGTTATTTCCATGATCATGATTACCTGGATAATGTCTTATGTTGAAAAGTATGTTAAAAAAATCATTCCTGATATGCTTAAGAATATGTTGGTTCCGTTAATTACAATATTATTATGTTGCCAATCTCATTATGTGCATTAGGGCCAGTTGGAACGTTTGTAGGACAAGGATTAGCAATAGCCCTTGAAGCTCTGTTGCTGGACCATTTGCAACCGCGATTATAGCTGCTTTATGGCCACTCTTAGTTATGACAGGTATGCATCAAGCAATTATTGCATATGGTGTTTCAATGATTGCGATTAAAGGATTTGATAACACAATTTTACTTGGCGGATATATTTCATGTTATACTTATATTGGTTTGGGATTAGGTGCTTTAATCAGATTCAAGAATAAAGAAGATAAAAGTATGGCTTTTTCCGCTTTTTGTACCCAAGTACTTGGTGGTATCGGAGAACCAACATTATTTGGTATTATGATTCGATATAAAAAAGCAATGGTAGCTACTTTACTTGCAGGGTTTACAGGTGGCTTCTTGTCAAAAATCTTAGGAGCTAAAGTTTACTTCTTTGGAGCTACCAATTTCTTATCATTTTTATCATACGCAGGAGAAGATCCAAATAGCGTAATCATGGGATTTATTGCTAGTATCGTAGCAGCAATTATTGCATGCGTATTTCTTCTTATTTTTGGTATCGAAGATAGCGACAAAAAAATTAGAGTGAAAAAGAAATAGAAATTTATATACAATAGAAATATGACTAGTTACAAGAAATGTAAAATGTGACTAGTCATATTTTGGATAGGATAGAGGGAACAAAATGAATAAATTGATAGTAAGAATGGATGATTTAGGTATTAGCAAAGGCGTTAATTATGGTATTTATACAGCAGCCCAATATGGACTTGCGAAGGCATGTGGCTTAATGAGTAATATGGAAGATGCAGTACACGGATATGAATTAATCAAAGATTTCCGTTTGAATATGGGACTGCATGTAAACATTGTCTTAGGCAAACCAGTCTCTAATGAAAATGAAGTGAAGAGTCTTTTGGATGAATCAGGAAATTTTAAAAATAGTTGTTATTATCGAAGCAATGAAAACGACACGATTGTGTATGAAGAAGTTGTGATTGAAATAGAAAATCAAATCAAACAATTTGAAAAAATTACTGGTTTTTTACCAGAGTATATTGATTATCATGCTGTTTGCACCCAAACATTTGTAAAAGCAATAAGTGATGTGTGTAATAAGAAGAAGCTATTATATATTCCATTTCCAAACGGAAATATAAAAGGAAAAGAAGTGATTTATTGTGACATATCTGAAAATGAACCATTTGACGTAAAACCGGTTGATTTCTTTGAGAAGAATAAGAAATACATTTTAAACAATCCATTAGCAATAGCTGTTTTTCATCCTGGTTATATTGATTCAAAAATTATGAAAGTTTCATCATTAAATATGCAAAGAGCAATTGATTTAGAATATATTAGTAATAGCAGTTCAAAAGAATGGCTTGTAAATAATAATGTTAAATTAGTTGACTTCAATGAATTTAAAAAAGAAGAATGTTGAGTTTATGAGTGAAATTAAGCATGAAAGTTAAAATTATTACCCAGAATAGTAAGGAATCGACTTAAATTCTGGGTAAATTTTTATTTGGAGAAAAGTGAGAGAAACCTTGAGAAATAGGGATTTTGAGACTGAAGGGATTGCTCCTTTAATAGAAAATTATCCCAAGGCACTTCCGATTTCGCTAGAAAGACACCCAAACCTTACACAGAGAAATTAGATTCCGCCTAGATAGAAAAGAGTAAAACAAATTTTACAGACCTTATTTAGAGTGAATTATCCTTTATATGAGGTCTTTTTGCAAGGACTTATCTTAAGTGTAGTATTAAATACATTGAAAGGCATTTTATCATTTATTTGATTTGAACTTATCGACTATGGTAAAATATGGTAAGAGGGAGAAGGAAAACTGTTGACTTGAGAAAAAAACGTATGAGTCAAAATTCTAAGTAATTTTATTGAAGGGAAATACACACTCAGTGAAATAAAGTTTATCCATTCATACTATAATATTAATAAGGAGAAACAAGAATGAATAATGTATTATTAGAGGCAAAATCAATTACAAAGAAATATGATGATACTAGATATGTTCTTAAAGAGGTTGATTTGGTTATTGAAGGTGGTCAGTTTATTGCTATATTAGGCCATAGCGGTTCCGGAAAATCTACCATGCTTAATGTATTATCTACGATTTTGAAACCTACATCTGGTCAAGTTTTTTACAAAGGTAAGGATATCACAAGGTTAAGCAAACGAGATATTGCCTCCCTTAGAAGAGATGACATTGGCTTTGTGTTTCAACATTATTTAATGCTGCCTAATTTGACTGTACGTGAAAATATTCAGATTGGAAACCAAAAAGAGAATAATGATATTGACTTGGAGAAATTATGTGATTTATTAGGTATCAATCAGTTATTAGAAAGATATCCATATCAATTGTCAGGTGGTGAGCAACAAAGGGTTTGTATAGCAAGAGCACTAATTAAAAACCCAGCCATCTTATTTTGTGATGAGGCTACAGGAGCTCTTGATAGTGATAATAGCAAGAATATTATATGTATGCTTCATAATATTAAAAAAGAATATGGAACGACCATAATTTTCACTACCCATAACAAAGAGATAGCAAAAACAGCAGATCGTATCTTGCAATTGGAAGATGGTCAGATTATTGAAGATTATATGAACCAGCAGATTTTGTCACCAGAACATATGAAATGGGAGATTTAATTATGATATTACTTTTTAAATATTTATCAAGAGATTTAATTAAAAAAAAGAGCATGATATCAGTACTCTTCCTATTCACAGTATTCATTTCCTTCATGTATTTTTTTGTCCATTTTTCTATTGATAAAAATTGGCTTATCCTCAACGAAATACTTGAGCAAAACGGAAATTTATCTGCAGACGAAGCCAAATATTATACTGCATTACAAAACAACCAAATATTGATAAGAAATATTACTGTGGCTATGATGAGCATATTTTCTATCATTCTTTTTATGTTTATGAAAAATTTTATTCATAAGAACGAAACAAATATAGGACATATTTTGTCTATGGGTTTTTTGGAACATGATGTGATTATTGCACTTGTATTTGCAACAGCATGTTTTTCAATTATTGGATCGTTGGTTGGTTTGGTTTTGGGATACTTTGGTTCAAGTATTTTGATGAATGCAAATATGGAAACATATTTGATAAATGGTATCGTAAAAGGAATAAATATAAAAACATTATTGATAGGAACACTGTTAACTACGGCTGTTTTTTGTGTTGTAACATATGCTACAGGTATTGGTATGGGAAGAAAAGACGTAGCATTAATGATAAAACATATGGATAAGAAAGAACCTCACCCAGGTCTTATTGAAGCTTTAGTCTCCAGGTTTCCAATTAAAGATAAGTTCAAATTCAAGTTGACTATGAAAAACATCAGTGCAGTCTTATTCATAGTGGTAGCTGTTGTTACATTTAATATCATGTTTGTGTTAAGCGTTTCGCTTTTCTTTAGTGGGAAAAAAATCATTGAAACACAAACAACAAATCGTGATTATTCTTATGATGTGAGCTACAATAATTATATGACAAATAATAATCAAAGCGAAACAGAAGATATTTATTATTTAAAAGAGGAAGGTACGATTGAACTTGAAGGAGATACCTTACAGTATAATATCGTAGGCTTAGATCATACGAGTTCTTTATTTCAATTAGTAGATAAAAATAATAAAGCAATTAATATAGAAGAAGGTATTATACTAAATCCTGAACTAGAGGAAAATTATGGTCTTAAAGTTGGGGATGAAATTCATCTAATAGTGGCGGGAGAAGCCTATGCAATTCCAGTAGTTGCGAGTGCAGTAAATGCGGACCTAAAAACCATTTATATACCAAAGCAGCAATTAGCTAAAATGCTGAGTCAAAATAGTATGTCTTATAATGGTGTTCTAACAAATCGTAGGCTTGAAGATGGTGTTGTTACTACTTTTGAAGACAAGATAGCTACCATACAACGAGGATTAACTTCTAATAAAGCAAGTGCCGTTATTAATCAAAGTATTGGTGTTATTACAGGATGCCTACTTATCTATTTAGCTTTATTAATTGGTTTGAACAATAATATGAAGAGTATTTTGATTTTTGATTTGTTAGGTTATAATAATCGAGAAGTAAATAAGGTTTTATTGAATCCACATATGATACTTATTAATATTTTTTTCTGGATAACATTACCAATAGGTGTTTATGTGGCGAGAGGAATTCAAATTATGACCTCCATACAAACGGGTGATTATATGCCGTTTCAAATAAACATTGTAACAGTTGCATATATGCTATTCATTTTAAACTTGCTGTGTTTTCTGGTGAGAGCTTTATTTGCTATTAAGATTAAACATATTATTTATGCAGAACGACAAGCAGAATTTTTGCAAGAATGGTAATTGTGCAATGAAGATATATAAGATATGAAATATTATTTTAAACAATACGATGTTGTATATATCGCTTAAACTATAGGAAGTCGTAAGAAAAAAGTATATTTTTTGCAATTGTAAAGTATATTTTTACTGTTATAATGAAACTATGTTAAATAGGGGCTATTTTGCAACTGACTTAAGATATCGGTTTTTCATTTAACATATAACATGGAAACAGTAAGCATGAAAAAGAGGTGTAAAGTATGAGAAGAGTGAGAACAATATTATTGATTGGGTTAGCCATGGTTCTAGCAATGGGCTGTAGTGCGAAGAAAGCTTATGAAGACGAAAATAAGAGCGAGTCTGTTCAAGTAGATAATAATAAGAATGAAACGGAAACTGGTAATGACAAGATTCTAGAAATTGACGAAAAGTCAGCACAACAATTAGTATCAGAAAGACTAGATACTACGAAATATAGTGTTGAAAAAGAAGATGAGATTACAGTCGATAGTAACAGTTATTACGTGTTTAAAATTCTTGAGAATGGTAACACTCTTTCGATGGGAGTTGCTGTTGATAAGGTTTCAGGGGAATTGTATGCTTACAAAGAAGACAAAACAATTGCACCCTATAATGAATTTACCCTATATGATGAAAGTAAGGATGTAAAGGTTAACTGGGAAGGTACTTATAATAGTGCTACAGCCACACTTGAATTGTTGCCAGCAGATGATAATTCCTTTGAATTTACATTAACCGATAAAGAAAGTAACACTTCTGTTTCAGGCGTTGCACAAGGTGGCGGCAAAGAGGCAAATTACGAGGAGAATGGCTATACAATTACCTTTGTAAATGAAAAGGAGAGTATTACGATTAATGAAAGTGGTACAAGCTCAGTAGGAATTTCTTTTCAAGGAACTTTTACCAAAAAATAAAGGAATACCAATTAGTCATGTGTTTCATAAAGCTATGAGACACATGATTTTGAAATCCATAGAATACCTTTATAATCCCTTTTTATCAATAGAATAGATTCGTCTTGTTCAAAAGCAAAAATTATGGTAACATATGTTTAACAAAATGTAACAATATAGCTAATTTGACACAAAGAGAAAAGAGGGAGAACAATGCAGACAGTCGGAGGATATACAATTAAAACAGGTAGAGTCAGAATGTGTCCAATTTGTGAAGGGGCAGAATTACGTTACACAGGTGACACAAAGCAAATCAAAGAAAAAGAACATTATAGACACAGATGTATCAAATGTGGTCTTGAATTTTGGTTTGATGGTAAATACGGAGAATGATAGTGTTTTTCAGTAAAATCAAAGGTCAATTCGTAATGAATTTGATTAAAAAATATGGAAAAGGTATTGACAAAATTCATTATAATTAGTATACTAGCAAAGCAGGTGAAACAAGCCTGGTAATTATGGGATCATAGCTCAGCTGGGAGAGCATCTGCCTTACAAGCAGAGGGTCACAGGTTCGAGCCCTGTTGGTCCCATATTAATTGTAAAAATACTATATATGGCGGAATAGCTCAGCTGGCTAGAGCACACGGTTCATACCCGTGGTGTCGTTGGTTCAAGTCCAATTTCCGCTACTAAGATACCTGATATAACGTTGTTATGTTGGGTTTTTTTATTATAGTAGGAAAGTTTTTCAAACTTCCCTACTATATAACTATTTCATGCCATACAAGCGCATATAAATCTTATTTTTAATTATAATAGATAGTTACTAGTTGTTATATCATATGAATATATGTTTAGAATATAAGGAGAAGTTTCATGAGAGTTGGAATGGGATATGATGTCCATAAATTAATAGAAGGAAGAGATTTGATACTTGGTGGAGTAAAGATACCTTTTGAAAAAGGGCTTTTGGGTCATTCAGATGCAGATGTAATCACACATGCCATTATGGATTCCATACTTGGAGCAGCTGCACTTGGAGATATAGGTAAACACTTTCCAGATACAGATCCAGCATACAAAGGTGCTTCTAGCATAGCACTTTTAGAACATGTTGTAACATTAATTGAAGAAAAAATGTATATGATAGAGAATATAGATGCAACAATCATAGCACAAAAGCCAAAGCTTTTGACTTACATTCCACAAATGGTGGAAAATATCGCGACTGCTTTAAAGGTTCCTGTAAGTAGTGTTAATATAAAAGCTACAACAGAAGAGGGACTTGGTTTTACAGGAAGCGGTGATGGGATATCTGCACATGCGATTTGCTCTTTAAGTACTGTGGCTGATTACCGTTACGAAGATAGCGATACAAGATCATTTCCAGCATGCGGAGGCTGTAGCGGTTGTTCTGGTTGTCACAAAAATACACAGGAATAGTAGTCGGTAAATTGGATTCTTATGGATGGGAAGGAGGGAAATATGTTATTTAAAAGAAATAACAAACAAAAAAAAGAGAATGGTATTCAAATCGAATCTTTAACGTACAATGAACATGAGTATACTAGACCTTTGTGGGAAATGACTTTTGATGAAGATAGTGAGGAATTTATTGATTTTTATTATAACTATAAGGTGAATAATAATAGTATATGGGTTGCAAAAGAAGATGAATTGATTTTATCAATGGCGCAGTTAAATCCATATCAGGTTCACTTAGGTACGGCCATTGTTCCAGCCCACTATATCGTTGGAGTTGCCACACATGAGGAATACAGAAGGCAGGGCCTGATGCGTAATATTTTACAGGCTTCGTTTCAACACTTGTATGATAACAAAGAACCATTCACCTATTTAATGCCTGCAAAAGAAGAATATTATACGGGATTTGATTTTTTATCTGTTTATTACCAGAAAAAAGGAGTCCTTCTGACTTCTTCTGACGAAACAGAACTTTCCTATAAAATAGCATTGGATGAAGATTTTGAAGAGTTAGCACAGTTTTCCGAAACATTACTTTCAAAAAAGTATCGTCTTTTTGTGCATAGAGAGGTATCTTATTACCAAACCTTAAAGGCTCAGTTTGAGGCAGAACATGGTGGTATTATATGTGTATATGATGCAAACACATTGATTGGATATTTCTTTTTTGGAGAGCATGATACCATAGAAGTAATTGAACCAGTTTGTTTGGATTCCTATAAGGAAGAATTTACGCGTGTCATCGCTAAGATATTTAAAGAGAGTGAGAAAGAGATTCATGTTACAGCGTTTGATTACTTAAATGAAGATGATTTTAAGAATATCGTAACAAAGCCTGTTACGATGATTCGAATTATATGCTTGGATATGTTTTTTAAGTATATGAAAGCATCTGAGCCAATTGAACTAGTGATAGAGGTACAAGATCCATTGATTGAACAAAACAATGGAGTATATGAGTTGTTCATTGGTTTAAATAATACACAAATGAATGAAACAACGAAAAATCCAGAGTTGTCGCTTTCTATTAGTGAATTATGTGCGATTTGCTTTTTTGATAAGATACCAAAAGCAGTAGAGGAAAGAGCTGAAATACAAACTGTCAAAAAATTAAGTAAAATTGAGAAATTTACTCCTATTTTCCTAAATGACTTTGTTTAGGAATAAAAGTTGACAAATTGAATATTTTTGAATAAACTATATTAGGAATCAAAATATATTTTATCAAAAATGCAGTGAATGGAAAGAGTAGTCATCAAAATTACCAGAGAGGAATTGTCATGGGCTGAAAGCAGTTCTTATATTTTGAGAAACGAATGTGCATCCAGGAGCAGATTAGGCGAATACAGTAGTCTAATACGAGTGACACCCGTTACGTGTATGAGTGATAGGTATAGAAGTATACCTTTACATAGAGTGGAACCGCGGATAACTTCGTCTCTAATTTGAGACGGAGTTTATTTTATATCCTGGGAAGTTGCTTTGCAATTTCTATTTGAATTGCTCTGATGCAATCCATTCTGTCAATAGGAGGTTTTGATATGGGTATATTTCGCTATATAAAGGATGAAATAGATGTTATAAAAGAGAGAGACCCTGCAATTAAGACACCTTGGGAAGTTTTATTATATCCTAGTTTCAAGGTAATTCTAAGTTATAGATTGGCACATAAATTATATAAAAATGGACACTATTTTCTTGCAAGATGGATATCGCAAAGAGCAACAAGAAAGACTGGAATCGAGATACATCCAGGAGCGACCATTGGAAAAGGTTTGTTTATAGATCATGGAAGTGGTGTTATAATAGGAGAGACGACGATTATCGGTGATAATGTTACCTTGTATCAAGGAGTGACTCTTGGAGGGACAGGAAAAGAAACAGGTAAGCGTCATCCGACCTTAAAAGATAATGTCATGGTGAGTGCAGGTGCAAAAGTTATCGGTTCCTTTACCATTGGAGAAAACTCTAAAATAGGAGCAGGATCAGTCGTGTTAAAGGAGGTTCCACCTAACTGTACCGTAGTTGGAGTTCCAGGGCGAATCGTAAAGCAAGATAATATTAAAATACCAAGAAGTGATATGGATCAGATTCATCTGCCAGATCCAGTGTTAGCAGATTTGATGCAGCTTAGAAAAGAAAACGAAGAGTTGAGAAATGATATAGATTTACTAAAAAAATTAATTACGAAAACAGAATCGTTAGAATAATAAAGGAGAAGCGATATGAAACTGTACAATACGTTAACGAAGAAAAAAGAAGAATTTCAACCAATTGAAGAAGGTAAAGTAAAAATGTATGTTTGTGGACCAACTGTCTACAATTACATTCATATTGGTAATGCAAGACCAATGATTATCTTTGATACGGTTAGAAGATACATGGAGTACAAAGGATATGAAGTGAATTTTGTATCTAATTTTACAGATGTTGACGACAAAATTATCAAAAAGGCAATTGAAGAAGGGGTAAGTGCGACTGAAATATCTACCCGCTATATTGCTGAATGTAAAAAGGATATGGAAGCTTTAAATGTCCGTCCAGCAACGAAACATCCATTAGCAACCGAAGAAATTGGCGGAATGCTAGAAATGATTCAAACCTTAATTGATAAAGATTTTGCTTATGTTAAAGATGGAAGTGTTTACTTTAGAACAAAAAGATTTGAAGAATACGGTAAGCTTTCTAAGAAAAATCTTGAAGATTTAGAAGCTGGTAAACGAATCGCAGTAGAAGAACAAAAAGAAGATGAAATGGACTTTGTATTATGGAAGCCAAAAAAAGAAGGAGAGCCATTTTGGGTATCACCATGGGGAAATGGAAGACCTGGATGGCATATTGAATGTTCTGTAATGGCTAAGAAATACCTTGGCGAAGAGATTGACATTCATGCAGGTGGAGAGGACTTAATCTTCCCTCATCATGAAAATGAGATTGCACAAAGTGAGGCCTGCAATGAGAAACCATTTGCAAAGTATTGGCTTCACAATGGCTTCTTAAACATTGAAAATAAAAAGATGTCAAAGTCTCTTGGTAACTTTTTTACGGTAAGAGAAATCGCTGAAAAATATGATTTACAGGTACTTCGCTTTTTTATGTTAAATGCACATTACAGAAGTCCACTTAATTTTAGTGCAGATTTGATGGAGGCATCAAAGAATGGATTGGACAGAATTTTAACAGCGGTAGAGAATTTAAAGCATTTACAAGCGGCAACTACAGTTTTAAAATTAAGTGTTGAAGAAGAAGATAAACTAAAACTTGCAAATGAGTATAAACTAAAATTTGAAGAAGCGATGGATGATGACTTTAATACAGCAGATGCGGTATCAGCAATATTTGAGCTGGTTAAATTTTCAAATTCCAATACCAGTGTAGAAAATTCAAAGGAATTTTTAAATAAGCTATATGAAGAAATCAAGAATTTATGTGATATTCTTGGAATACTGGTTGATAAAAAAGAAGAGATTTTAGCTGAAGAGATAGAAAAATTAATTGAAGAACGTCAAGAAGCTAGAAAATCAAAAAACTTTGCAAGAGCGGATGAAATTAGAGATGAATTACTTGCACAAGGAATTATATTAGAAGATACAAGAGAAGGGGTAAAATGGAAAAAGGCATAGAAGAGTTAATCCCATATTTAGAGAAGACCTTTGAATTGCCAGAGGTTGATATCAAAACCTATTCTCCTTTGGTGCTAGCTTATATTGGTGATGGAATTTATGATGTGATTATAAGAACGATTGTGGTTTCAGAGGGAAACAGCCAGCCAAATAAGCTTCACAAAAAAACGAGTCTTTTTGTAAAGGCCGCAGCTCAATCAGCCATGATTGAGGCGATAAAGGAAGATTTGACAGAAGAAGAACTTAAGGTATATAAAAGAGGACGAAATGCAAAGTCTCCTACTATGGCAAAGAATGCATCTATGGTGGATTATAGACGCGCAACTGGTTTTGAGGCACTTATGGGATATTTGTATTTACAAGGGAAGTTAAAAAGATTGATAGACCTAATAAAAATCGGACTTGAAAAAAGTGAATTAAATAAGAAATAAGTAAAATACAATAAAAAGCAAATTCGGAGGTAACAGTGAGATACGAGGAATTAACAATAGAAGGTAGAAATGCCGTTCTAGAAGCGTTTCGTGCAGGAAAAACAATAGATAAGGTATTTGTGCTTGATGGATGTCAAGATGGACCGATTAAAACGATTACAAGAGAAGCTAGAAAATATGATACTATAATCAATTATGTAGCAAAAGAAAGACTAGACCAAATGTCTGAAACGGGTAAACATCAAGGCGTCATAGCGTATGCGGCTGCTTATGAGTATGCTCAAGTTGAAGATATCTTAAATCTGGCAAAGGAAAAGAATGAGCCTCCATTTGTATTGATACTCGATAATATCGAAGATCCTCATAATCTTGGAGCAATCATCCGTACTGCTAATCTTTGTGGTGCACATGGTGTCATTATACCAAAGCGACGTGCAGTGGGATTAACTGCCACCGTTGCGAAAACCTCAGCAGGGGCAATCAATTATACACCAGTTGCAAAAGTAACCAACCTAAGTAGTACAATTGAAGAGTTAAAGGAACAAGGAATGTGGTTTGTATGTGCAGATATGGGCGGTGAAGTCATGTACAAGCTTGATTTAAAAGGTCCAATAGGTCTTGTAATAGGAAGTGAAGGAGAAGGTGTAAGCAGATTAGTGAAAGAAAAATGTGATTTTGTTGCTTCCATCCCGATGAAAGGTGATATTGATTCCTTGAATGCTTCTGTAGCTGCAGGTGTATTAGCATATGAAATAGTTAGACAAAGAATGAGTGTATAAATGTTTTAAAAGAGGGTGAATATGTGGACAAGTATACCAAAATGAGCGATGAAGAATTAATTTCTTTGGCACAGAATGGAAACAATCAGGTAGTAGATTATCTGATGGAAAAATACAAGAATTTTGTAAGAAAAAAAGCATATGAACTATTCATGATTGGCGGCGACAACGATGACTTGATTCAAGAAGGGATGATAGGATTATTTAAGGCGGTTAGAGATTATAACCGCCAAAAAGATACATCCTTTTTTACCTTTGCAGATTTGTGCATATCAAGACAGATGTACACTGCCATTCATGCCTCCAAAAGAAAAAAGCATATCCCTTTAAATACATACATTTCCCTATATGCGGGAATATCAGAAGAAGAAAATGATGAACATACACTTATGAATCGTGTTTATTCTATTCACGATAAAAATCCAGAGGAATTGTTTATAGACAAAGAGAACGAAGGTTACATTGAAGAACAAATGCAAGAGAATTTAAGTACCTTTGAAATGCAAGTGATTAATTTATATTTGACGGGTATGTCCTATGTGAGAATTGCAGAAATACTCGAGCGTACACCCAAGTCAGTAGACAATGCAATTCAAAGAATTCGAAGTAAATTAAGCTTTATTTTGTCTGAAAAATCTTGAATAACCAAGGTAGCATCAGTTATGAAAGAAGGGTATTAAATAGATTGCGGTAATATAAGTATCATGCGTAGTAAAACAAATGAAAAAAATTATGTCCATGAGACAATAGTAATTGCAGATTAGGGGTTGACTTTTTGCTCCAAATATAATATATTATACAAGGTCGCTGTATAATATATGTGCTGTTATAGCTCAGGCGGTAGAGCGCAACATTGGTAGTGTTGAGGTCACGGGTCCGACTCCCGTTAGCAGCTTGATGAAAGTAGTGTAAATAGCTTCAAACGTTTATATTTAGATGTTTGAAGCTATTTTTATAACCTTTAGTTTCTTAAAAGTATAAATTTAATCTTAAAGGAGAAAGATAATGAAGAAAAAAATGTTGTTTGTTGTTTTAGTTCTTATGTTACTTACAGGGTGTTCACAAGCAGATGTGGTTTCTAATAACCTATCAAAGCAAGCGGATAATTTTAATGTCCTTAGACGTATCACAGTAATAAATGGTATATCAGATGACATCATGTATCAAATGACAGGTAAGTTTTCTCTTGTCACAGATTCAGAAGATAGAAAAATTGATTTGATTATAGAGAATGAAGATGGTTCTTACAGTAAGAATTTTATTGGATATAGCGACAATACCAACTACATTATTGAAGACTTGGATACGAATTATGTGGATAAATATAAGTTTACGATAAATTATAATCCTAAGATGTGGGTTCCAGTCGAAATAGATACGATTGATTAAAAACTAAACATAGCGCACTAAATAAAGTACATATTATCTGTTAAACAACAATAAACTATCAATATTTGCATTGGTAGTTTTTTTGTACAAAAAAATATACAGAGGATAGAGAATCTTTCATTGAGATGCTTTTTATATAATATGATAATACAAAGCAACTCCTTTTTATGTGAATTATACAAAGTGCCTTGATTGATGCAAAAAATATACTACAAATAGGATAAAATGAACTATGAAAAAAATGAACCTTTTCCTTGTATGCGTCATTTCTTATAATAAAAGTAATATATAAGTATGGCATTTAATTGGGTATCTATATCAGTCAAAAGATATTTTGACTCTATGATGTTATAACTTAAAAGAATAACTCATCAAAGGAGTAAAGACATGAACACAAATAAAATCAATCGCTACATAAAGGAATATCTTTCAACGTATAAACGCTATCGTGAAGAAGAATGGTGCTATGAAGATGGCTGTGTATATATTGGTGTAAAAGCGTTATATGAAGTGACAAAAGAGGAGTACTATTTAGACTTTATTCGAAAGAATGTAGATCCATTTATTTCAGAAGATGGAAGTATAAAAGGATATGATTTTCAATCTTACAACCTCGATAATATAAATGCAGGTAAAGTTCTTTTCTTTTTGTATGACTGTACAAAGGAAGAAAAATATAAAAAAGCAATTGAAACAATTATGAATCAAGTAAGAGAACATCCAAGAACAAAAGAAGGAAACTTCTGGCACAAAATGATATATCCAAATCAAGTTTGGCTTGACGGATTATATATGGCACAACCTTTTTATATGGAATATGAAACAAGATTTCATAATCAGGAATATTATTCTGATATTATAAAGCAATTTAAAAATGTAAGAAAACTACTATTTAACGAAGAAAAGCAGCTTTATTATCATGCATATGATGAAAGTAGAACCAGAAAGTGGGCAGATAAAGTAACAGGCTGTTCTCCGAATTTTTGGTTACGTTCTATGGGTTGGTATCTTATGGCTTTAATTGATACATATGACAGTGCATCCGATCAAATCTATGAACATTACAGAGTCTTAAAGGATTTACTAAAAGAGGCCATTCAAGGTATTTTACAATACCAAGATGAAGAAAGTAAATTATTTTATCAATTGATTGATTTACCATTGCAAGAGGGAAACTATTTTGAAACATCTGGAAGTATCATGATAGCCTATGCTTTGCTTAAGGGAAGTCGTCTAAAAGCCTTGCTTCCAGAAAAATATCAATATAGAGGACTAGAAATATTAGACTCCTTAATTGAAAATAGAATCATAGAAAGAGATAATAAGCTTTATTTGACATGGAACTGTGCGGTGGCTGGTTTGGGGCCAAAAGATGAGAGGGACGGAAGCGTTGCATATTATTTGTCTGAACCGATAACAGAGGATGATCAAAAGGCAGTTGGGTCACTTATGATGTTATATAGTGAATATCTGCGAATCAACAAATAAAGGAGGAACGCATACAAGTTGTGCAGGTGGAATAATGAAGACAAGTATCCTATGGATTAATTCTAGAAGTGTCGTTATAGAAAGAATCAAAGCTGGAAAATATAAGACAAAAAATAAATATCAAATTTATCTCAATGGTGCCTTTCTAAATGAGAGCGACAAAGTAGTTCAGAGCATAAATCAATTAACACCAAATACGTTTTATTCTCTTGAAATAAAAGATGGTGAAAAAAATGAAAAAATAGACTTTCAAACAAAACAAGAGTATGTTACATTAGATATTACGGAATTTGGGGCAAAGGGAGATGGGATTCATGATGATACTTTATGTATTCAGACTGCCATTAACTGCTGTCCAAAGAATTCAAGAGTCTACATACCAAAGGGAATTTATAAGATTACCACCTTATTCTTAAAAAGTGACTTACAGATTGAGCTAGAAAAAGATGCTATCTTGTTGGCAGATTCAGATCAGTCAAAATATCCGATTTTACCAGGAACGATAGAATCATATGATGAGAGGGAAGACTATAATTTAGGAAGCTGGGAAGGCAATCCATTACCAGCCTATGCTTCTATAATAACAGGTGTTAACGTTTCAAATGTAGTGATATCTGGCGAAGGTACGTTAGATGGTGGAGCAAGTTTTGATAATTGGTGGAGTTATAAAAGGGAGAAAGGAATGCCGTTTCGACCTAGAATGTTGTTTCTAAATCACTGTAATCAGATTGTCGTGCAAGGATTAACGATAAAAAATAGTCCTTCTTGGACTTTGCATCCTTATTTTTCTAATGATTTAAAGTTTATTGATTTAAAAATAGAAAATCCTGACCATTCACCAAATACCGATGGACTTGACCCAGAATCATGTAAAAATGTTGATATCATTGGAGTGTATTTTTCAGTAGGAGATGATTGCATTGCAGTAAAGTCTGGTAAAATATATATGGGTTCAAAGTTTAAAATACCTTGTGAAAACATAACCATTCGAAACTGCTATATGGAAAAAGGACATGGTGCAGTTACAATCGGGAGTGAAATGGCAGGCGGTGTAAAGAATCTGCTTGTAAAAGACTGTCTGTTTTATGATACGGATAGAGGACTACGCATCAAAACCAGAAGGGGACGTGGCAAAGATGCTATATTGGATCAGATTATATTTGAAGATATTGACATGGAAGAAGTAAAGACACCATTTGTAATCAATAGCTTTTATTTTTGTGATCCAGATGGTCATACCGAATATGTAAGAACAAAAGAAGTGTTGCCAGTAGACGAAAGAACACCTGTAATTAAGTTCTTGGCATTTCGAAATATTAAAGCATATCATTGTCATTTTGCCGCTTTATTTCTTTATGGGCTTCCAGAGAAAAAGATAGAGAAGGTGGAGTTAAGTAACATTGAGGTTACTTATGCAAAACATGCCCAAGCAGGCTATCCAGCCATGATGGAGGAACTTAATCCAGTATCAAAGATGGGGCTTTATGCAAATAATATAAAAGAATTAATTTTAAAAGATGTTGTGATAACAGGAGCCTTACAAGAGCCCCTACAAATCATAAATGTGGATACATATAAAAAGGAGTAAATATGAAACAAGAAAACATTATAATTTATGTTTCTAAAACAAGAAACGATAGTTGTCTAACCTTGACTGATGCAGTAAAAGAAGCATCAAAATATAAGGGGTTGCCAGTAACAATAAAACTAGATAAGGGAGTCTATAAGGAAAAGGTGACCATCCAACAAGATCAGATTACACTTGAGGGTGAGGAAATAGAAGAAACAATTCTAACCTTTGATGATTATGCTCTTCAAATGATGGAGGATGGAGAAAAAAGAGGGACGTTTCGAACACCGACTTTGTTTATTGATGCCAATGACTTTACTGCAAGAAACCTTACGATTGAAAATAGCGCAGGACCTGGAACTAAGGTAGGACAGGCACTTGCTTTGTATGTAGATGGAGATCGTATGTATTTTGAACACTGTAGATTTCTTGGAGGACAGGATACTTTGTTTACGGCTCCCCTACCAGAGAAAGCTTATGAAAAAAACGGTTTTAGAGGGCCAAAAGAATTTGCGCCTAGGACGCACGGCAGACACTATTATAAAAATTGCTATATATGTGGAGATGTAGATTTCATTTTTGGTGGAGCAACAGCTTATTTTGAAGAATGTGAAATCTTTTCCAATAATTTAGAGCAAGAGATCAATGGATATGTAACAGCACCATCGACTGCTAAGGAAGAGATGGGATATGTATTTGAACGTTGTAATTTTACAAGTAATTGCAAGGAAAAAAGCGTTTACTTGGGACGTCCATGGAGAGATTATGCAAAAGTTGCTATCTTAAACTCTAAAATAGGTGCTCATATCCATGAAGAGGGCTGGCATGACTGGGGGAAGGTGCATGCAAGAGAAACTGTGGTTTTTGCAGAATATAACAATTACGGTGAAGGGGCCAATACAAGCAAAAGACCAACATGGGTAAAACAGTTAACAAATGAAGAAGCAATGAATTATAAAATCGAAAACGTACTTGGAGAATGGAAAAAATTTAGTTAGGAGTCATGGTGGTGAAAAAAGCAAAACTGAATCACTTTAAAAGCAAATTGTTTATAAAGTTGTTTCTGTCATATTTAATTATTATTACGTTGTTTTTGGTTGCTTTCTCAAGTTTAATCATATATGATGCCGTAACCATGTTTCAAAGTAAAAAAAATCAAGAGTATCATCTTAAGATTGAGGCGTTGGCAAATTCCATGGATTTACAAATATTAAGTGCCAAGAATATCATTGCAAGCATAAATAGCTCAGAGACAATTAAACAGATGTATACTAGCGTTGTAGTAGAAAAAAAGAGTATGGACCCCTATTTATTTTACAAAGGGCTAGGAGAGCTTTCTAATATGAAAAAGCTAAGCAATAGTCTTGATATATTTAATATTATTGTTTTGTTTAATCGGTATAACAGAGCTTATACGGTTTCTTCTGCCATACTTTTGAAAGAAGAGTATCATGATGTACTAAAACAGGTTCCGTATTATGGTATTAATACCGCAAGTCATGTACTAGAAATGACTGATATGAATGAGATAATTTTTAACAAAGAAAGTATTGTGTATGGGGATAACTACCGATATTCTTCGAATGGAGCTGTAAATGGTACAATTTTGGTAATGTACAATAAAAAAAGTTTGGAAAATAAGCTTAAGAAGATTGTTGGAAATTATAACGGTATGTCGATTCGATATGAAAACAATGAAGTAATACGTTATGGTGATGCAAAAGGAATTCCATTTGTAGGATTTTCTGGTGTAGACAATAAATTAATATATGAATTGTATATCGATAAGGCAGATTTTAAGATTGGACTGGATTATTCTGTTTATATTGGTATAGGATTTGTTGTAATCACTAGTATCATATTTATTTTTTCTGCATACACCATGTCAAAGCGTTACTATTCTCCAATTGACAACATTGTTAGCATTATAAAGCCTACCGTCTTAGAGGGGAATGAGTTTGACCATATCATACAAGGAATACAAACCTTAATCGGAGAAAGAAATGGTTATCGAGAAAAAATGGTAACCATTTCACCGTATGCCAAACAAGGGATGCTGCATGGTATCCTAAATGGCAATATGGAGCAAGAGAGATTAAAGATACTAAGAGATAATAACTTCTTGGATTTAAAAAAGCCTTATTTTGAACTTATTCTAGCAAATATTGATTATCAGGGAGAAAATAGTGTACGCGAAATCTACTTTGCAGATATTATTGATATTATTCAAAGCATATGTGCTACAAAATCAACCGAGGAAACTCAAATTTTGTGCTATCTAAAGGACTCAAAGAATTTATTTTTAATTGTAAATAGCGAAGAAGAGGAACAATTGGAAGAAACTGTATATACCTTGCACAAAGATATCATCAAAGAAGTGGATGATCCAGATTTTATGATTACTTTTGGCGTTAGTAAGATTCAAGATAACATGAATAGTCTAAAAGCAGCTTGTCAAGAAACAATTGATGCACTAGATAATATGCTCACTGGTGGTAGAAATGCAGTTTATTTTTATGAAAGTTCTTATACATCAGATAAAAAAGATTATTATTTTCCAAAAGATGCTACAAGACGTGTTGCAAAGGGATTTAAGGACAGAGATATTGACGATCTTAGAAAATTTTTGGATGAAATCTATAGGCAGAATATGGATAAATATGATGCAACACCTAGAACCATTCGTTTGCTAGTAGATGAACTTCATATTGCCACACTCAATGCATTAAAAACAAACAATGTATTTAATACGACGCAGATTCAGATTGATAAAATAGAACATAATGTAACCTTGGATGAAATTTTTCATTATTATTCTGCCATTTATGAAGCAATTTGTATACAATTAGAAGAATTTGTTACTCCGAATCAAGATATTGAAAAACTAAATCAAGATATCATTGATTATTTAGATCAGAATTTTAGAAGTGCTGATATATCACTTGCACAAATAGGAGCACTATTTGGTGTAAGTAATAAGTATATTTCGCTCATGTGCAAAAATTGTCTTGGTGTTACCTACCTTCAATATATACAAGAAAAAAGAATTGAATATGCCAGAGGTCTGCTTCAAACATCAGATATGTCGTTGGAGCAAATAGCTAGTATGAGTGGATATAGTAATATGTTAACCTTTCGTAGAAACTTCAAATCCATTATGGGTATGAACCCAAGCGATTACCGAAAGTAGAAATAGGACAGGTGAAAATGGTTCAGAAAAATTTGAACCATAGCATCTGTCCATTCATTTGTCCTTTTTTAGTACTTTTTGCGTACAGATTGCCTATTATGAACCATGAAAAAAATGAATCTTTTAGAAAAAATATACAAGTAGTACAATGAATTTACAAACAAGAACGGTTTTGTAGATAAAGTGCACAATCAAAAGTGAGTATCAATAAAAACCAAGACAAGGAGTGATAAAGAGAGAATGATGAAAAAAAGTAATGTTATAAAAGTTACAAAAGAAGAAAAGCGGCAATTGTTTCAAAAGAATATAAAAAGAGATAAGTATTTAATACTCATGTTCTTGCCAGTTGCCATCTATTATTTGATATTTTGTTATCTTCCTATGACTGGACTTATTATGTCGTTTCAAGAATTTAAGCCAGGAAATGGACTAGCTGGAATTTACACAGGAGAATGGGTAGGGTTAAAGTGGTTTCAGCAGTTTTTTGAATCAGCATTTGCGTGGCAATTGATTCGAAATACATTTTTACTTTCCTTTTATTCGTTAATTTTTGGATTTCCGATTCCAATTATTTTTGCAGTCTGTATTACACAGATTAAAAATAAGCACGTACAAAGAAGTGCACAGCTTATTACATATCTTCCGTATTTTATATCTACGGTAGTAGTAGTTGGTATGATGACGAATTTTCTTTCACCATCAACAGGTATTATAAATCAGGTAATTGTAAAGCTAGGTGGTGAGCAAATCAACTTTATGAATAGTCCAGACTGGTTTCGAAGATTATACGTTATATCAGGTTCCTGGCAAACCTTTGGCTTTAACTCTATTATATTTGTTGCTGCCATTATGGGAATATCACCAGATTTATATGAAGCAATGCGAGTTGATGGAGCGAATAAGAGGCAACAAGTATGGTTTCTCGTATTACCAATGATTAAGTCGACCATAATTCTTTTGCTGATTATGTCTCTTGGTAATTTATTAAGCGTAGGATTTGAAAAAGTGTACTTAATGTATAATCCTTCTGTTTATGAGACTGCTGATGTTATTTCGACCTACGTATATCGACAGGGTATTGAAAATAAGAATTTCAGCTTTGCAACTGCAGTTGGCTTATTTAACTCTTTGGTTGGTTTTACGATTGTTAGTATCTCTAACTGGTTTAGCCGCAAATTTAATGAAACATCTATTTGGTAAAAGGAGAAGCCATGAAAAGTCAAATAAAAAGCAAAAAAAGATTTTTGAATGAATTTCGTAATGAAGTATTTGGTGACAAGATTTTTGATATCTGTGTTTGGATATTGATACTTCTTGCAGTTTGTGTGACCTTATATCCATTTTTATATGTAATAAGTATTTCGATTAGTTCTGGTACAGCAGTATCAAAGGGTGAAGTGTTTTTATGGCCGATTGGCTTTGAACTTGATACTTATAAAATAGTAATGAAAAACAAACAGCTTTGGACATCCTATGGAAATACATTTATTTACACAGTATTTGGTACTTTTATGAATGTAGTATTTACTTGTATTGCAGCTTATCCATTGTCAAGAAAGCAATTCTTTCTTAGAAAAAAATTGAACTTTTTTATTGCATTTACCATGTATTTTAGTGGTGGATTAATTCCAGGGTATATGGTTGTTACTGGACTTGGTTTGTATAACAGTAGATTAGCCATGATTATTCCGTTTTTACTTAGTACTTATAATGTCATGATTTGTAGATCTGCGATGGAAGCAATACCAGAGGATTTATTTGAGAACGCTTCTTTAGAAGGAGCCAATGATTTTCAAATTTTAGTTAAAATAGCAATCCCGCTGATTAAGCCAACCCTTGCGGTTTTGACTCTTTATTATGCGGTTGCAAGATATAATGATTTCTTTAATGCGATGCTCTATCTTGGTAAAACAGAGCTTCAACCACTACAGATGTACTTGCGAAAGACGCTAATATTAGCCTCAACTGATATATTAAAATCAGCAGGTGCAACAGGTGCGGCAGCAGCAGCACAGTCGACCTTAAAAATTAGATATGTCTGCATTGTAATTGCTACATTGCCAATACTTGCAATATGTCCATTTTTGCAAAAATACTTGGTAAAAGGAACGATGCTTGGAGCAGTAAAAGAATAATTGCTGTGTAAAAGTATTAGAAAAACAAGTGAATTGGTTATAATTGGAAGGCTAAGAATTGAAATCTTATCACTCTGATTACTAATAAAAAAATGATTAAAGGAGGATTTTTTATGAGAAAGGCAAAATTATTTATTGCTATGACACTTACACTTTCCATTGCATCTAGCGCTTTGATTGGATGTGGAAGTAAAGGGGCTGAAAGTACAAAAGGGGAGGTTGTAGAAGATACATATAACTATACTGGTTCTGCACCTATAACTGACCAAGAAGGTGCGACATTAAGCATACTTGCAAGCAACTCATGGTACTCTACAGTTGATTTGACAAGCGATGACGCCTCAATTATCAAAGAAGTAGAAAAAAGAGCAGGGGTAAATGTTGATTGGACTTTAATTGATCCAACCACTTATACAGATGCAGTAAGTCCAATGTTAGCTTCAGGATCAGATTTAGCTGATATTGTATTTTTACCAGATTTAGATCCTAACTCATCTTACATTAAATCAGCATTATTTGAGCCATTGGATGAACACTTTGACTTGATGCCTAATTTTAAAGCATATTTGGATGCAAATCCAAACATCAAAGCATCCTTAACGGCAACTGACGGTCACATATATTATGTACCAATTGTTGGACTAACTGATAATTATTTACCAGTTATTATGTACAATCAAAAATGGTTAGACCAATTAAATATGGAACAACCTAAGAACCTAGACGAATTTGTAACCATGCTAAAAGCATTTCGTGACAATGACATGAATGGTGATGGTGATACAACAGACGAAATTCCAATGAGCGTTACCTCAAGTGAAACAGCAAAGAATTTACAAATGATGTTTGGACCAGCTTTTGGCTTGAATTTACAAGATGGATTTTATGTAGATGACAAAGGTACAGTACATTATTCATATGCAGAAAGTGAGAATTATAAAAATTACTTAAACTTTATTCATGGTCTTTATGAAGAAGGTTTGTTAGAGATGGAATATACTTCACTAACACGTGATCAAATTACAGAAAGATTTGCTCAAAACAAAACAGGTGTTACCTTTGATTACAGCTGGCAGATGTCACAGTTATACAGTCCACAGTTCCCAGAATATGATGGAACAAATGGAATCGTTGTAGGTGGAGCGCCACTTTCAGGAGAATATGAAGGCTCTTATATTGGACTGAATGCAGTAAAAGGAATCTTTGGTGTAACAACAGATAGTAAGAATCAAAGCCTTGCGTTAAAATTCCTTGATTATGCAATGAGCGAGGAATGTCAGGATTTATATGTATGGGGAATTGAAAACGAGTCATTTACAGTAAATGCGGATAATACAAGATCCTTTACAGAAAAAGCATTATCAGATAACTTATGGTTACAGGCATTAGGAATTAACCCTCCATGCTTACCTTACCACAACAGTGTAGAAGCAACCAATGTATTGTTACCAAGATGGCATGTTGATGTGGATAGCAATCTTGCTACCATGACATCTGCTCCTTGGCCACAGATTTATGCTACTCAGGAAGAATCTAGTGTGTTATCACAATACCTAGTAGATATTCAGACCTATGCAGATCAGATGGCAGTTGCATTTATTTCTGGAAATACGAGTATGGATGATTTTGATAGCTATTTATCAACCTTGAAAACCATGCATGTAGATGATATCATTAAAATCAAACAAGAACAGTATGACAGATATGCAGCAGCTTTAAAATAAGATAGGATTTCATTCTTAATTATTTGTTTGCAAAACAGTTATAAATTAGAAGATACAGGTTGCCGACTGAGTCGACAGCCTGTAAACTTTATACCATCAATGTAACAGATTCTTGTTACTGGTGAAATTGCAAGATTAATGGAAAGGGGAAATATAACAAGGTGAAGCGAACCATTGAAATAAATCAATATTATGATTGTATTAATCGCTTTCGTAAGCTTTACGAGAAAGAAAAAAAGTGTAGATTAAATGGCGATACAATAGAAGAATATCATGCATGGAAAGAACAAACGAGAGAAACCTTAAAGAAACTAATTGGCCTCAATCAAATGGAATCTTGCATGCTAGATGCGAGAACACTTGAAGTAGTCGAGCTAGAGGGTGGAGTGATACGTGAAAAGGTAGTAATTCAAGTAGAACCAGATGTATACATGCCCTTTTTTATATTATTACCACCAAGGTCAGAAGATAGTAACACTTGTTATCTGGCACTACCAGGGCATATGGGAGCTGGTAAGTATGCAGTTGCTGGGTGCGATGAGATTCCAGTTGTTGCAGACCAAATAAAAGTGTTTCATTATGATTATGGCATGCAACTTGCAAAGCTTGGACATGTGGTGATTTGTCCAGATATTAGAGGGTTTGGGGAAAGAAGAGAAGAGGCATTGCAATCCGATAAAGAGTCTGATTTTATCAATGGAACTTGTTTTCATTTGGCTCATATGGCTGAGCCACTTGGACAGACAGTTATCGGTATGCATGTTTGGGATATGATGAGGTTGTTAGATTATGTAAAAGAAAGAGCAGGGTGGAATTTTGAGAAAATCGGTTGTGTAGGATTTTCAGGCGGTGGAATGATTACCCTTTGGCTTACAGCACTGGATGATAGAATTCATAAAGCATGCATCAGCGGTTATTTCTATGGATATCAGGATTCCTTGTTAGAATTAAATGGTAATTGCAGTTGTAACTATGTGCCTCATCTTTGGAAATATGTCGATATGGGAGATATAGGAGCGCTGCTTGCACCAAGAAATATAGTGATACAATCGGCAAGAGAGGACCACTTGAATGGAAAAAGAGGTCTTCAAAATGTATTTGAGCAATTAGACATTATGAAAAAAGCTTACCACATTTTTGATAAAGAAGAATGCTTATATCATGATATCAGAGAAGGTGGACATTGCTTTCACAATGAAATATTAAATAGGTTTGTGTCATTGTAATAAAATGAATAAAATAGCATTTTAATTTGAATGAATTTAAACTCCTTTTGTTAAACAAATTGTTTGACGAAAGGAGTTCATTTTATTCGGAAACAAAAAAGATTTAAGACTAGATCATTATAGTTGTTAGATTTTCGTGTCGTTATTGTGGCAATTACTTTGTTACAAACAGATAAATCCACCTCTATATTATTGTGAATTTATAACAAAAAATATCGAATAATAAATATAAATATTGACATGAGTAACAAAATGCCATATGATGAATGCAAAGTTTAGTGGTTGAACCACTCAACCACTAAACCGTATTCAAAATATTAGAAAAGGAGGTTGTTATGACAGACAATCAAGACTTACTTGCAATGACCCATTTGGGTGAAACTCCAGACAAATACATGGGTTCGGTGACACCACCGGTATTTTTAAATTCTTTACATGTGTTTGATTGTGTGGAGGATTATTTTGCTGTGGATATTTTTAAGGATGAATATTATTACGGACGGGCATCCAATCCGACGGTAACGATCCTTGAGAAAAAGCTTGCAGCATTGGAGCATGGAGAAAGGGCAGTGGTATATTCTGCTGGGATGGCAGCATGTGCGGCAGCGATTCTAGCCATTTGTAAGACTGGAAGCCATATCATATGTATTCGAGAATCTTATGGGCCAGTACAACATCTTTTGGATGATTTTTTAAAAGAAAAGATGAATATTTCCGTTACATATGTAGAAGGAAAGGAACTAAAAGAATTTGAAGAGGCCATCCGACCGGAAACAGACATGATAATATTGGAAAGTCCAACGACTCTTGTTTTTTCTGTCGTAGATTTAGAAGGAGTGGCATCTCTAGCCAAAAAGCACAAAATTAAAACATATATTGATAATACCTATGCAACACCGATCTTTCAAAAACCTCTTGATATGGGGATTGATATTGTAATGCATACTATGACAAAATACATTGGAGGTCACAGTGATTTAATTGGTGGGGTTTTAATTTCAAAAGATGAAGAATTTATGAAGAAATTGATGGTGCAACGTGATTGGTTTGGAGGGGTTCTAGGACCAATGGAAGCATGGCTTGCAATAAGGGGATTAAGAACATTGGATGTTAGAATGCAAAGGCACCATGAAACAACGTTACAAGTAGCTAATTTTTTAGAAAAGCATCCAAAAATCAATAAGGTATTTTATACTGGTCTAAAATCTCATCCACAGTACGAACTAGCTCGCAAACAGCAAAAGGGTGAGAGTGGTCTACTAAGTATTGAAGTAAAGGGTAATTTAAAAGATGTGGAGTTATTTGTGGATAGTTTGAAGCTTTTTCAAATTGGATGCTCTTGGGGAGGGTTTGAAAGCTTAGCTATTGCATACACTTACAACTGGAATGAAGAGCAGTTAAGTTTTCACAATTTGACTCCAAATATAGTTCGATTGCATTGTGGATTAGAAGGAGCACAAAATTTAATTAACGATTTAAAACAGGCGTTGGATAAAATCTAAATTCAGAGGTGAATCATGGAGAAGGTAACAGAAAAAACAACAAAGAAAGCAAATCTTTTAATGGCAGTACTCCCTTTAGTATTTATGTTTATTGTTCTTTTTGTCGGGTTAATTCTATTTAGTATTGATATAAAAATATTACTACTCATATGTGCAGCGTTTACCGTGTGCGTGGCTTTATTTTTAGGTCATACTTGGAAAGAGATAGAAAATGAAATTGTAGAAAAGTTAGCAAAAGCATTTCCAGCTATTATGATATTATTATGCGTTGGATTAATGATTGGATCGTGGGTTATCAGCGGTACAATACCATATTTAGTTTACATAGGATTACAAATAATAAGTCCAAAATATATTATTGTTACCTCCTTTCTTGTAACGGTAATTTTATCAGTTAGTACAGGTACTTCTTGGGGAGCTGCAGGAACGGTTGGAGCCGCTTTGATGAGTGTGGCAGCAGGTATGGGGGCACCTCTTCCAGCAGTAGCAGGAGCAATTGTAGCAGGAGCCTATTTTGGTGATAAGATGTCACCATTATCAGATAGTACGAATATGTCAGCCATTGCAACGAATACGAATTTATATAAACATATCGGTCATATGTTTTATACCACAGTACCAGGCTTTATCATCAGTGTGATTGTATATGTGATAGCAGGAATGTCATTTGCAAGCAGCGGAGAAATAGGACAGGTAGATGCAATTGTAAAGGCGTTAGCGCAATTGTTTCATTTGGGTATGCCAGTGGGGCTTATTCTATTAATTCCTCCAATCATTGTTATTATTGGATCGTTAAAAAAGAAACCAACCATTCCTGTCATGATGATTTCATCAGCAGTGGCAGTCGTGATTGCAATGGTGGTTCAAGGGGTTTCTTTTACAGATTGTGCAACCAGTATGGTCAGTGGATTTAAAATGGAAATGTTTACAAATCCAGGGATTGATTTAGATAACATAGTAAAAGAGGTTCCAAATCTATTACAAAGAGGAGGAATGTCCTCCATGATGAATACGGCTTTAATGGCATTTTGTGCATTTGGTTTTATTGGTGCATTAACTGTGGCAGGAAGTCTTGATGTGATACTAGAGCGTATCATGAAGTATGTAAATGGAACGGGTAAGCTTATTACAGTAACAGCAATATTGGGTGTCATTATTATAACAGTAATAGGAGAAGCATCTGTAACGTTTCTTATGTTAGGGGGATTATTCCGAGAAGAATACGTAAAAAGAGGTTTAGAGACTAAAAATCTTTCTCGTACCTTAGAAGATAGTATTACAGTTGTGGAACCATTGGTACCTTGGTCTTTGGCGGGCGTATACATGACATCGACTCTAGGAGTTGCAACCGTTGACTATGCGCCGTGGTCATGCTTGTGTTATACTGGAGTTATTTTTGCTATTTTGTGGGGATTTACAGGGTTTGGAATTGCAAAAGTGAAAGAAGGCAGTGACAACTATGAAGAATATTTACAGTTAAAAAACCAAGAGTAAACCAAAAAGGTTCTTCTTATGTTTCAAAAGAAGAACCTTTTTGCTAAGAATAAAACCATTATTGTTTGTTTTTTAAATTATATCCATAGTCATTGATCGCATCAATGGCTGTTAAAGCATCAACAATATTATTATCCATGATTGCAGTTGCTAATGTTAAATGATCTTCTACCGTAGGAAGCCATATGGAGTCATTTCCTGAATCAGAGTCTAATTGACGGATAAAACGATCCTCACGAATTTTATTGATTAGTTGGTGGATAGCTGAGTTATTGCCACTTTCATACATTTTACTATGAAAGCTGTGATCTAGGGTATGACTATATACTTTTTCTTTTGCAAGTTTTACCATTTCAGTTGCAATAAAAACTAAGGATTCCTTTTGACTTAGAGTTGCACGGTCAATCGCATTTTGTACTGCTTGGTGATCCAGTGTATTTTGTAACTCTCTAATCTCATCAATCGAACATTCATTCAAACGAATGGAAAGAGAGTTTTTCTCGCCATAGGAATCTTTAATGAAAACACCTCTGCCTGTTTTAACTACAATGATACCTCGGTCTTCAAGGATACGAAGAGCCTCTCTTACAGAGTTTCTACTGGTTTGAAGCATACCAGACATATCACGTTCAGAAGGCAATTTATCTCCCGGCTGTAAACGGTTCACTTTAATGTAACTATAGATGGAATCAGATATTCTTAGATAAAGTGATTTTTTTTCAATTGGTTCTAAGGTTGCTTTATTTTCTAACATATATCTCCTCACTGTTATCCGTACATTTATTGTGACAATAATTTTATCAGCTCAATTTTTTGTTCGTTGCTTAGCGTAGTAACGGATTTAGCAATGATATTACGCAAATTCTCAAAGGAGAGTTCCATTGTATTAGGATATGGACTGGTTTCGGCTAGTAACAAGGTCCCGTCCTTTGAAGTAAATTGAATATCATAATCTCGAATGACAGACTCCAAGCGAATATTTTTAACAAATTGATAATAATCTATTTCATAAATTTCAGTCAACTTAAGTAAAATATCTTGTTTTATTTTACGTTCTCCGCACTCATATCGTTGTAATGTTTTGGCGGCGACATGAAGTTTTTTAGCAACATCTGCAAGGCTTAAATTTTTGGAGAGACGAACTTCTCTTAATTTATCACCAAGATCATAATATAATTCAAAATCTTTTTCAATCATAGATAATCTCCTTTACTTATACTTATTTTATACCGAAAAAGGACAAAAAGCAAACTTAGCTTGTGACCAATTTTGGTTGACGAAAAGAGTTTATTGTGATAATATCTATATGTGACCGATAATGGACAACAAAAGAACTTTTGAAAAAATCACAGATTCAGTTTTAATGAATTATATTTTTATGACTCGTTTGTGATTGACCGTAAAAGGACATTTTGTTTATAACTCTTTCATTCAAACAAAAGAATAGGGAAGTAAAATGAAAAAGAACAACATTGCACATGAGAACATGCTTGATTTAATCAAACAACAGTACTTACCAGATGAAAACGAAATAAAAATGATAAAGTTGATTCTCGATTTGTTTTCTTCAAAAGGGCAATTTTATGCAGTCGTATGCGTTTATCAATATGGCGTAATACAAGGAAAAAGGAAGGCAAGGAAGAAAAAGAAGAGATGAAATAAGCTCTCATTATAGAGTCAATGAGAGCTTTCGATTTTCCTTATGTAAGAAAAGGTACTTTAATCAAACTACATCACTCACGGTATCATTATCTTTACTGCATAAGTCCCGTTTGGCAGCAATGGTAGCTAATGTATCTCCAAGTTGACTAAACACTGAGGCCATTAATGCTAATTCGTCATCATCATAGCACTTTGATATGCCACAAGCGATTCCACTGATAAATAAAACCAGTTCACATTCATCCATATTTATCACCTCTTCATAATATATTCATCAAAAGCATCCAATATCAAAGATATGCAAAATATAATATTTTGATAAAAAAATGTTATTTATATTGAAAAAGATATAAAATTTTTTATATTTATGATAATATGTACATGGATTGTAAATTTATGTATAAAAATAAGGAATATATGGTAAAGGGAAACGGAAGGGTGATTTATTATGACAAAAAAACAATACGAAAGAGCGAACAAAGCAGTCTTTCCAGTAACTATAATCGGATTAATTATGATGTTAATGGTAATTATAACAGTAATAAAAGTATCTGGGATAGTATCATGGATACAAATTGCAGTGATTCTTTTATCTTTAGTTACTAATGTGATATTTTATGTTACTAAAAAAGACACGAAGACTTGTGCAACCGCTTTAATGCTATCGGTATCATTATCTTATGCAGTTGCTATGTGTATCGGTGTCGAAAAAATTCAGTATATTTATGCATTTCCATTTCTATTTGCGTCAATGGTATATCTTAATAAAAGATATGTAATGGGTGGAAATGCAGTTGTTATAATTGCAAATGTTATTCGAACCATTCGGGCTGCATTAGCAGGAGAAGAGATGTCAGAATACTTGATTATTCTTGTCGTGTTGTTTGTTGCCGCATATTGTTCACAGGTTATATCAAGTCTCTTACAAAAATTTAACGAAGAAAATATGGAACATATTAATGAGGCAGCAAAAGAACAAGAAAATATAACGAAAAATCTAATTATGGTGGCCGACAACATTAGCGATCATTTTGTGAAAGCAAAAGATATGATTGATTTATTAGAAGAAAGCATTAACAGCAATCATTTTGCCATGAATAATATAGCAGAGAGTACGGAAAGTACGGCAGAATCCATACAAAGACAGGCTGTTATGTGTGCAGAGATTAGAGACAATACCGATACAGCCGAGAGAGAGACTGTAAAAATGATTGAGGCTTCTAATGTAACAAAAGAAAACGTTTCAGAAGGTACGAAACTTGTAAGAGGTTTGAAAGAGCAAGCAAGGAACGTCGAAGAAGCTAGTAAAGTAACAGTTGACGCAACCAATCAATTAACATTAAAAGTAGAGGAAGTTCAAAACATTATAGGCGCAATATTAAATATCTCGAATCAAACAAATCTACTTGCATTAAATGCTTCTATTGAAGCTGCAAGAGCGGGAGAAGCAGGAAAAGGATTTGCAGTTGTAGCAGAAGAGATAAGAAAGTTATCAGAACAGACAAAAGAAGCCTCCAATCAAATCACGCATATTATTGAGCAATTGATTGATGATGTAAAAAAAGCGACAGATAGTATTGATCTTTCAGCTGCCTCTATTCACAAACAAAATGAGATGATTGATACCACAAAGAATAAATTTGAATTAATCGATCAAGAGGTAAATGAATTGACAAAAACAATTTATAATACAGAAAAGATAATCAAAGAAATTCTAAATTCGACTGGGGTGATTGCAGACAATATTACACACTTGTCCTCTACAAGTGAAGAGGTAGCGGCATCTTCTACAGAAGGAGCTAAGACTTCAAAAGATGCAGTAGAAGAAATGAAAAAAGTAACGCAGGTATTAAACTCTATTTATTTATTAGCAAAAGACTTAAAGAAATATGCAAACTAATAAGAGCTGTTGCCCGTAATGACGAGCAACAGTTCTTCCATTCATAATAAGCGATATCTTAAGTTTTCAACATCAAAAGTATGATCTGTTAAAAGGATTATTAGGAACAATGGAGAAAAGAATGATAGAAGAATTATTAGAAAAAATTAAAAATCAAACAGAAGTTAGGCAGACATTAAGTGAATTACGTGGTGAAATCAAGGATAATATGAAAAAACGTTCCCTACAATATAAGCTTGCAAATCAATACGATATAATCATTCATTTATTAAAGCATGAAGATGCAAAGGTACGAAAAAATGCAGCGTTGCTTTTAGGGGACTTAGAAGTTGAACAAGCGTTAGATGCGCTTTATGATAGTTACAAGAACGAAGATAAATTATTTATAAAAAGTGCATATCTACATGCAATGTCTAAACTTGATTGCAGTAATTATCTAGATGAGCTTAGAATAAGACAGAAAAATCTTATCAAAGAAGAAATTGTAGCTGATAATAAAAAGCATATTTTAGAAGAGTTACGTGAGTTATCAAATATTCTAAACCAGTACGAAGAGATAACTCCACATATATTTACAGGATATCATGAATTGTGCGATGTGATTCTTTTGACAAATCGTAATCATATCGAAGTGACGAAGAATCAGTTGCAAGGTATGAAAGCAAAGGAATTACAGGTAGGAGTAATGGTACAAACTGAAGACTTGAGTGAAGTGCTAAAGATTCGAACCTTTCAAGAACTGTTATTTGTAATACCAGATATGAAGATATGTACGCCCGATGCTACGGAGGCTGCGACTTTAATTGCAAAATCACAATTGCTTGATTTCTTAATCAAAAGACACAAAGGTCAAGCGCCTTTTTACTTTAGAATAGAAGTAAAGAGTAAGCAAGAATTAGATAAAAGAAGTGAATTTGCCAAAAAGTTAGCACAAGAGATTGAATTAAAAACAAAGAGAAAGCTTCGTAATCACACATCAAACTATGAATTTGAAATTAGAGCAATTCAGAACAAAGAAGGTAATTACAATCTTTTGGTTAAATTATTTACCATTCAAGATGAACGCTTTACTTATCGGAAAAATGTGATTGCCACGAGTATAAAACCTGTAAATGCAGCGCTTGTTATGGAGCTTGCAAAGGATTATCTAAAGCCAGATGCTAGCATCTTGGACCCTTTTTGTGGAGTTGGTACTATGCTGATTGAGCGTCATAAAAAAGTAAAAGCCAATACCATGTATGGAATCGATATATTAGAAGAGGCTATCAACAAAGCTAGGATGAATACAAAAGAAGCTTTTCAAATAGCACATTACATCAATCGAGATTTTTTTGATTTTACTCATGAGTATATGTTTGATGAAATAATAACAAATATGCCATTTCAAATAGGTAGAATTACACAAGATGAGATAAATGTACTATATGAGAAATTTTTTGTAAAAATAAATAAGCATCTCAAAGAGGATGGAGTAATCATATTGTATACTCATGATAAAGATGAGGTACAACGTTTGGGTAAGAAAAATGGTTTCAAGCTCAAAGAAAATTTTGAAATATCAAAAAAAGAAGGTACTTATGTCATGATTTTACAACTACAATAGTAGTAAAGTAATTGCATAATACAGAATTCGACGTTTATTGATTGCAATTCACGATGAAATGCTTTAATATTTAAATAATATATGTTATGATACTGTTTATGTAAGTATTTTCATTCGTCACGTACTAGGAGGATTTATAATGGAAGAAGCAATCGTTTCCAAAAATTTTATTGAACAGATAATTGAGAAGGATTTAAGTGAAGGTTATTATGATACAGTTCGCACTCGTTTTCCACCAGAACCAAACGGTTATCTTCATATTGGACATGCGAAATCTATCTTATTAAATTATGGTTTAGCTAAAAAGTATAATGGACAGTTTAATATGAGATTTGATGATACAAACCCAACGAAAGAAAAAACGGAATTTGTTGATTCTATTAAAGAAGATATTATGTGGTTGGGTGCAGACTGGGAGGACAGGTTGTATTTTGCCTCTGATTACTTTGAACAAATGTATGAGGCTGCAATAAAATTAATCAAAAAAGGAAAAGCTTATGTCTGTGATTTGACTGCGGAAGAAATAAGAGAATATAGAGGTACGCTTACGACTCCTGGAAAGGACAGTCCATATCGTAATCGCTCAATAGAAGAAAATTTACAGTTATTTGAAGAGATGAAACAAGATAAATATAAGGATGGCGAAAAGGTATTAAGAGCAAAAATTGACATGTCATCACCAAATATCAACATGCGTGACCCAGTTATTTATCGTGTTGCTCATATGACACATCATAATACAGGAGATAAGTGGTGTATTTATCCAATGTATGACTTTGCGCATCCAATTGAAGATGCAATAGAAGGTATTACACATTCTATTTGTACCCTTGAATTTGAGGATCACAGACCTTTGTATGATTGGGTAGTAAGAGAGTTAGAATATGAAAAACCACCTAAGCAGATTGAATTTGCAAAGCTTTACTTGACAAATGTAATAACGGGAAAAAGATATATCAAAAAGTTAGTGGAAGATGGAATTGTTGATGGATGGGATGATCCAAGACTAGTTTCCATTGCTGCGCTTAGAAGAAGAGGATTCACTCCAGAATCCATTAAAATGTTTGTAGATTTATGTGGTGTTTCAAAAGCAAATAGCTCTGTAGACTATGCAATGCTTGAGTATTGTGTAAGAGAGGATTTAAAATTAAAGAAATCCAGAATGATGGCAGTGTTAGACCCGATAAAATTAATCATAGATAATTATCCAGAGGGTCAAGTGGAATATTTAGAAGTTGCAAACAACATGGAAAATGAGGAATTAGGATCACGAAAAGTACCTTTTTCAAGAGAGCTCTACATTGAACGAGAAGACTTTATGGAGATACCGCCAAAAAAATATTTTAGAATGTTTCCAGGAAATGAAGTACGTTTGATGAATGCATATTTTGTAAAATGCGAAAGCTTTGTAAAGGATGATGAGGGAAATATCATTGAGGTTCATTGTACTTATGACCCAGAAACTAAGGGCGGAACAAGTAACGATGGACGTAAAGTAAAGGGAACGATTCACTGGGTTAGTGTAGAGCAGTCCATAAAGTGTGAGGTTCGTTTGTACGAAAACATTGTGGATGAAGAAGCTGGTGTATATAACGAAGATGGAACAGTAAATGTGAATCCAAATTCACTTACTGTATTAAAGAATTGTTATATCGAACCAAGCTTTGAAGGCGCAAAAGCTTATGACAGTTATCAATTTGTTAGGAATGGCTTTTTCTGTATAGATGCAAAAGATTCAACTCCTGAAAATTTAGTGTTTAATAGAATTGTGTCGTTAAAAAGTTCATTTAAAATTAATTAAGAGGAGGGTAAGTAAATGGCAAATTTATTATCAGGTTTGGCGAAATTTGGCTTAGGAGATCTTGAAGGGGAAAAGCTCTTTGAAGAAGAAAAAAAGGTAACAGGAAATGGTGGTATCAAAGAAGCAAAAGAGACATCAGAAGAGGATTTACTATTTGATAAAACATATCAATGTCCAGTATGTGATAAAGAGTTCAAATCAAAAACAGTTCGAACAGGTAAAGCAAAGTTAGTTGGAACAGATATTGATTTGAGGGCTAGATATCAAGGAATTGATCCTTTAAAGTATGATTTTGTATCCTGTCCAAAATGTGGCTATACTACAATTACTAGATATTTTAACTCAATCACAAGTCCACAAGCAAGCTTGATAAGAGAGAAAATTAGTAGGAATTATAAGCCTTCACAGGTTGAAGAAGCTACAATATCTTATGAGTCTGCAATTGAATCTCATAAGCTTGCCCTAGTAAATGCAATTGTTAAGAAATGTAGAGCAAGTGAAAAAGCTTATATTTGTCTAAAAATAAGCTGGTTAATCAGAGGTCAGCGAGAAGAATTGGATTCTTCCTTACCAAACTACAAGGAGCTTGTTGCTAAATTAGAGCAAGAAGAATTAGAGTTTATAAAAAATGCTTACGAGGGCTTTATGGGCGCCGTTTCTAAGGAGGAGTTCCCAATGTGTGGTATGGATGAGCCAACCATGGATTATCTATTAGCTGCATTGGCTTGTAAATGCAAGCAATATGATATGGCCTCTAGATTGGTATCAAGTGTTATCACATCTAGAGTGGCAAGGAATAACTTAAAAGATAAAGCGAGAGAGTTAAAAGAGATCATTTTAAGTGAAAGAAAATAATAATTCGTAGAGAAATAAAGTTCTCTATGGTATCGAATGGAAAGCAATTATGCTTTCCATTCCTTATATTAGAACAACGAAAATAGATGGGGTGGTGTTTCATGTGTATGAATTGATGATTGAACTAGATACAAAATGCGAGAAACCTCTTTATGAGCAAATCTATGAATATATAAAAAAGGAAATACAAACTGGAAGACTTCCGTTTAATGATAGATTACCATCTACTCGATTATTGGCTAAAAATCTTTTGGTTAGTCGAAGTACGGTTGATTTAGCCTACGAACAGTTGGTTTCAGAAGGTTATATTCAAGCAATTGCGTGTAAAGGATATTATGTATGTCAAATCGACGGACTTTATCAAATAACACAGCTCACGGAAGGGTTCAATTATGAACATGATTATAAAAAAGATGATATCGAATATAACTTTTCTCCAAATGGAATTGATTTAGTTAATTTTCCGTATAATACATGGAGGAAACTATCAAAGAATGCGCTCTTGGAGGAGAATCGAGATTTGTTTCAGTTAGGTTCTCCACTGGGGGAACTTGATTTGCGAAAAACAATCGCGAACTACTTACATCAGGCAAGGGGAGTTAATTGTGTACCGAGTCAAATTATTCTTGGAGCAGGAAATGATTATCTACTTATGATACTGCGCCAGATTCTTGGTCCAAGTTATACCATTGCAATGGAGAATCCTACCTACAAACAGGCATATAGAACATTTTGCAATTTAGATTATAAAGTAAATTGTATTGAATTAGACCAAAATGGCATGAATGTAGAAGCGCTAAACGCATCCTATTCAAATATAGCATATGTTATGCCTTCCCATCAATTTCCTCTGGGGGTAGTTATGCCTATAAAGCGTAGAATGGAATTGTTAAACTGGGCTTCTATGAAAGAGGATAGATATATCATTGAAGATGATTATGATAGTGAATTTAGATATAAAGGAAAGCCAATTCCTAGTCTTCAAGGTTATGATCGAAACGAAAAAGTAATTTATATGGGAACATTTTCAAAATCCATTGCACCTGCTATCCGTGTAAGCTATATGGTATTACCAAAAACCCTTATGAAAAGGTATAATAATCATGGAGTTTATGCTTCCACTGTATCAAGAATTGATCAGATGATAATAAATTATTTTATGAATGAAGGATATTTTGAAAGGCATTTAAATAAAATGCGAGCAATATATAAAAACAAGCAGGATACGTTGCTAAATGAACTAAAAGGGCTAGAACCGATTGAAACAATATCAGGGGAAAATGCTGGAGTGCATATTTTACTGCATATGACCGAAAAGTATTCGGAAGAGATGTTCATTCATAAAGCGAAAGAACAAAAGGTTAAAGTGTATGGATTATCAAATTACTTTATTACAACAGACAAGAATCAAAATCAAAGAAAAGAAAAAGAGAAAGCCATTATCATATTAGGATATGCAAGTCTGTCAGAAAAAGATATAAAAGAAGCAGTTAGAAGATTAAAAATCGCTTGGAACTAAAAACTAAAATTTATAATATATCCATGAATTTTAAAGGCTGTCGACTTTGCCGACAGCCTCAGTGCTATAAAGCATTTAAAGCGTATTTGAATCGTTTGATTCTTGTGCAGTGTTTGTATCCGCTTCCGCTTCCGATACCGATGTTGCATCTTCTTCTTTCACTTCACTTGAATCGGCTGTATCATCTGTTTCTTTATCTAGATTTAAAGATACATATTCTCTTTTTACCGCATTATTTTCATCCTCTGTGGTAAGAGGAAAATCAAAGTCCTCGTCATCAAAGTCTTCATCTAAATCGTCTAAATCTTCATCGAAATATTCCGCATCATTCTTGTGCTTAAAATACGCAATTCCAGCAGCTATAGCAGCGCCTGCAATGGCAGTAAAAGCTAAAAATTTACCTAATTTTTTGTTTGCCATGTCTGTTCTCCTTTCATTAGCTCATAAATTCATATTCTTTATTGTAATCCATTTTCATAAAAAAGAAAAGCTATTTTTCCACATTCACCAAGTGAATCTAAGATGGGATGACTTGTAAAGAACCTTTGTTTATTATATAATCTACTCAACTATAATATGGATAGAGGAGATATAATGGCTATTATCATAGATAAAATTATCATATTTTTTATATGTTTATTTTCTTTTTTATTTTTATCTGTAAATAGAAGTTCAGTAATTATTGTATTAATCGCAGTCACTGTTAGTTCCCTTTGTTATTATTTCCGTTTAAAAAAAGTAAATACCATTTTTTTAATATTTTATTGTGGGTTGTGCGTACTAAATCCATTGTTTTGCATTTTTCTTCCGCTTATGCTTTATGATATGGCACTTTTACAGCTAAAGGTCTTGGCAATACTATCCATATTTCTTTTTCTTTCTTATTGGCATGACAATACAATCTATCATATAGGAATCAGTCTGTTTGCCCTTCTTTTATCTTACATCATGCAAGATAGAACCAATCGCTATACAAGACTTCAAGAGGAGTACAAAAAATTGAGAGATACCAGTCAAGAGCTTAACTTATATTTAAGTAAGAAGAATAAAATGTTGATTGAAAATCAAAATTATGAAATTCATTTGGCTACACTGCAAGAAAGAAATCGAATTGCCAGAGAAATCCATGACAATGTAGGTCATATGCTTTCTAGATCTATTTTACAAGTGGGTGCTTTGCTTACCTTAAGCAAAGAAGATACATTATCCCAAAGTTTAATTATGTTAAAGGATACGTTGAATGAAGCGATGAATAGCATTAGAAAAAGTATTCATGGATTATATGATGATTCGATTGATTTAAAGGCAAATATACAAGGAATCATTGAACAGTTTCAAGATTATAAGATAGAGTTTGATTATGATATGTCAGAGGGCGTTTCCAAAGAGGTAAAGTATTGCTTTATTATGATTATAAAAGAAGCGCTTTCGAATACAGCAAAACATAGCAATGCAAATAAAATAGAAATTATCATAAGAGAACATCCAGTATTTTATCAGCTTCTAATCCGTGACAATGGCACAAAAAAGAGTCAAAATGATGCAGGAATAGGAATTGAGAGCATGAAGACAAGAGTGTTAAATCTGAATGGAAACATATCAATTGATCAAAGGAATGGATTTAAAATATTTATCTCTATTCCTAAAAAAAACAAAGTCAAAAAGGAGAGGGTATATGAAGATCGTAATCGTTGATGATGATAAATTAGTGGCTTTGTCTCTAAAAACGATACTAGAGGCAAGTAACGAAGTAACGGTGTTAGATCTGGGACAAAATGGTCAGGAGGCAGTTGCGTTGTATCAAAAGCATAGACCAGACGTGCTGCTTATGGACATCAGGATGGATGGAATGACAGGAATTGAGGCAGCAAAAGGCATTATGCAAGAATACAAGGAGGCAAGAATATTATTCCTAACTACATTTTCTGATGATGATTACATAATTCAGGCACTTAATATTGGTGCTAAGGGGTATATATTAAAGCAGGATTTTGAAAGTATATTACCTGCCATTAAAGCAGTTTATAGTGGACAGAGTGTATTTGGCAATGAAATTGTATGTAAAATTCCGAGTTTAATGAATCATACATTAAAAAAAGATTACTCTTGTTATGGAATATCGGAGAAGGAATATGAAATAATCGAGGCTGTATCAAAGGGACTTAGCAATAAGGAAATAGCAGAGGAGTTATTTTTAAGTGAAGGTACCGTGAGAAATTATTTAAGTACGATATTAGATAAGTTAGATTTAAGAGATCGAACACAGCTTGCAGTATTTTATTATACGAACTAGTGAAGTATCTATATTGAATAATTTTTAGGTATGATTTATAATCGTTCTAAGAACAATAGGTATAAAAATAAAAAGAACTCGATGAGTTTTGAGGATTATAAGATGAAAATTACAAGACCAAGATATCAGCAAATTGCTGCGGATGTTGCTATGAAGATTGCACAGGGACACTATGTAGAAGGAGAAAAAATATATGTAAGATCTTCTTTGGCAAGTCAATACGGCGTTTCTTTTGAAACTGCAAGAAGGGCGATTTCTATACTAGCAGATATAAAAATAGTAGAGTCAACAAAAGGCAGTGGTGTTTTAATTAAATCAAAAGAAAAGGCAGTAGAGTTTGTACAACGCTTCCATGATATCAATCAAATGAGTGATTTAAGAGAAGAAATCTACTCTAATTTGGAACAACAGGTAAAGCAGAGCAATCAATTAAAAGAATTAATTTCAGAGTTTATGTATAAGACAGAGAGATTTCGAGCCGTTTATCCATTTACTCCTTTTGAAATAGAGATTACCAAGAATGCAAAACATATAGGAGAAAGTATCTCTAGTATACAGTTTTGGCACAACACTTCTGCAACAATAATTGCGATTCAAAGAAGTGAGCAAATTATTATATCCCCTGGTCCTTATGCAATTATTACATTAGGGGACATCATCTATTATGTAGGGGATGAAAATTGCCATGAACGAGTTAAGAATTTTTTATTTTCAATAGAAGAAACGATATGAAAAAAAGCCTTCAGACGGAGGCTTTTTTTCTGTAATAGGGAAATTTGAAGAGGTGCAAAAGTGTATATCGGATAGACACTTACTTTAAGTAAATTTGACAAATGAGAGTATAGCATCTATAATAAAGTAGCAACACATAAAAAAAAACAAGTTGTAACTTGTGAGAAAGGAGAATTTATGCCGATAATAGAAGTTAAGAATTTATACAAAATATTCGGCTCCTCCCCAAAACAAGTCATTCCTTTGCTTGAAAAAGGGGAAAGTAAATCCAGTATATTAAAAAAATACAAGCATGGGATTGGTGTTAACAAAGCGTCTTTCCAAGTTGAGAAAGGTGAAATTTTCGTAGTAATGGGGCTTTCAGGAAGTGGTAAATCAACTTTACTTCGCTGCCTGAACAGACTAATTGAACCAAGTAGTGGTGAAGTCTATATTGATGGAGAGGATATTACCAAAATCGATGTTGTGAATTTAAGAGAAGTACGTAGGAAAAAAATAGCTATGGTTTTTCAAAACTTTGCTCTTTTACCGCATAAAACGGTACAAGAAAATGTCGCTTTTGGATTAGAAATACAGGGAGTTAAGTTCGAAGAAAGAATGGATAAAGCATTAAAAATGCTTGAACTTGTTGGATTAAAAGGATATGCGAACGTAAAACCAAAGGAACTTTCTGGTGGGATGCAGCAAAGAGTAGGACTTGCAAGAGCGTTGGCAACAGATGCCCAAATACTTCTAATGGATGAAGCATTTAGTGCCTTGGATCCATTAATTCGTAAAGATATGCAAAATGAACTATTATCCTTACAAAGTAAAATGAAAAAAACGATTGTTTTTATTACTCATGATTTAGATGAGGCATTAAGAATTGGTGATCGTATTGCAATTATGAAAGATGGAACCATTGTCCAAATTGGAACATCGGAAGAAATCTTACACAATCCTGCAAATGATTATGTACGCGAATTTACACAAAATGTAAATCGAACCAAAATTGTGAGTGCAGCATCAATCATGCGCTTTGCAGAATCCATTACGCTTGAAAAAGCAGGTCTAAGAACAGCTGCTAAAAAAATGAATGATTTGGGAATTTCTAGTCTTTTTGTAACAGACAAAGAAAATGTTTTACTTGGAGCTGTTACGATTGATGAAGTATCAAGAATGCTTCGCGAACAAAAGGGAGATTTAAGAGAAATCATTGACAAAGATGTTTGCACAGTAGAGCCAGATGCCTCCATTGATCTAATAATTACAGAGTTCTTAAAATCAAAATATCCGATTGCGGTTGTGGATTCCGATAATAAGTTAGAAGGTATTGTATTTAAATCTACCGTCTTATCAGGGATAGCAGGAGAAGGAGGTGGAGAGCATGATGCTTAGTACAAAATTACCAATTGGTGATGTAATGGAGGAAATAATCCAATGGATGACAGTGAATTTTGCAGGCTTTTTTGAAGGAATGAAACAGGGATTGAGCCAGTTGATTTCTGGTTTTCAATCATTATTAAATGCAATTCCAGTCTTTCTTTTTATTTTATTATTTGTTTTTCTTGCATGGTGGGTAGCAGGAAAAGGAATCGCAATCTTTACAGGGCTAGGTCTTATTTTGATTCACAATCTTTTACTATGGAAGCAAACGATGCAGACCTTGGCGCTTGTTAGTACATCTACATTAATTGCACTTATGATAGGATTACCACTTGGTATTCTTATGTCACAAAATGATATCACATATAAAATAATAAGACCAATACTTGATTTTATGCAGACAATGCCTGCATTCGTATATTTAATCCCAGCGGTTTATTTCTTTGATTTAGGTACGGTACCTGGTGCAGTAGCAACGATTATATTTGCTATGCCACCAATCGTTCGATTAACCAACCTTGGAATCAGACAGGTGCCAAAAGATATCATAGAAGCATCCAAATCCTTTGGTTCAACCCCATTCCAGTTATTGTTTAAAGTTCAGATACCATTAGCAATTCCAACGGTACTTGCAGGACTGAATCAGACAATTATGCTTTCCTTATCAATGGTGGTAATTTCAGCCATGATTGGTGCAGAAGGACTAGGGAATATTGTATTGCAGGGAATTACGCAAATGAAAATTGGAAAAGGATTTGAAGGTGGGCTTGCGGTAGTAATCATTGCAATGATACTGGATCGTATTACGCAATGCCTTGGAAATGAGAACCCAAAAACAGGGAAAATGTTTATAAGAAACTTGCGTACAAAGAAAAAAAACAAAAGTTTACGAGGAGGAATATAGTGTGAAGAAAATTATAGCGACATTATTAATAGCAGTATTTATGGTATTTGCTCTATCTGGTTGTTCAAAAAAAGAAGAAGCTTCTAATCTTCAATCAGAAAAGAAGACAGTAAAGCTTGCATATGTAAACTGGGCAGAAGGAATCGCCATGACAAATCTTGCAGCTGCAATTTTGGAGGAGAAAATGGGGTATACCGTGGAACGTACCATGGCTGATGTTGCACCTGTTTTCACTTCTGTTGCAAGTGGAAATACGGATGCCTTTTTAGATGTATGGCTTCCAGTTACCCATGAAGAATATATGAAAAAATACGGAGAGGATTTAGTTGACCTAGGAACGGTATATGAAAATGCAATGCTAGGCTTAGTCGTTCCTTCTTATGTGGATATCGATAGCATTGAGCAATTAAATGAAAACAAAGAGTTATTTGGAGGAGAAATTGTAGGAATTGATGCAGGAGCAGGTCTTATGGAAGCTACCCAAAAAGCAATGGAAGCCTATGAGCTTGATTATCATCTCCTAACTGGAAGTGGAACTACTATGACAGCCGCTCTTTCCAAAGCGATTGATGTAGGTAATCCAATTGTTGTAACAGGGTGGGCACCTCATTGGAAGTTTGCTAGATGGGATTTGAAGGTATTAGAAGATTCAAAAAAAATATTTGGAGACGTTGAAAATATCCATATTGTTACCAGAAAAGGATTAGAGGAGGATTTGCCAGAAGTGGTAGCCTTTTTAAAGAATTTTAAATTAACAGATGAAGAACTTGGCGATTTAATGGGAGTAATCGAAGACGATGGAGGAGAGCCATTTGAAATTGCAAAAGCATGGATGAAGGATCATGACGAATTAATACAAAGTTTTTTGCCAAGTAAATAAATGTTTTGCTACTAAGTTGTAATACGTAATAGATAAAACTTCGGGTAAATGAACCAGCTTCATTTATTTCGAAGTTTTTTTTCATATAACAAAAAGTTTTAAGAACGTCCTGATTATTGCATACACTTTTAATGTTACATTTGTCATATAAAACTATGATTTAAGACACTAATGATTCCCACAAAAAAATAGTATTATTAAGATACAAGAAAAATCGGCAATATGCCATAAGGAGGATAAAGATGTCAGCAGCAGTGATAAAAATAGAAAATTTGGTAAAACGGTATCATGAATTAGTCGCTTTAGATCACTTTAACCTTGAAATTAAAGAAGGTGAAATATTTGGACTTCTTGGACCAAATGGTTCTGGAAAAACTACCACCATTAACTGTATCCTTGCCTTGTTAAGTTTTGATAAAGGAAATGTAGAAGTATTTGGCGAGGAAATGGCACCAAATAAATATCATTTAAAACAAGATATTGGTATCGTATTTCAGAATGTGGCAGTATTTAATGAACTGACGGTATATGAAAATATTGAATATTTTTGTGGACTCTATATTAAAAATAAGCAAACGAGAAAGCAATATGTAGAAGAAGCCATGGAATTTGTTGGTTTAAATGATTTTAAAAGTTTTTATCCAAAGAAGCTTTCAGGCGGTCTTTTAAGAAGATTAAATATTGCCTGTGGCATTGCTCACAAGCCCAAATTAATTATTATGGATGAACCAACGGTTGCAGTTGACCCTCAAAGCCGTAATAAGATTTTGGAAGGAATTGTGGAGTTAAATAAAAAGGGTGCAACCATTATCTATACTTCACATTATATGGAAGAAGTCGAACAAATCTGTACCAGAATTGCAATCATGGATAAAGGGAAAAATCTTGCAATCGGAACAAAAGAAGAGCTTAAGATGATGATTAAGACTGGCGAAACAATTAATATGGAGGTACTTGAAATAGAAGATAAGAATTTAGAAGAAATCAAAAAACTTCCACATGTGTATCAGGTTGAGTATAAAGAAAATAAACTTCACATCAAATGCAGCAAAGGAAAGCATAATTTGATTCGGGTTCTTGATTATATGCAGACTAACCAAATTGCATTTGGAAGAGTTTATGCCGAACTTCCAACTTTAAATGATGTATTTTTGGAAATAACAGGGAAAGAATTAAGAGACTAGGAGTAATAGGTATATAAAAAGGAGGATTTTATGTTTGTTCGACTGTTTCAATATAAAGTAAAGCGCTTGTTTCGTACCAAAGATGAATTGTTTTGGTGTCTGGTATTTCCACTTATTCTTGGAACATTTTTTTATATGAGTTTTGGAGGCTTCCAAGACAAACAAGAGACATTTCAAGCAATTAATATCGGATATATTACTACAGAGACTGGAAAAGACGAAGATTTTGATCAGGTATTAATGCTACTAAGCAAAGATGGAAAAGATCAAATCGTTCGTATTAAAACTACAAAGGAAGAAGAGGCCAAAAAGTTACTGTTAGACAAAAAGATAGCAGGAATTATCTACAATACCTTAGAGGTCACTTTGACAGTAAATGGGGAAGGAATCAATGAAAGTATATTAAATAGTTTTTTAAATCAATATATACAAAAAAGAGAAACCTTTACAAAGATAGCACAAATATCACCAGATAAGCTCAATGAAGTGTTAGAATTAGAATTCAAGGATTCATCCTATTTACAGGAGATTCGTTTTACGAATGCCTCGATTGACCCAATGACCTCATATTATTACGCTTTAATTGCGATGACCTGTTTATACGGTTGTTTTGCAGGACTAAGCAGCGCAATTGATATTAAGGCAAATATGTCTACATTGGCTTCACGAAGACTTGTGGCGCCAACCAATAAAATGAAAATTATTTTAGGTGATTTCTTTGGTGCTGTTTTCGTGCAATTTATTTGTACTTTAATTACAGTTTGTTATATAATCTTTGTCCTAAAAGTAGATATGGGGCAAAAAATAAATTACTTGATGCTAACCGCTTTTGTTGGCAGCTTGATTGGAGTCACTACAGGTTTATTTATTGGAAGTATAGGTCGCCAATCAGAAAATGTAAAGTCAGCTATTGTATTAGCAGGGACTATGGTTGAATGCTTCTTAAGTGGCTTGATGGTAGGAAATATGAAAGATATTGTAGAGCGTCATGCACCGATTATCAATCGTATCAATCCAGCGACACTGATAGTAGATTCCTTGTATAGCCTTGATATTTATGATACTTATGACAGATATATGAGAAACATGATAAGTATGCTTATTCTTGCAACTATCTTATGTATCGGAAGCTTTTTGGCAATCAGGAGGGAACGCTATGCAAGTATTTAAAGCTTATTTTAAAATATTAAGAGACTCCATACCTGGACTCTTCATTTATTTGGTGATATTTATTGCAATTTCCTTTTTTTTATCTGGGAGTGGAAAAGAAAGTACTGCGACTACGTTTACAAAAAACAAAGTAAAAATTGCTGTTATCAATGAAGATGAAGGTGGCTTGGGAGAGGGACTTAAATCCTATTTAAGTCAGATTCATACTCTTGTACCAACGGAAAATGATAAGGAAATGCTTCAAGACCAATTATACTATCGAAACATTGAATATATTTTGTTTATTCCAAAGGATTTTACGAATAAAATAAAGAACAATGAAAAAGAGCACTTATGTGAAAATGTCAAAGTGCCAGCTTCTTATACAGGTAAATATCTGGATTCACAAGTAGATCAATATATTTCTACGTTAATAACCTATGTGATTGCAGGTATTGATGATAAACAGGCATTAGAATATACAAAAAGCGATTTAGAAAAAGAAGTTTCGGTTCAGTTATTAAATGAGAGTATTAGTATATCTAAGGCAGACGATTATTATTATTTTAAATATCTTCCCTATATATTTATCAGTGTTGTAGTAATGGGCATTTCTCCTATTTTAATGACATTTTATAAAAAAGAGATAAATGAAAGAAATTTATGCTCTCCCATGACTTTAAAAACAAAGAGCATAGGATTAGTTGCTGGTAGTATAGTTACTGTTTTAGGTATTTTTGTACTTTTTTTAGTGTTCGCGTTTTTTTTGTACGGTAAAAACATGGAGTTTGAAAAGACAATTTTATATATTATAAATTGCATATCATTTTTAAGCTTTGCAACAGGATTAGGATATTTAGTCAGTATTTTTTCCTCTAATCACAACATATTGAATATGATTACAAATGTTTGTGGACTTGGTATGAGCTTTCTTGGGGGTATCTTTGTTCCAAGAGAAGTGCTAGGGGAAAAAGTGATTGCTCTTTCTAAATTTCTTCCCACATACTGGTATGTAAATGCAGTGGAAGCAATTCAGGAAGTCAAAATCAATCCTTCTATCATGAAAGAGTTTCAAATTAATATTGGAGTGCAATTATTATTTGCAATTGCGATGTTTGCAATAGCTTTAGCGGGTACAAAATATAAAAGCGATGCAAGAAAGCAGGTGAGCTAAAAATGATTGTATAAATTCCTTGACAAAAGGGGAACTCTAAACTATTATATTGTCTATAGAATTTCCAATAGATAAGGAAAAGGTAATGAGAAAGAGGAGTAAGTGAACGGACTTAGCAGAGAGAATGACCCATCGGCTGAAAGGTTGTTTTAAGAGAAGTTTTCTGAAGGTAGCTTTTGAACTGGATGGCTGAAGGAGTGAGTAAGCTGTCACGTGTTATCTGCGTTATAAGATAAGAGAGATATACAATCATTTAATATTTGTATATAAATAAGGTGGTACCGCGGATATTACGCCCTTTGCAATTGCAAAGGGCGTTTTTATATAATAGGAAAGTTCGCAAACGAACTCTTGTCTATAATAGGAAAAGTTGAAAATGCAAAAAAGAAAGGAAATTAGTTAGTATGGAAAGAAATATTGAAAAGACATATGATCCACAAGGGATTGAAGAAAAATTATACCAAAACTGGATGGAGAAGAAATATTTTCACGCAGAAGTAGATAGAAGCAAAAAACCATTTACCATTGTAATGCCACCACCAAATATTACAGGAAAGCTTCATATGGGGCATGCACTTGATAATGCGCTGCAAGATATTCTAATTCGATATAAGAGAATGCAAGGATATAATGCACTTTGGATTCCTGGAACAGATCATGCCGCTATTTCAACAGAAGTAAAGGTTACAAACCAATTAAAGGAAGAAGGCATTGATAAGAAAGAATTAGGTCGTGAAGGATTTTTAAAGAGAACTTGGGAATGGAAAGAAGAATACGGTGGTACGATTACCTCACAGCTTAAGAAAATTGGTAGTTCCTGCGATTGGGACAGAGAACGCTTTACCATGGATGAAGGTTGCTCAAAAGCGGTTGAAGAAGTATTTATTAAGCTTTATGAAGAAGGATATATCTATCAGGGAGCAAGAATCATTAACTGGTGTCCAGTATGTAAAACTACGATATCCGATGCAGAAGTAGAGCATGAAGAAAAAGCAGGACACTTTTGGCACATCAAATATCCAATAGCTGGAAGTGATGAATTCGTTGTTGTTGCTACGACCAGACCAGAAACGATGCTAGGAGATACCGCTTTAGCCGTTAATCCAAAAGACGAAAGATATCAAAATATCATAGGAAAAAATGTTATCCTACCATTAATAAACAAAGAAATTCCTGTCATTGCAGATGAATACGTAGATATGGAATTTGGAACTGGTGTTGTTAAGATTACGCCAGCCCATGACCCAAATGACTTTGAAGTAGGAAAAAGACATAACCTTGCTCAAATCAATGTATTAACTGACGATGCTACAATCAATGAAAATGGTGGAAAATACGAAGGAATGGATCGCTATGAAGCAAGAAAACTAATGGTAAGTGAATTAAAGGAACAAGGCTTACTAGCAAAGATAGAAGATCATTCCCATAACGTAGGAACCCATGATAGATGTAAGACAATAGTAGAACCTTTGATTAAGCAACAGTGGTTTGTTAAAATGGAAGAGCTGGCGAAACCAGCAATTGAGGCATTAAAGACTGGGGATTTAACTTTTGTTCCAGAGCGTTTTGATAAAACATACCTGAATTGGTTGGAAAATATAAGAGATTGGTGTATCTCTAGACAGATTTGGTGGGGACATAGAATACCAGCATATTATTGCGATAGTTGCCATGAAGTGATTGTTTCAAAAGAAATGCCAGATGTTTGTCCAAAATGCGGTGCGATTCATTTTACACAGGATGAAGATACGCTAGATACCTGGTTTAGTTCTGCGTTATGGCCATTTTCAACACTTGGTTGGCCAGAAAATACAGAAGAACTTGATTATTTTTATCCAACGGATGTATTAGTGACAGGATATGATATTATTTTCTTCTGGGTAATTCGAATGGTATTTTCAGGTTATGCACATACTGGAAAGTCACCGTTTCATACTGTTTTTATTCATGGATTAGTAAGAGATTCCTTAGGACGTAAAATGAGTAAGTCACTTGGAAATGGAATTGATCCATTGGAAATTATTGATAAATATGGTGCGGATGCACTCAGATTTACTTTGGTGACTGGTAATGCTCCAGGGAATGATATGCGTTTTCATCTAGAAAGAGTAGAGGCAAGTAGAAATTTTGCAAACAAAGTTTGGAATGCTTCTAGATTCATTATGATGAATATGGATAGTACTAAGGTAGAGGCAGTGGATCTTTCGACATTGACAGGTGCAGATAAATGGATCTTATCCAAGGTAAATAAATTAGCTGCTGAAATCACTACAAACATGGAGCGTTTTGAACTTGGAATTGCGGTTCAAAAATTATATGATTTTATTTGGGAAGAATTTTGTGATTGGTATATTGAAATGGTGAAGCCAAGGTTATATAATGAAGAAGATGAAACCAAAAAGGCGGCTCTTTGGACATTAAGGACTGTACTCATTCAATCATTAAAGCTACTTCATCCTTATATGCCGTTTATTACAGAAGAAATATTTACTACCATCCAAGAGGAAGAAGAATCCATTATGATTTCGACTTGGCCAGAATACAAAGAAGAATGGAATTTTGAAACAGAAGAAGACGAAGTAGAAATTATGAAGACTGCAGTACGAGGCATAAGAAATGTAAGGGCTGAAATGAATGTAGCTCCAAGTAAGAAAGCAAAAGTTTTTGTAGTAACGCAAAGTGAAAAACTTCGTGCAATCTTTGAAAAAGGAAAAGTATTTTTTGCATTCCTAGGTTATGCAAGTGAAGTAGTGGTACAACAAGATAAAGAAGGAATTAGTGAAGATGCGGTATCTACAGTGATTCCAGATGCAGTAATCTATATGCCATTTGCAGAATTGGTTGATATAGAAAAAGAAATAGAACGCTTACAAAAGGAAAAAGAGCGTTTAGAAAAAGAACTTTCAAGAGTAAATGGAATGCTTCATAATGAAAAATTTGTTAGCAAAGCTCCAGAACAAAAAATTAATGAAGAAAAAGAAAAACTTATAAAATATACCCAGATGATGGAGCAGGTTGAGTTACGTTTAGAGCAGTTAAAAAGATAAGTAACAAAGACTGTGAATCAAAAAGGTGGCATGGAATAGATTCCTCTATTTTGTGCCTCTTTTTTAGAGAGATATTTTATTTTAGAGGTAAAAAAGTGGATCGAATAAGAGTGTTAATCGGAAAAAATATTTATCTTAAGAAAGTACTTCATATACTAAGGAAGTTTACAGTTGTTGCATATGCCCTTTTATCAATCGGAATTTATTTTCTAATTGAGTTGTTCTCTAGACACTCAATATTAGAAGCGTTTTTATTTATGACCAAAAGCCCGATTATATTTGTGTACAATGCTTTTATGATTTTTGTTACATTTATGATTGCTTATTTTTTTAAGCGACGTCTTTTTGTAACGGCTGTCATTGCGACTTTATGGCTTGCAATGGGAACAGCTAACGGAGTTATTTTATCTTATCGTGTAACTCCTTTTACAGGTACTGACTTGACATTGATATTAGATGCAATATCCTTAATTGACACCTATATATCCATTGAAAAAATTTTATTAATCATAGTGGGTGCCGCAATCGTATTGATACTTATAATATATGGGTGGTTTAAATTACCAAAGCATACTGCCAAAATAGATTATAGAAAAAGTGCAGCACTTATGGCAATCAGTGTACTTTTATTATTCGGTTTCACAAAAGTTAATGTTTCTACTAGAATACTTGCAACCTATTTTGGAAACATTGCATTTGCGTATAAAGATTATGGATTTCCTTATTGCTTTTCTATGAGTGTGTTTGCCACTGGAATCAATAGTCCAAATGATTATTCAGAAGCTTTTATGACAAAAATCAAGAAAAGCTTTACATCAACTAATGATTCTATAGAAGCAGTTAATCATATTGATGAAATGCCAAATATAATTTTCTTACAATTGGAATCCTTTTGCGATCCAGAATTGATTAAGTATTTAAAATTTTCAGACGATCCAATTCCTAATTTTAGAAAGTTATCAGAGCAATACTCTTCAGGATTTTTAACGGTTCCATCAGTTGGAGCAGGGACTGCCAATACCGAATTTGAGATTATGACTGGAATGAGTCTGCGTTATTTTGGTCCAGGGGAATATCCATATAAAACGATATTAAAAACGACTCCATGTGAAAGTACTGCATATAGTTTAAAAAAATTAGGTTATGCAACACATGCCATTCATAACAATGAGGCTAGCTTTTATGATCGAAAAACAGTTTTTGCAAATCTTGGTTATGATACCTTTACATCTGAAGAGTATATGAATATAAAAGAATATACTCCAATGGGCTGGGCAAAGGACAAAGATCTTGTGGGACAGATTACAGATGCCCTAGACTCTACAAAGGAAAAGGATTATGTATATACCATATCAGTTCAAGGACATGGAAGCTATCCGAGTGAACCAATACTTAATAATCCTGAGATTGAAGTCTTTGGGTGTAGAAATGTGGAACAAAAAAATTCCTTTACTTACTATGTAAATCAGATTCATGATATGGATAAATTCATACAAGAATTGGTGGATGAGTTATCCAAAAGGCAAGAGCCAACTGTTTTGGTAATGTATGGAGACCACCTTCCAACACTCGGTTTAGAAGCCTCACAATTAGTCAATCATTCTTTGTTCCAAACCGAGTATGTCATTTGGGATAACATGGGATTAGAAGTAATTGATAAAAGTGTAACTGCTTATCAGTTATCAGCAACTGTTTTAGAGCGAATAGGAATACAGGAAGGTACATTGACAAAGTTTCATCAAAAGCGTGTCGGGACAACAAATTATCTTGCTGATTTGGATGCGCTGCAATATGATATGCTTTATGGGAAAAAATATATATACGGGGGAGAACTTCCGATTACTCCAACTGATTTGAAAATGGGTGTGAAACAGATACTCATAACAAAAGTGGTACGAAATTTAAAAGAAACAGTATATATAATGGGTAAAAACTTTACAAAAGCAAGCAAGGTATATATCAATGATGAAGAGCAAGAAACAACATTTATTGATAGTAGCACGCTAAAAGTGAATAGTTATAACCTAAAGCAGGGAGATGTTTTAAAAGTAAGACAAATAAACAATACTTATGGCGTATTAAGTACTTCAAATATTTATATTTCTGAAAAATAACAGAAATTTCGATTAAATTAGTTGGAAAAAATGTCTATAAATGGTATAATATAAATAAATAGTAATCTTTATAATCCGACGAGAGGGAGTGGTTATATGGCTGATAAGACTACGGACAAGACTTATGTTAGAGTTAGTAGTAATGAGATGGAAGCGTACTTGTATTTAGCAATCCCGGATGATGGAAAAGATTATACAATAGAAGACCTTCTTTTGCTGCTAAAAGAAAAAAAAGTCGTTTATGGCATTTTGGATCAAACCATAGAAGATATGGTTAAAATAAGAGCGTATCATAGGGAAGTATTAGTTGCACAAGGCCTTAAGCCAGTTGATGGTTTAGATGGAAAGTATGACTATAAATTCAACACGAATCCTTCCGGAAAGCCCTTAATTCGGCAGGATGGAACCGTGGATTATCAAAGTGCTTTTGCAGTGCAAACAGTGGCAGAAAACGACGTCATTGCGATATATACCCCTGCAACCTTAGGAACGCAAGGAAAAACAGTAACAGGCAAAGTATTAGAGCCAAAAAGGGGAAAAGAACTTCTTCCACTAAAGGGAAAGGGATTTCAATGCCTAGAGGATAAAAGAACCTATGTAGCCTCAATGACAGGCAAAATTGAATATCAAAATAATCGTATTCTCATTACGAATATGCTTGAAATCAAAGGAAATCTTGACTTTAATAATGGTAAGATTGATTTTAAAGGTGATGTCGTAATTTATGGTGATGTTGAAAGCGCTAGCACCATAAAGTCAGGTGGAAGTGTCACCATTAATGGTAATGTAGAGGCTTCTACAATTATTGCTTCGAAAGATATCATTTTAAAAAAGGGAATGCAAGGCGGAGGAAAGGCACTTATTCAGTCTGGCGGAAATATCTACGCAAAATTTATCGAAGGAAGCAATGTACAAGCAAAGGAAGATGTTCAGGCTGATGTTATTATGAATTGTACTGTTGTGGCAGGTAAAGATATACTCATTACTGGTAAAAAAGCTACTATTATTGGTGGTGAGATTAGTGCAGCAGGTAGAATTGAAGTCTTTGTAGCTGGAAATGACGCCGAAATTAAGACCAAACTTTCTGTAGGTATGGACGAAGAAGAAAAGCAAAGAATTGTTAATATTAAACTAGCATTTGATGTCATTGACAAAAAGCTTAAGGAGTTAGAAAAAGAGTTAAAAGAAATACAAGCAAAACTAGACTCAGCACCTAAGTTTTTAAAAGAAAAATTAAAAGAAAGAACCAAAGAGTTATTAAGGGATAAGATAAAATACATTTCTGATAAAGCAGAATTTAAAAATGAACTTAAGGAATTAGAAGAAAAAAGGTTGATAGCAAAAAAAGCATGTATTTTAGTGAGAAAGTGTGTCTACCCAGGTGTAACCATTAAAATCAATTCCACTCCACTTTTTATAAGAGAAAAGCAATATGCAATGGAATATCGCTTTGAGAGTGGAGAAATCAAATGTATTGATTTACATAATAATGTGTAGTTTTAATTCATATGCTAGTTCCATACAAGTAAACAAAACTTGTATGGAACTAGTTTTGCGCAATAAAAGTTTTCAGTAAAAAAGTGGTATCTCATATCCCGATATCGAATTTTGCTGTTATATGCGACATAAATTTCTTGCATATTATGGATAGTATATTATAATGTTAGTAGATTTGTAGCAGAAAAAGGAAAAGATACACGTGAAGAAATTGAACTATGAAGAAGCCGTTACGTATATATTAAATGTACCAAAGTTTACGAAAAAAAATCCAGTAGAAAATATCAAAGCCTTAATGACGGAACTAAATAATCCACAAAGAAACACAAAAGTGATTCATGTTGCAGGTACAAATGGAAAAGGTTCCGTATGTGCTTTTATAGAAAGTATACTAAATGAGTCAAAAAAGACAAATGGGATGTTTACCTCTCCACACTTAGTTAAAATAAATGAAAGATTTAGAATAAATGGTGTAGTTATAAGTGACGAAAATTTTACCGATGCCTTCGACCAAGTAATTAAGGCTGTGGATAAGATTATAAAAAAAGGGTATTCTCATCCTACTTTTTTTGAATTTTTATTCGCAATGAGTATGGTGATATTTGAAAAAGAAAATGTGGAATTTGTTATATTAGAAACAGGTCTTGGAGGACGTTTGGATGCTACGAATATGATTGAAAATCCAATACTTACTATTATAACAACAGTTGATTTGGATCATACAGAAATACTTGGTGATACAATTGAAAAAATTGCTTTTGAGAAAGCAGGCATTATTAAGCCAAATGTACCTGTTATTTTTGACGGCACGAACCTTGAAGTGAATCAAATTATAGAAGAAGTAGCCAGAAAAAATGAGGCTAAGTGCTATAAATTAATAGATAAAGAAAATTATACTCGAATTGATGATACAAACTTTTGGTACGAATTGCTTGAATTCAATGATAAAAATATTGATTTTTTGTTTAAATATGGTTATGATGGTTGTATTAGGGTTTCCTTGGGGATGATTGGGGAATATCAAGTTAAAAATTCGTCCCTTGCAATCAAAGCAGTTCAGCTACTAGAAGAGGAGAAGTTTAACGAAAGAGTGATTCTTGAAGGGGTGAAAAAGGCAACATGGCCTGGAAGAATGGAAATGTTACTTCCAAATGTATATTTGGATGGCGCACATAATGAAAATGGAATAGCAGAATTCATTAAAACAGTAAAACATTTCCCTAACCATAAAAAAGTACTATTGTTTTCAGCAGTAATGGAAAAAAGTTATACAAAAATGATTCAGGAAATATGCAATGAACTACAATTTGATCAAATTGTAGTTACATTACTTTCGAATAAAAGAGCAGTGCCACTAAAGGTATTGCAAGCAGAATTTGAAGCAAGGACAAAGAGTGTTGTTTATGCGATAGATAATGTAAAAGAAGCTTTCGAGAAAACACTCCATTTAAAGACCGAAGAGGGAATCGCTTTTTGCGTAGGGTCTCTTTATTTGGTGGGAGAAATTACAGAAATAGTAAGGAGAATAGAACATGATAAATTTTGAAGAAGAATTAAAAAAGTTTCATCCAAGTTTGGAAGTAGAGGATGCAGAGGATGCAATATATAACCACGATTTAACCGATATGACAGATATTCTTAAAGTTATGTTAGAAGAGGTAAAAGACAGTAACAGATAGACTATTTTAAAATAAGGTTAGGTGGCGAAAATATGAAATGTTATAAATGTGGCTGTGAGCTGTCAGATAAAGATTTTTGTACAAGCTGCGGCGAAGATGTAAGAGTATTTAAAAAGATTATTAAATTTTCAAATATGCATTATAACGACGGGCTTGCGAAAGCTGAAGTACGTGATTTATCAGGTGCTGTAGTTAGCTTGCGCCAAAGTTTAAAATTAAATAAAAATAATATACAAGCCAGAAACTTACTTGGTTTGGTTTATTATGAAATGGGAGAGGTAGTAAAAGCTTTAAGTCAATGGGTTATTAGCAAGAATTTATCAAGTAATAAAAACATTGCTGGTGATTATATTAAGGCAATACAATCAAACCCAAATCGTTTAGAGACCATTAACCAAACCATTAAAAAATACAATCAAGCGCTTTTGTATTGTAAGCAGCAAAGCGAAGATTTAGCAATTATACAATTAAAGAAGGTTCTTTCGTTGAATCCTAATCTTGTTGCAGGACATCAATTAATTGCATTGTTATATATCAATAATAAAGAATACGAAAAGGCGGCAAAAGAATTAAAAAAGGCGCTTAAGATAGATACAACCAATACAACAACTCTGCGATATATGCGTGAGATTGATTTGATTATAGAAAAAAATGCAGCAAATAGCCCGCAAAAATCCAAGGCAAGAGAGGATCGAATTACTTATACAAGTGGAAATGAAACAATCATTCAACCAACTGTATTTAAAGAAAGTACAGGAATTTCTACAGTTATTAATGTATTAATAGGTCTTGCAATTGGTGCAGCGCTTACCGCATTTTTGATACTTCCAGCAAGAATTCAGTCGATACAAAATGAAGCGCAAAAGTCAGTAGTAGAATATAGCAATCAGATATCTGCTAAAACAGCTATGATTACGGATCTTCAAAACCAGTTAGACGCAAAAGAAAAAGAACTGGTGAAAAAAACAGAAGAATTGGAACAGTATGTTGGAGATTCTGGTGTTGTTGAAAGTTATGAAAAGTTATTAGCGGGCATGAAGGCATATAACGATAATGATATGGTAGCAACTTATCATGCTTTAAAGCAAATTAACGCGTCAGAATTAAAGAACGATAGTTTGAGCATTTATGAGACATTAAATACCAACATTTCATCTGCTGATGCAGTGAAAAAAATTTTTGATATTGGGAATAATGCCTATAAAGCAAATGATTTTGATACAGCTATTGAAAACTTATTAATTGCAGTAGAACTTGATGAAAATAATATGAACGCACTTTACATTCTAGGCAGAGCATATCAAAAAAATGGAGATCAGGAATCGGCTAACAAGTACTTTGATATTGTTATCGAAAAATTTCCAAATACGCAAACAGCTGCCAATGCTAGGTCGAATAGACAATAGTGTATAACAAAATGAAGTGATACAAATGATAAAATGAAATACTGTTACATTACGAAAGTGGTAACTCTTTGCTTGTAGTTGTAATGTAAAAAGATATTCTTAACATATGTTTAGGAATATCTTTTTTTAAATATAAGGGGGAAATAAAATGGACAATCTTATTATTGTAAAAGGTACTTGTATGTTTGTAAAACTTCCACAAGATCTTGATTGTAACAACGCAGCAGTTATAAGAAGTGAATCAGATAAGATAATGGAAAGGGAGAGTATACGAACAATTATATTTGATTTTGAAAAAACCAATTTTATGGATAGCACTGGAATTGGTGTTATTATGGGGAGATACAAAAGCATCAAACTGGTAGGTGGGAGTGTTTCGGCAATCAATGTAAATCCTTCAGTAGAAAAGCTGCTAACACTTTCGGGAATTCACAAATTAATTCGCATCAATGAAGTATCTGGACTAAAAATGCCAGTAAAATAGGGGGATATTAAGATGAAAAGTAAAAACAGAATGAAAATTGAATTCGACAGCAATACGAATAATATCGGTTTTGCAAGAGTTTGTGTAGCCGCCTTCTTAACGCAGCTAAATCCCACACTAGAAGAAGTATCAGATGTAAAGACCGCAGTATCAGAGGCAGTTACGAATGCAGTCATACATGGGTATGATAAGGAAGAAGGCGGTCAGGTGGAAATAACGAGTGTATTAGAAGACGACATGCTTACAATTCGAATTGCGGATAGAGGTAGAGGAATTGAAGATGTTAGCAAAGCAATGGAGCCCTTGTTTACGACTAAAGCTGAGAATGAGCATTCTGGAATGGGGTTTATGTTTATGCAGGCATTTATGGACGAAGTAAATGTAGAATCAAATATTGGTGTTGGAACTATTGTGACTATGAAGAAACGGATAGGATGTGAGCAGATATAAATGGAGCATACAATCGCGCTAATTGTAAAATCACACCAAGGGGATAAAGAAGCGAGAGATATGCTAGTAGAAGAAAATATGGGTCTTGTATGGAGTATTGTGAAACGATTCGCAGGCAGAGGATATGAACAAGAAGATTTATTTCAAATTGGCAGTATCGGCTTAATCAAAGCAATTGATAAGTTTGATGTTTCCTATGAAGTAAAATTTTCAACTTATGCAGTACCTATGATAAGTGGAGAAATAAAACGATTTTTAAGAGATGATGGAATGGTAAAGGTATCTAGATCATTAAAAGAAAATGGCTATAAAATCAAACAGGCAACACAGGCAATTGCGCATGAAATGGGAAGAGAAGCAACGCTTGAAGAGCTTGCAGCAGCGACAGAACTAACAACAGAAGATATAGTTATGGCAATGGATGCCAATGTTGAAGTAGAATCCATTTATAAAACCGTTTATCAAGGTGATGGCAATCAAATTAGCTTAGTGGACAAACTAGTTGAGAAAACCGATGAACAAGAAAAATTACTAGATCGTATGTTATTAGAACAACTATTTGAAATATTAGATGAAAAGGAAAAGTTATTAATTACATTAAGATATTATCAAGATAAGACTCAGATGGAGGTTGCAAAAGTATTAGGAATTAGTCAGGTTCAAGTAAGTAGAATGGAAAAAAAGATACTACTTCGTATGAGGGAGTTGGTAACGCATTAGAAATCGCTTCATTTTCAAAAACTATGTATATTTTAGCCTTGCGTTGAAATACTAATGGTAAACATAGTAAGGGAAGTGATTTCATGGAAAGAGAAAAATTAAGAAAGTGGTTGATTTGTACATTAATAATATCACTGATAGCAATTTCAGTTTACTACGTATATTTTTTAAATAACGAGACAACGATAACAGATGGAACGTTAGTTAAAAATCAGACGTGGGAAGTTGGAATGGCTTATGAGTGATATTTTGTATTTAAAAGTCGAAAAAAGTGTTAAGGTTGAGACTAGGATCATTAAACTCAAAGATATCGCCAAGATAGAATGTGTGAATTCTTCTATTAAAAATAAGGTAAATGAACTATGCATCCTTCAACTTGATTCGAAAAAAGAATATAAATATGTTGTTTCAATTCTAAAAGTAATTGAAGTAATTCATAAACAGTTTCCTGATTTAGAAATCGATAATATTGGAGAATGTGACTTTGTTTTAGAATATGTGAACAAAAAACAAAATCTAGTATTTGAGTACATGAAAATAATATTTGTTTGTTTTATTGTGTTTATAGGTGCCGCTTTTACTATAATGACTTTTAATAACGATGTGGGAATTGCAGAGTTATTTGGACAATTGTATCAGGTGGTCATGGAGGAAGAATCCTCTGGCTTTACCGTATTAGAAATGAGCTATTCGATTGGTCTTGGAGTCGGAATTTTAGTTTTTTATAACCACATTGGAGGCAAGCGTTTAACGACAGATCCTACACCAATACAAGTAGAAATGAGAATTTATGAGGAGGATGTAAACACTGCCTTAATCAAGAATTATACCAGAGAGGAAAAAAGTATTGATGTTAATTAGACAACTGTTCTTGCTAATTGTAGGAATAGGAAGTGGCGTTGCAGTTTCAGCTGGAACGTTTGCAGCAATTGCAGGTATTGGTATTGTTCCAAGATTTGCAGATCGAACACATACGGCAAAACATGTTTTGTGGTATGAAAACTGTGCAATAATAGGTGGTATTTTAGGTAATGTTATTTTTCTTTATCAGATTAAAATTCCAGGAAGAATTATAGCTCTTATAGTTTTTGGACTTTTTTCAGGGATTTTTGTTGGATGCATGGTAATGGCACTTGCCGAGATACTAAATGTTATTCCGATTTTCACTCGAAGAATCAAAGTCACAAGCGGACTAAGATTTATTATTATTTCGATTGCATTAGGAAAGATAATTGGATCATGGTTTCAATTTTTTAGTGGATGGTAGAGGAGATAACAGATGAATGAAGATCAAAAAAAAGAGTATAACGAATATGTGAAACAAGTGACACCTACTCATAGCTTACCCGTTAATATGATAAAAGCTTTTGTTACAGGTGGTATTATCTGTACAATTGGTCAAGCTATTATGAATTTTTGCATGTCAAATCAACTAGATGAAAAAACAGCAGGATCTTGGACTACACTCATTTTAATATTATTAAGTGTGGTACTTACTGGATTGAATATATTCCCTAAGATAGCAAAATTTGGAGGTGCTGGTGCATTAGTCCCAATTACAGGATTTGCCAATTCGGTGGCTTCTCCTGCTATTGAATTTAAAAAAGAAGGACAAGTATTTGGAATCGGCTGTAAGATATTTACAATTGCAGGACCAGTCATTTTATATGGAATAAGTACAACAGCCCTCATTGGGTTAATTTATTATATTATAAAAGTACTAGGTCTTATCTAATTTATGTTATCAAAAAAATGAAAAAGATAGAAAGGATCGTGAATTATGTCAGGGATTCTTGGTAAGCAAAGTATTCAATTTGAGAACCCACCCTATATATTAGCAACTGCAAATATTGTGGGAAAAAAGGAAGGGGAAGGTCCTCTTGGGGCCCTTTTTGATGTGGTAGGAGATGATGACTTATTTGGTGAAGAAACGTGGGAAGAAGCAGAAAGTGCCATGCAAAAAAATGCTGCTACCTGGGCGATTAACAATGCGAAGCTGACAAAGGAGCAAATACGGTATATTTTTGCAGGTGATCTACTAGGACAAAATATTGCAACTTCCTTTGGTTTATTGGACTTAGACATTCCCTTGTTTGGTTTATTTGGAGCATGCTCAACTGCAGGAGAATCGCTGTCTTTAGCTGCAATGGCTGTGTCGGCTGGATATGCAGATTATGCTTTGGCCGTTACATCAAGTCACTTTGCAAGTGCAGAAAAACAGTTTCGATATCCACTTGAATATGGAAATCAAAGACCATTATCCGCTTCTTGGACAGTTACTGGTAGTGCTGCCTTTGTGGTAAGCAATCAAAAAAGTCAATTTAGGATAACTGGTATCACAACTGGTAAAATCGTAGACTTTGGAGTAAAAGATTCTATGAATATGGGAGCTGCAATGGCGCCAGCCGCCTGTGATACCATATACCAAAATTTTATGGATTTTAACTTACAACCAACGGATTACGATAAAATTGTAACAGGAGATTTGGGGTATGTTGGTAGTGATATTTTAATTGATTTATTAAAGAAAAAGGGTTTTGATATTACAAACCAACACATGGATTGTGGTAAAGTAATATTTGATCAAAATACACAAGATACGCATGCAGGCGGAAGTGGTTGTGGTTGTTCAGCAACTACATTAAGTGCATATCTATTAAAGGAAATGGAAAAGGGAAATATTAAAAAAATGTTGTTTGTACCAACTGGTGCTTTATTGTCTACGGTAAGTTTTAACGAAGGACAAAGTGTTCCGGGAATCGCGCACGCAGTTGTAATTGAAAGTTGTGACAAATAATAGATTGCTAGTTGTTATGGATTGGAGTAATTTCACTCCATAACATTACATATACGTTTAATAAAATAATTAGGCTAAAATAATAAGCAGATTTATAGTTCATATAATAGTAGTAAAATAATAAGCTAGTGTAAAGTTTTTGTAGGAAAATGAAATAGATATAAAAAGAAAGCACGATTCTGTGTTAGGATTTAAGTGACCAAACAAAAATCTAATTCAGAAAGAGGTGCTTTCTATGATTAAAAGTATAC
>POVV01000027.1_pt1 | contig 159878 bp, 145 predicted proteins | sample 1560271 | NCBI WGS metagenome assembly POVV01 (sample SAMN08337232, study PRJNA429181) | Bioreactor metagenome, whole genome shotgun sequencing project. | biome: cows' rumen and soil; feature: anaerobic; isolation source: anaerobic chemostat enrichment culture, galacturonate as sole carbon... | reverse complement strand
CTTATTGAGCACCTGTTAAGATGCTCTATTTGTCATGCAGTTTTCAATGTTCAAATATATGAAATGCATATCCGCAATTCATTCAAAAAAATATCATTTTAGACTTGACTTTTAATAGTTAGTCTTTATCTTTGTGAAATTCAACCACATCACAATCACCTCGTACTCCCAATGTTCTGGAAAAAACAGACATCCCCCTCGTAATAATTTTATTATTTCTTTTTTCTGTAAAACCCTTGTCATGAGCATTTTGATGCATAATATTTCCCAATATGGTAAAATAGTTTTCTGACCATTGTTGTTCAATATGGATCAATGCCCACTGTCTTGGACAAAAGGAATAATGCTGAATTCCTGAAAGCATTAGGTAGTCTTCTTCTCTATATTCCATCATATATTGTAGGCTCAAGCCCCTCCAAAGCATTCAGCGTAATTGAATAATCATCATAGCTATTAGGTGTATCATCTAAATCATCATTTTCTTTTATTACTAAAGAGCGGTGCACTTTCGCTGAGGAATATTGGCCTATTTTACCATTATGACGCCACCAATAAACCTTACGCACCTCCATACTTCCATCTGGTCTAGCCGCAGATGCATCGTTTTCAAACAGTGAAATCAGTGCTTGTTTTATTTTTTCCGCATCTTCTTCTGTGAAACCAGTCTTTTCAGCCAATTGAGTATTGATACTTCCATTAATCCGGTACAACCCAAACTCAACACGATATTTACTTCCCATGGTATCCGAGGATTTATTCCCCTCCTTATTCGGTTCACTATTTGTACTCTTTGTAATCTGTAAGTCCATAATTTCTATGGGTGAGATACTAACACCTGTATGAATCGATACAGGCCCCCTTACTCCTACCGATACCTTATTATCTTTAAATGCAAATACTTGTCCAAAGCTTCTAACATCTATCCATTTTTCTGAAGCTTTTTTTACATAAGCATCCTTATCTTTTGCTTTTAATGCCTCCTCAAGCTCCTTGCAATTTTTGGCTCTTTCACTCAAACTTTTATAACCATCCACGCATCTTTCGTCTGATTGGACAAAGATTTCTTCTCCCATATCTTGTAATCTATTCCTAATCTTTCTTTTAATGCATACATCTGACATTTCACCATATCCTTCAAAATCTTCTCTTGGACGGTTACCGTTGAGCGGGTCACCATTTGGATTTGCCTTTCTAACCGTAATTAAAACCGAAAAATCAATCTTACTTTCTAACTTACTCATTTTTTTGCCCTCCATCCTCATTCTCTCTTTTCATTTTCCACAATTCACTCAGTTGACAATGATATCCTAATAATACCAATTCTCCTAGCTTTTCTTTTTTTGTATAATCCCCTTCTTGAAAAGAATCATAGATTTCTTGAAACTCTTTTTGGTACATCACTTGTAACTTTCTATTTAGCTTCTTTTCATAAGAATGTAACTTTTTATAAATGTCAAGCCAAGTTTTATTAGGTCTTTTAATCATCATATTACGATATCGTTCTGCATTGGTTATTCGTTTGCCTTGCTCCTCTTTTGTATAGGTATCATATTCAAGCTTGTGGGCTACGGCTAACAGCCTTCCATATAAATAATCTCTATTATGGTTTTCACGATTTAAACTCATCGAATTGCACTCCCCTTTCTTATTTTTATTTCTATCTTGATAGTCTTTATATATCAATGCACACGCAATTTCCAATATTTTTCTTCGATTCAAATTATTAAAAGCTTGTGCACGACATGCATTTTCAAATGCAGCTTTTACAATATCCCGTGGTATCTTTTTCCCATAAACAATGCAAGGAATCAAGCGTTCTATCGTTATCTTTATTAATTTGTCTTCTACGTATAACAATTCATTTCTTTCCACTCCATAAGCCGCTTTGACAATATCTTCTGGCATTGGTGCCATAGGTTGTGCCGGAAATGCTTTCTTATAACTCATGATCCAACAACAAGATGTATGCCAGTGAATTAAATGATTCAAAAACTCAGACCCTTGTATTTGTTGGTAATAGATTACCGAAAGCCTCCCAGGTGTCGCACCATCCAAAGCCATTACCACAACCTGCTTTAAAGGATTATTTAGATTTGCAAAGCATCCTTTTATTGCACGGTTGACTTCTTTTGCATAAGATTCTGCAAAATCAGCCGTCTGATTTATTTGCGCTCCATATATGGTATCAATCGTGTCGTACTTAAGATAATCAGGCAATTCCTCATCTTCGGGATTCCAAGTCACCACACACATACCATATTTTTTATATCCTTGTCTTTCGATTAACCATCGAAGAGCATTATGAGCCTCCTGTGAAGATACATATCCAATAGAAAGTGCTTCATTCTTATTTGTAAAACGTCCTCGATAGGTAAATCCAGTACTATCATTTGCCGATATTAACTTTGCTTTATCCCCACTATACCGAATCTTTGAGGGATGCTTATCCGAACAAGGCATATATTCTCCTGTAATATAATCTAAGTCTACCTCTTTAAATTGCTTTAGATAAAAATTGATATAATCGTCGTAGACCGCCTGCTCCTTCCATACTTCTCCTAGACCTAAAACCATTTCGTCTTGGATTCGAAATCGTATAAAGGCATCGTTCTGGTTTATTCCCTCTATCTTTATCGTTTCGTCCAATCGTCCATCTTCTCCCGCTACTAATACTCCTTCATTTATTAAGTCTTTAACCATTGTCCTTTTTTTTATGTATGAGTAAATTGCAGTTACATAGTTATGACTGCCATACCTTATCCATTTCTCTAGTTGCTCCAAATAAGCCTGATAATATTCCTCAGCCTTTTTCTTTTGATCATATCTATAAAAGTCTCCGGCTACATAGCATAGCTTATCCATAAGAGGATGTGGAGCAATTCCACTCGCTCTACTACCTGAATCTTTTGTAACAGGAATAATTGTTACTGCCTCTATCTTTTCTACTTTCCTGGCACTTTTCCATTCACCTTTTAAATTAATGACAATTTCAACCTGAGCATTTTGAGTCGAGTGAGCAATTGGTAACAAAACACAATCCATGAAATCTTTTCGACCTACATAGTTCCTTGCCTTTTTATAGGTTTCTTGCAATATTTGCATTGCCCCCATTTAAAGTACCCCCTCTTTGTTTAATAATTCTTCAAACTCCTCTAAACCTGAAAAGTTATTTGAATTAAACTCCTTTTCTTTCATGTCACTAAGAATTCTACGTATGCTACATTCTTCTGGTCGAATGAATTCAACAACACCTTTTTTCATAATCGGGCACCAGAATCTGGATGTAATTCTCCCCTTTTCTTCCTCCCTTATCGCAAGGTCTGGATAAGTCAATCCATGTACCATGAGACCAAATGATAGTTCTTCTAACTGATCATATGCACCTACACCTTTACCAAAACTGCAAGGTTCTACATATCCTTGGCATTCTCTTGTTCCCAAAAAAATATCCCTTCGCCCGCCTCTTTCAAGCATTCTTTTCGCCATAAAAAAATGCTTATTTTCGTTTCTATCCTTAGCCAATTCTTTACGATTTTCATTCCATTCAAAATGTGCCTTTATCTGATATTCTACATCTCTTAAATAAGTATAATAAGACAACGTATTTCCCCCTGCATATTCAATGGGTCTAATACCTGATGACTCCGTCTGTATCTGATTCATTACCCTTACTTTGTCGATTACCCATACAAATGTTGGTTTCCAATAGATACTCTCGACAATTCCCTTCAACGCTTCATAGGTGGGAATCTGGTACGAAAATTTTTCTCCGCCAATTCGATTAATAGGGTCTGAAAATAACGCCTTCCTCCCATATACCTTAAATTCAATACTGTTTTCCTTATTCACTTACTTCCCTCCTGTTAAATATTTAAAAAGTTTGATTTCCCTTCTGTTACCACACCAAGACTATTATCATAAAAGCCACTTGCCAATGCTAGTATTTGTCCATTATTTAGTGGGTAAATTGCATTCAACCGTGTTAATTTTTCTATTTTGTCTTTATATAGATTTACGGTAAAGCGTTGCCCCTTTCGAATCAATTTAATAATCTCTTTTCCTGATAGTTTTCCATTTAATCGATTGATAATATCCTCTCCTTCCCCGTATGGTACCAATACTGCTGTTGTATTCTGATTAATAACGCAAAAGCTTTTTCCTGCTAATTGGAATGCCTGATAGAGTGCTAAATCAGGCTCTTTATTTCTACCATTTCTTACAAAAAAAGCATGGCTACCAGTCCAGTTGCGACTCAATAAATCAACTAAATTTGTATTATGTTCTTTGATCTTGTAACACATCTCCTGTTTTTGCTCTGGGTCAAAATAATACCTTTGATAATATGCCTCCAAAGCAGGTCTTGACAGTATATCATTGTGAAAGATTTCTTTATGATTATCAAAAAGCTCAATGACTGACTCACAACATAAGGCTCCTTTTCTAGTCTGTTCTAGCCTTCCTAAACGCTCCTCTTCATAATGGATCAGATAGGCTACTCCCTCTTTCTTCTCACCATTACGGTTACACCTTCCTGCTGCCTGTGCAATGCTATCAAGACCTGTATAGGAGCGAAGGACACATTCAAAGGATAAATCGACACCTGCTTCAATCAGGGAGGTGCTAATACAAACCAATGTTTTATCCATTCCATTCTCCTTAATGTAACGAATACACTCCAGTCGATGTTCTGGACACATATCAGTACTTAAATGAATTAATGTGATCTCTTCTCCTTCTTCCTCCTTGATTCTTTTGTATTCATTATAAAGTTTCTTTACGGCTTCTATTGTATTTAAAATGACAAGAATGCTCTTATACTCTTTTCCTAATTGATTCAAAAAAGATCCCAGTTGTTCGGTATTATAGACACCTTTTTTCGCTTCAATTCTTACTCTTTTTAGTTTCTGATATAGATCATCCGAATTAGACATCATATCAATAGGAGTCGAATAATGAATAGGTATTTCAATCTTTTCTAGAATTGGTTGAGTTGCTGAGCATAAAACAATAGTTGTATCGCACAGATAATGCAGATAATTCATTGCCATATTAAAACTGTATAACATTGTAATCGGTAATGATTGTATTTCATCAATAATAATAACGGAATCGGACAAATTATGAAATCGCCGTATTGAAGATGTTTTTCCTCCAAATAAAGTATTTAAAAACTGAACAAATGTTGTTATAACAACAGGTGTATCCCAATTTTCTGTTAAATGACGATACCGGTTTTGCGCTTTACTCTCATCTTCCTCCCCTATCAATACATTTGAATGATGTTCTAAAATAGCATCATCTATTCCGAGTGCATCTCGAAATACTTGGCTATTTTGCTCCAGTATACTCAAATAAGGTCCTATATAAAAGACACGTTTTTTGTGATACCTCTTGGCATGATGGATTGCGTAACGCATACTACTTAAGGTCTTTGCTCCTCCTGTTGGAACAGCTAGCCGATAGATTCCAGATGGTCTGTCTGCAAAAGCAAGGCATTCATTCGCTATCTGTCTTCTTATCGCAAATATACCTTTATCTCTTGGAAATTGATTTAGCTTCTCTTCAAGATTTTTTGCCATATCACTCCAAGAAAACTCACCAATTTCTAATACAGTGCTATCTCTATCCCCACAAAAAACAGCTGTATCCAATCGATCTGCATCAATTAAAATAGATAATAACATTCTAGTCACGAGCCCCATTAAAAATGGTTCAAATAATTCATGCTGTTCTATTTTATTTTTTATATTATGTACTTCTTCCATAGCCAAAGCAAATTTTTGGTCAATATCTTCTACAGAAATGCCACTTTGTTCAAAGTTATGTAACACTTCTTCGTAATCTAAGCCTTCCAAATTTTCAACTCTTTTTCGAAAGCAATCTTCTCCTTGTACTGACATACAGTCATTTAATCCATGATGTGATAAAATTGCTTCACAAATCATTTGAGCTGTCAGCTTTTGTAACCCATTGTTTTTATAATATCTTTGATAAATATAAATAGCTCCAGCCGAACTATGGTTGACATTGCCTCTTACCTGTCTTTCTTCATTGTAAAATGCGTTTTTTAAATATTGTGCAAACTTTAATCTAAATTTACCCATATCATGAAAGAGTGCCGTTAGGTAGGACAAATTTTCCATACCTAACTGACTTCCTATCTGCTTTGCATATTTTGCAGTTCCTTCTAAATGACTAATGATACTTTGTTCCTGATTCGTGTCAGGATGAATATGTGCAATCAACGAACTCCCCCCTTATATAGTACTTTTGACACTTATAAAATACTGACTAATAATGTTATAAAATGTAATATTTAAATATATTATAGTATGTTTATTATATTATCTCAATATTTTAAATTTCTTTTTGTATAAATCCTGAAAAAAAGGATACTGCATGAATACACAACCGTAATCATCCAATATCCTTTTACTTTCCTTAAGTCGAATCCAATCTTATGAAGCCTGTGTGGCATGAAGCTTTGCATAAAGTCCACCACTATGAAGTAATTCTTCATGCGTTCCTATCTGCACAATCTTAGTTCCATCTAAGACAACAATCTTGTCTGCCTTTCGTATGGTTGACAAGCGGTGAGCAATCACAAAGGTCGTTCGCTCTTTTGAGATTTCTTCTAATGCTCCTTGGATTTCTCTTTCTGTCTTCGTATCCAGTGCAGAAGTTGCTTCATCTAGAATCAGTATGGGAGCATTTCGAAGGATTGCCCTTGCTATCGAAATTCTTTGCTTTTGACCACCCGATAAGCGAACCCCTCTTTCTCCAATCACGGTATCATAACCTTGCTCTAATTCATTGATAAAATCATGAATTTTGGCCGCTTTTGCGGCTTGTATGACCTGTTCTTTATCAGCATCTTTATGCCCATATACAATATTTTCGTAGATAGTTCCGTTAAATAAAAAGGTATCTTGTAACACCATTGAGATGTTATTTCTAAGACTTGACAAGGTTACTTTTTTAATGTCTACTCCATCTAAGAATACAGCACCCTCTTGCGGATCATAAAAGCGGTTTAATAAGCTTGCAAACGTAGTCTTACCTACTCCTGTCGCTCCTACTAAAGCAATCGTTTGACCTGCTTGAATGGATAAATTAATATTATTTAAGATTGGAGTGTGTGCATCATAGGAAAAAGAAAGGTTTTTAAATTCAATGTTTCCTTTTACCCTATTTAACTTTGTTGCATCTGCAAGTTCAATCACATCCAAATCTTCGTCAATTACTTCAAAGACACGGCGTAACCCTGCAGTTGACTCACCTGCCATTTCAACCAATCTAGAAAATGTATTAACTGGATTGTAAAACATACCAAGATACATGACAAAACCAACGATATCGGCAATCGTAACTTCTCCCTTTGATACCAATTGTCCACCAAATATAATTACCACTACCGTTCCAAGCGCCGTAAAAAAAGCAAGCAATGGAAACGTAGTTTCAAAAAAGAAGCTAGCTTTTAAGTAAGCCTTTGCATGGAGTAAGGAAAGTTTTGAGACTTTTTTTCTTTCATACTCTTGGCGGTTAAAGATTTGAATTTCCTTGATACCAGATAAATTATCCTGAACCGTTCCTGATAGCTCTCCCCTTACTTTCGAGTTCTCCTTCCACACTGGCGCAATCTTTTTACTTTGCCATATCGTAATTCCAATTAAAAATGGAATGGTAATCAAACTTACAATCGCTAACTTAACGTTAATAGAGAATAATAAAACTCCTACTCCTACAAATGTTAAAATGTTCACTACAAAGTCAGGTATAACGTGGGCTAAAAGTCGCTCCGCCTCCATTGCATCATTTACTACTCTTCCAGTCAAATCACCTGTACGACTTTTACTATAATAGCGAAGGCTCATATGCTGTAATTTACCATAAAGGGTAGTTCTAAGGTCTGCAACGTAATGAAGTGCCGCATGATGATTCATATAACCAGAAGCAGAACTACCAATGGCTTGCGTTGCCGTTGATAATAAAAGTAATAGACCAATTCGTAGTGCTTCCTTTGCAAAATCATCACTACCTTTGGATGCTATATTTGAAAATTCTCTCAGCGCCCAAGGTGTATAAAACCCAGCTATCGTTGCTATCACAATTGCAATCATAGCTGCTATTAAAAATCCCCAATATGCTTTTGCCCCTTGCAAGGTACGCAGGGTAGTTTTCATCGAAAAAGTCCTCCTAGATTTTTTACTCTTTGGTTAGTTTTATTTCTTACTTGTTAGTTTTATCTAACCTGTAGTTATCCTAGCACATCAAGATTTTTATGTCAATCTTATGCCCTGCCTTAAGTATAAGTAGGAAAAGCCATATATAGCGGAAAAAGCTTGTGTTATACAAACTTTTTCCGACCTACATATGGCTTTTTCTATCAAAACGGATTGTTATTATCTTGTTTTGGATTGGTAGCAAATAGAAATTCTGTTACTAATTTCTAATGCTTTTTAACTTTTGTTCCAGGCTTAACAGATATTTTTTTCTCTCCACTCCACCTCCATATCCACCTAACTCACCATTTGTTTGAATCACTCGATGACAGGGAATCAAAATCGCAATTTTGTTTGCACCATTGGCATTTCCTATCGCTCTTACCTTGTTTTTGTTTCCTAACGTACTGGCTAGCTCTTGATAAGAAACGGTTTGCCCTATCTCAATGGTTTCTAACAAATTCCAGACTTGAATTTGAAAATCCGTTCCATCCTTATATAAAGGAATATCAAACTGCGTTAACTGCATGTTAAAGTATAACGCTAATTGTCGTTCTAGTTCTTTGTTTATCTTTGTATTTGATACCAAAATTCTAGCATTATGTTTATTCCTAAGTCTCTCAATTTCACGCTCTAACCCTCTCCTATCCATGAACTCTAGTAGATATAAGTAGTTCTCATCCGTTAGGCTAAACATTCTTCCAATTGGCGTTGCAATTATATTTGCATAGATTAACTTGATGTTTGCTTTCTTAGGCGGATTTCCCATAATTTTAGTAAACGCATCATGAAAAGCACTAGGAGATTCATATCCCAAAGCGACTTGTTGGTCAATTACTTTTTCACCTCTTAATATCTCTTTGAATGCAATTCCCATCCTTCTAGCTCTTGCATATTGGACAAATGTCATTCCATATATTTCGTTGAACTTTCTTCTGGCTGTTGCTGAATGAATTCCTAGTTCCCTAAAATCAGATTCTTTCCATCTTTTCTCTGGATGCTCCTCCACCGCTTGAATTAGCTCTTCCACTTCTTTTGGAATGCTGTTTGGATAAGATAGGGGAGAACACCTCTTACAAGGTCGATACCCAGCAAGTAACGCTTCTTGGGCAGTCAAATAGAACTCGCAATTTTCATATTTGGGCTTTTTGGCCGTACAGGTAGCATGACAAAAGATACCCGTTGATTTAATCCCTGCAAAAAAGGTTCCGTCATACTGCGGGTCCTTCTCTACCAATGCTTTATAATATTCTAGCTTTTTTTCTTCTGATGTAACCATCGCAACACTCCTTCTTCTACATAACAGGAACCTGTTCTTATTATAACAGGAAAATGAGTTAAAAAATCTTTGTTATTTATTTTTACTATAATCGTTTTTAAGAAGGAATGCTTTCGAAAAATGAACAAGTATTTTTATTTGAACCTATAAAGATCATGTTTGAATGTAAGAAATTAATAATTCCTAAAACTCTGAATATTATTTTGAAATCAAGATGATTCAAGAATATATGCGCCAAAATAACAGAATAATGGTAGAACTATTAGAAACTTCCTAGAGTGACATTTATAACTTTTATGTGAATAGTTGATTTTTCTATAAAGCTGTGATACACTTCCAAGTTGTAGCTCATTATTACTATGCTACAAATACTATCGTGTGTTCGCGACCTTCCACACGTAAAACAAAACTTTTAAGGGATGAGATTTATGATAGGTCATAGTATACTATAGCCGTTTAAGATACTGGATTTTATTACATGGTGTTTCATGATGGGTTATTATAATCTGTGTAAAAACTGTGTAGTAGTTGCTTAGAAAAATAATCCCATACAAGAACGTAAAAGTTCTTGTATGGGATTATTTAGTTTATTAAATTCATATTTTCTTTTTAAAGTCAAATTCTAATTTATGTAAGGACTGTTCATTACATACTAACTCATATCTTTTATAATATTTATTATATAGAAAATTCATGTTTCCTATTGGTTCAGATTCACAAAATGGACATTTGCAACCTTTTATTTGATAAATAATGCCATCAATATTTTTATATAATTTTCCAACATTCCTATATTCTTTTAATGATTTATATGAAGCATCTTTACTACTAAGCATACTAGTTATTTCTTCGTAAGCTACACTAATGGCTTCTTTTTTTGATTGGAATTCTGTAAATCTCCCCTGTTTATTTAAAAATAAACTTTTAATAATGTCTGTGACAGAGGAATATATAAATACAAAAGCTATAATCACAAAAAATAATAGTATAAATAGAATAAAAAATGTTACTCCTAAATTAAAATTATTTTTGTCAAGAATTATTTTAACTATATAAGATAATCCGCTAAAAGCTGTACCTATTAATAATTCTATTATTTTTTCTTTTATTATATCCTTAATCGAAGTTTCATTTTTTGCAAATTTAACAGATATCTCTCGACTGTCTGTATTTGTGTTTATAATAGTACCAATAGTGGCACCACTGTAATCAGTAATAGCACCATTGTTATCCCCCTTAATTTTAATATCCCTCAATTAACCGCCCTCCGCAAAAGTATTTCCTGGAACTATTATAATAAATTTTTACAAAAATATCAATATATGTATACTTATATGTTGAATTGTGTCTGTTAAAGCGTTTATAATATCTAAGTACTTATAGACTTATAGACTTATAGAATTAGGGAGGAAAACTATATTGGAGAATAACTTATTTGAAATTATTAATTTTGTAACTCTGTTTAATCTATATTTTCAAAATAGAATTTGGATATTAAGTATTATCATTACTTTGTGTTTGATTATAGATATTAAACTGGAAATTAACCATAAAATATTTAATAGAACTCAACAGTATATTGATTTAATTGGAAAACCAGCTTTAAAAATAAATCTATTTGCCTGCTTAGGAATGATTTTTCGATATATGGGTTTAAAATTAGAGTTTAAAGTCACTTACATGCCCATACTTATATTTTCATTAATATTAGTTCTTATAACAATTTCGAGTATATTTGATTGTATTAAATTTAATAAAAATAAATTTAGGGTAGTATTACATTACTTATCTTACTGCAACATTTTGCTTTTATTTGAATTGTTATTATTAGGTGTAATGAATAGATTAGAGGTGATTGAATTTACTGCTAGTTTTATTTCATATATCACATTAAAAATCGTAGAAAGTTACGTTTTAAACAAAGCGGAACAAATGAAATATACAGTTTTAGATAAAAATGATACATTGAGTGATGCCCCAATTCAAAACGAAAAGGATTTATTCCCATCAAGAGTGAAACAGCTAAATAATTTTTGTAGAATGGTAACTGTTGAAGAAAAACAAGAGCCATTTGCAGTAATGATATCAGGAGCATGGGGCTTTGGAAAGACAAGCTTCATTAATGCTTTCAAGAATAAAAATGCTTCACATGAATTTATTTTAGTAAAAGGTGGCTTTGAGTTCAATACAGAAAAATTTCTTGATGACATTGCTATTCAATTAGAAAAAATATTTGAAAGAAATAATATTTTTATGGAAAACAATAGTACAATAAAAAAATATTTTTCAAGCTTAGGCAATCTTGTTGGCGGAGCTGGTTACGAATTTCCAAGTATGATATTTAAAAGCATTACCAATAATGATAAAAAGGGGTACTATGAAAACAAGGAAATATTAAACAAAGAACTCAACTATTTTTATACTTCTACCCATAAAAAAATTTTTATTATAATAGATGACCTTGATAGATGCACTAAAAAATTTAAAGAAAAAATGTTTGGAGTTATACGTGAAAGTGTTGAATTAAATAATTGTATTACAATATTTTTAACGGATACTTTAAAGTTTCAAACCAAAAATCTTGATTCCAATTATATGGAAAAATATATTAACAAAAATATGCAATTATGTCCAATTGATTTTTATGAGATTATAGAACAATATGTAAATGAAATTTTTGATGATAATTTCTTTTTAAATAAAAGCGAATATATAAAAGAAAATTCATTAAATATTAAACTAAAATTGATAAATAAAATAAAACTAATTAAAGATAATTTCACAAATAGGTTAGAAAAATTAGATGATTCTATTAAAGATGATAAGCTTGATGAAACTAATAGGGTGAGGTATCTAAAAGAAAAGGAGATAATACTCTCTATAGAAACATTAATCAATCTCCGAATTCAAAATCCAAGGAAAGTGAAAAGATATTTACTAGGGATTAAAAACACTTTGAATACAGTTGATGTTATGTGGTTTTCTAATGATGAATATAAAAGAAATGAATATTCAAAACAAGATTGGATTGAAACTACTTTAGAAGTTGAATTTTTTAAAAATTTTCTATCTGAAACATTTGAACAAATGATGAAATATACTAGCTTTTTATACTATCGAAAAAGTTCTGATTTAATTATTGAAGAAAATATTATAAGTGGCCTATCTAGTTATTTACCTAATAGTAACAAAGAGGCTGTTATTGATTTATTAGCATATAAATTATATGCCATAGATTGCACCATCGATAAATCCAACCATCAAAAATTATTAGATGAAATAGATACAAATAATCTTGTTGAAATGAATATTACTACCTATATATCACAATGTTTAGGATGGCAAGCTGATATAGAAAGATTAAATATTATTCTTAGTTTTATAGAACAAAGAAAGTTTGATGATATTAATATAAAACGAGAGACCATAATTAATTTAATATTACTATTAGACAATTCATATATTGCTCAAAATAAAGAATATTTTATAACAGTCCAAAGAATAAAAAAAATATATGATAATGGATTGAAAGAGCATCTTTTTACTGAAAAAGATTTAAATATAATTAATCACTGCATAAATAGACTACCAATTAGATGGATTTGGGAAAATTTATCTTATTTTAAAACAGCACTTGTAATGTTATTTTCTGATAAAAATATAGATACTTATATTACCGAAAATATAGATTCAATAGATAAATTATATTCTTCTTTAAAAAATCTAAATGAAAGCAAAAGTATCTATTCGTTTAGGAATGATAATAAGCTCATAGAAATAGAAGATTTTTATAATAAAATTGATGAATTATTGTGTGATGACTACTACTCTTCAATATATCCAGAAATATCCAACTACATTCTACATTCTAAATATATAATTTCAATTCTAAAAATATGGTTTGAAAGAGAATTTAACAACGATTCTACAAATTTACATACAAGTACAGTATCGGAGTATTTTTATATTAAAACTGGTAAATGTCGTGAGACAACCTTTAAAGATGTCAACACATTAGAAAAAGCACTCTCCTGTTTAAAAGAATATCTTGATAATCATGGTATTATAAAAGATGAATATTTATCTACATCATTTATCGAATTATGTCGGTTTGTATACTTGGTTTTAATAAATAATGAGGACATTGGATGGTTTGAAGATAAAGAAAAAATAATAATTCAAGAATTAGAACACATTCATCATATCTTTGCTGAAGAAGACAGAAACAAAGAAGTATGGGAATATAATAAAATTCGTTTATTCAAAATGAATTCATTTGTATCTAGTTTTAACCAGCAAAAATAAAATAAAAATTTACTACACAAAACCTCTACTCCTTGTATTGCACTATATTTGGAGTAGAGGTTTTGTATTTAAAACAAATTCGATATCTTCTGCATTTCCTCCTGTTTCGTATTAGGCAAAACATGACTATACAAATCCATTGTCATGGAAAGACTGCTATGTCCTAATATCGTCTTTAATACTTGTGGCTCCATCTTATTTTCAATGCATCTGGTAGCAAAAGTATGTCGGAAGCAATGACAGGTAACATAATCAAAGGATATTCCATCATCCTCAATTGACTTTAAGACTTTATTTATTTCAAGCGTTACCCTATCTCTGGTAATGGGTTCCCCTTTATGCAAACAGAATACAAACCGTTCATCATTTATATGGATAACATTGCTTTCAGTCGCTTTGTCATACCGTTTCTTTAGCAAATCATATGATTTATCAATCATTGGTATCTGCCTTTTGGAGGTTTTTGTTTTAGGTTCATCCAGAAAATGCCCTTTATCAGGTATATATACCAGTGTATGATTCACATAAATAATTTTCTTTTGAAAGTCAATATCCCTCCACTGTAAGGCACGTAATTCACCGTTTCTCATACCAGTCATTAATGCTAAAATAAAAAAGTCATGCAAATAGCTTTCTTTTGAATATTTAAGGAAAAGTTCTTGTTCTTCAACAGTAAAGACTTTTCTTTCCTTTTTCGCCTTTCCTTTTGGTATGGCTGCTAAAGGAACAGGATTCTTTGTAATGATTCCGTTCTTTTCAGCCTGTTTAAAACAGCCATTTAGCATGGCAGAAATAAGCTTTATACTGCCTGTAGCAAAATCTTTACTAACCAACTCATTATACAGTCTTTGGATATGCTCAGGACGTACATCCGTAATTTTCTTATTTCCTAGCTTGCGTCTTATGTAATAGTTATAATGATTTTCATAGATGGTATATGTTCCAATCTTAATAACATTTTTCTTGTAATCCAACATCCATGTTTCGAACCAAGCGTTCAGGCTTAGATTTTGCTTTTTCGCATATACTCCATGTTCCACCTCATACCGTAAATCATTTAATTTCTTTTGGACTTCCTTAAGGCTCTTATCATAGACTGCAAATTTTTCTCCATGATATTCAAATCTTCCCATGTACAAGCCATCTGCTCTCTGAGTAACTCCTTTTGGTAACTTTTTACCATTCTTATCAACTGCCATATACTTTTCCTTCCTTTCTTTTTGCAATAAAAAAAGGACACAACTAAGTGAAATTAAAATCACGTAGTTATGTCCCTTTAATTGATGAATATAGATGATACTTATAGATTATCAGAAAGCTATACTATCTAAGTATTTCTGAATTAATGCTACATTCCATAGCACTCTTTTTCCTATGGTAATCTTTGCATTGGCATCCATCCCAATTTCAACGGCTGTCTTCCTTCCGCAACACAATATTTCCTTTAGTGTATTTGTATCAACGGTTATAAAATTTTTGTTTTCTTTAGTAACCAATTGACCTACCTCTTGTTTATTGCTATTGGATTTTTCTAAATCATGAGGAACTACTTTTAAATAAAACACTCCTTCATCTTTTACATTTGCTATTAAATTATGAACCATTTTAATGCTCCTTTCTGTACATATAAAAAAGCCACTATCGAAATGATAATGGCAGGTAATCTTGTTAAATTGTTTCTTCATATCGGCTGGATATTTGATAATCCATCTCCAAATAAACACTTAGATTATATAGAAAATCTCTTCCATACTGGTATCCATTTATATCAGGTAATGGATAATTAATTACTCTTTGTTTCATCTGTTGTTGCATATTTTGAGATATGCAAACAGGGTTAATACCTATGCTTTCTAATTCCTTAAAATAGATTTTAGTTGTTGCTGTTGTAATTGGCAGGTCAAGAATTTTTTTCTCCTGTATCTTTTCAAGAAACTTTGGTATTCCATGATTTATAGCCACGTAGTGCAAAACTTTCTTTAACTTTTCCTTCTTGGAATTGGTATAATGACTGCTATCAACTATGGATTTCGCAATGTTCAAAGTAAAATAATGTCCTGTTCCGACTATCTTTTTCAGATAATAGCTTAAGACATACTTTTCAATATCTGCCTGTGCAAAAGTATAAAGGTCACGACTCATATCCTCATAACCCAATTCATCCGATTTGCGTTGTATCAAATCATTTAACTTATTCTTGAATACTTGTACCTCAAACCGTAGAATAGAATCTGCTCTTTTTTGGTCTTCTAATGACAATGGCTGATTATGTTTTTTCAGTTCTTCAATCTTGTCATAGATATTCAAACGAACGGACTTACTTTTATGATAGTCTGAAACAACCTGATATTCTTCCTCTTTTTCCTGATAATAAATTTTCTCTTCCAGCTTCAACTGCTTAGGGTCAAAGCCTTTTATCATAAGGCTCAAGAGGATATCCTTAAAATCAGTATGGATATCACAGGAATAATCAATTCTCCTTAATTTGAATGGCGGATAATATAGCTGTTTCAAATAACTTTCCTGCTGTCCTTTAGAAGTTAGATTCAGCAGTACGCTACGATTTAGGTTATGTTCTTCAATGAATCGATTTGCTGTTTCATCATTAGAAATTGCAATTAAGGTTAATATCTCCCAAATACTAAGGGAATCATCCCCCTTTAAGATTTGCCTGTTATAACTCTGCACTTTTTTGATAAACTCATTTTCCATGTACCATGAGTAATTAAGTTGTGGAAGAATATCCATAAAATGATTTATCAAAGCAGAAGATGCCATGTCATTAATTGAGGATGCAGGTATAGAGTAGAAGCCTGTTCCACCTAGCAGAGCCATATAGTTAACAACAAGTTCAAGGAAATATGTAATTTTACCTGTAGGCTTCTTTTCCCCATCCATTGTGGTCTTTAGTTCCTCAAACTTATACAACTTGATAACAGGTATCGTCTTTTTCTCTTCTTCCGATATGTTCATCTTGGATGTTTTACATATGTGCATAGTGGCATAATCATTTAACTTAACCGTACTAAATGGAAGAGAACGTCTGATAGTATTATATTCAGAGCTTTTACTGCTCAACAGCATAGATAATGCAAAGGTATGCATAGGTTCTTTACCTCCTTTCTTTAAAGTTTATTAATCGCCCGAATGGGCGTTTAGATTATAATAAATATTTAATCTTATAGTCTCCCGAATGGGATATAGATTATGATAAGTATTTAATCTACTAAATTCCCGAATGGGAATGAACTATAGAAAAACTATAATGGTAGCCACTGCCGAACGAAGTGAGGCCTGTTTTTGGTGGGAATATATCTATGATAACTGTTCTTATTTCAAAAGTACAGAATTCATTTCATGGGTTAAGAGAGGGAGAGGGGGGTAGAGGAATAAGAGAGAGGAGAAACCCTTTAATTATAAGGGATACAGGACTATTGGATAAGAAAAACACAGAAACTCTATAAGGGTTATTTAATAGCAACACAACTATTATCTACTATGAAAATTCATGAAATCTACCTAAGATAGTGACTATCCTTTATAGAGCTAAATATTACATTTACTGATAAATATATAATTGTCATATACAAAATTGGAATATGAGGTGTATATTACACTGGATTCGCCTATTTTTAATGGTTTTTATACGTTTTAAGGATTAAAATTCATGAATATTCTACCAGTACACAAAACAAAATGTTACAAAAAAATAAGGCAGAATACCTTTTTATAACTTGCAAGCGGGTACTATGCCAGAAAACTAAATATTTCATAAAAAATAGGATAAGACCCATTTTTTGAGTCCTATCCTTTTAAAATTAATTCCACATTGTTCTCATAATCTTAGGATAGGCATCCTCCTCAATATGCTTAAACCGTGCAACTACATAATTTAGAAGTATTTCAGAATTAAATTCATCTACTGTTGAAAGATATTCAAAAGTAGCTTGAATATTCCCATTATCACTCAATGTGTATTTCATTTTATATGTACGATTTAACTCATTAAGTACCCGAATAATGCTATCCTGCTTTGTCATATTGCTGAGCCTTGCAAAAGTATACATTACATCTACGTCATAGGCATCTGATATGCCAATCATCACCTCACACTTTGAGCCATTTATGCTAGGCTCCAAATAAAAGATAATGCATTGTTCATCCTCCACCACATTGAATCCTTTCCTCATATCAATATCTACAAGGTGTTCATTAAAAAGATTTGCTTTTGTAAATTTATACATGATATCGCTCCTTCTGTTGGTCAATTATTTTACAGTAATCTTGGTCGTAAGTGTCTTTTTATTGCCATATACATCTTTAATGGTAATCGTTATTTTGGCAGTCCCCTTTTTATTTTTAGCAGTAACTTTACCTTTTTTTGAGACAGTTACAATTTTCGTATTACTGCTCTTATATGTAGGGGATACATCTTTTGAGCTTAAATCTTTAGGTAATGTTATTTTGATAGAAGCACTTTTCTTTTTATTAATCGTCAATTTTGAAGTAGCCTTAGTTTTCTTTAATAAAGAAGCGTAATCTGTATTTGTCACAGCTACAAATTTTATGTTATTTTTCTTGGCATATTTTTGTGCATAAGAACCTTTATATCCCTTTATAGTTGCTGTCTTTGATGCCCTACCTTGGAACGCACCATAACCAATCTTTTTAACTGTTTTTGGTATTGTAACAGTCGCTAGGTTCTGGCAATCTGCAAAAATATAATCAGGTAGGGCAGTTATTTTTTGTGGAAAAGCAATATTTTTTATTCCTGCATCATAAAAGGCTCCGCTATCAATTTGTGTGATACTATCAGGCATAATAATATTTAATAAATATTTTTTTGAAGCTTTTCCATTGTAATATGCATTAAGATATGCAAAACTGCCTTGTCCAATATGAGTAACGCTATTTGGCAATTTAAAATCTTTGACACAGCAACCAGAAAATGCACCCTTATAAATAATTTTTACTGTTTGAGGTATGGATGCCATTTCATATTTACCTCTTGGATAACGAATTAATGTCGTTTGATTTTTATCATATAAAATTCCATTATCAGATGAAAAATATGGATTATCTTTATTTACATAAATATTTTGGAGATTTGGACCCCAGAATGCATTAAAGTCATATGCAAATCCTATCCCACTATCTACTTCAGATAAAGAACTTGGAAGTGTTATTGACTTGACGTATTGCATATCATCATCTCCGTCACCGAATGCATACACATCAATTAATGTTACTCCTTCTGGAATAACGATATCTGCATCATGACCCTTATATTCTTTCAAAACTCCATTTTCAATAACAAAATCACTGGTACTGCCTGCATAGGCTTTCGTGGGTATCAGTACCACACCAATAAGCACCATGCATAGTAGCATAACATTAAGTAAAGATTTTTGCGTTGTTTTCATAACTTTTCCTCCTTGTTGTTTATATAAGTAAATTTAACTTTTCTAGAACATTCTAACACACCTCATTTGTCTTTACAATTAAAAGTACTTATATAAAGAAATTGGGAGGTGTTTTGATTGACCGATAATATAACGAAAAGAAATATTGATTATAAAAAATTAGGATTACGGATTAAAGAAGTCCGTACTGCTCAAAATTTAACCCAAGAGAACCTTGCGGAGCGTGTAGGCTGTTTTGTATCTCATATCTCAAATATTGAAAACAGCCATACAAAAGCTTCACTGAATATCTTGCTTGGTATTGCAAATGCCTTGAATACAAGTATTGATTACCTCTTAGCCGACCAGTATAGAAATTCATCTTTAGCACTAGATAATGAGATATTAAGAGCAGTAAAAGACCTTGATGATGAGAAGAAACAAAAGATTTTAAAGATGATTGCAATTATATAGTTAATCCATTCTCATGCAATCTATCATAAAGGCAACCGCTGACTTAAATCCAATCTCAAACGATTGCTTCATAGCCATATGAGAAATATAAAACAGAATGTCTCTAAATTGTTCATACTCCGATTGTGACATGGTTTCTTTATATGGCTCTAAGGCTCTGCAAATCTCATCTGTCAGCAACTGGTCTACTTTCTCATATCTGCTCTCTTGCACTAAAGTTTCAAATAGGTCTTCGAATAATTTACTCATGGTTTACCACCTCTTTCTTATAATTCCAATAGGTCAATATATGTATAAATTCATACATTTGTGGATAGCTCAACCGCTTCCAGTCTGACAGACCGTATAGCTCCAATAACAGAAAATCAAAAAAATCCTTTGTAATACGTTTTTGAACAATCAATCGGCGCAAGATTTTATACTGTCCAGTAGTATAAGTGGTAGGAATTACTTTAACAGTAGACCTTATATTCTGCATGATTAAAGTCTTGCTATCATAGTTCAACAACTTCATAACTTTTCATCTCCTTTCCCCATATATCCTCACATACTGCATAATGAGGACAGTAACAACAGAAATCAAAATCACATTCTGCTATCACATATCCATTGATAGCAATAGGAACACATACGGATAAGTAATCCTTACACTTTTGGCAACAGGAGCAGTATTCCCCTGCTGGCCGTCCTTGAAAATAACACATGACAAACACTTCCTTTCTTGATTTTAGGCAAAAAAATAAAGCCTTATATGGCTTATTACTGGTTTAATGCATACTGCTTTTCTTTATGGCTCACCGTCTGACTTCCATACTTCATGCGGATATCTTCAAGACTGATTTCTGCTTTATGATACCTCTTATAATCTCCAAAATGCCAAGTCCATGCTTTTTTCTTAGGAGCATACTTAAATCCCAATTCCTTTAGCTTCTCCTTATACGCATAGCAATCAAAGCACCATATCCATGAGCCAATGATTTCTATTTCCATCCTATACCCGATAATTACATTAAGAGCCTCTTTAAATGCCGTATTCTCCTCATTTTCGTCATAGGTACACGATTGACCATCGGACTTATTTTCAGCCTTTAGGCAGTCAAATAAGAGGTCATATTCCGCATTGATTTCCTGCATATTAGATACATTACCTCCATTGTCAGGATGATGTTTTAACAACAGCTTTTTATACTGCCCCCTTAATTCATCCATGTTATTCACTTCTTGAAACCACTTCATAATCAACAGCTCCTTTCAAATTTACTTAAAAATGGGTACAAAAAAGAGAGCAGTTTAACGACTTACTCTCAAGGTCGATAATTTTTCCTAACATAATACCGTCGGGTAGTAAACTATAAAATTAATTTCACATTATATGACTGGGCACCTCCCAAAATATATATAATTTTTTTCTCATATATAGGCATTTCTTAAAAAATCTGTGTAAAAGCTGTGTAGTACTTGCTTTTTCTTAGTCCATGAGTTATTATATTACATGCTGAACCCCTCACAAACACAGGGTTTTATACTTATCAATTCGTGTGTTCGAGACCTTCCACACGTAAAACAAAACTAAAGGAGATTATATGAAAACAAAAAATGTACACTTTATGACACAGGCAGCTGTCATAGCTGCTATCTACGTTATCCTAACGTTCCTTGCCAATACATTAGGTTTGGCATCTGGAGTAATTCAAGTACGATTATCAGAAATGCTTACCGTACTTCCTTATTTCACCACCGCTGCCATTCCAGGCGTGACGATTGGATGTCTCATAAGCAATATTTTAACAGGTTGTAGTTTACTAGACATTGTATTTGGTACGTTGGCAACACTTCTTGGTGCCCTTGGCTCTTATTGGCTTAGAAAACACAAATTTTTGGTACCAATTCCACCAATCGTAGCAAATATCATAATTGTGCCATGGGTTCTTCGAATCAGTTATGGAGTACCTGATGCGATTCCTTATATGATGCTTACTGTAGGTATTGGAGAAATCATATCTTGTGGTATTTTAGGAACCATTTTATTAATTGCCTTAAATAAATATAAACACGTAATTTTTCATACATCATTGAATCAAAATTAATTCAAGCATAAAAGGTCAAAAACGTAGCCAGACATAATTTGTTCTGGCTACGTTTTATATAACATGCTATTAACCTTTCACAGCACCTGAAACCCCTTCTACATAGAATCTTTGTGTCACTAAGAATATAATAGCAATTGGAATGGATATCAAAACACAACCAGCAAAGAATTGAGTATAGTAATATTCAATAAATTCTTTTTCCAACATGCTCCATAAACCAATGGCTATGGTATAATACTTCCTATCCTGCCCAAGTATAACCTTAGCAAAGATATAATCCACCCAAGGACCCATAAAAGATTGCAAAAGGGTAATCACAATAATTGGTTTTGATAAAGGAATGGTAATTTTAAGAAAAACATCCCACTTAGTAGCTCCATCGATAAAAGCCGCCTCATCAATAGTCTTTGGTATGGTGTCAAAGAAACCTTTTGCTACATAAAAGACTAAACCTGCGCCACCTGAATAGACCATGATTAATGCCACTAATTTAAGTGGCCCTGCTTCAAGGAAACCAAATCCTTTTAATATATAGTAAACTGCAATCATAGACATGAATCCTGGAAACATTCCTAAAATCATGGCAACATTTAGTAATCTTTTACGAAGTTTAAACCTTAATCTTGACATAACATAAGCTATACTTAATACAAAAAAAGCAGATAAAAGACATGTGCAGATAGCTACAAAAAGAGTATTAATAAACCATCTGCTGTAGTTTAAGCTACTCGTTTGTTCAAAAAGTTTTTTATAATTATTAAGAGTATATCCTCTTGGTATAATATAACTTTTATAGGCTCCTCCCTCTTCACGAAAAGAGGTCAAGATTACAAAAAAAACAGGTAAAACCCAGACAAACCCTAGTACCGATAAAAAAACATGTACTATGGAATTTGCAATAAATTGTTTTGTTTTCATAGATCTTGTTTTTCTTTTCATTATTGGAATGCCTCCTCGTCCTTATAAGAACCTGTATGACGATAGGTTAACAATGATAAAGCAGCAAGTATAATAAACACTATAATACCGATGACCGCGCCAATATTGTAATCTTTATTTGTAATTGTGAGTTTGTACAACCAGGTAACTAACAAATCTGTCTTTCCTGCATAGTAATATTCAAGAGATTCAGGCCCACCTCCTGAAAGTAAATAAATAACGTTAAAATTATTTATATTCCCAACAAATGCAGTAATTAATGTAGGAGTAGTAATAAATAACATATAAGGTAAGGTTATTTTAAAAAAAGTAACAAACGTATTTGCCCCATCCATTTTTGCAGCTTCATATAAATCTTTTGGTATGTTTTGCAATATCCCTGTAGTGGTTAACATGGTAAAGGGAACTCCAATCCATATATTGATGCAAATAATCATTACTTTTGCTAATGTAGGGTCCGTAAAAAATGGTATGGATTCTGTTGGACCAAGGATACCAATAATACGAAGAATGGCATTTACAGGTCCATTGGTATTAAAAATAGTTTTCATAGTAAGTAAGGAGACGAATTGAGGAACGGCAATAGACATTATAAATAAAAATCTCCAAAATATTTTCAAGCGGGTACCTTTTCGATTAATTAAAATAGCTAATAGCATTCCTAAAATATAACAGGTAAATGTTGCAAAAATTGCCCAGATAATTGTCCATCCAAGAACTGGCCAAAAAGTATTTGCTAAAACTCCGTTTTTTTGAAACATTGCTATGAAGTTATCTAATCCAATCCAGTCAAATAAATTACCTGGTGGCTGATGATTCTTATCATAGCTTGTAAATGCAATTAAAATCATAAATACAAGCGGGATGATTGTAAAACATAAAATCCCCATACTTGGTAAGAATAACAAGGTTTTATGAAGATTCTTTTCAAATAATGAATTCAAATCATCCTTAAAAGACGAAACTAATTTGCCTTGCTCCACACTATTTTGTGTTTCATATGCACTTTTTACAGAAGTTATTAAGAGTAAGAAAAAGCTCAAAGTTATAAAGACTGTAATAACCCCATATAGTAGACAAAGCATTGAGTTATCTCCAGTAATATACTCATAAATCTGCTTGGTTTCATTAAAAACCTCCTCTTGTACGTTGGTTCCTAATGTTATAAAGTTTTTAATAGCTTCCAAACCAAAACTTATCATATAATATATGTACACTATTTCTAATGACAACATTAATAATCCACGAAAAATTTGTTTGTGAAACAAATTGCCCAAACCGAATATAATTGCAGATAATTTGGTATACCCATCTCCTAGAATAAAAGCTGTTTTAAAATCAATATCATGAAAGGCTGCATTGACGTTAGACTTATTTTGCTTTTTATGGATCATATTACAACTCCTTTAAACTATTTAATCTACTAATGTAGAAACAAAGGTATCCAGTTTTATTTGTGCATTTCCTTTATTTAATTCACCACTTCTAATTTCTGTAGCAAAGCCAGCAATATTAGCCCAAAATCTTGTACTAAATTCTGTAGAGGTAGGCTGCATAATAGATGCAATGTTTGTTTCTTCAACAATAACTTTTGCAACTTCATCTTCCTGAACATCTGCTGATTCACATGCTACAAGATTAGTAGGAACCTGACCTGTTTCATTAAAACGTTGCATTTGCATTTCTTCACTGCCAATATAAGCTGCAAAAGCTACTGCAACATCAGGGTAAGCTGCATTTGCATTAACTCCGATTACTTTTGAACCATAAAAGCCTTTTAATTGATGATTCGTTCCATCTAGATTATATGTAGGAATAACCGCTAAACCTAAATCATCACCTAAAGCATCTTTGTATAAATTAAAATTCCAAGAACCGTCAAACCAAGCTCCAACTCTATGATCTGCTGTTAATTCAGATAGAGAAACATCATCATAATATGCACATTTAGGATTGTTAATTAAATCAATCAAATAATTCGTAACAGCAATACCTGTTTCATTATTCCAGTTCGCACCCGCTGAAAAATCAGTCTGGCTTTCACCATAAATGGTTAAACCAGCTCCATAATACCAGGAAGCTAATTTCCACCCTCCTGCTGAATCAAAGCAGAAATTGTATACATTATCAGGAGTTTCTTTTGCCATAATGCCTTCAATCGTTTTGATATCTTCTTCATTTAAAATTGATTTATCATAATACATGATAAATGTGTTATGAGTAAAAGGAATTCCATATATCGCATTATCAATTGTCACCGTTTTAACAACTTCTTTAGACATGCTTGATTTGACCATTTCTTCTGTAGACCCGCCAAGTCTTGCAATCGCTCCTGCTTTTACCAATTCGTTTAACTGATCATTTGCAAAAAAGAATACATCACCAGCAGCAGAAACATCTTTTAGTATTTCATCTTTCGCAGTATCTTCACCTTGTGCCTCGATTGTAAATGTAATGTCCCATTCAGGATGCAGTGCCTGAAAAGATTTTGTCATGGATTCTATGGTTGCTTTTTGCATCTGGTTTTCAGGTGCCCAAATCTTTAAGGTAACGGGTTTTGTTTCACCCAATTCATCCGAAGTTCTTGATTCTTTGGTTACTTTGGCTTCGCTGTTTATATCGTTTGTAGTTGTCTCACTTGTTTTACCACAGCCAAATAAAGAAGCTAATAAAGTAGTACCGATTAGTAATGCAAAAAATTTCCTTTTCATAATTTACCTCTCCTTAAATTATTAAAATGTGATTGTGACTTCAAGTCACAAAAGTTCTATCATAAAATGTGATTACACATTTTATTTCGTTGCAATTAAGTATCTTCTTATTTTGTATGTATCCTAAGGAAAACGGTTTCCTTTATATAAAAAAAAAGTTATATTGATATTACTCTTTATTTTTGAATAACATCCATATAATCTATTTTACAAACCTCGTAAGGTATTTCAACATATTGCCCTTTTCCTCCATAAAGCAATGTTTTCAATTCATCAAATGCCCGTTTGGATTTCTGGTTAAAATCTTGTTTCACCGTATTCATGGCTATTTTGGTGTAACCCATTAAGCGAATTCCGTCAAAACCACATACTGGTCTGTATATATCTAGCTCTGTAAGTGCAAATACTGCTCCAATCGCCATAAGATCAGATGCACATACGATAGCATTTATATTTTTTGCATTTTTAATTGTAATTTCTCTTGCTTTATATTCATTAAAATCACCATATCTAATCAGTAGTTCGAAATTATATTCTTCTTGTAATTTCTTCATGGCATCAAGACGTTGATTGGTAATGTATCCTCCTTCCCCTCCTGCTATATACAAAACTCTGTTAATATAATCATTCTCATTCAAAGTTTTTTTTGCCACATCATACTGTGCACAACAATGATCAATTGAAACAGAAGATGTTTTATCATTGATGATGCAAGAATCTACTAAGACACAATAAAATTCTTGTTTCTCTATTATTTTATAAATATTTTTATTTTCTATGGATAAATTGTATATGATTAAACAATTTATTCTTTGAGACTTTAAGTACGCAGTCACTTGTTTGTAATTCATATCATCAAACTGTGAACTAAAAAATGTCACCACTTCAATATGATATTCCTTTGCCTTTTCAAACGCTCCTGTTAGGTATTGCATATTGATTTCATCGACATATTGGCTGTTATGGCGTATATCAACGATTAATCCCACCCTGTTAAATTCCTTCTTTGAGAGAGAGATGGCAACGGAATTAGGTACATATCCCAATTCTTTAACTGCTTTTTCAACTTTCAATCTGGTTTCATCACTAACTAAGGAGTAGTTATTTAATACCTTAGATACCGTTGATTTTGCCACTCCTGCTCTTTTTGCCACATCATTTATCGATATCATAAAGCATCCTCCTAAAGAAAACGGTTTCTTTGTTACTATTATATAATGCTTTTATAGATAATATGCTTCTTATATTAAAAATGCTTACTTTTGATACTATAATGATTCGTCTTATCACAAGTTGAAATTTTAGCATTTAATTATTTAGGCAGTTTTCTATTGCTGATAATATAAAAGTAGCCAGGACATACCCGACTACTTTTATATTCATTTATTTAGCAGAATCATTCCGCCCTTTTCCTTATATCCTGTATCCCATAATTCACGCAAGGATAACCAATGATACGCTCCATAGGTTGCTGCCTTAACCATCATTTCATCGTCAAATTCTTCATATCCAACTAGTAAAAACCAATGCCAAGTAAAAAAGTCCATACTTTTCTTTTTATGCTTTAATAATAGATAAGGAATGGGAATCTCCATGTCAATTTGCTTTTTTACTACCTTCATGGCGTCTTCAACGTTTGATTCTCCTGCAAAACCAGTAACTTTTATTTCCTTATCTCCTGTATCCTTTAAATATTTTTCCATTCCTTCTATATAGATTTCTAATCGATCAATACCTCGGATTCTAGGTGCTAGATAAGGTTTCATTTTCTTAGAAAACTGAATATAGGCTTCTTTATTTAGTTGATCTAGGGCAAAGGGAAACAAATGCGTTTTATTTTGATGAAGTGCCAGATAAATACTTGTATCGCATACCGTCAAAGCAGCACATCCACCTAATTTCATCATTGGGTCTTTTAGCCAATCTTGATTTCCACCATAGGCGCCTTCTATTTGAAAATATGGTAATTCTTTTCTCATACCTTATCAACTCCTTTTTACCAGATTGTACCTTTTTATATCATAGGAAAGAGAAAGGGATTTTCCTATGTAAAAAGATTATTACTATTCTAACCATTCCCTTCTCTTTTTTCAATGGATAATTTTTCTTACTGATAATAAGTATCATAAGGTAGCAAATAATGGTACTATTGACTTCATTTTTTTGTTTATCCTATAGTATATTATATAATTAGCCAGAGATTTGAGTGCTTCTTTACACGCAAATACTCTGGCTAACTTATTATCCAAGTTAATTTTGTAATTGTAAGAATAATTCTGCTCCAAACCTTGCCAATGCATCATCATCTTCCGAACTTCCACCACTGATTCCAAGTCCTCCAATGATATTATCACCAATCATAAGTGGAACTCCTCCACCAAAAATGATAAGACGATTGTTGTCTGCTTTATCTACGCCGTAGAAGGTTTCACCAGGCATCGCAAGCTTACCTAGTTCTTTGGTTGACATTTTAACAGCAACGCTGGTATATGCTTTTTTCATTGCAATATCAAAGCTTGCCAAAAATGCATTGTCCATGACATGTACTGCTATGATGTTTCCATCTAAGCCACACACAGCAATTACTGCGTTTAACCCTCTATTTTTCGCTTCTATTTCAATTTTTTCAATTAATTTCTTCGCTGCATCAAGTGATAGCCTTTGTTGTCCAAGAGATAGTCTTTCTAAGACAGCATTGATAATTTCATTTTCGTTCATAGATAAGGCTCCTTTTTGTTGTGTATGCATTTGCTTTTCCATCTTTATATTACCCTGATTATTCATATATTCGATATAACGGGCTGACACATAAAGATAATCTGCAAGACGGTTTAAGAATCCTTTTGCATTTTTATCCACACCAAATTTACGATCGACACAAACCATCCACCGCTCTGCTCTTCTTGCAACGGTTCTTGCTACGTCAAGCTGTGCAGAAATTATATTATCTCCTGGTAGGATGAATCGCTTTTCACGTGGAAATAACGCTTCCATTTCATCTATTTGCGCTTCTAACGTTTTAATTGTCTCATCTTTTAATTTATGTTCTTGATTATAAGAATCTGCAATCCCCGCCATAATTGTCATCAATACTTGCTGAATTTGAACAAGCTGATTCTTTATTTTGTCTTCAAGTCCTAATGTCTTAACTACACCTAGATTACTGGTTAGTTCATCAATTGCACCTAGTAACTCGATTCGATCATCGTCTTTGAAGACATTTTGAATCTTCATTAGACTTGTCATACCTTTATCGCCTGATTTTGTATATATTTTACTTGGCGTCGATGTTTCCTTTTCCACTTTTCACACCCCGATTCTTATGCCTGCTTTGTAATACATCAAAGGGCAAAATACCTTTTGACTTTCTATCGTCTATATTGGTTTAAAGGGCATTCTTTTGACTGCCCTTGCCGCATTCATTCCTAATAATCTTGCTTGTATTGAGGTTGGATGATTAACTTGAAACAAGTTTTTGCCCTTAGGTAAGGGACTCATCTGAATCGCCACTAGATAATCAATGATACCAATCCCAACACCTAATACAGAAGTTTTTGAAGCTTCATAACATAGCGAATCCACGTTAGAATCTGTATACGCACTTATCTCAAAGGGTACACCTTCTTCTTCCATACCTGCACATATTTCTTTGATTAGTTTATCATCACCTGCATTATGATACAAGTGTATACTGGGCTTATTTCTAATCATGGCGCTCACCTATATAAGACATAACAAGACCTGTGGCAACCGCATTTCTCGGACCTTCTATCGCTCTGATATTTCCGCGTCCACATACTATTTTATAGTTTGCAAACTCTTCCATAAGCATTTCAGGAACCTCAAAGTCTTGCGCTGATCCTCCTACTAATACAACATTCTCAATGTTTCTTAAATTATGTTCTGGTGCAACTTCAATTAATGCTCTCATTGCATTCCTTACAAATACTTTCTTCTTCACTTCTCTTCGAACTGCGACAATCTTTTCCATTGGTATGTCGTCTTCCAAGATAATCATTTTATCTGGGTGAAGCAACACTACATTTCCAAAATATTTGGGTTCAATTGGTTCTTCAAAAAAGTGGATGGCTCCATTTTCTAGTCTCATATGATATAGACTTTCTACTTTAGCCAATGGATATTTTTTAATTTCTTCTGCAATATGCCTTGTCGATAAGGAAAGTTCTGTCTGTATCAGCATAGAAACCAATTCTCCAGCACCTGCTTTGTGAGTCGTAACCACGCTACCGTTTTCATTAATAATGGCTGCATCAGTAGAGCCACCACCTAAATCAAGGATTGCCAGAGGAAGCTTGGTTCCTGGAGTTGTTAATGCACCAAGAGATGCCATAACAGCCTCGACTCCTGCTACTTTTACATAAATATGTAGGCGTTTTTTAAGTTCTTCTGCTATTTTTTCCATAGGAAGTTGCTTTGTCTTAACCATGGCTGCAACACCAACTGCCTTTTCCATACAAGTCTCACCTGCTAAAGCTCCAAAGATTTGTACCGGTGCTAAGGTATCCACTGCAAGAATATCGGTGATTTTTATCTCACTGGCTTCTTCCTTAGTTAATTCCCCCATACCTTTTTTTATGTTACGCAACATATTTCCTACGTTTGTACCTGACTGTCCACTGATATCGTTTATCTTTCCAGTTTGACTTAAGACTTCCATGATTTTATCAGCCCCAGCGTCTACATTCACGCTAGTTTTTGAATCTCCAAGAAAATAAATTTCTCCAGCTGGTAATTTGTTTTCTTTTACATGTTCAAAAGGAGTTTTGATAACAACTGCACTTTGCTTTCCTATTAGACTTTTTGCAATTGGAGTAACCTTCTTTGTTTCATTTGCATCAAGCTTTAATAAGGTTGCGATACCATATGGATTGGATAGCATTCTTATGCTTTGTCCTACAAGTGCAACTTCGATTGCTGCTTGTATTCCTTCTGGTATTTTTTCAACATATTTTACTTCATCCACAATTGGAATCTTTTGCTCTAATCTGTTCTCAACTAATACGGCTTCATCTGCCTGCAATATCATTCCTACGATGCTAAGTTTCTTCGCATAAGAATTGATGGTTTCGGCAATGGATTCATAAGAATATTTTGAACTAGCAACAACGATATAAGGAATACCTGTTTTACCATCTTCTAAATGTTGCATATATAGTATAGTTCCAGTCGCCTGACCTGCTCCTGCTGGTGTAGAGGGATTATGTCCAATCATAGAAGACTCCGTTATAATAGTTTCTGTTATGGTCTCCATGGCGGTATCTCCAATAACAGGAGCGGCTTCATTGATACAGATTAGGCTAAGTTCTTTTACATTCTTTCCTATCCTTTCCATTGCCACTTCCAAACCATTTATGATACCTGCCGTATTGGCAATCGTTCCTTTGGTGCCTGTAGTTGCACGAGAAGAAGAGGATAAGAATCGCATTCTACCCTCGCTGTCCATCTGCGCAATACAGACCTCTGTTGTGGAATTACCAATGTCTACACCTGCAATGAGTTTCAAAGCAAGATTCCCCTTTTCTCATATATTTCGGCTGCTTCTAAAACAAGCTTTGCACAATGATATGCTTTGTAAGTTTCTGTTAATTCTTTTGCCATCATAACAAGTTCAAGCTTAGTCGAACGATTCGGTCTTAGCTTATTATACATTTCAAGTAATACTTCATCTGGAACATCTACCATTTCGGAGGCTCTTAAAAAATTATCTGCAAGCTTTGGATTTCCTGCCTCTTTTGCTACCTCTCCTTGTTTATGAAGCATCTCTTTTGATATTTTGATATCGTCTGCTGTCACATTCCCTTTTTTAATTTCCTCAAGCGTAATCTGACTCAAACTTTTCCCTGTTTTTGAACGGATTGAGTCTTTTTCATTTTCTCCTAAAGGATATCTCATGTACTATACCTCCATCCATTCTATGCTAGAATGTTTTGTATCTACCAATTCCGTTTCTTTAATATGCATCAGTGCCGCTACTACCTGATATTTTGCTCTTACCATAGGATCATTTTCTCCTTCAATTGGAGATACTTTATCACCTTTTACATATTTTGCTGCGTTTTTTCCAATGGCACGATATTTGTCCAAGGTCATAAGTGGTGCCTGAGGAAAAAGCTCTAGATTTGATAAGGGATAAAGGTCTTTTTGGTGGATTACTGCTGTCCCTTTTGATTGCAAACCAATCCCAATCCCAGAGCCACTTAACTTGGCAGCTTCCAACCCGATAAATCCAACATCCGAAGTCTTTAATACCTTTATCACACGTGGAACCATTCCTTCTTCTTCAATTCCAGCCTTTATCGTTTTTATCACTTCGTTAAGCTCTAACCCATTGATTGTCTTGTTAATCTGTGTTTGAAAAGCAGGTCCTACTCCAATTACTACTTCTTTTGGATTGGTTCCTTTATTGGCAATCGGATACTTATCATAATTTATTTTCTTACTTTCATGGTCCGTCATCGTAATACCTTGTTTCTTATTTAACTGTTCACTTACAACTCTTACGATTTGCTCAACCAATTCTTCATTTATCTGCATTTGTTTCACGTCCTTTCGGATTTCAACTTAAAAATTATTTGGATCTATAATATTTGGGATTGCTTTGATTTCTTCCCATCTTTCTCCATCCACACGATATCCAGTGCCTGGTCCCATATAATCGTTAGGCTTGTTAACTGCCGAAACCACTTTAAATTCTTCGTCTAATATGGCTGAAGTTTGCATGTAATCGCCTACTACTCTTTGTTTTAGCATACTTAATATACTTTCTGCTACATCTTCAAAGCCTGTCTCCGCTAAAGCTTTTACAATATCAACTCCTGTGATATTACGCTTCATCAAATCTTCTACTGCCATCAAATCAGCAACCACATCTCTAGAAGGCGTATCTTTACTTCCATGTGCATAGGTAACTGCATCTACTTGTTCATCTGTAACCTTTGAAAGTCCAAGATAAGAAAATACTGCCTGTATTGCTCTAGCCGCTTTATTTCTTACTCGAATAACATCTTCTTCCTTTACAGGCTTAAGACCGCCATCTACTTGCATATCTCGTTGGAGTACATTATAATCATCAAAATCTTCGGCATCAAAGTTTGAGCCTGCGAATAAATTATCGTAATTCGGTTCAGCCGCATAACCAGAAAAAATAAAATCGGTTCCTGGCATAAACTGAAGCATGGTTCTGGCTGTTCTTCTCATGTCGGAATGAGAAAAGCTTTGGTCATTGGAAGAAGCACATTCTAGTCCAAGTAACGCCGCAACGAGATTTTCTCCTATCACTTCTCGAATACCAGATGGTACACTTGCTGTGACTCCTATGCAACTAACAGAACCATTTTGTATGCCTTGTGCACCTGCACCTTTTGTCATATACAAACATCTGGCTTCTAAATAAAGCATCGATTTTTTTTCTGCACTACCCATCAATGCCTCTGAGCCTGAACCAGAGGTAAATCTTGTTTTTAGGCCTCTGGATGCATAAGCGGATGCTAGAAATGCTTTGGAATAAGGTGTATCATCTCCATCAATAAATACCTTTTCTGTACCATACACAGAAAGAGTCTCGGCATACGTGGTAAATCCTCTGATTCCAAGTTCTAGTTCTGTTGCTTCTTCTACTGCACATTGAGTTAGGACACCTTTTCGTCCTATTTGTGAACCAATTAATAAGGCAATGGCATTAAATGGAGCATATCTGGCTATTCCAACCGTCGTTTCTTCTTCTCGAAATCCTCGTAGCGCCCCTTCTGCTGCATCGGCTGCAATCTGTACTGGATCATCTTTCAAATTCGTAATATGAGCTTGGTTGGCAGGAGTCTTTCTCGCTCTCATTTTCTGCATTCCCATCATCATTTCTACGACATTCAAATGATTCATCACTTCTACCATTTTGGCTGGTGTAATTCCTGACACAATATCTAATATTTCTTTTCTGGATACATGTATATCTACAATTTTCCTTGCTATTTCTAGAGAGGATAATGCCATAGATTGTTCTGCCTTAGCAACATCGATGGAATAATCCGCTATAAACTGATCAATAAAATCAAACTCTTCTCTACTTTTACCATCAAGCTCAACAATAAGACCATCTTTTACTTTAATTGATGGCTTTGGATCATATGGACTTGACATGGCAACAAAACCCATTTCAGGCCATTCATTGATATACCCGTCCTTATTGACTGGACGATCGCTTAATACTTTCATTCTCTTTGATTGCTTCATCGCTATGCACCTTCCATGTATTCATTCTAGGACAATTATTTTGACTGTGGAAGAATCTTTTCCACATCCATGTGTGGTCTTGGAATCACATGAGTTGCAATCACTTCACCTAGTCTGGATGCAGATGCTACGCCAGCTTCAACCGCTGCTTTTACTGCTCCTACATCGCCTCGAACCATAATGGTTACAAGACCTGAACCAATCTTTTCTGTTCCAACCAATCTAACATCTGCTGCTTTCACCATAGCGTCTGCTGCCTCAATGGATGCTACTAACCCTCTGGTTTCAATCATTCCCAATGCTTCCTGTGTCATAATAAACTTCTCCTTTTTTTTACAATTACTCTTGTTTTTTAGTCTGTTTCGATTATATTTTACCTGTCTTTTGTTTTGCTTTATGTTGTTTTGTGTTGTTCTGTATTTACTATACCACTTTTTCAGAAAGAAATAAAGTGTTTTTCCTATATTTTATCGATTATAATATAAAAGCAGAAATCAAAAGCGCTCGCCCTTAATTTCTGCCAGTAGACAAATATCTGTTATTATATATTTTGCCAATCTACCTTACCTTTTGGCCTTAGAATCAGCTCCTGTTTTCTTTTACTCTTTACGAATGTGCGATTCTAATAAAATCCCCATAATCTTTTTTTAACTCGTTAAACGCCTCTTGTACCTGTAAAGGTATGTCAACATGAGCAATGAAACCTTTTCCCATCGGTCCATAGCCTTCTTTATTATCTGATAGCCTAGGAATTTCACCCATTAAAAGCGTTATATATCTTTCAACGTCCCACATTCCCCAAAGATTAGATGGTTCTAGTGTTAATTTTTCATCTATTACCTTTACTTTAACTCGATATGCTGCAAAATTAATAACGTTAGCAAGTTCCAGCTTTTGATCTATCATATGTTTGCGAAATACAGCATCCATTCTACGTTGCATAGTAGAATCTTGAATTAATAATAATGTCTTTGGATTAAGATTATTTTGTTTTATTACCTCAAGAGCATAAGTCACATTATTTCCACAATTGGTAGACTCTCTTTCTAATAAGATATCATGTAAACCATATTTACTTTTTATATAGTCATTCATAATATCTGTTTCTTTTTTCTTTTCTGTATCGATTTTGGGATATAATCTGTTAACAGCCTCCCTTAAACCTTGAGTCGTATGGCCTTCTCCTCCTACAATCATAAACCTTTTGGCAATCCCTCTTTTTACCGCATCAGCCGCCACATCGCAACCATGAGGAATACTTCCTCCAAATAAAATCAAAAGATCCACTTGAGATATTTTATATGTTTCATACAAAGCATTACTTGTTAATACTTCAATATCTCTTTGTGCAAGATAATCTCCAAGTATATTTAAATTATTTGCAATCTGATGTATGTTCATGCACGAAATCCCCCCCTACTATATTAATGTTAATAAATTATACTCCATATTCACCATAACATAGGTATATGTTCATGTCAATTTTTGTTGTGTTTTCATATAATTACTATTCGTCAATAAATTTTAATCAATTTAATTTGACATAATTATTTTATTTCATTATAATAATACTTATAATAAAATTATAAAAGGAGTTGATTGTATGAAAATAGAAGTTTGGTCTGATTTTGTTTGCCCCTTTTGTTATTTGGGAGAACGTAAATTTGAGATGGCGCTTGAACAGTTTCCTCATAAAGACGAAGTCGTTGTTGAGTTTAAAAGCTTTGAATTAAATATGGATCACACTGATTATAAAGGAAAAGATATTCATCAAATCATTGCTGATAAATATGGTATTTCTTACGAGAGTGCGAAAGAAAACAATGATCGGATTGTGCAGGCAGCAAGTGAAGTAGGGCTTGACTATCGTTTTGATCTTTTAAAGTTAAACAATACAAGGCTTGCGCATCAAATATCACAGTATGCCAAAAGCGTTGGTAAGGGAAATGAATTGGTAAAACGCTTTTTTAAAGGATATTTTGAAGAAGGTATGGATATTGGCGATAAAGAAACTTTACTAAAACTATCACAGGAAGTTGGTTTAGACATTAAGGATTTGCAAATCAAACTAGAAACTGAAACTTTTGATAAACAAGTCGATGAGGACGAGCAATTAGCCTCTCGTTTTGGAATTAACAGTGTTCCTTATTTTGTGATTGATAACAAATATGCTGTCTCTGGAGCACAAAATCCAGAGTACTTTTTGCAGGCTCTAAATCAAGCTTATCAAGCCTAATTTTTAAATTGCTTCAAGCGTATTGAGAATGAAGTGTTCTTATTTAAATCACTACAGCGGAATACACTTTCGCTGTAGTGTTAAATACTGTATAGGCACTACATCATTGATGCCTTTTTCGTTACGTTCCCTGCAAATCAGAATGTCTGCTTAACCAGTGCTTTCTTAAAAGATCAATTGGAATTACAGTTACTGCCAAAACAATAACCAAAATCAAATCCTTTAGCTCTAGTTTAACCGTTCGAAACACACTTCCACCAAAATATAAAATCCCCACTTGAACCGCTGTTACAACACTCATAATCCATATAAATGGTTTATTTGCTGATAGATAATCAAATAGATTGACTTCATGAGTTCGAGCACAAAAGCTACTAAATATAGCAGAAAACATAAACAAGCCAAAAAATGCCGTCATCTTATACACTTCACTATGGGTACTAAAAATCCTAGCTATGGTATCATTTTTTAGGAAGAAAAGACACAAGAGGGTTGCATATATGCTATTTACAGTAATCTGATTGAGCATATAAGCATTCATAATCGGCTCATCTCTTGATTTTGGCGGTTCTTGCATGTACTTAAGTCTTGCCTTTTCACCGCTAAAGGCGAGTCCTGCTAAGGTATCCATAACAATATTGATCCAAAGCATTTGTATTACTGTAATTGGAAAATCCACTCCAACTAATGGACCAATTACGGTAACACCTACTGCACACATGCAAATGCTTAGCTGATAGATAATGAATTTGCGAATGCTTTTAAAAATTGTTCTTCCATAACATACCGCTTTTGCAATTGAAAGGAAATTATCATCAAGAATCACAACATCTCCAGCCTCTTTTGCCACTTCCGTTCCACTTCCCATGGAAAACCCAACATCTGCCTGCTTCAAAGCGGGTGCATCATTCACTCCATCTCCCGTCATTCCAACTACAAGCCCTTTTGCTTGTGCAACTCGCACTAACCTGCTTTTATCCGAAGGAAGTGCCCTTGATACGACTCGTAAATCTCTTAACTTCTCAGAAAGAACGTTATCTGACATGGCAGATAACTCATCCGATGTAATGACTAAATCATGTTCACTTTTTATTAGGCCCGATTCTTTGGCAATTGCATAGGCTGTTTCTCTTGAATCTCCTGTTATCATGACCGCTTGTATTCCAGCTGATTGTACCTGTTTGATACCTTCGATTGCTTCTGGTCTTATGTCGTCTCGTATGCCGACCAAACCAACCAAGGTTAGATTACTAAAGCCTTTACGTTTTACTTCACTTACATCAACTGGTTTTTCTGCTGTTGCTATGGCAATAATTCTAACAGCCTTTTTTGTCATTTCTTTTAATAATTTCTCTGCTTTGATTCGATTGTTAAAAGGTCGCACATTCCCTGATTCATCATAATATTTGTTACAAAAGGGAAGAATCTTTTCTGGCGCTCCCTTTATTAATGTGGTTTTCCAATCCCCTGTTAACGTTGTTGCCATGAACTTTAAATCACTTGAGAAAGGGATGACATTTTGTTTCTTTATATTTCTTCTTTGCCCTTCTTCTAGTATTGCAAACTCCAGTAAGGCTCGGTCAGTCGCATTTCCTCCAACGACTGTTTTTTCACTTAAATAAGAAGAGCAGTTATGTATAACACTATCTCGTACTATGTTCCATAATGTCATTTTGTTTTGATAGAACTCTTCTTTTTCATATGTTTTTAGCGAACCTGAAATAAAATGAGTAACGGTTAATTTGCCACCTGTTAACGTCCCTGTTTTGTCCGTGAATAAAATATTAAGACTACCTGCTGTTTCAATACCAACCAGTTTTCTCACCAACACCTGATCCTTAAGCATACGCTTCATATTAGAAGATAATACAACGGTAATCATCATCGGTAGTCCCTCTGGTACTGCCATTACAATAACCGTAACTGCCAATGTGGCTGCTTGAAGAATAATTGGAAACATACGTTTTAATGATGTGACCATGCTAAGAATCAAATTCATATTGAAATTATTATCAATTACAATATGATTAAACAAATACGCAATAGCAGAAAATGCTGCTGCGGCATAACCTAGTTTTCCTATCGAGCCCGCCAGTGTTCGAAGACGAAGTTTTAATGGACTTTCTCTTGTTTCTTCTTGTAATTCAGCCCCTATTTTTCCATAAAAAGTTTCATCACCGATTTGCGTTACTCGCATCAAGCCTTCACCTGAGCACACAACCGTACCAGAAAAAAGGAGTGCTGGATTTAAAAAATCACTTTTTTTTGCTTCCTCCTCATGATTAAATAACTGAGGAAATTTCTTCGCTTCCTTACTTTCTCCATTAATGGAGGACTGATCTACGTCAAGTCCACCACGAACCATGATTCCATCCGCAGGAATGCGATCTCCTGACTGAAGCACAATCAAATCACCTACCACAATTTCTTCCATTGGTATTTGTCTGATTCCTTGCGCTCTTTGAACTCGACAGCTTATTTTAGAAGCCTCTTCTTGAATCTTTTCAAATGCTGATTCACTCCCATATTCAGACAACGTTGATACAACTGTGGCGATTAAAATTGCAACAGCTATTCCAATTGACTCAAACCAGTCTGCTTCATGGAATAGAAAAATAACATTAATCGCAAGTGCTATTAACAATATTTTAATCATAGGATCTCCAAAGCTTTCTAAGAAGCTTAAGAAAATTCCTTTTCTTTTTTGTTTGCTTAAGCGATTTTCTCCGTACTTTGCTCTGGAAGCTTTTACTTCGTCTTCTGTTAATCCTTCGAATTCTTGCTTCCTATCATCCTTTAGATAATTTTCTTTTAATGCGATACGATTATCCATATGCCGTCTACCTCCTTGTCCCTATCATATGATAAAACGGACAAGATTAGACTTAGAATTTTATCTTAAATCTCTTCTTTTAATATGCTATAACGAAGTTCATCATGCCAAGTTCCATTTTTAAATCTCACCTGTCTTATTTGCCCTTCTTTTTTCATTCCTATCTTCTTCATAATATGTTCTGATTTTTTGTTCTCAATATGGCAACTAGCACAAAGTCTATGTAAGCCTACGTGCAAAAATCCAATCTCTATTAGTAATTTGGCTATCTCTGTTGCATAACCTTTTCCCCAATATTGCGGAAGCAAGAAATAACCAATTTCTCCATGTCCTCCAAATTCATTTTTCTTATAAATCTCTATATCCGCAAAGCCAATAAAGGAATCGTTAGACTTTAAAAAAACTGCGTATTCATAAGCCTTTCGAAATTTTGATACCGTATTCTCCAATACCTCCTTAAAATAAAGCTGTAATTCTTCCTCGGATTCAAAACAATCTAAGTAAGCATATCGCATAATTTGTTCATTGGTAAAGATACTTTGAAACAATTCATAGTCGTCTTTTTTCCATTCTCTAAGTACAATTCTATCACCATTAAATATCACTTTTTCATTTTTCTCCTCTATGATTCAATTTGTTTTTAAGATTAGTTTAAATCAGTTTCTTCATATTTTCCAGATATATTGCTATAAATTTTAAAAAGCTCAAAGGAGATTAAAACTTGACTTTTTAAATAAATCCTTTTATAATTACACCATTAATAAAATGTAAGCAAAGACGCTTAGGAATTATTATATTCTTAAGTGTTTTTTTAATCAAATAGCAGAGAGGGGTCATGACCTATGCCAGACATGGTAAAAGTAGAAAATCTCAAAAAAAATTTCGGTGATTTGGAGGTTTTAAAGGATATCAGCCTGACAGTAAAAGAAGGAGAAAAGCTTGTTATTATTGGTCCTTCTGGTTCAGGTAAATCAACCTTCATTCGTTGTATTAATTATCTTGAGGAGCCGACTAGCGGTAGCGTAACCATAGCCGGAACAAAAGTAACCAAAAAAAATCATCTAGAAATGGCAAAAAAATATTCATCTATGGTATTTCAGCAGTTTAATCTCTATCCCCACCTAACCGTATTAGAAAATCTTACTCTTGCCCCAATGAAGTTACAAGGTATCTCTAAGGCAGAAGCACGTTCAAATGCAATGAATTGTCTGGAACGAGTAGGCTTAAAAGAGAAAGCGGGCAATTATCCAGTGCAATTATCTGGTGGTCAACAACAACGTGTTGCAATTGCAAGAGCACTTTGTACAAAGCAGCCTCTTATTCTTTTTGATGAGCCAACATCAGCACTTGATCCTGAAATGGTGCAAGAGGTATTAAATGTTATGGTAGAGCTTGCAAAAGAAAACATCACCATGATTTGTGTTACTCATGAGATGGGCTTTGCTAAGCAGGTAGCCGATCGTGTTATTTTCATGGATGGAGGCTATATTTTAGAGGAAGGCACACCACAGCATTTCTTTGAAAATCCAGAACATGAAAGAACCAAAGCGTTTTTAAGCAAAATCCTTCATTAGATTTTGTTTAATTATAAATCAATTAAGAGGAGGCAACAAAATATGAAGAAAAAGTTATTAAGTACTGTTCTTATGCTGGCAATGGCAGCTACACTTGCAGCATGCGGTTCCAGTTCAAAGGAATCTACAACAAGTGACGCAGGTACGACAAACGAGCAAACTACAACAGAAAACGGCACTACTGAATCTGGTGACAGCGTATCAGCTGACGTTCAAAAGATAATTGACAGAGGCGTATTAAAAGTTGGATGTAAAACAGACATTCCAAAATTTAGCCTGCAAAATACTGCTACTGGTGAATACGAAGGCTTTGAAGATGATTTAGCTTATGAAATAGCTGGATCCATCTTTGGTGTCAGCGCTGATGAAGCAAAAGAAAAAAAATTAGTTGAATTCCAAGGTGTTACTGCGAAAACAAGAGGACCTTTATTAGAAAATGGTGAAATCGATCTTGTAATTGCAACCTTTACCATCACAGAGGAAAGAAAAGAAATTTATAATTTCTCTACACCTTACTATACAGATGCTGTTGGTCTTTTAGTAAATAAAGATGCTGGTATTGCATCCATTGAAGACTTAGACGCTAAAGTAATCGGTGTAGCACAAGCTGCAACTTCAAAAGAAGGTTTTAAGGCATACGTAGAAGAAAAAGGATATAATGTAAAAGCAGAGTTTCAGGAATTTGACGGTTATCCTGCACTTGCACAGGCGCTTTCTACAAAGCAAATTGATGCATTTTGTGTAGACCGTGCAATTTTATCTGGCTATGTAAATGATGGCAATATGATTTTAGAAGACAGATTTGCAGAACAAGATTATGGTGTAGTATCCGCAAAAGAAAATACTGGTCTTGCTGCATTAGTAGAAGAAAAAGTAACTTCAATGATTTCTGATGGCTCTTTAAAAACACTTCAGGATGAATGGGGATTACAGTAAGAAGCGATACATGAAGGAGGAGCAACATGATTAAAGGCCTATTGGATATAAAACGGTGGAATGCTTTATTAGATGCATTTCCTGAATATTATGTACCAGGGTTTCTCATGACCTTAAAGATTTCTATTGTCGGACTTTTAACAGCTCTGTGTTTGGGAATCGTCTTTGGTTTACTTTCTACTGCGAAATTTAAGCCATTTCAGATTATATCAAGAATTTACGTAGAATTTATCCAGAATACGCCTCTGGCATTACAGGTAATGTGTTATTATTCAGTGCTTCCAATGCTGTTTTCTAGTTCTGGCTTTCGAATCCCTAAATTCATACTGGGTGTAATCGGAGTAGGCGTTTATCATGGAGCTTATATATCTGAAGTAATTCGTACTGGTATCGAGGCGATACCAAAAGGTCAATCCGAAGCTGCGTCATCGCAAGGTTTTTCCTATATCCAAACGATGCGCTATATTATTTTGCCTCAGACCGTTAAGATAATTATGCCACCACTTGCGAATCAGGCACTCAATCTTGTGAAGAACACTTCTATTTTAGCCATGGTTGCTGGAATGGATTTGATGTACTTTACAGATTCTTGGGGAGCTGACAGAGGATACTTTGCGCAGGCTTATTTTACCAGTGCAGTATTATACTTTATCATCTGTTTTCCTTTGGCAAGATTGGCACGTTATCTTGAAATACGTTCGATGCGACTACCTGTGGCAAAAAAATTAGATTTAGCTGAGGAGGAAGGCGTATGCTAGAAATATTCAATCAGATTTTCACTTCGGCTAATGTTTTATTTATGCTGAAGGGACTTAGAATGACGGTTATCATTGCCTTATGTGCAACCATACTAAGTACCATTTTTGGTACTTTGCTTGCCCTGATTCGAACCTATGCAACTGGAAAATGGAAATGGGTAGCAGCCATAGTCGCAGTTTATACCGAGTTTTTCAGATGTACCCCTAATCTATTATGGATTTTATGGATTTACTTTACAATCAAAGGCGACAAAATTTTTGTATCTGTTTTTGCAATTACTTTGTTTACAAGCGCTGTTATGTCAGAAATATTTCGTGGCGGTTTAAATTCAATTCCAAAGGGGCAGTTTGAAGGAGCTCAGTCACAAGGATTTAACTTTGCACAAACCTTATGGTACATAGTACTTCCACAGATGTATAAAAAAGTAATTCCTGCATTACTAAGCCAGGTAATCACAATTATCAAAGATACTTCCTTCCTTAAAATGGTTGACGTAGCTGAATTTATGCGTAATAGCTCTGTTGTAATGGGTAGTATCTATGATGTACGTGGCATGCTAATGTTATTTGCCTTTGAAGCACTTTGTTACTTTGTTATCTGCTTTACCATAAGTTGTGTCGTAAGAGGATATCAAAAAACTCTGGTAACCGCATAAATAGGAGTGAGAGTATGAATAAATTTACACTTACCATTACAAGGGAATTTGGAAGTCTTGGACGTTCTATCGCTAAGGAGTTAGCCGAAGAATTAGGGGTAGAACTTTATGACCGTGATATTGTAGAAAAAGTTGCAAAGCAACTTAATATGCCAGTATCTACGATTAGCAACGAGGAGGAAAGATCAAAACATTCTTTTCTTGCCCGTATGTTTCCACTCGGTACAGACGAAGAATATATGCAAGATATTATCTTTGATACCCAAAAGAATATTATTTTAGATCTTGCATCCAAATCAAGTTGTATTCTTGTGGGTAGATGCTCGGACTATTTATTAGAGCATCGTGAGGATAATATTAATATATTTATTTATGCGCCATATGAAAAGCGCCTTGAGAATTGTGTTAATATTCTAGGTATGTCAAAATCGGAAGCCAAAAAAATGATTGCCTCCGTAGATAAAGCAAGAAATACCTATCACAAGAAATATGCAGGATATCTTCCAAATGATGCAAAACACAAGCATCTCATGATTGATTCTTCTTTACTTGGAGTAAAAGGAACCAGTCATCTTATAGCACAAATGGTTCGAGAATTATATGATAAATAAAACTCTATCTTAGAGATTAATTCACCCCTACTACTTTGATTGATACGTAGTAGGGGTAATCTTTTTAAACAGCAAACATAGAAATCATCTCATCTAATTCTTTAGTCATCTTATGCAACAAATAAATATTATCTGTAACTTGTTTAGGGCATCGATACAATCGACACCCTTTCATCTACATTTTTTCTACTTTATTAAAACAGTTCATCCTTTTTAAGGATTTCTCCCGCTCTTAGTTTTTGACGAGCATTTCTCATAACAGAATCAATTTTATCAAAATCATTCAAAAGATTCTTTTCTTCTTGGCTGGTTTCTAATACCGCATGTATTCCGCCATTCTTAATCACAATTCGTTTGTCTGCAATCAATGCTAGAAGTGGGTCATGCGTTGCCATTAACACAATCTTTTCTTCAGAAACTAATAATTCTAAAGCTTTTTGTCGATCAATACCTGCATTCTCAATTTCATCAATCAATACAATTGGAGAGGTACTTAAAATAGCAGTGTCTGCAATCATTAAAGCTCTTGATTGACCACCACTTAAACTAGTAATTGGAGTATCAATGGTAAAATTCTCACCAGCAAGCTTATTTGCCGCTTCTATGATTTTGTTTGCCACTTCCTCTGGATTGCTAATCATACGACTTTGTGCATGCATCTCAATGAATTCTTTTACACTTAAATCCATAACAAAGTTCATATTTTGTGAAAGTTGGGCAACTAACTTATTATTTGAAGAATATCTCCATTTTCTGTCAGGCTCTTGATCGTTAATGAGTATACTTCTTCCTGTTGGAGTATCTGCATTTGCTGTCCATTCAATATCAGCTAGAAGACGACTTTTGCCTGAACCTGTCGGCCCTACAATTGAAATAATCTGGGATGGTAAGATGGTTAGTTTTTCAAATTGCTCTGGGTTTCCATACTTATCCTTTCCAGGTAATATGGTTAAAGAACGTACTTCGTTTTCCTTTTCAATTCCCAAAAACGATTCCATCTGTTCAATGAATATCCAAAGATCCGAAGAAAGCCTCTCAATATCTAATGCCTTATCTTCAATTTGTTCTCTGGTAAAATGTCTTAGATATTCCTCAAATGTTCCGTTTTCATAACCTGCAATCTCTAAATTATTCTGTTCAAAATAATCAGTTATAAATGGATACTTTATTAATAATTGAGAAAGAGTTAAATTCTTCATTATTTCTCCTCCCCTAATTCTATTTTTTTCACGTTTCCTAGTTGATAGCTTTCTCCAATACGTGTTTCACCTAAGCAATAAGAACACATAGCTGCTGGCATTGGAAAACGAAGTTTCATCCCCTGTACACTGCTAATGTCTTCCTTTTCATCATAAATTAATGTACTAAGCTCAAAGGCCCCTTGCCCTGTTAATCCATTTACATGCAATATATTAGCCTTTGGATTTACAGATCCTACTCTGGAAGCAAAAACCTCACGTTCTGCTTGCGATACAATGTCGCCCTTTGTTATAACTACTAAATCTGCCGCCTTTAGCATTGGACCAATTTTTTTAGGAGTATTAATACCGGAAAGATTATCAATGACACATACCCCCTTAATGTCTGCGATATAAGGTGAACACCGATTACAAAGTCCTGCCGATTCAGTAATAAGCAAATCAAGATTTTTTTCCTTTCCCCAACGTACAACGTCTTCTATATTAGAAGCAAAAAAGTGATCGGGGCACAAAGCACCTGATAATCCTTTTTTAACTGGGACTCCTGCTTTTTCATATAACGCATCATCATCGGTATAAAGACAGTCAAACTTAACTACGCCAACCGCAATATTTCTTTGTTGAAACGATGCAATTGCTTTAAGAATTACTGACGTTTTACCAGAGGAAGGCGGTCCTGAAAATATGGTTAGGTTCATAAAATATCACCTTCCTTTGCATCATAAAACATCTTCTCTGTTTCAATTAGCAAACTTCCTATATCATGTGTGTTAATATAGTCCCATCCAAGCCACATAAAGGTCTGATCCTTTGTTAATTGATTGTCCACATCTGGGTGTGTAGAAGGAAACTTACCATTCGCACTCATAAGCTCTCCTACTTCCTTTGAGAACATAAAGTCTACAAAGGCCTTTGTTTTTTCCTTCGTCTTCGCTTTTGTCAAAAGGAAAATAGGACTTATAATGGCTCCGTCTTCTGGCCAAACTGGTGTAAACGGACTATTATCACCAATCATTTGAGTAAAGAAATAAGGCATAACACTAATTACAGGCATTGCATTTTCTTTTTTCTTTATATGAGATTTTACCATCTGTGCTGGATGCATATTTGTTAAAAGTCCTCTTCCAAGCTTTCTAACTCCGTCCTCGCCATGGTTTTTATAAATATTTAATAAAACTGCGTTAAGCAAATCCAAATCTTTCATTGGAAGCGCAATTGTATTTTCAAATTCTGGCTTTAATAAATCTGCCCAACTTTTAGGAAATGGACGATCACCTAGTAAGGATTTATTCACCATAAAGATGGCTGGTACAACACCAATCACACTATATTGACCCTTTGGATCTTTTAAGTCAATCGATTCATTATCAAAATCTGAATGAAGAGACTTAAGACCAGATATGTCGATAAATGCGTCAGATTCTTTAAACTTACCCATAAGATTTTTATCAAAGAACAAGTCAAAGCCTGCTGATAAAAATACATCAGAAAGTACAGAATCATCCTCAGATGATTGAAGTCTTTCCTTTATCCAATCAACTCCCATACTTGCTGCTTTTAAATCATAATCAATTGTAATGGATTGCTTCGAAATCCATTGTTCTAGTTTTTCCAATAGCGGAACACGAATTGGGCATGGTAATACGCCCTCTACCTTGATTTCGCCTCCCCCTTCATGCTTTGCATCACTTAATCCTGTAGAAAGGGATGGTCTTGTTCTTTCAATCATTTCAATCATTTGTTTTTCAAACAAAGCTGGATCAATTTTTTTACTTAACAGTGCTGTTTCAATGGAAATTGTCTTACCCAAAGTTTTACGCATCATTTCATTTCGTAAGTTTTCAAAACCATTTGATGCAAGTAAATCAATTAATTCTGGATACTTTTCTGTAATATTGTAAACTTTATCTGAAAGAGAAAAATATGGATTCATAATGATTACCTCCTAAATATTTGACTAGCTGTATTCTATCATAACAAAATACAACTGTAAATTCCGTAACAATTGTTACATTGACTTTAATATTTTCTTAGGTTATTACATAAAAAGAATCAATACGAATCACTCATTCACTAAAGTCATGTAAGGTTTGCAAAGCTTCCTGAGAAAGATTATCCATTATATAATTCTTATTTTTCTCTTGTTTATCTGTATATACTTGTTTTGTCGTTTCATTTGCTCTGTCAATTTCTTCTTTTAGCTCTCTAGCGGATAAAAGTTCACTTCCTGCACCTCGAATAATAATTTGTGAAAGTCCATCACTGGTCGCTACTACAACCTTAAGTTTATTCTTATTGTCATGTGCAAATCTTTCAATGTATTGGTCCGCTGTTTGTGCTTCCTTTGTATATACCATATAAATATTATGATAGCTTATTATTTCTTCTGCATGTCCTTGCACTCGATATGCATCAAATACTGCAATGATTTTACACTGCCTAATTGCCTGATAATTACTTAGTATATCCATAAGCTTTGATCTTGCTGCATCCATGTTGTCCTTTGCAAGTATTTGCAGTTCAGGCCATGCAAATATTATATTATACCCGTCTACTAAGAGGTATTCCTCTTTTTTTTCTGGAGCTTTGCTTTTACCTGATATGGATTCATAATAACTTTGACGAGCTGTTTTTTCTCTTTTCCAAACTGACTTTTTTCCTTGATTTTTATAAAAGGTACTTTGTATAATCTGATCGATTTCTTCTGTTGTTACCCAAGTTTCTTCCGTCACTGGCTTTGGGTTATTTTGTATTACTTCATTCAAACTTTCTTTCTTATTTTTTTGATAGCTTTCCACATGCATGTAGTTTTTTACTTCATTCCATTTTACTAAAAAACCAGAGCCATGTGCACAAAACACGGAACCAGTAGGGTTTAATAAGTCTAATTCAGAGTCATATCCTATGTTTTCTATCACTTGAGCTTCATTATGACAAGGTTCATATCCTTTCAGACTACAAAATAACTTTCCTTGCCCCTTTGTATAAGCCATTACTTCTTTTTGATAGTTTTGCATGGTAATGACGGGGGCAGTTCCTATCAAAACGCTAGTCTCTTCATTTGTCTGATGAATTTCACTTGTTCCATATCTTTTCTCAATGTCTGTCATGGCTCTTCCTACCATATTTTTAGGTAGTTCAAGTTGAAAGGAATAATAAGGCTCTAGCAGAATGGATTTTGCTTCTTTTAATCCTTGTCTTACGGCGCGGTAAGTAGCTTCTCTAAAGTCTCCGCCTTCTGTATGTTTGTTGTGTGCCCGTCCAGAGACTAACGTAATTCTTATATCAGTAATATCAGAGCCTGTTAAAACTCCTTTATGTGCCTTTTCCTCTAGATGTGTTAGTATTAGCTTTTGCCAGCTTTTCCCCAAAATATCTTCACTACAATCTGTATCAAATTGTAAGCCGCTACCAGGTTCTCCTGGCTCAAGAAGCAAATGAACCTCTGCATAATGGCGAAGAGGTTCAAAATGACCAACGCCTTCCACCGTATCTTGAATGGTTTCTTTATAAACAATTCTTCCTTCATCAAAATCTATGGTAATGCCATAGCGACTTTCTACAAGACTCCTTAGAATCTCAGTTTGTACTTCACCCATAATCTGCACTTTGATTTCTTGTAATTGTTCCTCCCAGACGATATGAAGAAGTGGTTCTTCTTCTTCAATTTGCCTTAGCTTTGGAAGTATGACTCTTGGATCACATCCACTTGGTAGAATCACCCGATAGGATAAAACTGGTTCCAATATAGGTAATTCTGATACCTTTTCAATTCCTAGCCCTTCTCCTGCCTTTGTTTTGGATAATCCTATGACGCAACAGACTGTTCCTGCACCTACTTGTCCAATTGCCTCATACTTTTGCCCCGAATAAATACGGATTTGATTTACTTTTTCTTCCCAATCATGATTGCTTAGTACGTCTTTTACCTTTAATGTCCCACCTGTTATCTTCATATAAGTGAGTCTATTTCCTTGCTCATCCCTTGCTATCTTAAATATTTTTGCTCCAAACTCCTCTGGATAACTTGGGATGGTTACATATTTTGTTATTCCTTCCATAAAAGCATCGATACCCTCTAATTTAAGAGCCGAACCAAAATAACATGGAAAGACTTTGCGCATTTTTATAGCTTTTTTTATCTGCTCTTCTTCAATACTTCCATGTTCTAAAAATGCTTCCATCATTTCTTCCTCGCACATGGCAAGCTGTTCCTTAAATTCTTCTCCCATCTCCTGACTAAAATCTATACAACCGTCATCTAGCTGCGTTTTAATCTGATTCAGTAAAGCGGTACGATTCGTTCCCAATTGATCCATCTTATTGATAAATAAAAACACTGGTATGTGATAGAACTTAAGAAGCCTCCAAAGTGTCTTAGTATGTCCTTGTACTCCATCCGCACCACTAATCACTAGAATTGCATAATCAAGTACAGAAAGTGTCCTCTCCATTTCCGCAGAAAAATCTACATGCCCAGGCGTATCAAGTAACGTAACTTGCATTCCATTTAATTCAAGCATTGCTTGTTTTGAAAAAATCGTGATTCCCCTAGCCCTCTCAAGTTCAAAGGTATCTAAATATGCGTCCTTATTGTCTACTCTGCCTAGCTTTCCGATTTTACCGCTTAGATACAACAGACTTTCTGAAAGAGTTGTCTTTCCAGCATCTACATGTGCTAATATTCCAATAACTAATTTTTTCATATGTTCAAATCCTTTACCATTTTGTATCGCATAAAACCATTTTACATTTCCTATTCTATGGTGCATGAAAGTGCAACTCATTATTTAATAGGGATATTGTAACATATCTCGTTCTTAAATACACGACTGTACTTGAATAGATTTTCGTTTCTCCAATAAAAAAGCAAGAAGTTAGAACCACCACTTATTTACTTGTGAGTGGTAGTTCTAACTTCTTGCTTTTTGGTTTTTATTGCATACAATTATAGAAAAGATTACACATATACAAAATTCATAAATTCCGCCTGTCCACCCGTCTGCTTAGTTGAGTAGCAAAACAGACCAAACCGACATCCTGTAAAATGATCCAATCTAAAATACAAAGAATGTGTCACACCAAGCTTTCGAAAGTATCCTTTGGATTCATAAAAAAACTCTGCACTATCCTTTTGATTGGTAAAGTCGACACGAACCATTAATGTCACTTCTTCATCTGTAATTGGTATTCTTGCATATTCGACAGGCGTAAAGTTAATATTGGTTTCTGGTTGTAAAGTATTTTCCTCTGTTTGTTTTCCATGCATACACACAAAGTATTTATCTTTTTCCTTAGTGATTGCAATCATTGCATAGTTTCCGATAAAGGCGCTAATTCCTGCAAAGTCACCTTCCTTTAGTTTTCTGGCATTTACTGTAACATATGCTTCACAAGCAGGATAACGCATACGCTGTGTTAAAGTGTTTACTGCTTGCCAAAGGTTCTTGCATATCTTGTCTGTACGAATGAATAAGCAACCTTTTATGGCATCAATATCCCAAAGATTGTTATTTGGTTCATGATTCCATTGCCAGACATATTTGGGTTTCAATGTGTTTGCACTTGTTTCTTCCCACCTAAAATCATCGCTTGCAGTGAGTCTTTTATAGTGATGAAATGGCTTGGTACTTTGAGATAGTAAGGTTGGTATATCAAGCGCGCTTGTGTGAAACACAGGATATGCATCCTTCCATGTTACTTGAATTAATACAGGCACGCGACCAATTGCTCCTTTATCCTGAAAAAGCATAGCATACCAGTCTCCACTAGGCGTATCAACAATCCCACCTTGTGCAATTCCTTGATTCAAATAGCTTGCATCATAGTCAAAGATATCACCACCTTGAAACTCCCCTTCGAGGTGATCTGCAACAAAGCATGCCTGTATTCTTTTCCACTTATGTGCATCAGAATGAATTAAAAATACATAATAGCGGTCAAAAATCTTATATACATGTGCCCCCTCATAACCCAATATCTCATTATTCTCATCATTTAGAATCATCCGATGAAGGCCATTTTCCTTGGGACCAGATAAGTCCTTTTCCAGTTCTGTAAGCCATATCTCTTTGTTTCCATATACAAGATATACTTTGTCATCGCTATCAAATAAGAGTGAGGCATCATGATAAAAGCCACTTACATAGCTTTTATCCCAAGTCCCCAAAATATTCTTTGTTTGATAGAGATATGTTTTTCTAGTATCATTTGCCACGAACAATACATAAAATGTATCCTTGTGAAAGCGAAGAGATGCTGCCCACATTCCTTTTCCGTAGATGTGATTCTCTCCTTCTAATCTCTGGGAAGGCGTACTGTCTAATGTCTCATAAACATAGCAAACATGCTCCCAATGAAGCAAATCATAGGAACTTAGAATTTCACATCCTGGCATAAAATGCATGGTAGTTGTCACCATGTAGTAGGTGTTTTTTACACGAATCACATCTGGATCTGGATAATCCATACGATAAATCCCATTTTGATTCATCAAATACACCACCTATTCCTTTAAAGCTTCGTAGGACAGCCATGCAAAGTCTGCATAATTGCTACTTTCACTTCCATTTGAAGTTGCATACATACCAATGGTGCATCCTGTAAATCCACCAGCAACTTCTGTACTTAACAAATGCATATCTACATTTTCTAACACCTTTTTATATTCTGCATTTACTCTATAATAAAAATCAGCCTCTTGACCTTTATTTACAATCTTTAATTCAAGTTTTTTAGCCGTTACTTCTTCTTTTACAAGAATCTTATCCACACCATTTTCGCATATAATTACCATAATCCACTCTTTGTTTGCTTCTTTTTTCTTTACAAAGCGAACGTGATATAAATTACTTTGTAATACGCAAAGTCCCGCTTCCTCTAATTCCTGTTTTGCTTCAAACTCTAAGTATGTACTGGCTTGGTAAAAGTAGTCTTTTTGCCTTACAGCCAGATAGGAAGGATTTGACTCTTCCTTAAGACTTTCTTTGAAGAGAAAAAGTCGAAGAAAATTCTCTCTCTTTGTTAAGCTATACATCTTATCCTTTGGATTTCGAAGCATTACAAAGGAGTCATCAAGCTGATTCGTTGTAAAATGATACGTTGATGATTTGGGAACTTTCTTCACTTCTTCTAACGAAAGAGTTACCTCTTGTTCAAGCTTTCCAATTCCTGCATTGATTACTGGCCAGTCTTGCTCCCAAGTAACCTTTGCAATAAAGGTTTCTCTTCCAAGATTTGTATAACCTTCATACTGTCTGGAAGCTAGCATTACCACATACCAGTTTCCATTTATATCATCTACCAAGTCTCCATGTCCAACATATCGTATTGGATAATCACTTCCTAAGTGTCTATGGGTTAAAATAGGATTATTGGGGTTATTTTCATAAGGCCCAGTTACTTCTTTACTTCTTGCAACTGTTATACTATGGTTTGGCCCTGTGCCTCCCTCTGCTATCATAAGGTAATAATAGTCTCCTTTTTTATATAGATGAGGTCCTTCAGGCCAGATTACACCATTTAAAGCTCCCTTCCAAAGTTTGGTACTCTCCCCCACTAACTTCATACTGGTAAGATTAACTTCTTGTACCCAGATTTCCCAGTCTCCGTTATATCTAACCCCTTCTGGGTTGGGTCTGGTTCCTACATAGTAACAACGATCATCCTCATCAAAGAAAAGACTTGGATCAATTCCTTGTGCCTCTTCTCCAAGATAATACGGTTCTGACCAAGGTCCGCTTGGCTGATTGGCTGTTACAATAAAATTACCACCGCTTGATACATTCGTCGTAATCATATAGAATATCCCTTTATGATAGCGTATCGTTGGTGCAAAAATCCCTCTGGAATGTCCACAGTTTCCTAACGGAAGCTGAGAACTTCGGTCTAATACATGCCCAATCTGCTCCCAGTTTAACAAATCTTTACTATGAAAAATAGGAACTCCTGGAAAATATGCAAAGCTTGAATTAACAAGATAAAAGTTATCTCCCACTCTGCATATCGAAGGATCTGGATAAAAACCTTTTAAAATTGGATTAGATGCTGTTACCATAAAAACTCCCTTCTGTCACCACACCCTATAGTTGCCACTTAAAGCAAGCAGTGCAAAAAAATACAAGCAATTATCATAATATCTTCTGTCTCCTTTACGAAGCGGCGTTTGATAAAACTGTTCTACAAAATCCTTTGCATATTTCCCCTTCGCAGCTAAAGATGCTTGAGCATTTGTTGCAATAACGGCTACTGGATGAAGTGCTTTCATATCTTCTACCTTTGTTCCATCAATTAGATAAACACCGTTACTATCTCCTTCTTCATAGTAAAAGCGCTGTAGCTTATCTGCTACTTCACATGCCCAGTCCTCTTTTTCAAACCAGACGTAATCAAGTGCAATATTCGCAATGGTACGGTATGCATCACTATAATACCAGTCATGTCTATCTTCGCTAAGTGACCAATTTCTAGGTGTACCATCATAATCTGCATACTCACCACAAAGACCAGTTCTTTCGTGGCAAGCTTTTTTTAGATACATACGACTTGCTTTTGCAGCCTCTTCCCAAAAAGGTCTATCCTCCTCATTTGCCCACATAGAAAATAGTTCGTAAAAATGCGGTAAATGATAGGATGGATCTGTAAAGTCACATTCTGTGATAAATTTAATCAAATGATTTTCTTTGTTCCACATTGGTTTACCAAGACCATCTTTTTCTCCTTTATGAAGGCAAGTATGAAGAATATCCCTTGCCTCTTTTTCATAGCAAAAGATTCCTTCTTTGTCTCCAAAGCGATGAGAGGCAAAAAACAGCGCCATTGCAAAAAACTCCTCTCCATCAGGAGCTGGTCCATATGCATTCTTGGTTCCGTTTGTCTGGCAAGACCATGCAAAATAACCCGCATTTTCGCCTTCTTCCATATACATATAGGTCTTAACCCATTTCCATAAGCGGTCAAACTCTTCTTGTCGATTCATTTGCACACACATCATCATGGCATACGACATGCCCTCACTTCGAACATCGTGGTTTCCTGTATCTTCTACATATCCCATATCAGGATCTACCACATGATAGATTCGCTCTTCCTCTGTTCCATAGAATAAGGTACAAAACGCATCTTCTACTTTTTTTTGAATCTCTTCTTTTGGATAACCATATTCATCAAAAATATTTGGATATTTCCCTGTTACAAATGCTCCTCTCATGCTTCCCTCCTATTCTTTTACGCCTCCAATGGTAAGTCCCGCTACAAAGTATCGTTGTAAAAATGGATAAAGACTCACAATAGGTAGCATTGTAAGTATCGTTGCCGCTGCACGAACCGAAGTAGGCGTAACTGCGGTGGCGGAATCTTTCATCGCCTGTATTGATGTACTTTGATTCATAACAGAAGACAAAAGCTTCATCAATTCATATTGCAAGGTTGTAAGACTCGTACTCATACGGTTATAAAGCATTGCATCAAACCATGAGTTCCAATGCCCTACTGCAATAAATAATGCAACAGTTGCATATACTGGCTTACATAGCGGTGAAATAATTCGAATAAAAATTGTCATCTCTCCTGCTCCATCAAGCTGAGCCGATTCTTCTAAGCTATCTGGGATCCCCCCCATATAAGTACGAATTACAAGCATATAAAATGCTCCTATCATACCAGGAATGATGTATACCATAAAGCTATTGGTAAGTCCTAGACCTTTATAAAGAAGAAATGTCGGAATCATTCCTCCGTTGACATACATGGTAATGACCCAAAAAAGGGACAATTCTTTTTTAAACAAAAAACGCTTTCTACTTACAATATAAGCAAGTAAGGCATTCGCTGCCAATGCGGTTAATGTTCCAAAAACGGTACGTAAAACGGTAATATACGCACCAATTAACAAGTTGTTTTTATGCAGTACCGTATTAAAATTCTTAAGTGTCCATTTACGTGGCCATAAATACAGGCCTCCTCTTAGTGAATCCGTTCCGTTATTAAATGCTAATACCAGAGTATTTAACACAGGATATAGTGTTATTACGACAAAAAGTATCATAAATACGGTATTAAGAACTATAAATATCTTATCACTAAGTGAAGTTTTTTTCTTCTCATGTAGAATCATTCTCTTATCCATTTTATACCCTCCCTTAGAATAATCGTTCTTCACCAGCTCGTTTTGCCATCTGGTTTGCTACTACAATTAGAATAATACTAACCATACTTTTGAATATACCTGCCGCAGTACCCAAAGAGTAGTCACCTTGGCTAATTCCCCATTTCAATACATAAATATCAATTGTTTGTGATACACTTTTCACCAAACCATTTCCAAGTAAGTACTGAACCTCAAAACCAGCATTTAATACATTACCAATATTCATCAATAATAAAATAATTATGGTTGGTTTGATTCCTGGAAGGGTAATATGTTTTATTCTCCCCCATCTTCCAGCCCCGTCAATTGCTGCTGCTTCATAAAGTGAGGGATCAATTCCAGTAATGGCAGATAGATAAATAATCGCATTCCAGCCCGTTTCTTTCCAAACATTTGCAAACGCTACAATCCCCCAAAAATATTTTGGATATGCAAAAAAATTAATTGGCTCTTTCAAAAGATGAAATCTTACAAGTAAATCATTTACAATACCAGTTCCTGATAACGCATCGTGTAAAATACCTGTTACAATAATCCAAGAAAGAAAATGAGGTAGATAAGAAATCGTTTGGACAACCTTTTTTCCTTTCTTAGATTTGATTTCATTTAATAGAATTGCAAAGATAATAGCTGTTAGAAATGTTGCAACAAGGTTGATAGCTCCCATTGCAAGTGTATTTCTTATTACTCGTATAAATAAGTCATCGGAGAATAACTGCACGAATTTGGATAACCCAATAAATTGAGAGTGAAAAAAACCTTCTTTTGGCTTATAATTTTGAAATGCCATCAGCCACCCTACAAGAGGAAGATAGCAAAATATAATTCCATATAAAACAAATAGAGATGACAAAAATAATAAAACCTTTTGTTTTTTTACCTCTTTCCAAGTAATTTTTCTATTTTTTTCTTTGCCTTTTAAGTCAGTTGGCATCTTTGTTTTTACCTTGCCTGAAACCGCGATTGACATTTTATGACTCCTTTCTTGACACAGTTTTTTTAGACAGCCAAGACTAAATACCTTGGCTGTCTGCATTAAAATTTATTGTGCCGATTGCTTTGAAACTTCAATCCTTCGGTCTACTTCCGCCTGTACTTCGTCTAAAAATGACTGTGGGTTACAACCATTGTATACTTCTTGATACTCTGTCCAAGCTTCCTCAAAGTCGGTTGCCATAACTACCTTTGGAAGATACTCATGTTTTAGTTCTCCAATTTTTGTCCAAGCCGTACCGCCTTCTGTTGCAGTTGTCATTGTTCCAACAAAACTATAAATTGGATACCATGGACCTGGGATTGGATTCGTTCCAATCATATCTACATAGGTCTTACATCCATATGCCTCTAAGCATTCTTGAACATTTTTAGGCAGACCACTTAAGAATTCAAGCGGCTGAATTTCTGGCTTGCAGGCATTGATACCATCTTGGCTCATTCCTGTGTAAGTAGGAAAATAAGAATAGGTACATAAGTGAGAAGCCTTATAGGCGGTATTTGCTGCCTCCATACGCATCTCATCCGTACGATAGAATAATCCGTCATCACCTACCAGATAATCTACATCTTTTACGCCCCAATGACGTAGTCTTATTACCTCTTCACTCAATAAATCATTTACAAATTGAAGTGCACCCTCCACATCCTTACAATCAACTGAAATTGAAAGACCTGAGCCTACATTAAGGGTATCTCCGGAAGTATGCCAGTTATTTTGAACTCCTTTTTCAATTGTAATTGGAAGTGGTACATAGTTACATCCTTGGTCTTCTAATCCTTGCTGTTTTAATGCATCGTTAACGGTATAAGCAAAATTCCACCACTGGTCAATCATACCAAGAACACGTCCCGTTGAAAGCTTTGCTATATATTCATCATAAATTTGTGTGAAGGATTCTGGATCTACAATTCCCTTATGGAACTCTTCATTTAGCTTCTGGAAATAACGTTTTGCAGTCGGTGTCATATTGTAGTCAATTACTTTTTCTGTCTTAGGATCTACAATACAACTTCCGTCATTTGCATATCCATCTAAGAACAATGGTGCATTTTCAAGACAAAAATATCTCCAGTCATCACATAGAATCGTATATGGTATGTTTGCTGTTCCATCCTCCATGGTTGGATTTGCTTCATTGTATCGCTCTATCAAATCAAAGTACTCATCCATTGTGGTTATTTTAGGATATCCTGCCCATTTAAGAACACGGGTCTGAATCCAAAATGCCTCATCGTTATGAGTTGTTTCTATATTTTCTCCATAGCTATTATTAAATTGCGGTATCCAGTATATGTGACCATCTGATTGTCTTAATTTATCCCATTCTTCCTCTGTGAAGAAATTTTTAATATTTGGATAGTCATCTAAATAATCATCTAATGCTACAAGCGCCCCTGCATCATAAAGTTGCGCCGTTCCATCACTTCCGCAAATAAAATCAGGATACTCCCCACCTGCAATTAATGTTCCTACTGCTTCTTCTGCAGTTTGCCCTGTGAGCCAGGTTTCTTTTACTTTAGCTCCTGTAATCTCAGCTATCATTTGCTGAATTTCATTGTCATCATTAATTTCATTTCCAGGTACTGCAAAAAATGCAGTGTATTCTCTGATTTCTTTTCCCCCGTCTGTTGTGGTCTTGCTTGTTTGTGCATCTTTTGCACACCCCATCATGGTTGCCGCTGCCATGGTTAACACCATAAATGCAGCAGTAAGTTGTTTTCTTTTCAATTTTATTACCTCCCTTTCTCTTTCTACTTTCATTTTACTTTTCTTCCCCTTAAAAACAACAGGTCAAACTAGATAAAAGAACAGGGCAAAATATATAAGTTTTACAAACTATATTTCACCCTGCTTCTTTACTCTTTGATTCCCTTACGATATTTGGAAGGCGTACAACCTTTTATTAAAATAAAACGATTCACAAAATAATCCAAATCATGGTATCCTACTTCTTTCGCAATCTGATAGATTTTATCATCAGTTCCAAGCAATTGAACAGCAGCCTGCTCAATCCTATAATTGTTTAAATAATCTTTAAACGACTGACCATATTTTTTTCGAAATAACTGTCCAAGGTAAGCACTGTTTATGTAGTATTTTTTACTTAATTCTCGAAGTGTTAAATTACTTGCGTAGTTTTCTTTTATTTCCCTGTCTATCTCAAATAAAATCCCACGTGATACATTCTTTCGAAGCTGCTCAAGGTAACTTGCATAATCACAGGCAAATTTAGTCAGATGTGTCTTTCCACCACGCATACTTCCCCCTTCAAATGCATTTTCACTGATATAGCGTATCACTTCTTCTTGATTGATATCATCATCTTGCTTTGCCGCCAGATGAACCAGCTGAAACAACAAATAGTTGATGTTTAAATCAATTGTTTCCTTTGTAAACTCCATTCGATTCATTTCGGCATAGAGTTTTTCTACACTTTCTATGATTTTATACTTCTCGTTTTTTTCCACTGATAGTAATAATTCGTCAAGGCTTTGTTTGCATAACACAATTCCTTTATTGGTTACTTGTACTTCTTCTTCATAAAAATAAAGATGCTTTTTAAGTCGAAATGCCTGAAAAGACCTTAAAATACAAGCCGTTGCATAAGACTTTGATATCTTAGAAACATCACTTACCGTCTTTCCTACAAACATAACTACCGATACCTTTAAATCCTTCTGTAAAAACTGTAGAAAATGCTCTAAGTAAGCTTGTTTACTTATGTTCCTTTCTTTTGCCATATAATCACAATATACAAAGCCAATATCATAACTTTTTTCGTGACTAGACACATCAAAAATACAATGTGATTCATCCTCTTTTAAAAAATGAAGACATGTCGCATATAATTTACGCTGCATATTTCTTTTTTCTTCATCTGTTTGCTCTTCACTAAGCCCCATGTAATCAATTTCAATGTGAACATAGCTGACTCCATCTGATAATCTCATATAATTTTTAATGTAAGAGAGATTTTTTTCATCGTATTTTCCAAATATCAAAGATATCATATTTCTCGCAAAATAGGCTTTTTCAAGCTCTTGATTCGTTTGCTTTATTTTCTTGCTTCCTTTGTTTAACAAAGAAAGTTTGCGAAGTATTTTAACTAATTCTGTTTGAATGACTGGCTTTAGTATATAGTCATAACAATCATAGCGAATTGCTTGCTGTGCATAAGCAAAGTCTCCATATCCGCTTAAAATAATAAAATATGCCTCTGATATATTCTTCGTTCTGATTCTTTCAAGCAACTCTAATCCGTTCATCACAGGCATCTTTATATCTGCAATAATCAAATCGACCACATTTTCTTGCAAATACTCAAATGCCTCCATTCCATTAGCAGCTGTCTTGACAATCTCATAACCTTCCTTTTCCCAGTCAATCAATACTTGTAAGCCTTGTACAATAAAAGGCTCATCATCTACTAATAAAACACGAAGCATAGTCGCTTCCTCCCTCTATTCTAATATGCAAAACGTTGGAATCTTAATCGTAATTAATGTAAACACCCCAACTTCACTTTCCACTTCAAAACTCACCTTATTCTTTGTTGCCATTTTCAAACGCAAACACGCATTTAACATCCCTACCCCTTTTTTATTTTTTAATTGTTCAATGTTTGCGTATTTCATTTTATCTTTTAATTCCTGCAACAACATGGTATCAATTCCTGCTCCCGTATCTTCCACCTCAATGTAAAAATACCCTTCTTTTTTATAAATTCTTATAAATATCCATCCTGGCGTTGCCTTTGATTCCATTCCATGCACACAGGCATTTTCTACAAAGGTAACAATGGTCAGCTTTGGAATTTTAAATTGCTGACAATCTTCTTCTATGTCAAGCTCATAGGAGAGTTTTTCTCCAAATCGATATTTTTGTAGTTCTAAGTAAGCTTTTACAAATTTAATTTCTTCCGCTACACTGATATAGTCTGTTCTCCAATCAAAATTTTGCCTCTCCATCAAAGCTAGCTGTTCTACCATATGTGCAGTTTCAAATTCTTGCTTTAATATACTATGCATACGAATACTTTCTAGAGCATTGAATAGAAAGTGCGGATTGATTTGACTATGTAATGCCAAAAGCTGTGCTTTTTGTCTTTCAATATCCATCTCCTGTTCTCTTAGACGGTCAATATACACCGTTTGGATTAGCTCATTAATGGTTCGAACCATGCGGTTATAATTTCGCATAACTGAACCAATTTCATCTTTTCCTCTTACATTTTTAATTTCAGCCAACTTTTCCTCATCCATGTGCATAAATACTTTGCTTAACTCTTGCAATCGTGTCGTGAAAGAGCGATTTATTATCATCATAAATATCCAAGGTAAAATAGCATTGATTAGAATCAACAAAAAAATGATAGGCATGTTACTACGTATTTGAGTCACAATCTGTGCTTTTGGCTTTAATACATATATATCCAAATCCATCCCATATAATGTTATAGACTTTGTGAATCCTACTTTTTTCTTGAGCATAAAGGTATCAAAATCACTTCCGACATTGGTATGTCCAGTATTGGATAATATGATTTGATTGTCAAAGCATACAAAAACAGGTGCATCATAATTCATTTTTACAAAGCTACGCACCATACTACTGTAATCCATATCTAGTTTGACTATCTTCTCACAACTATCCCTCTTATAAAAATTTAGTTTACGAATAAAGGAGATTTTACGCTTTGCATCTACCGCTGGACTCTTACTATTATCGTAATAAATGAATAAAGCCATATCTTGATTTGCCATTTGTAAGTACTGATACCATTTTTGTTCTTTTACGGTTTCGAGTCTAGAAAACTCTCCTCCATTCACAATGGTAGCATTGTCCGCATACATCGTAATCATAGAATCTGTAATTCCAATACTGCTTTCAAATAAGGAATCCTTCATAAAGGTTTGATAGCTTAGATAGTAATCCAATTCTGACTTATACTCCTTATCCATAAATTGGTTTACGTATTTATTCATATATATCTTTTTCGTTGCATTTGCTGCCGATTCAATATCATACGCTAGATTATAGTGTACTGCACTTGCTATATTTTCCATACCGCTTTGCATGGATTTATGCTCGGTTTGTACCACGATGTATAATATAACACTATCGGTTAAAATCAAGGGTATTAGTACGCAATAAACGTATAATATGCGAAGCTTTTTTTTAATCTCATAGTCATCTACCCTTCGTATAATCTGTTGCCACAATTCTCCCATCACATTCCCCCTCTATCATACTGTTCGTCTTAATGGTAAGAGTAATCAGCTTGATAACGGTTAATCATCTATATATTATCGTTATCATATCAAACCAAATCAGAAAGACCACCCTATAAATTATATCACTTCTCCCTATAAATTAGTGTAAAAAAGTGTCTACTTCACCCTAACACCCACACAGGTTACAAATCACTGTCTTTTAATTCTATAAAAAGATGCTCCTATAAGTTCGTATAAGAGCATCTTTCTATTTGTTATTTTGATTGAAAGTCCCATCATCTTTTCATTGATTACCTTAATTACGTGAACATTTCTCTGCATCAATTGCAAGCACCAACATAAGTACGTAAAGAGCATCCTGCGGATTTTGAATATCCATGGAGTAGGTATCCGTAAAATTCCACAATTCCTTACTTACCGTAGCAACCAAGTGATTTCCCTGATAGATTTCATAGTCCCACTCCATAATATGTCCTTGCACTTGCCAGCCATTAAAATCGATGTTGTATTTGGGTGAAAAAAATGTAAATTCTTTGCTAATACATCCAATGTATTGGTCTCTTTTATACAATTCAAACTTTGGTAAAAAAGTTAACAAAACCTGCTTTACTGTCGCTATATGATTACCTGATCTATCATGTATATGCAAGCGATGGCCAAAGCTTAATTGTCCTTTTACACTATAGATGGTTTCTCCTGTTTCATCATAAATATCATAGCTATCAAGCCATGAGAAAAATCTTTGTTTAAATAATAACTTCATGTTCTCTCCTATCTACAATTGATAAAGAAAATGCTGGCCAAAGGTTTCCATCCAATCCTTTTCAAAATCATTGACTGCTTTTGTGATTGCTGGTAGCTGTAAGGCTTCGCAAAGAATCTGCGGGGCCATAGTAGCAGACTGTGCACCTGCTATAAAGGCTTGATCAATTTGTCCTGCATTTTTAAAGCTAGCCGCAAGTATCTTTGTTGCATAGTTATATTGACGAATCATTGCTGCAAAAGAAGCAATTGTCTCTTTTGGATCAATCCCACTATTTTCCATACGGTTATAGTATGGTGCAATGTAATCTGCTCCTGCCTCCATCGCTAAGAATCCTTGCTGCTTTGTATAAATGGCTGTCGCAGTCACATTTATATGCTCTTCTTTTAACTTTTTAATTACTTTTATCCCTTCTAGTGTAACAGGAACTTTGATATACACTTTGTCATCTACTTGCTCCAAAATAGCTTGTGCATCCTTTAACATTCCTAGTGCATCCGAAGCTGTAACTTGAATATGGAGACTTTTATCCATTCCAATCATCGAACGAATCTGCTTCATATGGGAAAAGAATTCAATCTGCCCCTCCTTCTTAACAATGGATGGATTGGAAGTAACTCCTGCTATTGTAAAATAGCTTTGGTATGTTTCAATCTCAAATAAATTTGCAGTATCCAATAAGTATTCCATGTCACTTTTCTCCTTTATACTGTTGTAATATTTACTCCCTGACTTTTTATATATTCTAATTCATCCTTTTGAATTCCTGAATCCGTTATAATGCAAGCTACATCCTTAAGATTTAGGTATGATACCGTTGCATTTTTTTGAAATTTTTCCGATTCTGCTAACACGATCGTATTCTTTGCCGATTCTATCATTGTTTTTAACGTTTCCAGACGAATCAGGTCATTTCCCATAAAACCATGTTGTCTTGTATAGCCATCCGTACCTACAAATATCTTATCCACAGTAAAACCTTTGATGCAAGCTTTTGTCATAGTTCCCACAAGTGCCTGCCATTTTTTCTGGTATATACCTCCTAGTAAGACAATGTTAACATCGTTTAAATCCTTTACATAATTTGCTATATGCAACGAGTTCGTAATAATCGTAATATCTTTCTTTGCTTTTACTAATTCTTCTGCAAATAGAGCGCACGTAGAACCTGCTTCAATTATTACACTTTCTCCATCTTCCACAAGATTAACGGCATACGCCGCAATTTTCTTTTTTATCTCATAGTGAAATGCCATGCGATAATTAATATTATTTGGATCATTTAAAAGTGCATAGCCTCTTTCTCTTTTTAAAATTCCTCTCTGGGAAAGATAATCAAGGTCCTTTCTTATCGTGACCTGTGATGTGGAAAGATGTCTTGCCAACTCATTAACTTCTACCTTTTCATGGAGGCTTACATATTCTATCAACTGTGCATGTCTCTCGTTCATATGCCACTTCCTTATTCCATATTTCTTTTATCATAACATTATGTTATATTCGAGTCAATAATTACTTTCGTACGAAAGTAATTTCGTTTTCGTTTGTTTACTTTCTTATTTTTTCATGGTACAATAGATAAAAATAATATTAGGGAGGAATTCAACTTGACCAAATATCTGATTGCACATGATTTAGGGACCTCAGGTAACAAAGCATCCTTATTTTCTACAGATGGTAAATTACTAAAAAGCTATACTGTTTCATATGAAGTCAATTTTTACTCAAAGCATTGTGCGGAGCAAAATCCAATGGATTGGTTTGATGCAGTTTGCGTTGCTACAAGTGAAATAACGAAAGACATCAATAAGAAGGATGTCCTTGCACTCTCCTTCTCTGGTCAGATGTCTTCTTGTGTCATAGTAGATGAAGATTGTACACCCTTGTATCCAGCACTTATTTGGGCCGATCAACGAGCTAGCAAGCAGGCCAATGAGCTGATAGAGCGCGTTGGTTTTGAGCGCATGTATGAATTAACAGGTCATCGTGCCAGTGCTAGCTATAGTCTTGAGAAACTCATGTGGATCAAAGAAAACGAACCTGAACTCTATGAAAAGACTTACAAAATGCTTTTAGCAAAAGATTTTGTTATTGCTAAGCTTACGAATCAATTTGTCACCGACTATTCAGATGCCTCTGGTACGAATGCATTGGATTTGAAAAAGCGTTGTTGGTCAACAGAAATCCTAACCGCATCAGGTATTCATCCTGATAAGCTTCCAACCCTTCACGAGTCAACGGATGTTATTGGCTCACTAACTTTAAAAGCTGCACAGCTTCTAAATCTCACAACAGACACGCTTGTTGTCTGTGGAGGAGGCGATGGGCCTTGCTCTGCTGTTGGAGCTGGTTGCATTAATCCTTTGGAATTATTTCTTACCTTCGGTACGTCTGCTTGGATTGGCGCAACGACAAAGGATGTTTTTCTAGATAAGAATAAAATTCTTTTTTGTTTTGCTCATGTTATACCAGGTCACTATATGCCTTGTGGTACAATGCAGGCCGCAGGTAGTGCCTACTCTTATATCAAGGAAGCATTGTGTCAATCTGAAATCAAAGAAGCAAACGAGCAAAAACTATCTGTTTATGAATTATTGAATGCACAAATTGAAAACTCCCCTGCTGGTGCAAAGGGACTTATGTTTTTGCCCTACTTGCTTGGGGAGAGAAGTCCACGTTGGAATCCAAATACCTTTGGTAGTTTTCTTGGAATTAAGATGCATCATGAGAAGGCAGATTATTTACGTGCTGTTTTAGAAGGTGTCGCTATGAATTTAGCACTAATATTTGATGCTTATCAAGAAAGTCTTACGACTAAAGAAATGATATTCACAGGTGGCGGCGCAAAAGGAGATACCTTAACACAAATCCTCTCCGATGTCTTACAAGTTAGTCTAAAACGTCCTGACCATGTGGAAAATGCAACTTCCATTGCTGCTGCGTTAATTGCAGGAATCGGCGTTGGTGTGTTTGAGGATTTTTCTGAGATAAAGCGCTTTTTAACGGTGAGTAATTATACACATCCAAATAGTAAGAATGCTTTCTTATATCAATCGAAAAAAGAACTCTTTGATAAAGCGTATCATTGTCTTGAGCCTTTGTTTGACGAAACGTTTTAAATATTGATTGTCTCTTGTTTCTAATCCTAAGTTTTAATCTTTGGGCTTTATGGTAAAAAAAGAAGTTGTTATAAGTTAAGTTTCTTATAACAACTTCTTTAAAATCCTTATTATTTTTTATCAAAAATCTGTCGTAACGCTTCATCTATTACTTTCGCATTGTTATAGGAATCCTCAAATGTAATTAAAGGTTTTTCACCCTCTAATATACATCTGCCAAGCTGTTCTACTTCAAGCATATAATTATGTGGACAGTTTACCATTATTTCTTCCACTCCAGATTGTGTTGTTACTAAAATTTTTATATCTCCTTTTGTATTAAATTGAACTGGAACGTGGATTACCCCTGTGTCACCAACAATGGTATATTCACTTCTTTTCGCACTATTAAACGCACAATAGGATACTGCCTTTAACCCGCCTTCAAAATCCATGACGATGCAACTACTTACATCTACATTGGTTTCTCCAATTTCACCTGTTGCATATATCTTTGTTGGTTCTCCTCCTGCGATATGGCGAATGATATTTAAGTTATAACATCCCACATCATAGGTAGCTCCGCCAAATAAAGCATCATCTAATCTAACATCTTTCTCACGATTCATAAAATAGCTAAAATGAGATTCTATGAACTTAAGATTACCAATTGCGCCTTCTTCCACTAACGATTTTACTTTTTTTGTTAATGGACTATGTCGATATGCAAAGGCCTCCATAAGAAACACCTGATTCTTATCAGCCGCCTCCTTCATCTTTAATACCTCATCCGCACTAACTCCCAACGGTTTTTCACATAAAATATGTTTCTTTTTCTCTGCCGCTTTTATTGTCCACTCACAGTGAAGCCCATTTGGAAGCGGAATATATATGGCGTCAATTTCAGGATCGTCAAGCATTTCTTCATAGCTAGTGTAAGTCTTTACTGGATTAAATTTCTCTTTAAAGCTTTCTAACTTTTCACCGCCACCTCTGCTTGACAATGCATAAAGTTTTGCATTGTTCGCACTTAAAATTCCTGGAATCACAGAGCTTTCCGCTATTCCTGCACATCCTATAACACCCCAATTTACTATCGATTTGCTCATATCTTATCCTTCTTTCTCTTTTATATTTTTTACTTTCTGTTTGCATTAATCCATTCAATTGCATAATCTACGAGTTCCCTTTGATTCATACATTTTATATATGTATTACCAATTTCAGTTGTTTTAACCCCAATTTGCTTTTCAAAGTTTTCTCCAATCTCTTCAAAGTCCTCTCCATCTACATATAAAGTATCATATGTAATCCACTCTCTTTTTCCTTCAATTATAACTGCACTGCTTTCCTTTACATCGTGCTTGGATGGGTAATTTGCTAATGCATCTGCTAAATGCAGTGAGGTATTCTTATCATATCCCACTCCAATCAATAGCACTTTTGCATTTTGTAAATATAATTTATGAATAGGAGATTCTATACCAAAAATATTGCTGATGTCATGATCTTGAGTCAGATATTGAGCATGCTTACCTATAGCTGCCACCGAACGTGCTGGGTGATCACTTCGAAATACTCCAGGCCAACTTCGAAACATTTCGGCAACCGCACCCATAGTGTTAGTTGGTGTAATATTTTTATCGTAAGCAGGCCAGTTTTCACGTATTGTCTGCCACCATTCTTTTGGTTCATTCCAATGAACGCCTGACTCAGGGTCTAAGTTCTTCCATGACTGGGTTGGCATCATTATCGTTCCATCGCTACCAACTGCCTCAATGAGAGCTTCTATTACTATTTGTGCCCCTCCACAGACATAACCCATTTTACTTAAAGAGGTATGTACAATAACCGTATCTCCTTTAACAACTCCAACTTTTCTTATTGCGTTTATTATATCCTTTTTTAATACTAATTTTCGTTCAAATGATTCCATATGATACCCCCTATTTATAGCAAATAGTTATTTTCTTGATTCGCAACCGCAAATGTCCTAAGCTCATATGTTTTACAACCAGACGCAACAAATGGATCGGACTCTGCAATTTTGACTGCTTCCTCTTTATCTTCCACAGAAAGTATCACCATACCACCTGGAAAATCGGTAAATGGACCACATAATACAAGTTGGTTTTGTCGATCTAACTCTTTTAAAAATTCTACATGACTTTGAATTAATGATTCATTGATTGGCAAAAAATTCTTCATTAAATAAACATACATATTTATCCCCCCCGTATTTTGACCTGTAAAAATAGTAACATTAAAACTGTAACAAGACAAGATAGAAAACTCTTAACTTCTTAAAAATGAAGCTTATAATCCCTTATAATGGAAATAAACACCAAAAAACAGAAAAAGTATGACAAATAAATGATTCAACATTAAAACGCACTTAATAACAAAGGTTATTAAGTGCGTCAGATAAGCGACAACTAAAGTTATAAGGCGTCAACCATATATTTTATACAAGTGCTCCTCCGCCATCTACAATAATAAACTGACCTTGTACATAGCTTGATGCATCACTTGATAGATAAAGAACCGTTCCGTTTAGCTCTCCACGGTTACCAGGACGTCCAGCTGGATTCATCGTGTTATATTTTGTTAGGAATTCTTCTGATTTAAACAAAGTAGAGCTAGTCATTTCACTTTCAAATAGTGCTGGTCCTATTGCATTTACTGTGATACCATATCTAGCATAGGAGGCTGCCATACCTCTTGTTAATCCAACTACAGCTGCTTTAGAGGAATTATAGGAATGTCTGATGAACATATCAAATTTATCCGCAATAATTGCATTTACAGACGCTATATTGATGACTTTTCCATATCCTCTTTCTTTCATTTGAGGAATTACATACTTACTTGCCAGAAAAATTCCCTTTACGTTCGTATCAAAAGATTTATCCCATTCCTCTACTGTCATGCTATCTACTCCACCGCGCACCGCTACGCCCGCATTATTCAGTAGGATATCAATATGTCCAAAGGCATTTAATACTGTATCGATTGCTGTCTTAACACTTTCTTCCTCTGTTACATCACAAACAACAGAAATTACCTTTCTACCAGTCTTTTCAATCTCACTCTTTACTGCATCTAGCTTTTCCACTCTTCTTGCAAGCAATGCCACATCCGCTCCTGCTTTTGCATAAGCAAGTGCCGCATCTGCTCCTAGTCCTGAGCTTGCTCCTGTTATTACTGCCACTTTACCTGTTAAATCAAAATAATTATCCATATCTTATATCCTCTCTTTCTTTTTTATGAAAAGGGTTAATACCTTTTTAACAATATAAAATTTAACTAAATACGACCTGTTTCCATAAAGGCAGTACGGTCATAACGTCCAGTTAGTAAATACGGCATAATTTCATCTGTCTTTAAATTCTCAACTAAATTTAGTTTGTGTACAAGCAGACTGTTTTTAGAATAAGCACCACCTATTATTGTATGAATTGGAAGCTCTGCCCATGGATCATCGATACTGGATTTTAATTTCATGGTTACCGTTCCTGGCTCCCATGACTGATAATTATATTCACACTGATTCATCAGCAATGCTCCATTTTGAAAATGAGATACACCATTTTCATCTGGCATACGATCAAAATGAAAATAAAATCCGCCTCCAAAGGTCTGTTTACCTGCTGCTGGAAATTGATACAATGCCGCTGTTAGAGGACTATTATATTCTCCTAATTTCATAGTGACATCTACAAGTTGCGTTCCTCTTCTTGTAACCCCTGCTGTCACATAATCTTTCTCTCTTCGAATGACAAATTCTGCCCCTAACTTCTTTGGAATGCTTCCATTGTCTCGCCCACATTGAACTGCCATTTCTGCTCCTGCTCCACCAAGTACCAGTCCCATTGTATAAAGCCCAAGTGTATTTCCATAGGTTGCATAAACTCCTAGTATTGCTTCGTAATAATCATCAGCAAAGGTTGGGTTGTTTACATGACAGATAGACAATGTCACAACAGGCATGGAAAATGGTTTTAACGGTGGTGGAAGGATTCTTTCTATGGCCAAAGGATCCGTAAGATAACTGATATATAATCCCTCTTGGTTATCCATCAAGGATACCTTTCCAAAATTTGCAATATCATCCTTATCAAGTTTAAAGCTTGCTGTTTTTTCTACTTTTCTAAATAGCTCTCTTCCAACTTCATAACCAGTTCTTGTTGCTGGGGCTATCGTACCGTCTTTTACAGCACTACCGATTACTTTTACATCCATTCCTTGCTCTTGTAACTGTGAAAGTAAGGATTGGTCTGGTTTAAATCCAAGAGAAAGTACAACTGCATCTGTGCATATTTCTACCTCTTCTTTGGTATTTAGGTTTTCTAATCGAACTATATGCTCCTTAATTTCTATAAGCGAATGATTCAATAAATACGTTGCCCCTAATTTACTTAGACGGCCACAGACATCTAAGACATTCGTAGGGTTAGCATTTGGCGCAGGTTTATCAAGCATATCTATAATTGTAACTTGATTGTTTTTCTCTGCCAAATATTGCGCTGTCTCAAGTCCTGTTAATCCAGCTCCAATCACTGCTATTTTTTTCTTTTCTAATTTTACATCACCTGATAATACAGCTTCAACGCTGTAAACATGCTTCTCTTTTATTCCTGGTATCTTTTCTGGTATCACAGATGTTGAGCCAGTCGCAAGAATAACTGCATCTGGTTGATGTTTCATAATTAAATCAGGTGTAGCATCAGTATTTAATATAACCTCTACTCCCAGTGTCTCAAATTCGTTCTTATAATAATCTGCAATCCACTGCATACGTTCTTTTAATGGTGGTTGTTTTGCCAAATTAACGGTTCCACCAAGCTCACTTTTTCGATCTATCAAGGTTACTTTTACACCACGAAGAGCTAATGTTTGTGCGGCACACATACCTGCTGGTCCTGCGCCTACAATCACTACTTTATGTTGTTCTAAATCATATTCTAGATCTCCATACTTTTTCTCTCGTGCATACGTTGGATTAATCGCACATTCAGGTGGCATACCCGTCGCATTGTATTCACTTAGACTCTCAAAACAGCGAAGGCAAGAAATACATTTACGTAATTCTTTTTCTCTCCCCTCTTGTACCTTTTTCCCCCAGTTTGCATCCGCATTCCAGCTTCGTCCCATCGATACAAAATCAAGTACTCCTTGTTCTAAGAACTCTTGTGCAACGGCTGGATCTCGAAATACCGATACCCCAATTACTGGTATTTTCACATGACTTTTGATTGCAAGTAATAAATTCTTTCTCCACCCTTGTGGAAAAGAAATAGGCTCAACACAAGTCATTCCTGTCTCATATAAACCACAGCTTACATCAATAAAATCGATTCCTGCCTGTTCGAATGCAACAGCAATTTTAATTCCATCTTCTATACGAATGTAATCTTGTGTTACCCCTGTTTTATCCAAGAATTCCTCCACACTTAAGCGAACACCTATTGGAAAATCAGGACCACAGGCCTTTCGAATCCCCTCAATTATCTCCATAACAATTCTAAGACGATTTTCAAAGCTTCCGCCATATTCGTCCTCTCTTTTGTTGGTATAGGGGGATAAAAACTGCTGCAAAAGATATCCATGGGCTGCATGTAGTTCTACACCATCACCTCCTGCTTTTTGTACTCTAACCGCTCCATTGATAAATTGCTGAATTAATTCCTTAATCTCTTCTATTGTAAGTGCTCTTGTTTCTTGCTTTGCCTTTTTGCAAGGAATCGCAGAAGGAGCAACAACTGGTTGCCCACCAAGTAGTGCTGAAACCGTTTCACGTCCTGGATGATGCAATTGTATCAAAAGCTTACTTCCATGCTTATGCACTGCCATAGCAAGTTTAGAGAGTGGTTCAATGTGTTTATCCTTTGTAACAGATAGCTGTCTTAAAAGCCCAGCCCCATGAACATCATTTACCCGAGTAATTTCTGGTATAATAATTCCAGCTCCACCAATGGCTCTTTTTTCATAAAAAGTAATCATGTCCTCTGATGGTGTTCCATCTAAATTAGCAAGCCCACACCCCATTGGTGACATAACCAGTCGGTTTTTTGTAGTCATTTTACCAATACTTCCTGCTTCAAAAATTTTATTATACATGCTTTACCTCCACCTTTTTTCTCTTACTTTTCTTAAGAATACGTGATAGCCCTTATATTTACAACGTGCACCATATATGATAAAAAATTGACAATTTGTTTATGATGCACTATAGTAAAAGTAATAAAACAACTAAATATTTTGTACATAATTGATAAAGGGGAAAACTATGACATTTACACATTTAGTACAGAAATTAGCAGAGGAATATGAAATTATACATCTTAGCACAGGGGAGGACCTAGAGATACAAGATATTGCATTTCTAGATAATAAACATGATAACACTTTAAAAAATACGCTATACTTTGGTTATGACAGACAATTCAATAACCTTCTTACTCCTCCCTCTCACTGTATCCTTGCCAAGACCAGCTGCATTCCTAAATTAGAATCTGAATGTAATGTGATTTTAATTGAAGAAGATTATTTATTTGCTATCTTTAATGATGCTAAGACCTTAATTGATACGACTAGTAATAAAGGTATCTTTGAAGAATTAACTGATCTTGCTGATAAAACTCACAGCATAGAAACTGTGATTGATGCTGCTTCGATTAGACTTGGATGCTCCTTACTTTTTTGTGACATGAACTTTAAAATTATCGCGAGTTCCTCCACCATACCAGTAAAAGATCCTCTCTGGAGTGAGAATACCTTGCAAGGATATTGTTCCTATGATTTCATAAGTGGTGTACGAGAACTAAAAGCTGTTCAAAATGCTTCTTCTACCACCGCTGCTATTGAAGTAACTTGCCCACAATCTCCTTACCGCAAATTAACTAGTAAGGTCTTTCATAACCAGACTCAAATTGGTTTTTTATTAATGATAGAAGGAGATAATTTAATTCTCCCTTCTCATTTTGATCTTTTAAGCACCATTAGTCATGTCATTAGCTACACGATTGCGTACTATACCCCTGATTTACTGGAAGGTAATAGTCTATATCACGAATTACTTTACGATATGTTAATTGGTGCTCCTTCCAAAGAAATTCTACCAAGAATTTCAAAGCTTTATTTTCCTGCAAAAATGAAAGTACTGTTTATTCGACCTACCAGATATATGGGTTCCCAATTTTTAAACAATCTTACCTATAAGAAGCTAAAAACTCTGATTCCAGGTACCCATACTACGTATCACAAAAAGGGAATTGTGGCAGTAATTCCACTTAAGGAAGTAGTCGATTTTGGGGTTGAATTACATGAATTGCTAAAGCGATTATGTCTGGAGGAGCATATCAGAATTGGAATCAGTAATTCCTTTTCTTCCATTGAAAACTTTGTTACTTACTATGAGCAAGCGCATACTGCCTATGAATTAGGCCAGAAATTAAAGACAGAAGAGCTCCTTTATCACTACCAAGATTATCAAATATTTAAATTATTTTCAGAGACAAAACATCCGGATCAATTAGGTCGATTTTGCCATCCTGCATTGACAACGCTTCGTTTGTATGATCATAAGAATAGTTCACAGCTATATAAAACCTTATGTGTTTATATTGATAAAGGCTGCAATATCAAGTTGACTTCGGAAAGTTTATACATTCATCGGAATTCTCTCGTTTATCGCTTAAATCGAATTGTTGAATTATGCGAAATCGATTTTACAGATGTAAACACTGTTTTCCTACTCAGACTTTCTTTTTTAATTGACCGATACAACGAACTAAATACCGATACTGAGTGGAAGTAAAACCTCTCCACATTGCACAAAAAATAGTATGTTGGGAAGCTTAGCAAGCTTCCCAACATACTATTCATGAGTTGGTTCTAAATACTTATCAAAACGTTTTGTTGTCTCAATGACTTCACTTAAATACTCTTTTGTTTCATCCGCATTTTGTAGATTCTTTTCACTGATTGCTGCCGCCTCTTCTGAGCTAGCCATAATTTCTTCAGTTGTTGCAGATAATTGGCTGATGTTATCAACAATATGATTATTTGCTTTTGCAAGCTCAATCAACCTATGATCAATTTCTTCAATGTTATCTGACAAAACTAACACATTATCATTTATTTTTTCAAAGCTTTGTGATGCAGTTGCAATCAATCCACCTTGGTTATCCGTTGATTGAATGGACTCTTTTACATTATTAGAGGCTTCGATTGCATTTTGATTTAATTCTTCAATAATCGTAGTAATATTCTCCGTGGATTTTCTGGTTTGCTCTGCAAGTTGTCTGATTTCATCCGCCACTACCGCAAATCCTTTCCCTGCCTCTCCAGCTCTGGCACTTTCAATGGAAGCATTTAATGCTAATAGATTGGTCTGACTTGAAATATTAAATATAATATTGGCAATATCATGCACTTCTTTTGTCTTTTCTTGCAGTCGTTGCATGGAATTGACCACAAGTTCATTTGCAGATGCAATATACGTTGATTGCTCCTTTAAATGATTCATAATTTGAAGTCCTTCTTTAATAGATTCCGTTGAATTATTCGCCACCGTAACCATCTCTTCAGAACGTTGTACTGTTTGATTGATGGATTGCTGGATGGATTGTGTCATAACATTTTGCTCTTGTATGTTAATTGCATTTGCTTGTGTCGTTGCTGAAATCTCAGAAATTGACGTATTTACAATTTCAGTTGATTCTGATAGGTTTTGTACCAACTGATTGCTTTTTGTTGTTTTCGTTTGTACAATCTTTGCGATTTCTAAAATGTCTACTAGCATCTCATTTTGTAACTTCTGTTGATCTTTTACAGTATGCAGCATATCGTAAGAAAATCGGTGCCCAATGTCTGTGCACTTGTATATCGTATTCAATGTTAATAACATAATAATTAATTCCATATAATTTAAAGTCATGTTATCCGCTTTCGATAACATCATAACTATGGTATAGATGATATTGACGATTGCAGTCCACAGACAAAATATTTTGGATAGCTTTAAGTCGTAGAACAAAATCGCTGCACATAAAACTGGAATCACACTAATTCTTACAAAGGTATTGCCAGCAAAGATTAAGTAAAAAGAATAAATTATCATATAGCTGGTCTGACTCCCCCAGCCAAGCTTATCACTTGTAGGCTTTTTACAATATACTGTCCAGTTAATTGCTATTGCGATTCCACTTAGAAGAATAATAATCGCTGTTATCCAAAGTTTTGTTGCATGAATCCGATAGGTATTTAATAACACGAAAGCATATACTACATAAAGTATTGTAGTACCAAGTAACATAAACCAGTTGATGGCTTTATTTCTTTGTGCCTTATCATTATACTTTCTTTCTTTTACCCCTTGATTTGTCTTATCCATTTTTTTACTCCTTATTATCTTTTGTACTAGACTTAATTAGAAGCTTCACCCTCAAGCCCTACTAAGTGTATCATAGCATAATCATACATAATTCTTTTTAAATTTACAACGTATACCATAAATAATAAAGATACGACATTTTTGTATATCATGCACGATAGTAAAAAAATTCTTATTAGTAATATGGATTGCACCATAAAGCAGAACTATGATATAATATACACAATAATAGCGTAAAACGTCGTATAAAAACATAAGAAGGTGAACCAATGAAAAACTTCGATGAGCTATATCTAAAATGGCGAAAGAATTTTAACTATATCGCTTTACTGGTTGCATGTATTACACTTATACTTGAAATAGTGATATCCCCTCTATTATTCCATTATCTTCCTCAAACGATTAAGTTACCAACCTTTCAATATATCTTGCTATATATCGTATTACCCTCCTCAATTAATTTTTTACTTGTTATAATCGGACGTCGCTCATTATCATGTAAAAGGCTTTCCGAGCGTGCTAAAAATTATTACTCTATCATAATCTTATCTACACAATTTCTAGTAATTGCTTGTGTACATAATGTATTTACTATTACCATCACTGTACTTTGCTTCCCAATCTTTTTGACTCTTATTTACAGCGATAGAAAAATGACTTCTACAATAACACTTATTACCGTCGTTTTTGTAAGTATTAGCATTGTTTTTGCCTTACTAGACTCCTATCCCAATGATACTTTTTTTCTTCTTCATACTTTCGTTGCTTACATATTATTATTTGGCTGTTATATCACAACAATCCTTCTCCTTAATATTGAGAATGCAAAAAATGATATTTTAAAAGCAAGCTCATTTAAACAGTTACAATTAGAAGAACTTTTAAAATGCGATTCTTTGACTGGTCTACATAATATGTCAACTTTTTATAACATGTTAGATACTTGTATTAAGAACAACGAAACGCCTTTAACCATTGCAGTGATTGATATTGACAATTTCAAATTAGTAAATGATACTTGGGGGCACGAAAAAGGAAACGAGGTTCTCATCTATCTTGCAGCACAGTTACAATTTTCCTGTAATATTTACGGGCATGTGTTTCGCTATGGTGGTGAAGAATTTACTATTATTTTCCCCAGAACCTCTCCTTTAGAGGCAAAGACAATGATAGAAACCGCACAGAATAATCTTTATCATTATGTCTTTGATTTTATGCCGAATCAACGAATTACTTTTAGTTGTGGTATTGCTAGCTATCCTTCTAGTACATATAGCCCTCAAGATTTTTTTGAGATGGCTGATAAAGTAATGTATCAAGCAAAGCTTTCTGGGAAAAATAAAGTATTGATTGGTTAAGGAAAAAGTCTCTTAAAACAGAGGAAAGACCAAAAGAAAGTTCTCTTGGTCTTTCCTCTTATTCTTTACTCTACTACCATTGCTAAAATACTTTGCTTACTTTGAATACCTACAGTGCTCTTTACGATCTTACCATCTTTCATGGAAACAAGGGTTGGAATACTCATAACGTTAAAAACCTTGGCAAGCTCTGGTTCTTCGTCTATGTTTACTTTACCGATTTTTGCTGCATGCTTTGTCTCCTCTGCTACCTGATCTACAATCGGTGCTACCATTTTACACGGACCACACCAAGTTGCCCAAAAGTCCAGTAAAACGGGTTTATCTGATTTTAAAACCTCTTTTTCAAAATTTTGTTTTGTAATCTTTAATGCTCCCATATGTTTACTCCTCTCAAAATAAAATAATTTCATTTGTTGCTTATAATTCTATTATAATGATTTCTCATTATTTATCTGTGATAGCATCACACACTCTTATCGTACGAATGCATATAATGAATCATTTATACTTTTATCACTTTTACAAGGATTTGCTTTTGTAGTTATTATATTTATGTAAAAAAAAAGGCTTTGTGCCTGTTTCTTTACAAAACTCACAGCTAAAAAAAAATGAGCAAGACTTTTTTTGTCTTACTCATTTTTTATTCTTATTGAATACGTATGTTAATGTATTCTTTAATTAGGGTAACTGCTTGTGCAAAGGTTAGTTCACTAGTATTAATACAAAGATCATAATTTGCTGCATTATCCCATCTTCTCTTTGTATAGTATTCGTAATACGCCGCTCTATGTTTATCAATTGATTCAATCTTTTTTTGTATTTCTTTTCTTGAACCGTGGGACATCTTTTCTAACGTATCAATACAATGTTCGAGTGGCGCATGTACAAAGATTCGAATCACATTCTTATGATCCTTTAAGATATAGTCTGCACATCTCCCCACTATAATGCATGACTTCTCCTCTTCTTTTGCCAGTTGCTTTATTACTTTTGCCTGATAATTAAAAAGATTGTCATTTGAAATGAAATCATCGCTATCTGGTGTAATAATTTCACCAGAGTAAGATTTTCTCATAATCTTATAAAGAAAGCTTTCCTTAATCTTTTCGTCTGCTTTTCCAAATAGTTCTTCACTAATTCCGCTCTCATCGGATGCAAGGCGAAGAAGCTCTCTGTCGTAATAATGTATTCCAAGCTCTTCTGAAAGCATCTTTCCTATGGTTCTACCACCACTTCCATACCCTCTTGCAATAGTGATTACATATTTACTCATAAAATCCCTCCCAATTATCATTTTTGCTGCTTGGATCTAAGCAAATTATACCATATTATTCTCCTAAATATGCCTTTTTAACAGAATCATTTTCCAGTAAATCCTTAGCTGCTCCTTCTAAAACAATATTACCTGTTTCCAGAACATATGCCCTATCTGCAATGGATAATGCTTTTTTGGCATTTTGCTCTACCACAAGAACAGTTGTACCACTGGCACTGATTTCCTTGATAATATCAAATATTTCGGATACAAATATTGGTGATAATCCCATGGAAGGTTCATCCATTAAAATAATCTTTGGATGTGACATTAACGCACGTCCCATCGCAAGCATCTGCTGTTCACCACCACTTAGTGTTCCAGCCATTTGAGATTTTCTCTCTTCTAGTCTTGGAAAGCGTTTATAAATGACTTTCAGCGTATCTTCGATCTCTTGCTTATCCGTTCTCGTATAAGCACCTAGCTTTAAATTCTCAAGTACGGATAAATCTGCAAATACTCTTCTTCCTTCTGGTACATGTGCCATTCCAAGAGAAACAATTTTATGTCCAGGCAACTTTGTAATGTCTTTGCCCTCAAATTCTATTTTCCCAGCTTTGCATTTTAATAATCCCGTAACGGTATGAAGAATCGTTGTTTTACCAGCTCCATTTGCACCAATTAGCGCAATTACTTCACCTTGTTCTACTTCAAAGTTGATACCGCGGATTGCCTGTATCATACCATAACTTACTTCTAAATCTGTTATCTTTAACATTGCCATGCGTTTATCCTCTCCTATTCTCCAAGATATGCTGTAATAACTTCTGGATCGTTTAATACCACCTCAGGTGTACCAGTTGTAAGCTCTGTTCCAAAATTTAACACAGTAAGCTTTTCACAAATACCTGTAACCAATTTCATATCATGTTCAATTAATAGGATTGTAATTTCAAATTTGTTGCGGATAAAACGAATGGTATCCATAAGCTCTGCTGTCTCATTTGGATTCATTCCTGCCGCTGGCTCATCTAATAACAACAGCTTTGGATTGGTTGCAAGAGCCCTTGCAATCTCTAATTTTCTTTGCTCTCCATATGGAAGATTGGAGGCTAGAAGACCCGCGTATTCCTTCATTCCAAATACATCCAATATTTCAAGTGCTCTCTGATCCATAGCCGCTTCTGTCTTTTTATATTTGCCAAGATGAAGTAATCCACTTGCCAAAGAATAATTATATTCGTTATGCAAGGCAACCTTTACATTATCAAGTACTGTCATTTTCCCAAACAAACGAATGTTTTGAAACGTTCTTGCAACTCCACTTTGGCAAATCTGTGCTGGGTTCTTACCCACCAAATTCGTTCCATCTAATAGAATACTCCCATCTGTTGGAAGATAAACGCCAGTAAGCATATTAAACACTGTAGTTTTACCAGCTCCATTTGGACCAATTAATCCATACAAACAACCTTTTTCAATGGTTATATTAAAATCATCAACTGCGCGTAAACCACCAAAGGAAATTCCTAAATTTTTAACTTCTAATAATGCCATGATTTACGCCTCCTTTTTTGTCTTTTTCAATTTTAAAAAGATATCACTTGATAAAATGCGTTGTTTTATTTGAGAAGAATTAAATATCATCATTGCAATTAGCACAACTGCATATAAGAACATTCTAAATTCATCTGCACTACGTAACATCTCTGGTAATATCGTAAGAATGATAGCGGCAATTACAGAACCTTTTATACTTCCCATTCCTCCAAGTACCACGATAACTAAAATCTCGATCGACTTATTATAATCAAATGTAGTTGGTTTTAAAGTACCTACATTATGACCATAAATAACACCTGCAATCCCTGCAAAAAATGCAGCAACCACAAAAGCCATAACTTTGAATTTACTTACATTAATACCAACTGCTTCCGCTGCAATATAATTATCACGAATCGAGCATACTGCTCTACCTTGTCTTGAATTTACCATATTTTTAATCGCAAATATCGTGATTACGGTTAAGAAAAATACATATCCAAAATTTTTATAGTTTCCATGAAGTTCAATGTTTGATAATCCCATTGCACCATTGGTAATCTTTAATGAGTTAATAATTGATTTGATAATTTCACCAAATGCTAAAGTAACAATCGCTAAGTAATCTCCGCGAAGTCTAAGTACTGGTACACCTATAATAACACCGAATAATGATGCCACCAATCCTCCTGCTATGAGCGCAATTGGAAACTCTATTATCATTGGCAGATTTAAGTTCATCGTAACCAATGCCCCTGTATAAGCTCCTACTGACATAAAGCCTGCATGACCTAGGGTTAATTCGCCAAGAAATCCAGTTGTTAAGTTTAAAGAAACTGCAAGAATTACGTTAATGCATACTGGAATCAATAAACTTCGAAACTGACGGGTCAATAAATCCCCATAAAGAAGAAATTCAATGGCCGCGAATACAATGACGATAATTGCTAAATTCTTAATAAGCTGCTTATCTATTTGTTTGTTTTTCATCACTTGTTTCCTCCATTAAACCTTTTCTTTTCTTATTTTACCAAGCAAACCAGATGGCTTAATTAATAAAACAAGAACAAGAATACCAAAAACGATTGCATCAGAAAGCTCCGTTGAGATATAAGCCTTTGATAAGCTCTCAATCAATCCTAAGATAATACCTCCAAGCATAGCTCCTGGAACACTACCAATTCCTCCAAGCACCGCTGCTACGAAGGCTTTGATACCAGGCATCGCTCCAAGCGTTGGCTTTAAAGACTGGTACTGGCAAACATAAAGAATTCCAGCAATGGAGGCAAGCGCAGAACCAATTGCGAAAGTTAATGATATAGTTTTATTTACATCAATACCCATTAACTCAGCGGCACCTTTGTCTTCTGCCACTGCACGCATTGCACTTCCCATCTTTGTCTTTTGAATAAACCAAGTAAGAGATATCATACAAATCGTTGTTACAATTAATGTAACAACCGTAATTCCTGAAATTGATAAACCACCAATCTTAATTCCTGCAAATTTAACGATTGATTCCTGTGGAATTGGAGTTGCACCAAAAATCAACAAGGAAACACTTTGTAATAAAAAACTAACACCGATTGCCGTAATAAGTACAGCTAAAGGTGGTGCCGAGCGAAGTGGTTTGTAAGCCACACGTTCAATTACTACACCAAATATTGTACAAACGACAAGTGATAGAAGTATTGCGAGAATCGCTGGTAAATGAAGTATGGATAAACCAACATAAAGTGCATATGCACCTACCATGATAATATCACCATGTGCAAAGTTAATCATCTTTGCAATTCCATAAACCATTGTATAACCAAGAGCAATCAAAGCGTAAATACTACCACTTCGAAGCCCATTTATAAATTGCTCTAAAATATTTTGAAGAATTCCCATTCTTTTACCCTCCTGCTTTTATAAGCCTTTATCTCAGCTGATAAATACAGCCTTTAATTCTTTAAAAGTTGTATTTATCAACTGAAATCTGTAAAAGATTGATAGCAGGAGTGAGCAACTCCCAAACCATCAATCTTTTACTATCTATTTCATCACTTCTTTTATGTTACATAAAATATATCATTCTTATTCTGCTGTATATTCACCATTTACAATTTTGATAAATTTAGCAGCTTTTTGTGGCTCGCCATCTTCTGTAAAGCTGATTTTTTCTCCTGTAAGACCATCTACAGAAATCTCAGTCATTGCTTTTACTAAATCTGCTGTTTTTGTTGATGCTGCTTTTTCCAATGCTGCTTTGATTACATAAACACCATCGTAACCATCTGCTGCAAACTGATCTGGAGTCGCTTTATAAGCTTCGTTATATTTTGTAACAAAATCAGCGGCTGCTTTATCTCCTGAGAAGAATGGACTTAAGAAAGTAGCTCCTTCTACAGTCGCTTTATCTGTAACCGTATCAAGAATTCCATCCCATCCATCGCTACCAAAGAAAGGTAATGTCATAGAAAGATCTGCTGCCTGCGTTACAATGTGAGATGCATCTCCGTAATAAATTGGAGCAAAAATTGCTTCTGCATCTGTTCCTTTGATTGAAGTAAGCTGTGTATTAAAATCTTCTCCATCTGCAAATGCTTCTGCTGTTGTGATTGTTCCACCTAATTCTGCAACCTTTTTTGCAAATGCTTCGTATACACCTGTGCTATATTCATCTGAATTTTTATAGATAACTGCTACATTTTTAAATTTTAAATCTGTAATCATATGCTCAGCCATTGTCTCTCCTTGTAAAGGATCGGTAAAACAAAGACGAAATACGTTAGTGTTCTTTGTAATATCTTGCGCTGAACCTGATGGAGTAAGCATTAATATATCATCTTCTTGTGCTAAATTTGCTACCGCTAAACAAGAACCTGAAGTAACTGCACCTAAAAGAGCGTCCATTTTGCTATCCATTAATGAGTTATATGCAGTAACTGCTTTATCTGGTGTAGCTTGATCGTCTTCGAATTTAAGACTTAATTGAAGTGTCTTATCTCCAACCTTTACGCCACCTGCATCATTAATTTCTTTAATTGCAATTTCTGCGCCTTGTTTTACAGAAATTCCATAAGAAGCGGCATCACCTGTAAGAGGTCCAATTCCACCAATTACATATGTTTCTCCACCTGCATTTGCACTAGAATCTGTGCTTGTATCTGTATTTGTATCTGTTCCTTGCTTTGTATCAGTTTCTGATTTACTTTGACAGCCTGCAAGTGATGCAAGTGCTAAAGTTGTTGCCAAACCTAAAGCTACTAATCTTACTTTTTTCATAATATTCCTCCTGTTTCGACTGTGTCATGTGTACGCACATTTGCATCTGCTTAGCGTACAATATCAAAAACAAATATACCTTAAATGTGTTAAAATGTCAATGGAAAAGCGTTATAATGCTTTAGAATGCGTGAAATTGTTCAAATTAAAAAGTATAACGTATGAAGGAAAAACAATTCTATTATCTTGTTAAAATAGTTAAATTCTAAGAAATAATTCAACAAAATTTGCTTATACTAAAATAGATTACTATTAACAAAGCGATAAAACCTTTCAAAGGAGGTGTTCAAATGACAACAACTACAAAGCAACCCAATAGACTGTTACAAGAAAAATCACCGTATCTGCTTCAACATGCTTATAACCCTGTTAACTGGTACCCATGGAGTACAGATGCATTTAAAAAAGCTGTAGCAGAAGATAAACCCATCTTTTTATCTATTGGGTATAGCTAACTTGTTATATTTATAGTACTTGTCATTGGTGCCATGTAATGGCACATGAATCATTTGAAGACCAAGAGGTGGCTGATTATCTAAATGAACATTTTATATCAATAAAAGTGGATAAAGAAGAAAGACCTGATATTGATAGTATCTATATGTCTGTATGCCAAGGTCTAACTGGTAGTGGCGGTTGGCCACTCACTATATTTATGATGCCCAATCAAAAGCCTTTTTTTGCTGGAAGCTATTTCCCAAAACACTCTCGCTACCAACTGCCTGGATTTTTGGATTTACTAAAGGCCATTCATGAAAAGTGGTTAAAAGACAGAAATGATCTGGTGCATACGAGCCTTGCAGTTACACAATCATTGCAAAAAGAATCGATGCAAGAGAGTTCGCAAAAGATAAATATAAAGACAATAGAAAAAGCTGCCAAAAATCTACTGCAACAATTTGATTCAACCTATGGCGGCTTTGGACATGCACCTAAATTTCCAACCCCGCATAATCTAATGTTTTTACTTCGTTATGCCGCTTTAAAACAAGATAACATGGCCTTAAAAGCGGTAGAAAAAACACTTGACTCAATGTATCTTGGTGGTATCTTTGATCACGTAGGTTATGGTTTTTCCAGATATTCAACAGATGAAAAATGGTTGGTTCCTCATTTTGAGAAGATGCTATATGACAATGCTTTGCTTGTACATGCATACATCGATACCTACCAATATACGGGTAAGCAATCGTATAAAGAAATAGCAGAAATGACTCTCGCATATGTAGAGCGAGAATTAACACATCCAGAAGGGGGATTTTATTGCGCACAAGACGCTGACAGCGAAGGTGTGGAAGGAAAATATTATGTATTTGATCCTAAGGAAATCGAGCAAGTGCTCGGAAAAGAAGATGCAGCATATTTTAATTCCTATTTTGACATCACAAAAGAGGGAAATTTTGAAGGAAAGAGTATTCCGAATCGAATCAAGTCACTTCACCCCACTACGCCATTGGAAGATAAACGAATCAATGCAATGCGTACTAAAATATATGATTACCGTTATAAGCGAACAACGCTTCATAAAGATGATAAAATACTGACTTCTTGGAACGGAATCATGATTGGTGCTTTTGCAAAAGCTTATAAAGTACTGCGTAAAGAAAAATACCTTCATCTGGCACAAGCGGCAGATTCCTTCCTTTGTAATCATTTGACAGATGGTACAACCCTTTTTGTTCATTATCGTGATGGTAAGGCAAGTGGTGTAGGCCATATTGACGATTATGCTTTTTATAGCTGGGCTTTATTGGAATTATATGAAGCAACGCTAGAAACGGATTATCTAAGACGCTCACTCTCTTGGATTACACAATTAATCGAACTCTTTTTTGATGATACAAGTGGAGGATTTTATTTATATTCTAGTGAGGCAGAGTCCTTAATTGCCCGTCCCAAAGAAGTATATGACGGCGCTATACCATCAGGAAATTCCGTTGCTGCTTACGTATTGGAAAAGCTATATCGCTTAACGGGGAATTTAAGCCTTCGAAAAACACTTGATAAACAGCTTAACTTTCTTACTAATGAAGTGGTTCACTATCCAAATGCTTTTTGCTTTTCTATGATGGCATTCATGCAAGAGTTATATCCTACAAAGGAATTGGTATGTGTCCTTCCAACTGATGAATCCATGGAGGAGTTAAATGAAATGATATCAAGTCATTTTCTTCCTCAATTGTCGATATTGGTAAAAACGAAACAGACAAAAGAAGCACTCTCTCAATTAGCAGAGTTTAGCAAAGATTACCCTTTGACAACGGATGAACCCTTCTTTTATCTATGTGAAAATCATGCTTGTCTTGCCCCTGTTCATGATCTTACAAAAATTATCTCGTTATTATAGAAAAAAGTGGAAAGATTTATTATATCTCTTTCCACTTTTTTCTTATATGTAAGGACTCGTTGCCTATCTCCTAGCCCTTTACGGCTCCTTCTACAATACTTTTTTGCACCTGATCACTTAAAAGCAGATAGATAAGTATCGTTGGTATGGTAGCAATTACAAGTCCAGCTCCAATCTCTCCCCACTTAGTCGTATAAGCCCCTACCATGGACATAATTCCAACCGTTAACGTTTTATACTCTTTCTTACTTACAAAGGTAACTGCAAACATCAATTCATTCCATGATGAAATATAGGTAAAGATGGCAACTGTTGCAAGTGCTGGTTTTACCAGTGGAAATATTACATTTCCAAAGATACGTATTGTTCCACACCCGTCAATCGCTGCCGCTTCCTCCATTTCGCGTGGAATGGAGGATAGAAAGCTTGCCACAATATAAACAGCCATAGGAAGCCCAAACGCCACATAAGGAATGATAAGTGCGAAATATGTATTTAAGATATGAAGTTGTTTGAGTACCATAAATAACGGCAGTAATGCCGCATGAATGGGAACCATAAGACCTAGTAAGATGATTTTCATAACGGTCTGCCTTCCTCTCCATATCATTCGTTCAATTGCATATGCACTTGTTGAGGCCAGAATAATTACAATCAAAATGGTAATCGACGTAACAAACACACTATTAAAAAAATAATTTAAAACCTTTGCTTCTCCAATGGCACTTAGATAGTTTTCAAACTTCCATTTATGTGGTAATCCTGCTACATTACCGCCAAATATTTCGGTATTGCTTTTTAAAGAAAAGGTCAAAAGCCAATACAATGGATAGATTTGAATGATAGCAAATAATATCAAAGCGATTTGTATGCACCATTTTTTCCAATTTCTTTTCATTACAATACCTCCTTTTCTTTAAATAAAAATCCTAGAAATACCGTAAACAAAAGACATTCTAAAATAATAAAGATAGAAATTGCACTTCCATATCCATAATGATACGAATCAAAAATGGTTGTATACATATAGATGCTTGGAACCTCTGTAGAAAAAAAAGGGCCTCCATTTGTTAAGACATATATTAAGTCAAATACCTTTAATGCTCCTATTAAGGAAAAGGTAACACAGACTTTAAGAATTGGCTTTAACAGCGGAATTGTAATACGGAATGCGACTTGAACTTTACTAGCACCATCCATAAGTGCTGCTTCTAAATATTCGGGTGGTTGCGATTTCACACCTGCATACATAATCAACATATGATATCCCACGTACTGCCAAAGAATCGGAATGAAACTACATAGTAAAGCGGTCTTTTCTTGCCCCAGCCAGTCTTGACTTAGGTTGGTAAGTCCAAGGTTATCAAGTAACGCATTCAACAATCCATAATCTCCATTGTATATTTTTTGCCAAAGCTGCCCAATTACTACCGTTGAAATAATAACTGGAATAAAATATGCCGTACGGTAAAATTTTTCTCCTCTGCTTACGTTAGCGACCACAATGGCCAGTAAAAGAGAAAAAGGAAGTTGGATAAAGATAGACAATGCCGCGAATAGTAATGAGTTTTTCACTGAATTTAAAAAGCGCGTATCTTGCACTAATTCTATATAGTTATGTAGACCAATAAAGCTTCCTTTTCCAATTCCATCCCAATCTAACATACTATAATAAAAGGAAATAAAAATAGGTATAACAACAATCAGTGTCGTTATAAGAAGCGTAGGTAGTAAAAACAAACATAACACTTTCTTATTCGATAATATTTTATTCATAATTTCTCCAATAATTATCTGAGTGATTTATCTATTTGTTTGGTTCTAATAAGGGGCTGTCATTCGACAGCCCCTCTCTTATATTAATAAAGCTCTGATGGCTGCAATTTTGACATCTTTTCGGCAAACTCTTGAGGAGTTATCTTTAATGCAAGTAATTCTGCAACCAAATTTTTATAGCTTTCTGAATCGTCAGCACTTAAGATGTTATCCCACCATGTAATGTAAGATGTTCCAGTCTCCATAAGCTGTGCGGATTGCTGGCTAAGCGGTGAAAGCTTGCTTGCATCTACACTAGAAGCATCCCAGCAAGGAAGTCCTGCGCCAGCTTCATAGCCTTCGATTCCGATTCGCTCACTTAAATAAGCAAGATATTCATAGGCTTCTTTTGGATGTTTGGTATTGGCATTGATGTAATAACCGTCTGAACTTCCACCAGAAAATTCGGTTGCTGTTCCAGCAGCGCCTTCAATAATAGGAAAAGCGATTGCTTTTACTTTTCCATTGGTAACTGCATCCTCATTTTCAAAGTTTGGATGAATCCAGTTGGCTTGGAATAGCATAGCTCCTTGACCTGCCGCGAATCCAGATACCATTTCATCATAACTCATACTAAGCATGGTTGAATTAAAAGCACCTGCATTTACTAACTCTTGCATTTTTTCGGCTGCCTTTACAAAGCCTTCGCTGTTGAATTTGGTTGGATCTTTAAACGCTTCCATTATCGCAGGATTTCCCACCTGTCTTGCGGAAATGATGTCAAACCAGTACATACCAGGCCATCTATCTTTTTCTCCTAGAATAATTGGATTATAGCCTGCTGCCTTTAATTTATCAACTGCATCTAATAATTCAGTCCATGTCGTTGGATAGGTGGCTCCTGCTTTTTCAAACATTTCCGTATTGCAATATAAGTTTGCTAAGAAGGTAATGGTTGGAAATGTATAAATTTTTCCATTATAGGTGCAATTTTCAAGCATACCATCTAATATTTTGTCTTTTACATCACTTGTCAGATATTCATCAATTGGTAATAAATAGCCTGCATCAATATATGGTTTTACAAAGCTTCCACCCCCAAACATATAAGAAATATCAGGTGCTTCGCCTGCGGCAAAAGCAGTCTTTATTTTTGTCTTATATTGTTCTCCAGTAACCCCTTCTTGTACGATGGTTACATTTGGATGAAGCTTTTTATAATCTTCTACAGAATCTTCAATGATTTTTTTAACAGGATCTGTGTCCGTTACAGATTGATGCCAGATGGTGATAGTGACCTCTTCCTTGGCTTCCTCCTTTACGTCTTCTTTTATTGACGTATCATCACTGGTTTTGTCCTCAGTTGTTGTGATTGTATCTTTTGTGTCCCCTTTTGTAGATGTGCCTGCACAAGCCATAAGCTGCATTGTCATAACAGCGCTTAATAATAAGACTCCTACCTTCTTCAATCTCATTTCATACATACCTCCCAGTATAGTTTGTTTGTAGAGAATGGCCATTCTTTTACAATAATTATTGTTTCCTCTATTCTACATGAATGGTACGATAGGAATACATTCATAATTATAACTACAACATTCACTTTTTTTGCAGAGAAAATAATTCATTCATTATTTGAACCTCTTCGATATTCACTTAATGAAAAACCTGTCATTTTCTTAAACCAGATACTTAGATAATGTGCATCATGAATACCAATACAGGTTCCAATTTCATACCCCTTTAACTCAGAATGAAGCAATAATTCTTTCGCTTTTTCTAAACGAATTTCAGATAAATATTCGCTATAGGTTTTGCCTACAAAACGTTTAAATAATCGTCCCATATATCCTGCGCTGATATGAAACTTCTCTGCCACTTCATTCATATTAAGTTGAGGATTATCCATATTTTGAAGCAAGAACTTTTGAATTGCTTCAATCAAATCGCCCTTTTCCTTCTCATTAATACGGGCAATCTCACTTGCGGTATAGAGTAAGACTTCTTTGGCAATCTGATACATGGTCGGTAAGTCCAAATCCTTTTCATAGGTTCCCTCTAACTTACTTAACTTTTTATAGTAATCTTCGATTTGCATACTTACCATGATTTTTAGGCACCAAGAATAAATATCACCAATTCTTATCTTTGCTTTTTGCAAACCATATTCTTTATCATGTTCAAACAATTCCCATAGTAAGAGTAGTTGGTCATCTACCTTATCAACCATTCCATTTTGTACCAAGGAAGCAATCTCATTCCAGATACATTGTTCCTCACCCGATACTTCAAGTTCTAATTTCCCTAGATTCGAATACGAAAGAATGCAGTTATTTGCCTCAAGGCTTCCAACATTCAACGCTTCAATTGCTTCCTTATAAGCCGCCCCAAGCTTTTGATAACTATTCTTTTTTAAACTAATTCCTATGTTTATGTAACATTTTAATCTAGTTATAATCATCTTTTGTAATAAATCCAGGCACTCGATAAAAGGCATACTTGGGTTATTATTTGCGACTATGATTCGTCCCAATTCATCTTTAAAGAAAAACAAATACTCATCGCTTTCAAAAAACTGTTCAATCAATTCCCTCGCTTTTAGATACAGTAAAATATCACTATGCTCCACAAGAAAAGACTTTACTGGTTTGATTTCAATGGCAGCGATTTGAATTCTTGCATCGGTTGGATGCAATTTTACTTGATAACTTTCCATCTTTTCTCGAAATACACCATCTTCAATTTTACGATTCATTATCTCAATTAAGAATTTCTCACGAAATACTGGAATATGCTCCTTGATTTGCATTTCAAGTTTTTTGCGTTCTTCTTTTTTGCTTCTTTCTTCAAAAATCTTTGTTCTTATTTTATATAATGAGCTATTTAATGCCTCCTCTTTAATTGGTTTTAATAAATAATCTGCCACCCCAATTTTTATGCTGCGCATGGCATAATTAAATTCATCATAGCCTGTTAAAATAATGACCTTTATTTGCGGAAAGAGATGAATGCATTCTTCACTAAACTCAATTCCATCCATTCCTGGCATGCATATATCTGTGATAATAATATCTGGCTCTAATTCCGAAAGTTTTTCAAGTGCCTTTTTGGTATTGGAGAATTCTGCTATAATAACTAATCCTAATTTTTCTGCATCAATTTTCATCCGCAAGGATTTTCTTATTAACATTTCATCATCTACTAGAATTACTTTTAATTGTTCCATATAACCCCTCTCCCTTTTTAATACTCTTTCATCTCTACATAAAAATGTATCTGTGTCAATTCACCATTTTCAATGCGATAAGAAAAACGCTCTTCATAAATAAGCTGCATTCGTTCAATGGTTCCCCTTAGTCCAAAACTAGTTTGTTCCTCTTTTTGGGATTTACTTTTTATATGTTCTAAAATATGAGTTGGTATTCCATCTCCGTCATCCATCACCCAGATATGTAGTATGGTTTTGTCCATCTTGGCTCCAATAAAGATATGTCCTATCTCTTCTTTTTCTCGAATTCCATGCTGGAACACATTTTCCACTAAAGGCTGTAAGGTAAGCTTTGGCAAACGATAATTTAGTGCCGATTCATCTACTGTGATTTGCTCTATGAAGGTATCACTAAATCGAATCTTCATGATACTAATGTAATCTTCTACAATCTTAATTTCTTCTGCTACCGTAAGCATATCTCTACCTTTACTTACACTCCTTCGGTAAAAGTCACCTAAGGCTTGTACTAGCTCACATACTTTTTTATTTTCTCCCAACATGGCAAGTGCTTCAATGGCATCTAACGTATTATATAAAAAGTGAGGCTTCATCTGCTCTTGCATCTCATTTAGCTCTACCCTTCGAATTATTTTCTGCTTTTCTATGGTTTGTCGAATTAACAATTGGATTTTTTCAATCATTAAATTATAGCCTTCAAATAAAATCGTAAATTCCTTAAAAAAGGATTTTTCATGTATCTTATAAAATTCACCTGTTTCAGCCTGCTTCATATGTGTAAGCATTAACTGAATTGGCATTGTCACTGCTCTTGAAATAATGACAGAACCAATCAATATTAAGACGGAACTAATAATAATTAGTATTATATTAATAGAGAGCATTTCTGTGTTATAGCGCTTCATATCAATCGGTAAGATTCGAAGAATCGTATAACCTTCTTTGGGAATCTTTACCCCAGTAATCAGATACCTCCCGCCATTGACTTTGATATGCTCCATAAAGCTATCCTTTGTCATGTTATTTAACTTATGATTAAACCTAGCAAATTCCCCTTTATCTAAAATAGAAACCCCATCCTTACAGATAAAATTATCTTCTTGATCCATAATTACAATTTCTTCACTGCCTTGATCTAGAGCATTTAGATAAGTAGAGCGCAAGGCATCTATTTTTATATTAATACTATAAAAGCCAATGATTTCAAAATTTTCTAAGTTCTTATAGGGCCGAATCATAGATATTGAATTGGTTTCTTCTTGTGTCGTAACAACCAGTTCATAGCCTCCTTTTTTTAGCAACACTGGTTCATACCATGTAAAGTCATGTAATGAGTCAATGCTATAAAAGTCATTGGACTGATCTCCAATGGATAGGATTTGATTTTTCGAATCAATAAACCACACGGATTCTATCAGGTCTGAGAATTGTGTTTGCGCATAGATTCGTTGGTTTAAAGCAGACTGTTCTGAGATATTACCAAATAAATCACCTGAATTCATGACCTTTTGAATGACTTCATCTGCAAGCACTAACTTTGAAAAGTCGTTGGCGCTTTTAATAACTGTACTAATCGCGGTCTGGATGGTCTGTAAGGTTGCAATGCTTTCTTCTCCCATTATCTTTTTTTCATGCTCCATATAGACAAATTGAAATGTTCTAAAATACATTCCAATAATAAATAAAATAACAGCAAAATACAAAAGAATTACCTTTATCTCAAGTCTATGTTTCGTCATTTCAACTATTCTCTCCCCCGTATTTAGTTATTTTCTACCATATATAACCAATATACAGCCAAACTGTCAAAATGTAAACCAATGGAATCGCAAATACCCAATCACAGACAAGACGACTCAAGTCTAAGTGATTGGGTATAAAAAACAAGCGTATCAATCATAGTAAATGATACGCTTGTTTAGATATTTCTCTTGACAGTTTTTTTCCGCATTATAAAATCGTATATTTTTTTAAGAATTCAATAATTTGCTTTAAGGTTTCTTTACAGTAAAAGACACTTCCTCCATGATCGGCATCATCTACACAATAAAATTCAACCTTCTTTTTATGCTCTACACATTTCTCAAATAACTCTATACTTTGTTCAAATGGTACAACACGGTCCTTATTACCATGCATGATTAACAACGGATCATCATTTGATTCATCATTAATAAAGTAAATAGGCGATGCCGTAAGTGCCTTTTCCAAATGATTTGAAAGATGGTCAATACCAAGTATGGCTGTTGCAGGTGAATTTGTTTCATGCTCAAATGCAGATTCGTAATGATGCATCGAGGCTAAGTTGCTTACCCCATACAAATCAATAAACCCTTTGACACTACAAAGAGGTTCATTCGTATAATCAAGCATTCCATTCTTCCAGGTTGCCCAACACATGGTAGACGTATGTCCTCCACTTGAATCTCCTGATACAAAGACATTTTCTAAGTCAACTTGAAGTTCGTCGCTATGGTTTTGAATATAGCGCATGGCACATTTGGCGTCTAAAATCTGTCCTGGAAATAATGTAACATCACTAAAACGATATTCTACGATTGCTAAAATGTAACCGTTTGTAACAATATCTTTCAAATCCAATATGTGGTCATTTAAGTTTTGTTTCATCCACGCGGAACCTTGTACATGAAAAAAGAGGGGATATTTCTTATGCTCTTCAAGCGACATTGGGTAAACCATTCTAAGCCTTAATTCGATTCCATCTCTCTTACAATAAATGATATCATCACTTATAAATGCTCTTATGTTATCTTTATCCCCTTTTATTACTTTCGTTCCCTTTGGATAATTAATAACCTTTGGCATCGTTTCATAGCTATATTTCATTTCAGGTACCATATCTTATCCTCCAATCTATATCTTACGATATTGTTTCAACTATGCTTTTGTTCTATTAAGAATTATATCAAATCATTTGTCCGAAATACACGCCATATTACTCCTGTATTAGGGATAAAAGCATCTGGGTCTCCCCATATATTTAGTCCTGTATCTATGATATACATTGCACCATCAGGCCCAAATACGAGATGTGATGGTCTTTCAAAGCCTCCTTCTTTTGATAAAGAGGAGGGAAATCCAGTTTTATTGATAGCAAAAGTACTAATTGACCTTGATTTCATATCTATTTTGGATATGCGATGACCTGCATTTGTATAGGATACGACATCACCAACTCTTGTGTGAATTGTACTTCCATACTCCGCCAAATAAACATCCCCATAAGGTCCAAACTCCATGTTGTAATTAAACTCAAACGATCTTATAGTCGAATTAGGCGGAAACGTGACAAAAGGTCTTGGTGGCACATTTGGCTGATTTTTAAACAAAAGGGTCGGTTGGACACCTCCTGCTGGTCTAAATCTAGGTGAATTCACTGCCTCTCCTGCTGAATAATCAGGCCAGCCATACCACAAATTAGGAAAAATATAATAAAACTCATCTGGCGCATTTTCAATCGGCCTACTTCCTACTGAATTATAGCTATTATTTATTGCATACAGTTGACCACTATTATCAAATCTTAAACAGGAGGGATTGCGAAATCCCCACGCAACTTGTTCCAAATTGGAACCATCTAAATTTGCCCTTAATATACTTCCTGATGCCTTGATATATTTCTTTCGAACCTCAAATTGTATATTGGGTATTCCATAGGGCGAAAAAGCACCGGTTAATGCAATATCATCTGACAAGCCTTCTGCTAAAATATTGTTTGTTGAAAAATTTTGTCCGCGTAACATGACATAGTCTCCAGAGTAATCACATAAAAGTGGAGAAATCGGTACCCATTCATTGTCATTTCCAACTACTCCACTATTGGTCACTGTCCCCTGTCCAAAATATAATTTATTGTCTGGTGAAAAAGTAACTGGACTATTATAATGATCTCCATTGCTTGGCAATCCCATGATAATATTTTCTCTTGTACCATCTTTGTATATCTTTGTTACAAATCCTCTATGAGACACATAAAGTACACCGTTTAAATAATTTATTCCTGATATGGGAGTGACAAAGTCTTCTGCCACTGTCTCCAAATGATTCTCTACTAATTTTAATACTTTAGGATTTCCACTTGCCAATCCTGAATCGGTCAAAAAGATGGCTCCATCCTCATCAAAGACCATACTATTTGGAGCATTTAATTCCTTTAAAAAAACTTCGATGTTATAACCATTTATAATATAAATATCAGATGGATTTACATATCGCTTTTCTATCGAGTCATTTTGATTGCACGAATAGATTTTCCTTCCCTTGTTATCACGAAACATTCGATTAACCTAGTAATTTTTATTATAATATATTCGAACTTATGAAGTAATTATACAATATATGAAAAAATTAACGATATTTTTCAACTTCTTAAATGTATTTTGATTTCTATCTATCGATTTTTACTTTCATCTCTTGCCTTTTTGGCCTTTTCAAACTTATCGACTCCAATATGACAATACCCGTTTGGATTCTTGGTAAGATATTTTTGATGATATTCTTCAGCCTTATAATAGTTCGTAAGTGGTAATACTTCTATGGCAATCTTTTCGTCATACTTTTTTTGTAGCTCTTTTATTGATGCAAGTATCATCTCTTCATCTTTGTTATCTGTATAATAGATACCCGTTCGATACTGCGAACCAACATCTCCTCCTTGTCGATTGATGGATGTTGGATTAATAACATCATAATAAAGTGTTAAAAGATAAGATAGTCCTATGATATCGTCATCATAGACAACTTTGACTGTTTCTGCATGTCCAGTATTGTTATGACATACCTCTTCGTAGGTCGGATTCTTTGTCAATCCATTTGCATATCCAACCTCTGTTTCTAATATTCCTAAAACATGTTCCAAATATTTTTCCGTTCCCCAAAAGCATCCTCCTGCCAGATATATTTCTTTTTCATAAATAAAATCTCCTTAGATAAGTTTCACTTTATATATCGATGCACTTCTTTTCGAATGATTGGTAATCTTTGCGCTTCAAATTCAGGATAATCTTTGAACCATTTCATATTAAGAGGCGATGGATGGGGCAAAATATAAGCTGGTTTTCCATTGATTGTTTTGTCCTCAAATGCTAAATCCGAAATCTTTTCGTCTGGAAAAAAATATTTTGCTGCAATTCCACCAATAATAATATAGATTTCATTTTCCACAAGCTCCATTTCTCTTCGTAGCCACGTTTTAGAGCAAATCTTTGGGGGATGTCTATCTCCGCCTTTTGAGGCTTTGCCTGGGTAGCAATGAGCCATTGATACAATATAGAAATTATCAGGATTATAGAATTCCTCGTCTGTTATTTGATACCATTCATTTCGAAGTTTTTTCCCACTTGCATCATGAAACGGTCTGCCTGTTTCATGAACACTTTTAGATGGTGCCTGACTTATTTGCATGATTTTTGCATTGCAATTCCCAAAAAGAATGGGATGTGGTTTAAATCCAAACGTCTCTTCACATAGTTGACATTGTGCAATTTGGCTATGAAGTTGTTTTAGTTTTTCCTTGTTATCATTTTTTTGTTCTATTCTTTTTTTCATATTATATTTCCTTAGCTATTTTATATCATCTAGTATTGGTCACACTGCTTACTCTAATGCTTAAAATAATTATATAATGTTTTCATATAAAAAAATAGTAATTATTCTTTTTTGATACTTCACTTTATAAAATCTTATGTTTTTAAATTTTCCTAAAAATTCAACATAATAACAACTTTTCGAAACATGTCACATAGAATATGAACTTTTAATATTCTATAATTAATTTGTAATAAAAGCCAAACGAATTTTAGGAGGAAAATAATATGAAAATTACTTTTATGGGTGCTGGAAGTACTGTATTTGCAAGAAATGTATTAGGAGATTGCATGTGCACCAACGCTTTAAGAGATAGTGAAATTGCTCTTTATGACATTGATGCCCAAAGACTAAGTGAAAGTGAAATAATATTAAAAGCAATCAACAAAAACATAAATAATGACAGAGCAGATATAAAATGCTATTTGGGTGTTGAAAATAGAAAAGCGGCTTTAAAAGACGCTACTTTCGTGGTTAATGCCATTCAAGTTGGAGGATATGATCCTTGTACAATTACAGACTTTGAAATCCCTAAAAAATATGGCTTAAAGCAAACCATTGCAGATACAATGGGAATCGGTGGAATCATGCGAGCACTAAGAACCATTCCTGTCATGGCAGAATTTGCAAAAGATATGGAAGATGTTTGTCCTGATGCATATTTCTTAAACTATACAAATCCAATGGCTATGCTTACAGGGTTTATGCAACGTTTCACCAAGGTAAAAACAATTGGTCTATGTCATAGCGTTCAAGTATGCTCTGAACATTTATTAGAGGATTTGGGTATGGAGGATAAACTTGAAGGTAGAAAAGAGCTAATTGCTGGTATCAATCATATGGGTTGGTTATTAGAACTCTACGATAAAGATGGAAATGATTTATATCCTGAAATAAAGAAGAGAGCGGCTCTCAAGAATTCTAGCAATGAAAAACATAATGATATGGTTCGTTACGAATATATAAAGCATCTTGGATATTATTGTACTGAATCTAGTGAACACAATGCGGAATATAATCCATTCTTTATTAAATCAAAATATCCAGAATTAATCGAAAAATATAATATACCACTAGATGAATATCCAAGAAGATGTATGAAGCAAATAGAAGGCTGGGAAAAAGAAAAAAATGAAATTTTACAAAATGGCAAGATTACACATGAACGTTCCAAAGAATATGCTTCTTATATTATGGAGGCAATCGTGACCAATACTCCATATAAAATTGGTGGAAATGTAATCAATACTGGCCTTATCGATAATCTGCCAGCTGATGCCTGTGTAGAAGTTCCTTGTATGGTTGATGCTATGGGTATTCATCCAACCTATGTTGGCAAACTTCCAACTCAGCTTGCTGCTATGAATATAAGCAATATAAATGCTCAACTATTAACAATCGAAGCAGCAGTAACCAAAGACAGACATAAAATATATCAAGCTGCCATGATGGACCCACATACAGCTGCTGAATTATCCATTGATGATATTATAAAAATGTGTGATGAAATGATCGAAGCACATGGGGATTATATGAAAGACTTTAACTAGACTTGAAGCATCGAATATAAATAGTCGTATTAAAAGCTTCGTTATAAATCAGTTATAACCTGTTTATAACGAAGCTTTTGCTTAATAGAAAAATATCTTCACCGAAAGAAATCTTTCTTTCATTATTCACCTAACCCTTGTTCGATGGCTTTTAATAGGCAATCAAGGTCTTCTTTTTCCGTCTCACCACTACATTCTATTTCTATTTGAGTACCACACTTGATCCCTGCTGACATAATACTAAAAATACTTTTGGCATTGATTCTTCTCTCTCCCACAATGAGTGTAATATCAGAATCGCAAGAAGTAGCTATTTTTACTAATTCTCCTGCAGGTCTTGCATGTAATCCATGTGGATTCTGAATCATGATAGTCTGACTAAGCATTTCTTACCTCCTCTAATTTATATGATTCCATGATGTTGAAACAATATTTTTTCTGCCTCACCATTCCATAGTCCATTATGTCGTTTCACAGATTCCGCTAATTGTTTCAATAATGGATTTGTTTTTCCTAATTCTTCAAAATCTTCGATTGCTGTAAGTGGCATATCAAATTGCGTATATGTTAATTTTTTACCGCCTGGTATAGAAGGAAGATTTAATGTCGCATCGGCAATTGAATCAATTCCCCCTATATGAGTTACCATTACTGCTGGTCTGATTTTTCCTTTTGCCGCAAGTTCAAGAGCCTCCATTAAATCATCATTGTTTCCACCTGTCGTACCAATGATATGTGCACTGGTGTAATGTACGTTGTACATATTGATTTCAGAGGTAAAATCATTGTTTGAAGGGCCAGCAAAGAAATTCATACATCCGTCAAAAGCCAAAAGAGAATCTCCCAGTTCAACTACTGATTTATTTGGTATGTAAACAAATACATCGTCATAGCCATGATAATTCGTTAATTCCATTAGAGTTTTGTATGGGCCTTCTAGACTGGCTGTATTGATATAAAGAAGTTCAACTCCTTTTTGCGCTGCTTCTTCTGGCGAAATTTTCTTTTTTGCATCTTCAATTCTTGCATCACTAATATCCGTTACCACAATTCTTTTTGGTTTGTTTTCTGTATATAGTCCATAGCTTACAGCACCCATTCCCATTGGACCACATCCACCAAGTATGATGATATTTCCGTCTTTTTTGGTGCCCATGGCATGATTGTAATTTTGTTTGTTTGTATGATAATTGGCATGATAACCACCGATGATACAACTCATTGGCTCAGCAAGTGATGCCTCAAAAAAGCTTTCACCATGAAAAGGAAGAAGACAACCTAGTTCCATTACTTCATGAGGCATAATGCAATAAGTCGTAGCTCCTCCACAGTACTCATAGGAATATCCAGGAGAATCTAACTTACCCATGTAGTTTAATGCTGGCTGCAATGCAAATTTATCTCCTACGCTATACTTATCTTTCCATTTTTCTCCTACCTCAACGATAATTCCTGCACATTCATGCCCTATAATAACAGGATTCGTGTCTATGTTTTGAGGCGCTCTTTTATGCTTTTTTCCTTGTTTTACTAATTTATAGGTTGACATACAAATGCTATCGCTCATTATCTTTACTAATATCTCATCGTCTTTGATCTTTGGCAGTTCAAATTCTTCTAATCGTAAATCATCTTCCCCATACATTCTTACCGCTTTTGCTCTCATACTCTACACTCCTTTATAATTCTATGACTTCAATCATTTGTTTCAATTCCTCTATTAGTTCTTTACTTGGTGGTTTCGTTCCGTGTGTTGTCACAGCACCTGCTGATACTGCTACTGCAAGCTTTACACATTCCACGAGCTCAACTCCTTTTGAAAGACTATAGACCAATCCAGCTACCATTGCATCCCCTGCCCCTACTGTAGAATGGGCTTTTACTTTAATACCAGGACACTTTATCACTCGTTCATTCGTAAGAAACAGTGCGCCCATTTGCCCAAGTGAAATAGCTACTAAGCTGCTCCCTTTTAAAAGCAACTCTTTTCCCATGTCTAAAAGCTCTTCTTGAGTGACTCTATAATCCTTACCAAAGTACTCCTCTAGTTCAATTCTGTTTGGCTTAATGTAATCAGGTTTCCCTTCCATTCCTTTTGCAAATAGTTCTGCGTCTGCATCTAAGAATACCTTTGCTCCTTTTTCTTTCACAAGCGGTATCAGCGTCTGATAGATGTCATTTTCTATGCCTCTTGGGATACTCCCTGCAAAAACAAATATTGCTTCATCATTTGCATAATGAATTAGTTTTTGCGTCAATTCCTCTAACTCTTTACTTGTAACAACTGGTCCAGGTTCGTTTAACTCCGTAACAATTCCATTTTCTTCAACTATCTTTAAATTCACACGAGTTTCATCCTTGATAGGAACAAAATCACTTTCGATTCCAAACTTTGCTAAACTTTCTTCAATCTGCCTTCCTGTTCCACCACCACAAAATCCAGTTGCAATGGATTCACCACCCATAGCCTTTATAGTCTTTGATACGTTGATACCTTTTCCACCAATATCCCATAGACAATTTTGAAGTCTGTTTAAGTTTCCTCTCTCAAGCTGTTTTATTTCAGCTGTCTTGTCGATTGCTGGATTCATTGTGACCGTAATTATCATAGGGCACTTTCCTCCTTTTTCGTTTCTACTAAAATCTCATAAATCGTATCAATATCACTGTTTATTATACGATTTACGTTTTCCATTTCAGATAATTTATCTGCTATATTTGCCAGAATCGCTAGATGCTCATCTCCCACACCTGCAACTCCTATGACTAGATTTACTTTATCACTTCCCCAGTTGGTACCTTCTGGAAATACCATAACGGCAATGCCTGATTTCTTAATTGCTCCTTTGGAAGCTTCTATTCCATGGGGTAACGCAATTTGATTTCCAATGTTGGTAGAAAAGGACTCCTCTCTTAACAGCATGGCTTCTATATAACTTTCCTCAACATAACCGCTTTCATATAACTTCTTACCTATTTGACGTATTACTTCTTCTTTATCTGCTGCTTTGCAATTAATCTCAATGTTCTCTTTTTTTAAAAGTTCCATCTAACCACCTCTTTCTGGTTCTATTATAAATTCTTAAATCTGTCTATACAAGAAAAGCAAATTTGACTTTGTCATCATATCTTGTAGACATTTTTAATCTTCTTTTTTGTCCTATTCTTTAAATAAACTCTAAATATTGCTTAAAATACTGTCTTAAAATCCTCTCCAAGCATTCTTTTAATTCTTCTTTTTCACCCTGAAATACTAAATGTAAAAATTCTTTATTTTCAATTAGCTGACTACTCAAACAGCCCATAATATCACTATTTATTGCTGTCTGTTCATCTTCTGGAATCAACATGATAACCACTGCTTTTACCCCTTTAAAGTATGGGTCTGCAAAATAAGTGCGATCCTTTGTTACACATACTGAAAAGTTAGGCTTTACCACGCCTTTTGTTCTTGAATGCAATAGAGCAAATCCATATTCTGGTATCATTTGAGAGGATATTTTTTCTCTTCTCATAATGTCCTCTTGGATTTGTAGTCTATTCCTATTAAAAGGTGATATTTTTTCAGAAATTGCAACTAAAAGCTCTTCAAAGTAAATAGACTCACTTACCTTCATAAACTGAAAATCTTTAATAATACCTTTGATTTGATTGATGCAGATATTAATATGCTCTAATTGTCTGCTAAACTCTCCTTCTCCATGATTGTTATTGGAAGTTTTTGAATAAAATGTAACCTTATCTTCAATCATGGTAAGCTCAGTCTCACTTAGGATTTCACTCACTTTTAAGATATCTGCTTTTGTATCACCAAGTTCAATATTGGAGATGATAAAGTCTAAATTTTTTAATACACCAGGGGTCAAATCTCTTTGCCCATATGTGTATATTTGAACTCGATCTTTTAGAAAATTTTTTAACTGTGAATGCATCAGTCTTGATATCCCAATTCCACTTGCACATATAATACCAATGTTTACCTTTCTAAGGCTTTCTTTTCTGTCAAGAAGTCGAACTTCAGCCGCCCCAAAATGCATAGTTAAATATCCAATTTCATCCTTTGGAACCAAAAATCCATACTTTTTCTCAATATAGTCTCCCACTCTTAAACAGCTTTCATAAGTTTTTGCATAGGCAACTTGTATCTGAGATAATAACGGATTGCTAATTGATAACCGATTCTTTAACCTAAAAAAGGTAGGCTTTAGATGAGCTAAAAGACCTAGTATAAATTCTTCATCTTGTTTTAAATCATAAGCTATTTGGGGATCATAAATATCAGTGATTTCGTTGATTAATTCCAAAAGTTCTTCTCTTACAGCCACATCCTTTTCATACTCTTCTTCTATGTTGGCTGACTGAATTTTGGCTCCACTTACATGAAGCAGTATATAGGCGATTTCACCTTTTGGAATTTTAACTGCAAATATACGCTCTAACGATTCAGCTATTCTATAGGCTAATTGATGATCTTCATGATAAAGAAATTGATTCCATGTTTTTGAATCTTCTTCTATAAATTCTTGACTTTTAATTCTCATAATTGCTATTGTTATATGCATTATTAGAGAATAATAAGATTCATTGGTAAAGCGTGTCAATTTCTTATCTGTTACTTGTTTTAGACACAACATTACTTGCTTTAAAACCTCATAATCTATTAATTGAAAGATACCTTTATTTTCTTTTTTGTAATAGTCTTCTAATACTTCTAATTTCTTTTCTTCAATTGCAACTTTAAAATCATCGGTATCAGAATTCTCATCAATAAAACTTTTCACCGCAAGGCGATAGTTCTTTTCACTACCCTCAAGTGCCACTCCATACCCTTGCTTTCGAATTAATGTTAAATCAAACCTTTTAAACCAATACTCAATTGCTTCCATATCATTACTTATGGTCGCTTCACTTACTCCAAAAATATTTCTATAATAATAAAGTTTCTTTGGTTCTCTATCCTTTAATACTTCTAAAATGAGACCATTTCTTCTTTTTTCTTTGTCAATATAATCAAACGTCTCTTTGGATTGCAATTCCTTTAGCAGTTGTTTCTTGCTATCTTCCTCACCCTCCATCCAGATACCTGTTCCAGCCTTGGTATTCAGACTTAATCCATATTTCTTTAAGAACCCTTGTGTATTATCCAATTCTCTTTGAACCGTTCGCTTACTTACCTTAACATCATCTGCCAGTTTTTTAACTGATACCACCTTATCCTCATTTAATAGTATTGTAAATATCTGTATGAGACGCTGTGATAAAATCATTTATTTCCCTCCTTTCTTATTTGAAACAGATGCGGAACAGATGTTTTGCAATTAACAAATGCAACCTTCTGTTCCGCTACTTAATTATAACTTTAATTCTTCTACTAATAAATCATATTCCGGAGCAGACATGAAATTCTTGATAAGTACTAATTTGGCTCCTGGACAACTACTAGCCGCACGTTCCTTTAACTCTTCATGTGTCACAACGACTTGCGCACCTTCTGGTATTGAGGATACGGAAGCATGCACAACACTTATATCATTAAGTCCTGCTGATGCTAATTTCTTTTTTAAAATGGTCGCTCCCATTGCACTTGAGCCCATTCCTGCATCACATGCAAAAACAATACTCTTTACATTTTTTGCGGTTTTTAAATCCACTAATCCTTTGGAAGCGTCTTTCATTTCTTTTACTTTTTCTTTTGCTGCCTCTAAATCCTCTACCCTTCCAAAAGCCTTTAGAAGTGGTATGGCTACAATACAAGATACCGCACAAGATATAATTACAGACAGAATAACTCCTAAATAACTGTCTCTTGCTGTCATTCCAAGAACCGCAAATATACTTCCTGGAGAAGCTGGACCTGCAAGACCTGCTCCAAAGATACTAAGTGTAAATACTCCACTTGCTCCTCCTGCAATCGCTGCAAGTAATAAAATTGGATTCATGAGGATATATGGAAAATAAATTTCATGGATACCACCTAGGAAATGAATGATAATGGCGCCTGGAGCGGAGCTTTTTGCATCTCCTTTTCCAGCTAAGCAATAAGCAAGTAAAATACCAAGACCTGGACCTGGATTTGCTTCTAACAAAAAGAATATGGATTTACCTGTTTCCGCTGCTTGCTGCATACCCATTGGTGATAAGATTCCATGATTTACTGCATTATTTAAAAATAATATTTTTGCTGGTTCTATAAAAAGACTTACCAAAGGTAAGATTCCATGATTAACAAAGAAACCTACACCCATTTCCATAACTGTGTTTAATCCTGATACAATCGGACTAACACCAGCATATCCGATAAGAGCAAGAATTGCTCCTAAAATACCCAATGAAAAGTTATTAAATAGCATCTCAAAACCTGCTGGTATTTTATTTTCTACCGCTTTATCCAGTTTCTTGATTAGATATCCACTTAAAGGTCCCATTAACATAGCACCTAAAAACATTGGTACATCCGCCCCAACGATTACACCCATAGTTGCAATCGCACCGATTACTCCTCCTCTTACACCAGCAACATTTTTACCACCAGTATAAGCAATTAGTATCGTCAATAGATACGAGGCCATAGGCCCTACCAGTTCTGCTAGTTTTTCATTTGGAAGCCAGCCAGTTGGTATAAACAAAGCTGTTATGAATCCCCATGCAATAAAAGCTCCGATATTTGGCATTACCATACCACTTAAAGCTCTGCCGAATGTTTGAATTCTTTCTTTCATATCTTACCCTCTCTTCGATTCAAATTAAATAGCACATTGCCTTTAAGAACTGATTGGCCAATCTCTTCTTAAGTTACTTTTATTATAAATATAGCCTAACAAATATTCAACTTATTAAAAATTCTTTTTGTCACTATTTAATAATGACATGGTTGAAAAACTATTTTTTTTAGTAAATTTTATAGCTATGTTTAGTTTTCATAAAAGATTGTAAGTCAAAACAGACAATTGATTCAAATGATTATCGTTAGATAGCGATAACGAAAGGTCATGTATTTCATGCAAGCATGAAACAATGACCTTTACCTTTCACAATTATTGCAATACTCTCTTCTAATATAGCATTCCCCTCTTCACAAAATATTAAGTGTAATCAATATAATTATAAAATCAGTTGAATAAAGGCTATTTTAGCATTTGGTTATCGTGAAAAAAATTCTTCCAAGGATCATCAGCGTTTATTCTTAGAAGTGCTTCTTGCATATCTATCCCATCAGGAGCAATTGTTTCTAACTCTTCCCACGAAATTGGCATAGATACCTTTGCCCCTTTTCTTGCTCGCAGGGAGTATGGTGCAACGCTTGTAGCCCCTCTTCCATTTCTAATCCAGTCAATGAATATCTTTCCTTTTCGATTTGCTTTCCTTACATTGCTTGTATAGCGGTCTGGCCACTTTTTCTCCATGACTTCGGCAACTTTTCTGGCAAAATCATGAAATGTATCCCAAGAAACTGAAGGCTTTAGTGGCACTACAACATGATACCCCTTACCTCCACTGGTTTTAAGATAAGAATGCAAAGATAGCTCACTTAAAATGCTTTTCACATCGTATACTCCCTGACGAACTCTATCTAATTCCATTCCCTCATCTGGATCTAAATCAAATACCATCATATCTGGTTTTTCAAGTGTATTGTAACTACTTCCCCACGTGTGAAATTCAACTGTTCCCATTTGAACCTCATATAAGATTCCCTTGGTATCTTCCACATAAAAATACTCTTCCACCTCCCCGTCACCATTTGTAACAGGAACTGTAATTATCCCTTTACTATCAGCTCCTGGATGCTTTTTATAAAAGCAATTTTGAGAAATTCCTTTGGGGCATCTAACAGTGGTTAGAATCCTTTGCTTCATGTAAGGAAGCATACGTTTTGATACCTTTTCATAGTACTTTACCACATCTAATTTGGTTAGACCGCTATCATCATAAATGACTTTATCTGGGTTGGATATTTTGATTCCTTCAAATATAAGGTGATTTGCTGTATTGGATTCCATTGTCTCCTCCACTCTACTTACTGATGCTAAGGGTTGTTGTATCTCCCTTGTTATTTCAGTAGGCTCTTTATCTTTTCGCAGTCCTTTATAACTAGCCTGCCTGAGTTGATTTTCTTTCGTCCACTCTGCAAATTTAATTTCTGCTACTAAGCCTGGTTCAAGCCAAGTGATCACTTCTCCTGGTTTTGATTTTGGTGGAACATGAAAGGGAGAGTCCATTCGTTTTATGTCTTTAAATTCATTTTCTAACCGTTTCATCTCCCCTTCACTAATACCTGTTCCCGCACGTCCTGCATAAATCAGTTTATCCCCTTCAAACACGCCAAGTAATAGTGCACTTACTCCACTTACTCGTTTGTCCGTAAGTGTAAATCCTCCTATTACAAACTCCTGCCTCTTATCACATTTTAGTTTAATCCAGTCACCATTTCGTGTTCCGCTGTAGATAGAACCAATTTTTTTACCAACAATTCCTTCCATTCCAGTCTCATTGGCTGCTGCAAAGCTTTCCTTACCTTTTCCTTTGATATAGCGACTATAAAATAGATTTTTAGGTGCATCTTTCATTAAATTCAATAAGATATCTTTTCTTTCAATTATGTCTTTTTCTCGTAAGTCCTCTCCATCAAGAGCAAGAAGATCAAAAATAATATAGGTTAATGATTGGGATTTGGCATTCTTTAAATAATTTTGCAGTGCTTGAAAATCGGTCTTTCCCGTTTCATCCGTGATGACCATTTCTCCATCTAGCACCATTGCCCTTCCCTTTGCCCATTCAACCAATGCACGTGCAACGTGATAAAATCGATTGTGATAATCGTTTCCATTTCTGGTTAAGAGCCTTACCTGATTGCCCTCTATATAAGCAATGATTCGATACCCATCGTATTTTAGTTCGTAAATCCAATTTTCATCTTCAGGTATCTCTTTTACTAACTTTGCTAATTGTACATTTGTCTGTTCAAAAGGATTCTTTGTAAATTTTACTTTCTCACCCTTTTCTATCTCCTCCATCGTACGCCCTGTTCGAATACTTGTATCGTATCCTAGAAGATCATTAGACTCTTTGCTGTATTCATCTTTTTCTTTTAACAGCAACCAGTTATCTTTTGTCTCTCCTTCTTTGGGCTTTAAACGAATCAAGGCCCATTTTCCTACTAACCGTTTTCCTTTTAACGTAAATTTTAACTCACCTTTTTTGAGTCCTTCTTCAACGTTTTTATAAGGTTCCCATATTCCTTCATCCCAAAGCATAACGGTTCCACCACCGTATTCTCCTTTTGGAATTATTCCTTCAAAATTTCTGTATTCTAGCGGATGATCTTCTACTTGAACTGCAAGTCTTTTATCAAGCGTATTGTTAGATGGACCTTTTGGAACTGCCCAGCTTAATAAGACACCTGCCCATTCAAGTCGAAAATCATAGTGATCCCTTCTAGCCATATGGTGTTGTATTACAAATCTCAGACACTCTTCCTCTTGGTCTGATTTTCCTTCTGGCTCTAAGGTTTTTGTAAAATTTCTTTTTTCTTTATATTCGCTTAGTCTTGTATTCATATCTAAGCTGGTTCCTTATCTTTTTGAGCTTTTTCAACACTTGCTTTGAGTGCTTCCATAAGATCAATTACTTTACCAGCACTATCTGGCTCGGCTGCAACAATTTCCTTGCCAGATACCTTTGTTTCAATTAATTCACGAAGTCTTGACTGATATTCATCTTTGTATTTGGACGGATCAAATGGGGTATCCATAGAATTTATTAAGATTTTAGCCATATTTAGCTCTTGCTCTGATACTTCTGGCTTTGTGTATGGCTTTTGAAGTTCTTTGATTTCATCTGCGTAAAACATGGTAGATATTAAAACACCATCTTCACGAGGAATGATTGCCATTAAGGTATCCTTTGTACCCATAACGGTTTTGCCTATGGCAATTTTTTGCTCATTCATTAAGGCGGAGCGAAGTAACTCAAATGCCTTCTCTCCGCCTGCCTCTGGTACAGCCTGGTAAGTCTTTTCATAATAAACAGGGGATATTTGGTTCAATTGAGCAAAATGTAAGATTTGAATTGATTTTTCTTTTTCTGTCTTAATTTTCTCAATTTCTTCCTCTGTAATAACAACATACTTATCTTTATCGTATTCAAATCCTTTCACGATGTCTTGTGTGCTAACCTCTTTGCCACAGTGAGCACAGGTCTTTTTGTATCGAATACGACTATTATCCTCTTTATGAAGTTGATTAAAATGTATGTCATTATCTTTTGTTGTTGTTAACATAGCAATTGGAATTGCCACCATTCCAAATGTAATAACTGATTTACGTGATACCATAAGTAAACACCTCCTCAGGTTATTGTTTCCAACCAAACGCTAAGTATTCTAAAAAGTGTTTTCTTTTACTATGAACTCTGCTTAATTATTAACTACTACAGCTCTTTCTTCCATTTCATTTCATACTCTATTTCCTTTGTATTCTCATCTATCTTTTCTTCGGTTATCACAAAGCCTTCTCTTAGATAGAATTGTACTGCTCTCTCATTTTTTTGATAGACATCAAGTGTTAACTCGTCTAAGTTATTTTTACAATGAGCTAGTAATTTTTTCCCAATTCCTTTTGACTGCATTTTATTAGATACAAATATACCAGCAATATAATTGTCCATTAAGCCCACAAAAGCCTGAATGGTGTCTTCTTCTTGGTATGCATAAATAGTTGCCTGCGGCATCATCTCTTTTACTGCTTCATAATTGCTTTGCCAATAATTACGATCTATAAAATCATGTGCTTGGATATTCGTCTCAAGCCATAGCTTCATAATTCTATCTAACTGTTCGCCTTCTAATAATTCAATCTTTTTAATCATTTTTATCTCTCCTTTCAACATACGATATCATTGTAACATATATGTCAACCCCTATCATATCGGTTACTGGGAAATTATATTTATTAAATTATTCTAAAATCCCTTTGTAACTTGCTAAGTAATGCCGATATATATTTTTAGTAAACTATAACAAAAATTATGGGAACAGCGTCTCAAGACGATATGAACCTTAAACTGAAAGGAAAGGTATTATGGAAGACTTACACAACAATGATATTATTAATGCTTTAAAAATAAGCATTCCATATTTAAGACAATTAACAAAGGATGATTTGGTTATCACCTTATTTATTGATGGAATCTGTGATAGCTGTTACTGTGATCCAAACTCTGACGCTGGGGTTGAACCTGGTTTTGATATGAGCAACGACCCTAGTCTACTTGAAGTATTACGAACAGGAAAACCCGTTCACAATGTACTTCCTAGAGAATTATTTGGTAAGGCAATTGAGGGAGAAGTTGTTCCAGTTAAAAACAGTAACAATGAAGTAATTGCAGTTCTAACCTCTGGATATGAAACAGAAAAACTATTTCAAGTAGAAGCCTCTAGTTTTGAATTATCTGAATCCATTGACCAAATCAATCAAACAATTGGAAACATTTCTTCGAGTGCTGAAAGCCTCAATCATCAAATAAAAGTTATAAAAGATTGTTTACAAGAGATTACGAGTGAAATTCAAAACATTAATAAAGAAGTCGACAACATACAAAAGAGTGCAAATCAGTCGAACATGCTTGCATTAAATGCATCCATTGAAGCAGCAAGAGCTGGGGAAGCGGGACGTGGATTTACGGTAGTAGCAAGTGAAATGGGGAAATTCTCCAAAGACAGTACTGCTTCAGCTAAAAGAATCAATGATAAAATAACAAAGCTATTATCTTACGTTGATCAATTAAACGATCAATCCAACCAAGCAAATGAAATATCTGAAACTCAAAAAACTGGAGTTGACCATATTCTAGATGCCATTCATACGATTTCAAAGAATGCAAAAGAATTAAATGAACTTGCAAAAAGCTAAATAACCTATAAACGGTAACCTTTATTCGTAACAATACGAAAGGAAGGTTACCGTTTTTATATTATATAGATAAGCTATGTTTTTTATTAAGCATCCAATGAATGTCTCTCTCCGATTTGGAAATCATCCGCATGCTCAAACATATATTTTACTGTAATTGGCTCATCTCCTGTTAGCTTTTTAAAATCATCTGTAAATTCTGCCATCTTACCTAGACGTATTGCCTGTGCAAAGGTCACCATGCCCTCTGATGAAAACGGAGCTTCTGACCCCTTTTGAAATACGCCATCTGTTGTTCTTGGAACTCCCATTGCATCAAAAATAGCATAATTTTCTTCATCTGTAATCTCTTCATATACAACGTGATTCCCTGTTGCTTCATTACCATACGCAACAAAATCAGCAATCGTCATAAGTTCTTTTCCATTTATATTTAGTATTGCTTCGTGATAATCTTTTGTTACCAATGCATGGGCAACAGCCTTTGCGCAGTCTTTTCTTGATATATAAGCCATCTTTCCATTTCCTTGGCTATTTTTTAGGGTACCGCCCATTTTAACAAAGGTAAAATAATTGGTTATCATTGCTTCTGCATACTGAGAGTTACGCAGAAAGATAAAATCAAGGCCTTTTTCTTGTATATATTTTTCTGTAAATGCATGATCGATTTTCTCAACACTTGGATTCGTCTCATCGGCTGCGTTTACCAGTGATGTATAAATGATTTGCTTTACACCTGCTTCTTTCGCCGCATCCACTACATTCTTATGTGCATTTTGCCTTTTCTTTCCCACAAATGGCATGGAGATGAGAGCTAGTTTCTCAGCACCTTGAAATGCCTGCACTAGTCCTTCTGGTGAATTAAAGTTTGTCACTCTTGTTTCAACACCCATTTGTGAAAACTCTTTTAACAATTCGCTATTGTAGCCACAAAAAATAAGCTTGTCCTTATCCACGAGCTGCAAAAGATATCTCGCTGCCTGATTCCCTAAATTTCCGTCAACACCAGTTAATAATAATTTTCCCATACGCTCTACACCTTTCTTATTTGCTTTTAGTAATTTGTTGCTCTATCTATATGCTATGACAAAAAAATAACAAAGTCCAATAGAAAAAACGTATGACCTATTGCAAAAACGAATTCTGCATATACTTTAAAAAGGTATGTAATGCATCATTTGTATTTTCCTTCAAAAATCCTGCAACGATTTCAAATTTATGTTGTGAATTCTTAAGTGGTATCAGTTTTACGTTTTGACCGATATAGGAGGATTGATAATTATCTGGAAAAAATCCAATTAAATTCTCTGTAACAATATAAAATAATTCAGTTTCCACATCATCTACTGTTCTTTGAATTTTTGGCTCATATCCTTCTTCTATGGCTCGTTGAATCATTTGGTAATAGGAAGTTCCTATCACAGTCGGATTCAGCATGACCAGTGGATACTCATATAATTCATTGATATGTATAAACGATGCATGATAAAGAGGATGTGTTTTACTAACCATTGCACAATAATTTCCTTGATATAGCGATTGTGTTAAAATATTTTGACTATCATACAATTCGGAGTCAAACGTGATTGCCATATCATATATCCCCTTTTTTAGATATTCTGCAATATCTTTTAATAATACTTTATTAAGTTGAATCTTTATGTTTGGATGCTCTTTTTGAAATGGTGGTATGATTTCTAACAGCAGTTGAATATCAGTTGAAGCAGCATATTCAATGCTAATTATCTGTTCACATCCTTGTTGATAAATCATCATCTTTGTTTTCATCTGGTTGTATTGCTTCCACAGTAAAATTGCTTCACTGTAAAATAGCCTTCCTGCTTGGGTTGGTTCAACCGGAATCTTTTTTCTATCAATTAATAAAACACCAAACTCTTTTTCTAAGGAAGCAATTTGCTGACTAATTGTAGTCTGAGAGACATAATTTTTTTTCGCTGTATCTGTAAAATTTTTACACTCTACTAGATCAATAAAATATTTTATTTTTTCTATATTCATGCTTTCTCCTTTAAAACTGGTGCTTTACTAGTTTTCATTGGTTATCTATGATGAAACAAAATACCTGCAAGTGGTTCTTTCTTTTTAATTGTACCATCTTTCATTTTTATTACTTCAAAAATATCTTTATGTTCCTTCACGGTAATACTTACCTCAATATGATACCCTTGCTCCTTCATTTCATAAAAATCACAATCAAAAAGAGCGTCTCCAACCTCTACATGTTGCTTCTCTTCTACAAAACATTTAATAAATGCTCCATTTAGTTGTACAATATCGTTTCCGATATAAATCCATATTTTCACACCTTCTGCTGTTTCGATTATAATGGAATGCTTTTCTTTTGCTATGGACTCTATTACACCTGCAACGGGAGATAAGATTTTATTACTACTTGGGCTAATTGATACCCCTCTACCAAAAAGTTCGTATTGAAAGACTGCATCTTTTATCTGACTTACAGGAATAATTTCCCCATTTACTGGGCTATATACCATCAATTTATTGTTCATAGTGTTACCTCCTTTTTGATTAATCCCAAACAGAATATAACACTCTATATTATGAACTTCAATGGAACTAAAATTATTTGTTCGAATGGTTCATAACTTTTTTTATAAATCCGTCTTTTTTGACACTTTAGTGTCATAATATATTTCTTTGTCATATAAGTAATTCATGATATGCCCTCGCGCTACAATTTCATCATAATCATTTACTAACATTCCTGTTACAAAAATATCCATCATATAATTCACACATTGACTGATTAATATAAACCCTGTTTCACTTTGCATTGCTTTTTCTGGTAAACGAAGCACCTCATCACAGCTTTTTTCTATTTCCTCTGCAATAGGACCTACCACCCCTACCACATAGACTCCCATTCTTTTTAAAACTTCGGCTTCGTGAATTGCGAGGGGATTATTTCCGGAAAAGGTCATTATAAATGCCATTATTTTTGTTTTTTTTAGATTTGCTGCTAAATAACGTTCATTTAATGTGTTATAAGCTTTGCTCTCAATTCCAAATGAATTGAATTTTTGTGCAACGGATTCTAGCAAAGTATATCCAAATCCTGTTGCATAAAAATCAATTTGATTCATTCTACGCATTCGATTTAGAATACGCTGAAATAAATTTTTATTGTTACATAGATTTACTTCTTCTATCGTAGATTTATATATTTCAGGTAATGTCACTATAATATCGTTAATTGTACTGTTTTTATCAAATTTTAAATTCTTCTTTTTCCTATATTCGCTACTATTACGCTCAAAATATAATATTTTTTTCAGTTCTTGATAGCCTGAAACATCCAGTTTTTTACATAAGCGTACTACAGTTGATTTACTTGTAAATGTGGCCTTTCCTAATTCTTCACAACTCATTTTTTGAAACGCTTCTGGTGACTGTAAAATGAATTCTGCGATTGCTTTTTCTTGACTGGTAAAATTATTTTTTCTTTCTAGTTTTTCAATTATCATGATACGTCTCCTTGTTTCATACGATGAAAGATATATACCTTGAACTTTATGAATGACTTATTTTCTCTTATTAGTTTACCATATTCTCTCTTAGTATGAGTACCTAAATAAGCTTAATAATATCAAATAATGAATTAATAATTGTCCATACTTGGGCATTGTATATCATAATATTCCATACTCCGTTACCATATAAATGATTCTCTTTTATTACTTGCATCAGTGCAAGTAAACTTCTCGCATCGATAAACCAAACGATATGTTGTTGTCTTACATTCTGATCCAACTCATAAAAATAAAAAAATGGAGTTTGAGATATATCGTCAAACTGTATTACAGAATTTGTCTCATATGCCAATCCTAACACAGAATTAATGGAAAGTGAATTTGCTTTTGATAGATAAGGTACATAAGGAAGTCTCCAATCATAACCAATCACTGGTTTTCCAATACTTATTTTATCATTTGGTACACTTAATGAAACAAAATCAATTAACGCTTTTACGTAATTAATATTACTCACTGGCTCAGGTGGTCCATAATTCGTTCCCCATACAAATCGCATAAAAATAAATCCACTAATATATTCTGTAAATTGTGAGTAATCAATTTTAACAACTGTTGTTTGTGTTTCTTCTACGGATACATCGTAGTTTATGGTAATAAAAAAATATAAATTTTCTTCTTTTATTTTTTCGGATATCTTTTTGACAAAGTTAACATAAAGTTCTGTATTTTCCTCATTAAGATTATAAAATATTATATTAACTCCTAAATATCCTTTCTCCTTAATAATCTGCCTAAAACGCTCTATGATTTGATCTTGTAATTTTTCGCTTAATAGTAATTGATAATCTAGTTCTATATTTTGTTCACCGAATGGCGTTAATGTTGTTAAAAGCATAAGCGGTATTACATTGTACTCCTTTGCTGTTTCAATTAAGCTTGAATCCTCCTCAAAGGTAATGATATTTCCTTCAGAAGTGATTGTATAATTAAAAACTGATAAATACGTTAGGTTTGGCAATGTTCGAATCAAAGTATTCTTGCCTAAATAAGGGTAACAAAAACCATTGGTTGCAATGCTTCCTGTTGTATCATAACGAACTATGATTGTCTCGTTTGCAATTAATTCTCTTGTTGTAAGAAATGGGTTATTTCGAAGCAGTTGCATTTTAGTAACCTGATATAAATCAGCTATTGTATCTAGCGTTTCGTTTGGTTGAACCGTATGTGTTTGCTTGGGATATGTTATTACCAAAGCTTGACCTTCTACTAGATTACTAATAGAGCTTAATCCATTATCTAGAATTAATTTTTCTGTACTGATACCATACTTACGTGCTATTGATGTGAATGTATCTCCCTTTTGAACTATATATATTTCCATATGTATTCACTCACTATAACTCTTTGAAACTAATATATTGTTTCTTTAATTAAAAAAGTACATTAACTCTAACCTCATTTTGTTATAAATTTTTTTAAATTTCATTGGTATAAAACGATTATGGTTGGTAACAATATTCTTATCAAATAACCCAATTCTAGGAGGAATTAAAATGAATAATAATAGTCAAGACAAATCAACCAATTACAGTAACTCAACAAATACTTCAACAAACAAATCTAGTAAATCCAAAGTTTCAAACAAATCTAGTAATTCAAATAGCTCCAATAGCTATAACAACAATAATAATAACTACAATAACGATAGCTCTAATAACTCAACCGATTCTAACAATAACAACAACAATAATAACTAATTACTAGTTTTGAAGTAGTAACGATATTGCTAATAATATATATTTAACCACTTCATGATAAGTTGGATAAATATCATATTTGAGTGTGTAAAATGAAATATACTCCCCCTTATTATAGATAGTTTTAAACTATTTATTATGAGGAGGAGTATTTTTTTCTTGATTATTCTACCTTTTTTAACTATTCATTTCATTTATTACAATTTAGGAAATTTCCATTACAGTTTTATAAACTCAATAGAATACAATTATTTTTTGTGATACGATGAGTGTAATAAATTTGATTATAAAATAGGAGTTTCTAGGAGGTAATTTATGAAAAATCAAAAGCAATTACAGAATATATATTTTTACAAATCCAAAACAAGCTTCATTATACTCTTATTGGTGACACTACTTTTAAATGGCTGTGCTAACTCTTCACCCCCACCAAATCAAGAGCCAACTGTACCTGAGGTGTCAAAGGAAGTTAATTCCAAGAAAGAAACGGCAACAAATGAGAATCAAGTCACTACAATAGAAAATACGGCTTCTACAATAGAAAGTGATAACTCGTACCAGATAGTAACGAAAGAGTATAACAAAGATAATATTCATATTAAATACCCTCAGTTAAGTGGATTGTCCGATGAGAAAAAGCAGACTGCGCTCAATGAATTCATTGAAAATGATATTTTAGACAGTCAAGTAAATCGTATCTATGAAAGCAATATTGCAAACGAAACAACGCCTTTAAGTCTCGACCTTGATTATCAAGTTAAGTTAAGTACACCTGACGTATTAAGCTTTGCTTTTGAAGGCTCGTCCTATATAGAGGGAGGCGCTCACCCAAATAGCTTTTTGTATGGACTTACACTTGATTTACAAAATCAGAAAAAGTTATACCTTAGTAATTTTACTGATATTAATATGGAACTGATTGAAAAAATAAAAAATGCAAAGACAGTTTCGAATCAGTCTCTTGGTGACATTAATGATGAAATGGCAGAAAGTATAAAGACTTATCTTAACAATAATTTGGAAACACTAGGAACTGGTTTTATGATTTGGTCTTTGGAGCATGGTAGCGAATCAAACTTTTATGTAACAGACGAATCATTATTTGTTAGTTTAGATGTTGGTCATGTATTAGGTGACTATGCTGCATTTGAAATTCCAGGTCTTAATATTGCTAATTTTGCGCAAACCTATAATTCCAACTTATGCTTACCGACTGAAAATCTTGTTGTACGATTTGATATGAAGGATTCTGATAAAACATTAGCCGTTTGTATGGATAAGCAAAAGAACTATCTTGTTTACCGATTTGGTACTAAAGATAAGATAGAATTTGAATACCCTGAAAAGAAAGATAATTCATGGTCCAATTTCTCCTATCTCCATCAGGACAATGCTGGGGAGAGTCAATCTGAAACGCTTACTACCTTAACATTTCAAAATGGCGATTATGAATATGTAGTATATGAACGTTTGGCAAATCAGACTACTTTTGTTGGAGTGAAAATCATCAACCTTTCTACTAAAAAAGAAACGGATAGACAAGGAGATGCTTCTACATTTGCTGGTGTTTGGTATGATGTTGAAGAAACTTATAAGAATGTATCTACCACTCCTTAACGTTTATATGTACCTTTAAAATCTTTATTTACTTTTATAAATCATTAAATTCTTAAACTGAATGGGGAATTTTGTTTGATAACAAAATTCCCCATTCAGTTTGTAGACAAACGCTTTTAAAGACGAAGAGTTTAAGAACAAAGCGTTCTCATTTTATTACGTAAGCAGAATTTTCTTTTGCTGTAGCGTTACAATCAGCCTCTATACTTAACCAATTGTGAGAAATACCGTAACAGCAACTCCTCTACTGAGTGCTCCAACACCAGCGCTAGTAGTAATTTGAACTGATAATAGCGTTCCTTGAGTAACCGCTACACTTCCTGTACCTGTTGCAAGACAATTTGGTGTCTCCTCTGTATTAGGACCAGTAATTGTAGCCGTAATTCCAGTAGTAGTAGGAGCTTCAAATCCACAAGGACTCGTATAAATTGTAGCTGTAACTGTTTCTCCTTCTGGAATTGTGTTATCCCTGATATTTAATATTAATCCGACAATCGTTGTATTTACAGGTATCGTAACAGTACTTGTTGAAAATAAAGGCTCTGCTGATGAAGTGCCAAGTCCAACCCATCCGCCATCACCTACCGATTGATCTGTTGCTAAATATATTGTTGTAGCTCCTGAACCAGTCGTTCCTGTTGCTCCCGTGGCTCCTGTGGCTGCCTGTATTTTATGACAACGCTGCGTAAATTATAATGAAAATGAATAAAATCGCTTTTTACTGATTTTATTATTCTCTACAACGGTTAGCTCTTTTCTGTTTTTCAAGCAACTCTACTATGCGCCGGTGTTGATCTGCAAAATTAAAGTTAATCGTTACGTCACCACCCTCATGGATATAAATAACTTTGATTAGCTCGACAACAATCCCCCGTTCAAGACTGCATATATTCTTGTACTTATGAAAAGCGTCAAAATAAGGATTATCAGAAGTTACTCCCTGCACTAAATTCTGTTTTTCTTCTTCAAGTTTGGCTATGTTCTGTTTTAATTGCTGTTTCTTTTTCTCAAACTCTTTTTTCATGCATTGGTATTCCTCACGGGTAATATCGCCGTTTTTCCAATCCATATAAAGCCCTGTATCAATACCTAAAATCCTTTCAAGCTCTTGTTTTTGGCGCTTGATTGAAGCCATCAGCCGCTTTGAAACGATTCGGGGAGCGGACGCCTTGTTTATGTCATTGATAAGCTCTGCCATGCTGTCAATCAGTTGGATTTGCTTTTGAATGGTTTCCAAAACAATACTTTCAAGCATATCACTTCTTATGGAATGTCTAGTACAAAAACCTGTCGTATTATTTGTTCTGCAGGCATAGTACACATGATTTTTTGATATTCTTCGTCCCATTGATTTTCCACAATCGGCACAACGCAGAAAGCCGGAAAAGATGTATAGCTGACCTGAGTGTGGAGCGGTTCTCGTGTTCCTTTGCATTAGCTTTTGTGCTTTGTCAAAAGTTTCTTTGTCTATAATTGGTTCATGGGTGTTTTCAACAATAAACCACTCGTTTTCGGGTGTGTTAATCCTTGTATGTACCTTATAGCTTTTTACTTTCTGCTTTCCCTGCACCATATGACCTAAGTACATTTGATTGGTAAGAATTGCAGTAATGCTCCGGGCAGACCAAAGTGGTTCATTGTTCACAATGGTGGGATTATAGTACTTCATTCCATTTTGTCGTTTATAAGCGGTGGGGCAAGGAATTCCCATACCAATGAGCTTTTTTACAATTCCGTTTTTGCTCATGCCCTCTCGCACAAACCAATGAAAAATATCCTGCACAATCGGAGCGGTTTCATTATCCACAACTAAGTGGTGTTTGTCATCTGAGTCTTTTAAATAGCCATATGGTGCAAAGGCTCCGATAAACTCACCTTTTTTTCGTTTCATGTTAAAAGTCCCCCGAACTTTGATTGAGGTTTCCCGACAGTGATTTTCATTGTACATACTCTGGATAGAAACGCCCATTTCGTATACTTCATCAGGGTTTTTGTAGCTATCTAGTTTGGGAAGCTCCAAAGAAATAAACCTCACATCTTTAACTACAAACAAATGTTGCAAATACTTTTTGCACTCCCAATCATTACGGCTCAAGCGCGACAGATCTTTGACTATGACACAATTTACAATTCCCCTGTCAATATCTTCAAGCATGCGCTGAAAGTTTTCTCGGTCGCTATCTATACCAGTGTAGCCGTCATCAATATAAATATCCACAAGTTGTATTTCTTCCTCAAGCATGAGGTTTTCTAAATATTCTTTTAATCGTTGACGTTGGTTTTTTACGCTGTAGCTTTCGTCATTTCCGTCCTCTCTGGATAGCCGTATATATAAAGCCACTTTCCAAAGAACGAGGATTCGTTTGGTTTTATCAAGGCTTTTTCTTACACGAGCCATTATACCTCCCGCCCTTTATAACCATATTTTAATTCACTATAGTTAAACTAAAAAGTCATTTAATATGATGTGTATGCTCATATTTCTTAGACTTTTTTTAAGCTGATAAAAAAGTCTTTCATTTTGTTTTTTAACTCATTACCCGTAGGCTCAAACCTTATTCGAACAACACTATCACCACACAAAAAGCAATAAGGGTTTTTCACCTGCTCTAAATAATTTATCATTCTTTGTTCCAGGGGTAGGTTCGTATCAATCATGATTCCACGAATATCCACAAGCCCAGTTTTATCTATCTTTTCTATTCCTGACTGGCTCATTTTGTCCAGTTGTTTTACTGTCAACATTTGTTCCCCCTCCTTTTAGGTATTCAATACAGCATATGAAAGACCGCTTGTACGGTATGTTGTCGAAAAAAGAGGTCATATCACACCCAACTTTTCGCTTTTCACAAAATGATCTATGAGAGCGCAAAAAAGAACGGAATACAGATTAATTACTGATTACCGTTCTTTTATAATTGTTTACACTAAAAATATATCTTCAACATAATGAGTAATGTTTTGAAGTTTCAATGCTATCGAATATTTACTTATCCAAAGAACTGAATTTTACTCATATCAATATCTTGCTTATTATATCGAATGAGGACAGCTCTTTCATTCTCACTTAACTTAATGTTATCTAATGGCGTAGGTATCGGAAGGTGCTCTTGTACCTTATCAACTAAACATAACTGTAAGACATCTAGCGCCATTGTCAAGCCCTCACTATCATTCCTAGCACAAGTGTTGGCTTCTGGTATGTCTGGAAAAGTAATTGATATACCATATCTCTCCTCATTACTATCATATTCATCATAATTAAATATTGCATAATACTCAACGTCCATAGATATACCTCCTAATTAATCCATCCTGCCTGTCTCCAAATATTTCTTAAAGTTCCAATCGGGATTTCATGGTTTGGACGTGGTTAGGAACGGTTACAGTTCTATTACCCTTTTTCCACTTTTCATGACTACCACTTTGCCCTGTCTTTTGAAATCCCTCTCTTTTTAATCGCTGTTGAAACCTAGCAAAATAGGAAAATGGAGGTTCGGATGATACTTTTCTAATTCTTAATTTCCTTGAGATACTATTTTTAGCCAGTTATTATATTTCTCATCATTAAAATAATATAATGCCTTTTTTGCATAATCCTCTGCTATGTGTTCAGAGTGTGGTGGTGTTAAAGCGGTAAAAATGTAATATGAGATAAGGTAGCATATATAAGCCAATTCCTTTTTCGAATTTTGCTCTTTTAAATAAATGTATTCATTTTGTAAATGAAAAAAAACATTGATTGCCTCTATCTCATTACACTGTGCATAAAGATTGTCCAAATCTGTTTCTGTTAATTCCATTACAATCTCTATAGGAATTTCAGAGCTTTCATAAGAAAAATATTCCATAATATCCATTCTTTCACCTTCCGTTGCTATTTGTTTTTGAGCCGTCTTTTAACACTTTTATAAGTATAGGTGATACATCTGTCCACTTGCAACAACAATTGCTCCGGCTGCTGTTATAACAACTTCTCCAGCACCTGGTATCCACCATGTTCCAGCCACCAATGCTATTGCACTATAAGTAGTGCCACCTCCTGATGAAGATGTCTCTTTTACAATAGCAGTATCAAGTAGTTAAATAAATTGTTCTTTAGTATAGTATACACCGTTTATATATACCCCTGTTTCAGTAAGATAATTGATTCCAGTAGATGTTTTTTGGGATACATTTTGATTACCGGTAGAAGATTCACTTGCCATAGAAGTAAAACCCGATGTAAGCACCATGGATAAAATTAATATAAAGCTTAAAACTCTGCTTGTCAATTTTTTCATATTTTACATCTCAAGATAAATCCCGCTTTGAGTTCGTCTTTCTTCCGGTGCATATGATTTCAATCATGTTGTCAACAATTTTATTCATACAGTTATTGGCAGTATAAGAGCCTTGAAGAAAAAATCGTACTTAATATCCTGTAGTAAACACCGTAGTTGTCAATAAATACACGGTGCGGTTGCTCCCGTGGCTCCTGTGGCTCCTGTGGCTCCTGTGGCTCCTGTGGCTCCTGTGGCTCCTGTGGCTCCTGTAGCTCCCGTAGCTCCCGTAGCTCCCGTAGCTCCTGTATCTCCTGTATCTCCTGTCGCTCCTGTGGCCCCCGTAGCTCCTGTGGCTCCTGTTGCTCCCGTTGCTCCTGTGGCCCCCGTAGCTCCTGTATCTCCTGTATCTCCTGTCGCTCCTGTCGCTCCTGTCGCTCCTGTGGCTCCCGTAGCTCCTGTGGCTCCTGTGGCTCCCGTTGCTCCTGTATCTCCTGTATCTCCTGTATCTCCTGTCGCTCCTGTGGCTCCTGTCGCTCCTGTGGCTCCCGTAGCTCCTGTGGCTCCTGTTGCTCCCGTTGCTCCTGTATCTCCTGTATCTCCTGTGGCTCCTGTGGCTCCCGTTGCTCCTGTATCTCCTGTATCTCCTGTCGCTCCTGTGGCTCCTGTGGCTCCCGTTGCTCCTGTTGCTCCCGTTGCTCCTGTATCTCCTGTCGCTCCTGTCGCTCCTGTCGCTCCTGTGGCTCCTGCTGGACCTGTTAGACCTATTGGACCTATTGGACCCGTTGGACCTGTTGACCCGGTAATATTAGGAAAACAAACTGCCTTTTTATTAGCGGTCTGTTAAACCGCTTCGGATTGAGTGTTGATTTCTATGTATTCCATTATCCGGCGTAGTTCGTCAGCGAATTTAAACTTCACACTGATGTTACCGTTCTCATGTACCTTGATATGGTCTACAAGCTCAACTAAAACCTCTCTTGTCAGTTTGTCGATATTTTCAAACTTCTTGAAAACTACTAAGCAAGGGCTTTCAGCGGTAATGCCGTTTTGTAATTCCTCACGCTCTGCATGGAGGTTTTTCAAAACTTCGCCTAAAGCGGCTATTTGCCGTTCGTAATCTTCGCTCATATGGCGGTAATCGCTATGGGTGATTTCTCCGTCTTTCCAATCCTGATAAATGGATTGCTTATAACGCATGATTTTGGAGCGTTCCTTTTCTTTTGCGTCTATCAATGCTTCAATCCGTATGGACTGGCTTTTTTGAAGCGGAGCCGTGCTGATATATTCCAAAGTATTTGCATAGTGTACTGCAAGATATACCTGTTGCTGAATGGCATACAGGACAGCCGCTTCCAGCCGGTTATGCTTCACGGAATGTTTGGTGCAGGCTGTTTTTGACTGGTCTTTGTAGGTGCGGCAGAAATAGTACACCGTGCCTTTTACTTGACTGCGGCTCATAGCCTTACCGCAATCGGCACAACGGAGAAAGCCACTGAACAGATAGAGTTTCTTTTTCTGCGGAGCGGTGCGGGTGTCACGCTTTAGCAACTCCTGCACTTTTTCAAAGATAGGCCGTTCTATGATTGGCTCATGGGTATTCTCCACAATGTACCATTCATTTTCGGGAACCTGTTCCTGCGTATGTATCTTATAGCTTTTCACACGCTGGCGGCCTTGTACCATGTCCCCTACATAAAGGCGGTTTTTCAAAATGTCGCTTACAGTCTTTGAACTCCATAACGGCCTTTCGGAACCGCTCGGATTTTGATAGTTTAAGCCCTTGCTTTTCTTATACTCGGACGGACACAAAATGCCACGGTCATTGAGATTGTGTACAATAGCATTTTTGCTCATCCCGTCCAGAAACCACTCATAAATGTTTTTTACAATCTCGGCGGCTTCTTCATCAACTATTAAGGCGTTTTTGTCCTTTGGGTTTTTCTTGTAACCATAAGCGGCAAACCCACCGATAAACTCACCATTGCGCCGCTTCATATCAAAAACCTGCCGTATCTTCTTTGAAGTCTGATAGCAGAAGTTGTCGTTGATAACATTGGTAATCGGCACAATGAGATTAGAAATACTGTCCGGGTTCAAGTAACTGTCAATACCCTCTGTCAAGCTGATAAACCGTACATTCATCTGTACAAACAGATTTTCAATCAAGCTCCCTGCGTCCGTATAGTTACGGGAGAGGCGAGAGAGGTCTTTGACGATAACACAGTTTACTTTTTTTGCGTATATGTCAGAAAGTAATCTTTGAAAGCTGTCCCGGTTGGTATCTGTTCCGGTGTACCCATCATCTACATACGGCGGTTGGGTACTTTCAAACTCGTCTATGTGCTGTTGGTAGTAATCATCAAGCAATGCTTTTTGGTTGGTAACGCTGTTGCTGTCATCCTTTCCACGGTTTATGTCCTCTTTGGATAAGCGGATATATTGAGCGAGTTTCCAGCGGATAATTTGAGGTGCGGATGTTTTTTCCTCAAAGCCCCTGTTTTTTGTTCGTGCCATGTGTCCTCCTTCCTATCACATTACACTTATATTATACCATTTCAGCGTAATGCGAACAATGTTGTCGCGGCCTGTAAACTGGCTTTACAGGCCGCTTTTCTTGCGTTTGAGGAAGTCGGCAAACACATCTTGCAATGGGGGAGCGTTCTCTGAAAACTCCAGCTTTACGCCCATATCTCCCACACGAAAACAATAAGGATTTTTAACCGCCGCTATGACTTTCGCCGCACGTTGTTCCTGCGGCACAGTCGTATCAAAGGTAAAGCCGCTCACATCAACTAAATCCTCTTTGTTCACCGCTTCTATGTCTACGCTTGCCAACTCTGAAATTGGAATACGTTTCTTCAATCACAATCGCCCCCTCCTTTCCATGTATATGAAATGCTCTGATTGTCCTATGAGAAAACACAAACAGCCACCATTTTTATCAGCAAAAGTGATGGCTGTTAATCTTTCCTCATACTTCGGGCCAAGTTGGCCCGAAGTCAATAAGGGCTGTTCTGATAGTGGGTTTCCGCTTCCTCTATGCCGCAAGTATCGAAAACATAGTGAAGCTCTGAAACCACACGCTTTATATCGTCCGGGCTGAAATCACAGTTTTACATAGCCCGAATGACATAGCCACGGCAAGCGCCGTTGCTCCATTGCTGATATAGCAATGACTGTAATTCCTTATCCATAGTAAAACTCCATTCATCAATCGGGAGTATGCCGCGCCGTTATAAGTCGGCTTGTCGTAAGACAGAAAAAGCGGCGCGGCACTCCCTTTATATAAAAAACGATAATCCGGACGGGCGGCGGCAACCGCCCTCATGGGAATTTCACCCCGCCCCATGCTGATGGCGCGACGGTCAATGCTGTGAAGCGTTCAAACCGTAAGTATCATTGTATCAATCAAAAGATTTTCGCCGGGCAGATTACCACATCTGTCTTGTCACAGTTAGTAGGAATCGCTCACGCTCCGTTTGGGTTTTCCCCCTTTCAACGGGCGGTCTTGGCGTACTCTGCGGCTTGGCTCCCTTTTGATTGAACGTATCCGGGTTATCGGTATTCAGTTGTCAAAGAACAGCAGACGGAGAAAAACTCCTTCTAATAGCCATGTGATTTGAAGCTCAAATTCGGAACTGGAAATCAAGACTTTTTTAAAAATTCCTCCATGCTTTTCAATCCTTTCTCAATAGCAACCCTGACTGCTTTTTCATTTACACCCTCTGCTCGTGCAATATCGGATTTACTCATGCCGAGTATGTAATGGGCATAAATTCGTTTTCCCTGCTTGTCCGGCAAGGAAGCGATTGCAGAGTGCAGTTGTTCGGCAGTAATTTTACGCTCGTAAATCTCGCAAGGGGAAAGGGATACAAAAAGAATATCCTTTTCAATCCCGTCGTCAGCGTCCAGCGAATAGTGGGCCTTGTTATAGAAGCGGCGGCGAATGTAATTTTTCTCCAAACGTTCCGCTTCCAGCAAAGCGTCCTTGATTACATCGGGTATTTCAACAAAGAAGTCGGAATTATAAAACGGGTAAAAATCCCGCAGATTGATTTTAGCCATAGGGCGTTCCTCCATTTCGATTTTTTAGGGAATAGTGAATCGAAACGGAGCGGGAGGGGAACGACAGCGGGGTCGGACTTCGGGCCAAGTTGGCCCGAAGTGACAAAGCTTGTCCCATACGTTGTCAGTGAAAAAAGGGTACAAAAAAACACCTTTACGCAAATTAGCGCGAAAGGTGTCGAACAAAAAATGGGCGCAATAGCCGCCCATTAGTTGATATAATATTTTTAAACTATGTAAATGAATTTTTTCTGCTATATTAAACCGTCACAATATGGCGGCGTTTCTCTCAGAGAAAAAAACGCTTTGGGGCACATAAAAACCTCCTTATCCCAAAGCCGCCAGATTAAGAAGAATTACAGATATACTCTTTCCGGTATTTAAAACGGAAAATGACGGCTTTGTATGTCTGTTAAATTTGTCAGCAATCGTATAGCAGAAAATTGTTGTATGAAAAGAGCCGATAATCAAGAGATGTGTACTCATTGATTATCGGCTCTGCGTCTTTGCGTCTGGCTCTTTGATAACTGACATATTCAGTTGTCGCACATTGATTAGAGATTCTTGTTTGCATTTGGGACAGTATAGGGGGAAGTTTTCGAGTTTCGTATCTTCTCTAATTTTCAGTCTTGTTTTATTACCACATATAGGACATAGTAACCATTGAACTTCAATCATTATCACCCCCTACATCATTTCATCAGTTACTATTTTTCTGCTCTAATAATTACCGTTCCACAATTTTGATACAAAACCTCAACAGTTTTAAAACCGGCATTTTTCATAAGCTCAAATTGATGTTCCAATGTCAGTGGAATATCAATATGTATAAACATATCTTCGGGTATATTATTTTGCTTGCGTCTATATTCGTATCCCTCAAGACAAAGTGCCTCCTCTTCATCACAACAGGCAATATAGTCACATTCTATATAATATCCACCGGCTTTTATCGTCTGATAAAGTTTACTATAAATCAGTTGCTTTTTTTCATATTTAAAATGGTGAAGTGTTTCAAAAGACATAGCAGCGTCAAACTTATTTTCCTCAAACGGGTATTCAAAATAGTCCGCATTGATTATTTCAATGTTTTTATCACCATAGTTTTCTCGCAACTTGTCAAGCATAGATTCAGACAAATCAATACCTGTAACCTTGACTTCGGGAAATCTCTTGTACATTGATTCAAGCTCCAAACCTGTGCCACAACCAATATCAAGTAATGTTTTCAAACTATCATCAAAGAAATCTGCAATATGAGCGTATTCCTCGCCCCAGTTTTTTAAATGAACATTATTATATTCACTAATCCTATTAGCGAAAAAATCCGCCATTTCTTCCACAGGAACATTCTTTACCCCATCAAGCCAATCTTTTAATTCGCTTAAATATTTTTTGGTTTCCTCTTGAGTTCGGATTTTACTTTTTAGCATAACGATTTTGTCCTTTCATAAAATCTGTTAATAATGAATTGATTATTTGATTTGCGTTGGGTTAGATAATAGGAGTATCACTTATGTTCTTTGTCCTCTATTACTAAAGCAAATCGGTGAAAAGCATTTTTAATAAGCGTAATTACTTCCTCATATGGCAAGTCAATATCGTCTGATACAATTTGAGTTGCAATACCATGTGAATAAAGCCACACATCCCTAAATAAATTTCGTGCGTTTTCCAGACTAAGGCCCGTTATTTCCTTTGCATTTAGAATTGAAAGTTGGTTCCAATCAGCATCAAGAATATCTTTAATACTTTTCCCCGCACAAGCTTTGTTCATAAAAAGGGTATTAAATATATTTTTTTCTTGTCTGGCAAATTCAATGTAAGCAATTCCTTGCATTAGGAGGCGGTTATCATTACTCATTCGGGCTTCCATGAAAGTGTTATAATATATATTGAGTTGAGTAATGACATCTTGTTTTAGTGCTTCCATATTTTCATAAACGCGGAATAAAGGTTTGGTTGAGCAGTTCAATACGGAAGCAATACTTCTTGCGTTTATCCCCTCCATGCCCTGTTCGCGTACTATAGAAATAGCAGCCCTCAAAATTGCTTCCTTATTAGTTAATGGCTTTGGCGGCATATAAAGTCCTCCTAAATGAATATTTATCATTGAAAAAATTGCTTTTTAATAATGAATATGAACGGAAACGGATGTTGCGCAACATCTGTTACTATTATATCAAAACCACACAAAATGTCAAGGAGTTGGCCTAACAAGCTTAACAAAACTGGTTAAGCAGTTCCTTGTGTAGCTCTCATTAACGGAGGTTATGCTAACCAGCAAGCAGGGCAAGTGTATTGACACTTGCACATTTTTGAGATTTTCCCTTACGGGAAAACTCAAAAATTGCTTGTTGGGGAGTGCCTTCCCCAAACCCTGCGACTTCGGGCCAACTTGACCCGAAGTCGGTGCGTTGCACCTCATGTTGCGTCATGTTCGCTATCTCTCCATTTCCTTATTTTTCTGCGCGTCCGTCAGGCCGAGCAGATGGTCTATATTGCTTTTCACCGTAACAATTTCCTGCATGGCTTTTTTGGTTTCCCGGTACTCTCGGTAAGCCTTTTTCTTGTCTGTCGACAACCGCTGAAACTCTGCTTTCAGCGTATCCATTTTGGGGAGCTTTGCCCCGGACAGCAACCGCCGGAACGTATCCTGCGCCGCCCGGTAGGCGGCAATATCCGCTTCATGCTCCGCAAGATATTTTTTGCTGTACTTTGCCGCCTTGTACCCCTCAAACACAGGCCGGGCTTTCGCATAATCTACCACAGCCGCCTTTAGCTCTGCATTGATACGCATAGCGGATTCGGCGGCTTTTATGCTGTCTGAAAGCGTATGGAAACGGTCGGTAAGCTCTGCGGCCTTTTGCTCCAAATCAGCATATTCCAGCAAGCCATTTTCCTTCAAATACTGTAAGGCCGCTGCCATCTGCTTGAGGTTGAATACCTTTGCCCAGCGTTCATAGGCCGGGCCTTTTCCGGCTTTCATACGGGCTTGAATATCCACAATCAGATTGACCTTGCGCCGTTCCTGCGGAGTAGTTCTGCCCTCAATAGCCGCTTGTATATCCTCCTGCCCGTAGCCCTTACCAAGCGTAGAAGCGTGGAGCCGGGTAAAGCGTTCCTGCCCTTCTGCTCGGAAGCTGATTGTGCCGCCGCGCCCGTGTTTGATTTCATAGCCAGCCGCCGCCATTGCCTGTAAAAAGGTGTCCATATCCGGTGGCTTCGTTGCAAGACAAATATCAATCTGCGCCTTTAATTTTTCTTGAAAGGTAGGCGGCTTATGACCGCCCAGCCATTCCCCGTAATGCCTGAATTTCCCCTTGCTGTGGCGTTTGGGATTGGTTATAACAGATAATCCGTTTTCAAGGCATATCCGGTCAGAGAGCCGCCGTACTGCACGGGCAGAACCGATAAAATCCCGGAATTTCCGGGTGCAGTCCAACGAGGTTGAATTGTAGTAGATATGACAATGGGGGTGGGGTCGGTCAGCATGGGAAACCACGAAAAAGGCGTGTCGGCCTTTCGTCCAGCGCATGGCAAGGTCATAGCTGATTTTAAGAGCGGTTTCCGGGTCTGTTTCACCGGGCGGGAACGACTGCCGGATTTGATAATACAGCACATCATTTTCCCGTTTTTGCTCCCGCCCGGTGATAGTCTTATATTTTGCTTTAGAGAGTAAAAATTCTGCGTCAGCGGTGGCGGGGTCACATTCATAGGCAAGAATTAAATCGCCGTTGCGGGTCTTATCCGGATTTTTCCCGTAGTCAAAACCGTCCTTTAAGGTTTCCATAATGGTCATGCCGCTTCCAGTGTGACGGGTCATAAGGCGGGTGGTTGCCATGTGCGTTTCCTCCTTTCCTCAAAAAAACAACTTCGGGTCAAGTTGGCCCGAAGTTGCCCGGCGGGTTCTGTTATGCTAATGTTAGTTTACAATAAAAAAGCGAAGCGAGTTGTTCAGGCTGTGCAGTCCGTCAATGAGGTATTCCGCAATGGCGGGAATCCCAAGGGGAGAAATCAAAAATGACAGGAACAGGAACACGCCGAAGCCCAGCTTTTCGCCGCTTATCAGCAGGGTAATACTGATAAGAACGCCTATCCCGGAAACCACCTGTAAGAGAGCGGCGGCATAGCAGAACACAAATTCAATCATGGGTGTTACTATCGTCAGCAGAACCACAAACGGCGCGGCGATAATCTTAAATATCAGCTTGATTAACTTCATAAAAATTCTCCTTTCATTGAGTGGCTTTCTTGTTGTATCCTACCTATATTTTACCATTTCAGGCAGAGTACAACAATGTTGTCGAGGCCGCACCGATCTTGTCCCGGGACTTCGGGACAAGTTGACCCGAAGTTATTTGTCTGTTCAACAATTAGGTAGATTTATCGCATATTTTTTGGTATAATTAAATCAAAATTTTGAAATTTCATTTTATTAAATGTATTAGGTATTTTATATAGTAGCAAATATGAGAAAGTAGAATTTGAAGGTGAATAATATGGCAATCGATATAAAGGATTTAGAAAAAAAGCTGGCGCAACACAAAGTATATGATGCATGGCAATATGTTAAGAGTTTAAGGGAAACTTTAGGATATATGACAGTTTCTTATGAGCTTCTATCAGCTGTTTACACACATAGGTTAAGCACTTTGCAAGCATTAGAACAAGAAATGCTACAACGTGCAATTAGTAGTGGACAAGCGTCTTATGGAACATCGGAAATGGAAAGAACCAATTTAAATATTGGCGGATTTTCTATTGACGATGTGGTGTTTTTAAGAAAAACTTCCATGGAATTTTTTCATTATGCCAGAATTAGTATGGATGTATTATTTCAAATAGCAAATGCTGCTTTGTTAGGTGACAAAGCATACGATGTAGACGACAAGGGATTGTTAAGAAAATTGCTCACTAAGTTAGGCGGTAAACCTGAATTTTCTAAGTTGCTCCAGTTGCTGGACGCAAACAAAAATGATGTAAGATATCAATACCTTACAGCTTTTGACAACTATATTAAGCATATTAAAACAATTCTAATAACAGTTAAAAATAGTTTTTTAATTGGGGATACAAACACATTTTCACTCAATGAATTTTGTTATGATGGGAGGTACTACCCAAGTGAAAACGCGATTGATAAAATACAAGAATTGAATAATTATGTCACACAGACTATTGAGGCTATTCTGGAAGAAGTTTTATTACAAATTCCAAATTGTTATGATAATAGCCATCGTATACAAGCTATTAAATACAAGCAAATATTCCAAGAAACAGAAAAAGGCTCTGTCTTAGAATATATGAGTTTTTTCATTGAGGTTGAGCAAGACTTGTCAGAGCTACCTCAAGAAATAAAGGTTCTTCCTCTAATCATAAAGCCAAATGATGAAATATATAGTTTTGATTTCAAGTTTGATAAAATCTTTATCAAGAAAAAAGGCTCAACAGAAAGTGATATTATTGGTTGTGCACACATGAAAAATGGTCTAGAAACTAATGAATTTTATCGAACTTTTACTGTAACTCCTTGTGATCTTATTGAATATTACAAGTACATCAGCACATTTAAAAATACATATTCCAAAATTACATTTAACATTTATGCAATGGAGGGAGAAATGTTATTTATTAAAGACTGATTTATGAGGTGTATGTATGGAAAAAATCGCGGAATTGCTTAAAATATTTTTGGAGAAGCATTTGATACCTGCACTAATTTCAGTAGCGGGTGCAATGATTATAATATTATTTCTTCCTGCTGATAATTGGATGATTACTAAACTTGGAAATACTTTATTTGTTATTCTTGCATTCTGCTGTATTTTCCTCGTGGTTCAAATATTAATTAGAGTAGGTAATCAGATTAAGCTTTTAAATGAAAGAAATAGCGAAAATCGGTATTACGAAAAACAAAGAATCCAATCAAATCAAGAAGCCATCCAAACAATAAATGATTTTGTGGATGAGCTATCTCCAAACGATAAAAAGTTACTCTTAACTTTTGTGATGAACGATAATAAAATATTGGTTGCCAATGAAGCGTATCATTCTTTTGATAGCCTGCTTGAAAATACTAACGTAATGAATCGCTCCCGTTTTGCAGGTGATATTAAACATATTGATGAAAATATCTATTGGATGGAACACTCTCTTAAAGAAATATATTCACAGGGAATGCGTCCGGTTCAGGGGTTATGGCAATATAAAATTAAGGATTCACTTTTCCATGATTTAAAATTAGTGTATAAGCAACAGGGGAAATTAGGAAACTTTTAATTACATATAAGGGGAGAGCATGATTTGCTCTCCCCTTACTATTTATAGCTCCACTATCGCCGTAAGCTGTTTAAGTACCTCTGAAACCCGGCCCCATAGTTCGGTATAATCTTTTTGCAGGGCGGCAATTTCGGACGGATAAACGCCGTAAGTATTGGCATGAATGGCAACCTGATTCAGATTGTTGGCACATCTGCGTTGCAGGGAAACCAGTTCCCGGACGGGAGCAAGGTCAACATTCAGCACATAGCCATTGAGCGCCATTTTTCGGATATAGGCGCTTAAATTCTGCGTCCCAGCCTGCGCCATACGTTCCTGAATGGCGGCGTATTCATCATCACTCACCCATACATAAAGGGGAACACCCCGCCTGCGTTTGGGGCGGCTCACCGTTCCTCCCGTTCCCGGCTCCGGCGTTTTGCCGGCGGCTCCTTTACCCGGTATTTTGGCTTTTCCTCTGGGAGAGCCTGCGGAACAGGCAGAGGGGCATTATTCGGAATCCCATCAATCATGTTGTAATTCTGTTCCGTGGAAAGCTCTGCATTTTTCAAATAATTATCCTTTTCCATAATCAAAAAAACCTCCTTTTTGTGACTTCGGGCCAAGTTGGCCCGAAGTGTTTACCTGTCTTTCTCTGTGCTTTTTTCGGGGGCAGGCCGGGCGGCGTTTTCCCGTTCCACCTGTTTTGCTCCCTCTGCCAATCGGGCGGCAATGGATTTACTTTCTCCCTGTTCCCGCAGGGGGGCTTTTCTGTCGGGATTGCCGGGAGCCGCCCGAAGCTCATAGTCGGCCATCTGCTTTTCCGTCAGGGGTGCGTCATACACAAGATAGCCCCATGCCAGAAAGCGGCTCTGTTCCACACTTTCCCGCTTATCAAAATTCACAAGATATAACGGACCGTTCTCCGTTTTGGGGAATGTGCCAATATCCACCGGCCTTTGTGTAGAATAATATCGGTAAGCTGATTTTTCGGATATGCGGTAGTCATGCTGATATTCGGAAACACGGTTCTCATAATCCCTTGTGGCGGCGGCTTTATCGGTGGTATAGTGCCCCCAATAATAATCGCGCCTGCCGCTTGCGTCCTCGGTAAACTGCCATGTGGCAAAGGGCTGTACCGCCTGCGGATTTTCCCCAAGGGCAAACCCACGGTCATTCTCAAAGACAATGGCCCGTTTGATTTCATATCCTTTTACGTTATCGCTCATTTTTCCCTCCGTTCTCATACATGGAAATGTCACGCTGTTACCCTCAAAAAGAGGGGGCTGGAAGCATAGATACCTTTTCCTTGAAACCGGGGCCGGAAAGCCCCGAAAATCAAGGCTTTTTCAAGCAAACTTCGTGACACCTTACCCCTTGTTTCTGCGCCTGTGCCGCTGTTGGCGGCGGCGGTCTGCTTCGCGTTTTCCTTTCCGACGGCAGGCTTCGGAGCAATAGGTCTGACTGGTGACAGGAAGATAGGCCGCACCGCAGACCGGACAGGTCTTACGGGAAAGCACCGCAGGGTTTCCGGCTAAATCGGCTTCCAGCACCGTGTCAAGCGGAAGCACGGCAGTTTGAAAATATTTGCAGTATGCGCCCGTCCACCACTTGTTCAGCATATAGCACTCACAATCCAGTGGCAGACAGCCATATTCCGGGTCATAGTTGGCGCATATCCCTGTTACCAGCCTGCAGATTGCGGTGCGTTCCCGGCGGGTCAGTTCGCGGGAATCGGTACTCATTTGTCCGACTTCGGGCCAAGTTGGCCCGAAGTTCCCTCCCTTTGTGGAAAAATCAAATCCCGGTAGCAAACGCCCATGCAGACAGATCCGTTCCAATAACTGCAATCCCGGCAGGGGGAGCCTTTCGGCGGCTTGCGCGTCGGAGCCAGGCGGCAGGGACGGGGCTTTTCTTTCATCATTTTTTCATAGGGGCTGTTGGTGAAATTCATACGTCCTCGTCCTCCCCGGTATCCGAAGCCTCCCCATCTACTTCCCACGGCGGGGTATCGTCCTCCTGCTCGTCGTAGGGGTCGGCTTCGTATTCGTCAAATTCGTCCTCGGTCAAAGCGGCCTGTTCCTGCTTCGGGCGGTAAATCTTAAAGTAATATCCGGCCCCGCCGCCAATCACTACAACCGTCAGCACTAACAGGAGCATTGTAGTATTGCTTTTTTGCTCCGGCTCCGTAGAGGTTTCTAAAGAAGTTTCAGAGCTTATATCCGTTTCAGAATCGCTTTCCGGTTCGGGAGCGGATACAACGACGGTTTCATTTTCCTCGGTATCCTCGGATTTCTCCGCAAGGGCCAGCAAGTCTTTTTCCGTCACGGCGTTCAGAAAATATACATTGTCCGTTTCCCGCTGAAGGTCAATCACAAGATAGAATACATTTTCGTCCGGGGTGGTGATGGTGTAAAACTGCTTGCCGTCCTCGTCTGTGGCGGTGTTGACTACTGTTCCCGTTCCGGCAGGGGTAAAGGGATTGGGGTCGCTGGTTGTTTCAGAAGTAGCCGGAGCTTCCGTTACCTCCGGGGTTTCCTCACCACCGCTGGCGTAGGCCACAGTGCTAAAGGAAAATACCATTAAAAAAGCGGCGCATAGCACCGCCATCATACGAATTTTCTTCATTCTTCGATTTCCTCCTTTTCAGTTTGAGCGGCTACTGCGGACTTCGGGCCAAGTTGGCCCGAAGTTGCGCCGCCTGTCTTTGCCGCTTTCAGCAGGTCGGCAAGGTCGGTCAGGGAAATATCCATGCCGCGCACCGCGTCTACGATTTCCAAATTTTCAAGCTCGGTTTTCTGCTTTTCCAGCTCCCGCAGCTTCGTTTGAAACTCATTGATTTTTTCCTTTGTTTTCTGTATGTCCTTGCTTACACGCTCAATTTTCGCGTTCAAAAAACCACTCCTTTCAAAACGGGCCTATAACCGGCCCATTGCATAAAAATGTTCCGTCCAGTAATTGGTGTCCATACGGGCGTACTGAACGCCGCCGCTGGCACAATGTAGCATCATATTCCCGCCTACATAGATTCCAACGTGCGACACAGGCCCGGAACTGTCGTAGGTTCCCGTAAAAAAGATAATGTCGCCGGGTTTTGCTTCGGAGCGCGGGATCTTCGCACACTGGTTAAAAATGCCCTGCGCGGTTGTCCGGCTCATGGGATATACGCCGGACTGATCCAGCACATAGCACACAAAGCCCGAACAGTCAAAGGAAGTGGAGGGAGAAGCACCGCCCCAAACATAGGGATAGCCTAAATATTTTTCCGCTTCTGCAATCAGGGCGGCAAATTCCGGGTCGGCCAGAGCTTCCGGCGGTATGTCGTAATCGGTGTATTCGCCAGGGTGAACGTAGATATTGCCCTCAAAGAGATAAGGGCGGTTGCCTTTGGTCTTTTGGTAGATAAGGTAGCGTTCCGTCTGCTCCGGGTCGAGATTGGCAAGGGCCACGGCTCCCAATGACTTATTTTTCAAAGACACATTGAGGATATAGTAATCGTAGGGAACCTCGTAGGTGTCGGTATGGGTTTCGCCGTTTTCGTCCGTCCAGGTGTCGATTTCCGTGCGGTAGCGTACCTCCACCGTTTCCGTGATGGTCAGAATATACTGTTGCCCGAACAGGGATTGCAGTTCTACCTGTACCTGTGCCGGGGTGTAGCCGCCGTATTTGGCGGTAAGATAGGAAGCCAGTTCAAAGGGGTCATGCCCGATTTCGTCAACGGAATAACGGTACTCGTCATAGTTCGGATAATCCCGTTCTATTCGGGAGAGCCGTTCCCGCAAATCCTTTTCCAGCTCGGTATAATTTTCTTCCACGGCTTCAATATCACTGTCCGACGAACCGTAGGAAGTGCCGCCCACAACGCTAATCAGGCCGTTTCCAATGGCGGTGATTCCCGCCATGCAGGATTGTAGAACCACAATCAGCAGGAACAGCACCAGACCAAGCAGTAAAATCTTTGGATTGCGCTTTACAAAGGCCGCAACCGTTCGGGCTACTTTTTCTGTGAAGCGTACCGCTTTTTTGCCCTGCTTTGCCGCTTCCTTCGCCTGCTTTCGGTACTGCTTTTTTAGCTGTTGCTTCTGCCAGAACCGGGAAACCGGATTGCTTTGCAAGCTCGGATTTTCCAGCATAAGCTGGCGGTAGGCGTAATCGGCTCTTGCGCTGATATGTCTGTTTTCCCACTTGCGAACCTGCCGGGCGGGACGGGTGCGGATACGGTGCTTGATAAAGCGTTTACCGCCCCGAACAAGGTGTTCCCCGGCAAGCTCGGTTTTGTGGGCGGCTTCCGTGCCCGCATTTTCATGCTCCACCTGATGAATTTTCCCATGCACATACCACCACGATTGGTAACGGGCGGCGCGGCTAATGGTTTTTACCGGGCCGGGCTTTTTCGGGGGCTTCTGTGCCGCCAATTTCTCACGGGCGGTATTCAGCTTTTCACCGCTCTTTTCCATACGGAGCTTTGATTTCTCCATGTGCTTACCGTCTTGCGCCGCCTTTTTGTTGGTGGGGCCAGAATGAGAATTGGCTCCAGTAGCTTCACCACCGGGTGGGGTGTCTGTTTTTTCATTACCGGGCGGCGGTTCTCCCTCATGTCGCAGACGCTCAGAGGGTCGGGGCTTTTTGCTGTCCTGCCGGAGCTTCCCCGACTTCGGGCCAAGTTGGCCCGAAGTGGCAGGGTCAGCAGATTTCGGCGGGGCGGCTTCATCTTCAAACCGCAATTTCCGCTTTTCCATATCAAGTGGAGCCGGGCCTGAGCGATTACCCACAGGTGGCGAAGCTCCCGGCGGGTCGGAGATTGGCGGCGGTTCCTTTTTAGGTATAGGGCGCTTTTGGGACTTCGGGCCAAGTTGGCCCGAAGTTGCCGCCTGCCCCTCCGGCTCGAACCGCAAGCGGCCCGGCCCGCCCGTATCACGCATTTTGGGCCTCCCTTATATCCTCCGGCCTTGTGGTAAGCAGATTGTAAATCTCACCACGGGGGAAACGGTCTACAAAGGGAATGGTGGTATTGCCATAGAACAAAAGCCCCTCCCCGGAATTGCTGTGGGCGATATATGATAGCTGATGCTCCGATATGCCAAGCTGTTTGGCGAGTATCGCACGGTCGCCCTGCGCCTGTGACAGCAATATCATAAAGTCGCTGTTTTCAAGGATATTTTCAATCTCACGGCTGGCTAAAAGGTCTTTCACATTCTGCGTGAGGGCACTCGGTACACAGCCCTTTTTACGGAGCATTTTCCATACACGGACAAAGTAGCTGGCAGAAAGCGCGTCCTGCAACAAAATATGAAATTCGTCATAGTAACACCAGGTCGCAAGGCTTCTGGAAAAGTTTTCGTCTACCGCCTGTGTTACCAGCTCGTTTGTGATGTGCATGGCGATTTTGCGTAGGTTTTCGCCCATGCTTTTTAACACGATACAGGTAATGCGGTTGTCGGTCTGCACGTTGGTAGGGTGGTTAAACATATTGAGGGAGCCAGTGCAGTAAAGCTCCAAGGCGGTTGCAATCCGTTTGGCTTCGGATTCGGGTTGCTGGCATAAGGTTTCATATAGGTCTTGCAGAAGCGGCATTTTTCCCTCCCCGATACCAAGGGCAAGCTCCCGGTAAACCAGCCGCACACAACGGTCAATAACGGTTTTTTCAATGGGCTGTAAACCCTCCTTGCCGCCGATGATCAGTTCGCATAAGGACAATAAAAAATCCGCTTTCATAGAAAGCGGGCTGTCCTCTCCGGCTAAGTTCAGTTTTAAGTCCATTGGGTTGATGTGATGGGGGCTGTTTGGCGATATTTCTATAACCTCCCCGCCAAGCCGCCGGACTAACGGAGCGTATTCGCCCATTGGGTCTACCACAATAATGCGGTCTTTGGTGGCAAGAAACACGTTGATTAGCTCACGCTTTGCGGCAAAGCTCTTGCCGGAGCCGGTGGAGCCAAGATATAAACCGTTGGCGGATTTCAGCTTTTTGCGGTCTGCCATGATAACATTGTGGGAAAGAGCGTTCATTCCGTAGTACAATGCCTGCCCGTCCATGCGAAGCTCCTGCGTCATAAAGGGAACGAAAATCGCCGTGGAACTTGTTGTCATGCCCCGCTGTATTTCAATGCCATTCCAGCCAAGGGGCAGACTGCTCATAAAGCCCTGTTCCTGCTGAAAGTCCAGCCGTTTGAGAAAGCAGTTGTATTTCTGTGTAATGCCCGACACCGTGAAAATGTCATTTTCCAACTGCTGGCGGGTGGGGGCCGTATTCACCACAAGGAACGTGAGAAGAAACATTCGCTCATTGCGGCTCTGTAAATCTGCCAAAAGTGCCGCCGCGTCCTTGCTGTAAGTGAGCAAATCCGGGGGCAAAATGTCAATGTCATATCCGGCCCGGGCGGCTTTTTTCTGCTCGTCCATTTTCATTCGGTCTATGTCGGTCAGTTTGGCCTTGACCGTTTTCACCGCTTTGGTCTGGTCTACCGTCTGGATATGCAGGGTAATGGTCATTTCCGCGTCCACCTCCAAAAGCTCTGCTAACAACTTGTCGGAAAGCTCGGAAGCCATAATCTGCATATACAGAGCCGCGCCCCATGTGGTTCCCACACGAAAGGCGCGGCTTTGGCGAAAGTCAAAGGAAGTGGGAGCAATAAAATCCTTTGTTCCCATGCCTGTTTTGGGTATCATATCCCACGAAAAGCGGAATGGCTCCCGCCCTCCGGGGTGAAGCTGGCTGTGCAGCACCTCCAAGCGTTCCCGCCCGGAAAGGGTTGCCGACTGTACGCCCAGCTTCTTGAAGTTCCCTACAATATCCGCTTCGATACGCTCCAAGCGGGGACGAGCCGCCCCGATCCTGTCCGCATTGATACCGAATGTGATGTATTTGGAGCGGACAATGCCGTTGTTGCTTTTGGCAATCTGGTTTTCCAGCATGGCGGTAAATTCTCCCCGGATACTGTTGAAATCGTCGTCCTGCGGGGAAATGTTCACGCTGTAACGGTTCTCCGGGCGGGAGCGGTGATTGATAAAAGAAAGCTGAAAGGGCAAGGCACTGTCAAAATAATTGAGAAAGCCGCAGTACCCGTCAAAAATGGTGCTTTGGTCGTCACTGGAAGCCACAGCGTAGTTAATATCCTCATAGGAAAGGGTCTTTGTATAGTAGCCCTCCCGCACCTTGCAGATACCGTCTTTCAGCATTTCCTTGTAGGGAATGGTCTGCTGTGCCGACTGCGGCCCACGCTTTTTAGGCTTTCTGCTTTTTGCGGGAACGGGCGGGCGTTTTGTTTTTTGCACCATTGGGTGAAACCTCCTTTCCGGGGTCGCTTAGGTAGGAATAGAAATTCTGTGTCTGATAGGGGCGTGTGCGGGGCCATAGGAATTTGGAGCGGACAATATTTTGCACCACCTTTTCCAGCGGCTGTCCGTCACGCTCATACATGGCAATGAGAAAGCACGGGAGCATAATGGCAATCATCAGAAGCATAGCCCCGGTATTGCCAATGGTGGTACGGGTAAACAGATACGTTGGAATCCCTACTACTGCCGCCGCTCCGAAGCATAGTAGCTGGCGTTTGGTAAGGTTGAACGCCACTTTGGTTTTAATTTTTGATAAATCATTCGGTACACTTACATAGGCCAATGAAAAATCCTCCTTTCTGACTTCGGGCCAAGTTGGCCCGAAGTGTCAACGTTCTGCGCTATGAGCGGGAACCGTCTGCCGGGCCAGGGTTTTTTCCTGTCCGGCCTGCCGTACCCGCCAATAGTCCGGGTTGTGTTCCCGGAGTGACCTGTTGATGTTATCCTCAAAAGCGGCCTTATCCTTAATGCGGGCAGGAACAGCCCACAGCTTTTTATCCAAAAGCTCCCGCAGGACAACATCTTCCTGTGTATCTTCCTCAAAGCAAAGAAAACCGCTGTGACGGAAGCCACACTTGATAGCGGCAGGAGAAAGCACCGCCGCCATATCCTTTGCAACCATCGTGCCGCCATGACTGGCGGTACTTACAAGAAACACGCCGGGACAGAGAATATCACAGGTCTGTATCTTGCCCCACGGCGATTGTTCCGGCTGTTGATAGAGCATAAAATCCTCCTTTCCGGCACTTCGGGCCAAGTTGGCCCGAAGTAGCAATATTACCTTTCTGCATTTTTGGTCTTACCGGCCTTTGCCGGAGCAGGCCGGGCGGCGTTTTCCTGTGCCGCCTGTTTCGCGCCCTCCGCAAGCTGTTTCGGGATAGACTGCTTTTCGGGGGAAGCAATGGCAGCGGCGCGGGTCTGCAACTTTTCAAGCTCTGCATGGTAGGCCGCTGTCACGGCTTCGGTCAGTTCCGCGCGAAACTCCTTTGTAATGGGGCGGGCCGTATCCCGGTAGCCGGTCTTGCTGGTCTTATCCGGCTTGCTCGGCATACCAACAAAAGTGCCCTTATCACTCTGCAAAATCTTAAAATCATCAATCACAAAGCAGTCGTTCAGCTTCAGACTGGCAAAGCCTACAAGGTTGCCCTTTGGCTCAATGAGCCGGGCGGTAACGTCCAGTTTCAGCGGCATAGCCGCCTGTTCCGTTTCCTGCGGAACCGTTGTTTTTTCGTTGTTCATAATAAAAATTTCTCCTTTCTCACTTCGGGACAAGCTCTCACCCCAACAAACCTACGATTTGCCGGGGACCCCGAATGGCCTCGAAGTTGTCAGTGTGCTCCAAAAATAGATTTTGCAAGGCTTCCCGTCTTGAACATGGTGAAGCAAAGTAGAACCGTATAGCCGATAACCGTCCATATGGCTCCAATGGGGTTGCCGCCTACGGCGATACTCTGCACCAGCTTTGCGTAAATCCCCACGCATACCAAAATCAGCAAGCCTTGAAAGCCCACGGCGCACAGGGATTTCAGATAATTCTGGCCCATGCCGCCAATTTCCCGGTTGACCAAGGTTGCCATTGGCACGGGTGCTAAACTGGTCAAAAGATAAATTTCAATCATTCTGCCGTACACAATGACAAACACAACAATGTTGATTGCTACGACAATAATCTTAATCAGAAAGGATTGCATCCACAGACCGAGCAGAGGGCCGATTTCCATTGTCATGAGCTGGGCTTCCAAGCTGTCCAGCATATCGGGGCTTACCCCTGTATTTCCTGCAATCACGCCCCCTGCACTGTTAATGACGCTCTGCGATACATCAAATACCGCCATTACAATGTTGAACGTGTTGGAAAGAAGCAGTACCGCGACAAAGGTCTTGAATATCCACTTGAAGAAAATCCATGTGTCAATGTCGTGCAGGTTGTTCCGGTCAATGAGCATTTGAATCAGCTCATAGCACATGACAAAGGTAAGTACCAGTCCGGCAATCGGCAAAACAACCGTTTCGGAAAGCTGCCGTATGAGGGAGAATACGCCGGGGTTCCAGTTCCCCGGCGTGGTTCCCACCTGTGTTGCAATCTCTCCGATCTGGTCGTTCACGTTCTCGAAAAGACCGCTTAAATTGCCCATGATACCATCTACCAGCAGGCCCTTTATCCATTCGTTAATCCAGTCGGTGAGAAAATCCATACCGGCCTACCTTAAAACAGGCTGGAAAGCATAGGTACAAGCGTTGTTCCCAGCAGGATAACGCCGCCCCCGGCCATAAGCTGTTTAATGCCTTGCGATTTCGCGCCCGGATTGTCGCTACCATACCCTTCCAAAAGGTTGATAACACCCCACACGGCAAGGCCCGCGCCAAGAGCCACAACAAGGGTCTGTAAGGTACTAACTGCACTCGTAAAAAATCCCATAATCTAATTACCTCCATGTTTTTATATTGTTTTTGGGTACAAAAAAACCGCCATTTTCGGCGGCTGTCACTTCGGGACAAGTTGGCCCGAAGTTATGCAAATGCTTCCGGGTCGTCCACATCATCATAGTTGAGAATGTCCTCGTTCTCGTCTATGGCGGCGGTTTCCTCGTCGGCACTTACTTCATAAACGGTATACTGCTCATTAGGATTGAGCTTTTTCATGCGGCGGTTTACCAGCTTTGAAGCGTCAAAAGCGTTACGCTTGTCGGCTTCGGCGGTATACCTATAATTGGGGTGCTGTTTCAAATCATATTTGGGGGAAAGGAATGGACGTAGGCCGCGAAGCTGTAAAATACACTTGTTGCCCGGCATAGTGGTCAATTCGTCCATTGTCATAAGCTCCTTGCCGAGCCGTTGCAAGTTCTGTCCGTAGCTTTCCGACTGGCCCCGCGTCCGGCTTTCCGTCTGCATGGAAATGGTTTCTTTCCCCAAAACCTCCGAAAGTTCCTTGATGGTGGAATGTTCCCGACCACCAAGAAAAATCACGCTGTCCATATTTCCCATAATGGTTTCAGCGTGGTCTTTATATAAGGCTTTGAGCTGGCTTTGCGCCTGTAAAAACAGGCATAAGGATATTTCGCGGGAGCGGATAACGGCAACCAATTTTTCCAGTTGCGGAACCTGTCCCGTATTGGCGGCTTCGTCCCATAATACCCTCACATGATGGGGGAGCCTGCCGCCATACTTGCTGTCGGCCCGTTCGCATAAAAGGTTGAACATCTGCGAAAAAGCAAGGGCAACAATAAAGTTGTAGGTTGTATTGGTGTCGCTGATGATGAAAAAGGTGGCGGTTTTCTTATCACCCATGCGGTCAAGCTCCATTTCGTCATAGCTCATAATCTCACGGAGCTGTCCAATGTCAAATGGGGCTAATCTTGCTCCGCAGGAAATCAGGATACTTTTAGAGGTTTTTCCGCTGGCGAGCTTGAATTTCTTGTACTGGCGCACCGCAAAATGATTGGGGTTGCGCTTCTCCAAGCCAAGGAACATATAGTCCACGGCATTTTTGAAATTTTCATCATCTTCCCGTGTTTCCATGCTGTTCAGCATATCCACAAGGGTATTGATATGGCGTTCTTCCTCCGGCCCCTCAAAGACGATATAGCCGATAAGAGCGCAGTACAAAAGCGTTTCCGCTTTCGTCCAGAACGGGTCGCCCTCTTTGCCATCTCCTTTCGTGTTCTCAATGAGGGAATTTACAAACTTCAAAATATCGCTTTCCGTCTTGAGGTAGGCCAGCGGATTATAGTGCATTGACCGGGCAAAATCAATGGAATTGAATACCTTGATTTTGTAGCCCTGCTTTTTCAGAAAAGAGCCGACCTGCTCTAAAATGCCGCCCTTTGGGTCAACCACCACATAGGACGAATGAGCCTGTAAAAGCTGTGGGGTCAGCCAAAATCGGGTTTTCCCGCTTCCGCTGGAGCCTATGATACAGCAGTTAAGGTTTCGGGCGTTGGCGGGATTGGCGGGTCGGGTATTCATGGTAAGAAGCTCTGTCCCGGTTAGTATCACGTTGTTGCTGAATTTGGGGTCGATAAAGGGCTTGATGTCCTTTGCCGTTCCCCACCGGGCCGAGCCATATTCCACATCCCTCCGAAACTTTTTTGCGTTTTTTACCTTATACCATACCACCAGCCGGAGTATGCCCGCCCCGGCAAGGCCAATGAGCCAATCGGACAGCACAAAGCCCGGCGCAAATGAAGCAAACGCCGGGCTTATGGTTTTTATCATGCCAACCAGCTTATTTCCGAAGTCTGCACCTGCCGCAAGGCGGTAGGCTGTGCCGAGCTTCAGAAAGAACCACAGCACGAACAGATAGGGAATATTGGGAATCACATATTTACGGATTTTATCGTTCATTCCGCGTCACCTCCCGTTTTCGTTCCTTTTGGCGCGGTTTGGTACGCTCCCTGTCGGCAAAGGCTTTTAACTGTTTCAGAATAGAGGGACGGCGATTCTTGCCCCGGTTCAGCACCAGCTTTGTGTATTCGCCAAAACAGGCGGTAATAGCGTCAGCCTGCCCGGCCTTGAAGAATAACAAATATTTATCCGGCCCGGTTTTGTGAAAAGCATAGTCTACATTGTATTTCCGAGCCACACGGTCAAAGAGCTTCGTATCCCCGGACAAATCAAGACTGTTCGTAGAAACGCCGTGGTTCATCAGCTTTTTTACGCTCTGTCTGCCCTGTGGTGTCTGCCGTTTCTGATGGCTCTTTTGTATCTGCCGGAGTGCTGCCGCCAACACCTTTGCCAGCGTCCGGCCCGTCAGCTTTGTGGCATTGACGGATAGGGCAACCGTCCGGCGTTCAATATCTTCCTGCATGAAATTCCTCCTTTCCTGCCAGATAGGACAATCGTATAGGCGGGAGGACTTCGGGCCAAGTTGGCCCGAAGTGTGTTACCTCTCTGCATTGACAGGGCGGGGGCGTTCTGTGGTGAGAGCGTCCTTTTGTGCCTGCGCGATTTTTTCATTTTGGGTCGCAAGAGCTTCCCGGATAGAGGGCTTTTTCTCTGCCGCCCGTTCTTCCAACCGTGCCAGCGTATTCAAAGATTTTTCTATATGGCTTTTTATACTGGAAAAATGGGAACGCTCCGCACGGAATGGAGCGGATATGACCGCCGCCAGCTTGCCGGGCTGTTTTACTTCCTGTGCCGCTTCTCTGCCAAGCATGACCCGGCCCATGTTTTTCAAATGCCGCCCGGCTTGATGGTATTCGGTGCTGATTGCTTCGATTTTGGCAATAGCCTTATCGTCGTACTGAATATCCTTTGTGAGCATATCCCGCATGGCTTCTAAAGTGGGGCGCACCTTGAAGAACCGGGCTGCGTTATCCAGCGCGGAAATGCCGGTTTCCTTAAAAGCGGTAACGGCGTTCTTACAACCGTCTATGACGCTTTGCTTTAGCTCCGCCAATTTATCCCGCAAGTCCAATACCTGCCCCTGCATAACAATGACCGCCTTTTGCAAAGCGGTTTTAACCGGGTGGTTCTGTTCCTGTGCTGTTCGGAGTTCCTGCCGCATGGCGGCAAGCTCCTTTACAGCGGCGTCAAGCTGTTTTTCCATTGCTCCGACATGATGTAGAACCGCAAGAAAATCTTTTGTGGACGGGGAATTGTTTTCCCGCAATACCGCCAAAAGCTCCTTAACGTGTTCATTTTCCAGAATCGGTTCGGTGGTGGTTTTCGTTTTTGCCATAGGTTTTTTAACCTCCTTTCTCACTTCGGGACAAGTTGGCCCGAAGTGGCTTTACCGTTCCTCACAGGCCGGGGCAATGTGAGCCTTTTGCGAAACGGGTGCATTGTCAATCATCTGCTGATACTGTTTGAGGGTGTCACGAATCGAGAGCTTTTCTGGTTCGGGATAAACGAAAATCCGGTATTCCTCCGATAAATCATCCCTGCCGCTGTAATGCTCGGTGAAGCTGTTGCCTGTCCGCACCACATAGCCGCCCTCGGTAAATCGTCCGTCCTAGTCCAAGCTCATATCCCGCCCGTAGGCTTCATAATCAATGTAATTCTCCAAATGCTCCGGGATTTCCAGCGTACACATTTCTTCAATGTAATAGCGGCCCAAATCTTCCTCATTCTCAATTCCGGCGTAAAACTCGAAGCAATCTAGATTTTGCGTGAGGTTGATTAGGTCTTTCACACTGTTGTACTCTCCGAAGTCCACGGCGGCGGCAAACTTTTCCGCTTCCCATTCCGGCATATCGTCCAGCAGGGAAGCCAGATAGTTTAGCTCGTCAATGCTTTCATATTCTCCCAAGCAGTCACGCAGACCGGAAATGTCGGTTTCATAATTGGTAATAAAAATTTCCTCATACCGCACACCGTCTACATGGATACGCTTCAAAAGTGCCTGTACTTCCTCGGTGGTAGCGGGGAGCTTCAAAGGCTCCCCGTCCAAATATCCCTCATTATACCGCCCAAGATTGGTCACAAAGGCTTCAAGCATGGTCTTTTTCCTGTCCCTGCGTTTTCACGGTCAGAATCCCGTCCAGCGTGGTTGCCGTGATGTTCAGCCGCCCGGCAACGGCAATGTCGTTCTTTACGTCCTCGTCAATATCGCTTCCGCATACGACAAGCACATGGGCGCGGCGCAGAAGATCCCGGCTCATATCAATGCCGCTTTTATGTTCCTCCGGGATTGCGTCATTGAGAAAAAGCGGAAGATACAGGGTCGGGCAAACCGGGGAAAACCCGGCTTCATAGACTGCCCGGCAATACTGCGCCGCCTGTTTGGTATCCGTATCGTGATTGCCGCACCACGCGGCAGTAATGTATGCTAAAGGTCGTTTCATGATTTAAGCACCTCCGTTCTTGTTGCGCTGAATGTGTCAACCTATCCCCCCGCCCTTTCCACGCTTGGAAAGGGAGCAGCTCAAAGGAATATATATCCCCGTCGCTTGACTGCCTTAAAGCATAACCGGGAGAAATCCGTCAAGAGTGCGAAGCACCGCCTACGGCGGCAGGCTCTTGACCGATTTTCCCGGTTATGCTACCTGATATATGGCGACGGGGAATATATTATATCCTTAGAGCTTTGGGGTGCGGGGCAAAGCCCCGCATACACCGACTTCGGGCCAACTTGACCCGAAGTGCTTATTTTTCCTGTTCGGCTTTCTTTTGAGGAGCCGAAACCTCTTTCAGTTTTGCCTTGTTTTCCTCAAGCAGCTTCATAATGGTATCCTTCATTTCGCGGGGTGTTTTCTCCTTGCCGAAATACTGGGAAAGTTCCTGACTTGAAATAATCACTTTGTCTGCCTCCTTTTTTTCTTCTAACATGATTCCGTCAATCACATCGGGGTTTAACAGCTTCTTTTGGTCAAGGTCACGCATACGCTGTGCCTGTGAGAGCGAGGGAGCCGACTGCTGGCCCTCAATAGCGATAGCAATATACCGCTGATTTTTTGGCTTGATAAACGCAAGCTCCACCGCAGGAGTGAACGCGGTTTTCTTTTCGTCCACCATTTTCATTAGGTCGGGAACCAGCTCATTGAGCTTGATATACCGCTGAACCTGCTTGACCGTCATTTTGTTGCGCTCGGCTACGACCTCATTGGAACGCTGTCCGTTGCCGGTTCGCGCACCCTGCCGCTTGATGGCTTCCAACTGCATTTGCAGGGCTTTGGCCCGTTCGCTGGGCAGGATATTTTCACGCTGATTGGTGTTGTCCTCTACCATCTGCGTGATGGCCTGCTCGTCCGTCATGTTGCGGATAATACAGGGCATATCCGTAAATCCGGCTAATTCACTGGCTTTCTGGCGGCGGTGGCCGGATACGATTTCATAGCCGCCATCTTCGCGGGGGCGGGGTGCTTCCCTCGGTTCGGGTGGCAGTTCCGGGGCAGGGGGCGGCGTTTCCTGCTGTGCCTGTTCCGTAGCTTGCGGGGAACCAGAAGCCCCGCCGCCAATTTCTGCGGCTTGTTTCGGTTTATCCGGTTTTACAGCCTTTGGGGCTTTTTCCTGTTTGGTAGGGCGAGTAGGCTTTTTGTCCGCTTTTTCAGTGGTTTTTTGTGAGCGGGATTTGGGCTTGCTGTCAGCCGTTTTCGGCTCGTTTTCCTTTCCCTTATCCATACCAGGTTTCTCTGGCTCTGCCTTTTTTTCGGTATGTGCTGATTTTTCCACGTCCTTTTTTTCGGGGGCGGTCTGCTCCGCTTCCTTTACCGCCGCCTGTTTCCCGGAAACAATCTCATTGATTTTGTCAAAGGAAACCACCACATCACCGGGGGCGGGAATGTCAATGGGGGTAGGTACTTCCGGCCTGTCCTTATCAGATTCATGCAGGGCGACTCCGTCCTCATGGGGAAGTGCCGCTGTTTCTTCGGCAGTCTTTTCCGGGGCAGGAGCTTCGCCGCTAATCTCCGGCATGGGTTTGGGAGTGCTTTTTTCTTCTGTTGTTGCTTCCTGTGCGGGAGCGGTTTTTACTTCCTCCGGCTTGTTTGGCTCATTTTTTGCCATGCGTTTTTCCTCCTTGTCTGTTTTATGGCATGAAAAAAGGGGCTTGATTTTTAGGTCAAGCCCCAACGGGATATTCGCAATCCCTCCTTTCGACTTCGGGCCAACTTGACCCGAAGTTCCGCTATCCAGATACAAAAATACCGCCCATCTTGTCCAATTGGGCGGTATCCTGTGTAATGTGATAGCTCATATTTTATTTTGGTATCTCCTTATCCCGCATAGAATAAGGGCTTTTGCAGTTTTCCTTAAATCACGGGGCCTGTTGGACCTGTGGCTCCTGTGGCCCCTGTTGGACCTGTTGGACCCGTTGGACCTGTGGCTCCTGCTGACCCTATTGGTCCCTGAGGACCTATTGGACCTTGAGGACCTATTGGCCCTTGGGGACCTTGCGGCCCACGTGGCCCTCGAGGACCTGGTGGTCCTTGCCTACAACATGAACAATTACCACTTATATTACCTCCTGGTCTTCCACAACAATTTTGCAAAGTTAACCCACAATCATAATTATATTTCATATTGTTAAGCTCCTTTTATACATTAGAATAAAATTCAAATAAAAAAGTTATTCTAAAATAGTATATGAAATGCATATATTATATGTTACCTATTTGAAAAAATTGATGTCGTATCAATGTAGTTATTTTAATCTTATGTTGTCTTTATCAAAATAAAAAAGAAAATATTATGACGCACTGATGATTTAACTTGATGTTAATTTAAGCAAAAAACGGTGATTTTGAAATAATAATCAAAATCACCGTTTTACTTTACGGAATCGTTTAATCTTAATCGCTCATTCTTTTAAATCTAACATAGATTCAAAACTCCAATTGCTCTTTCATCAAACTTTTTCAATTGGTAACCATAACTCGCAATAACTTTCTGGGATAGCCTCTTCACTAAGCGGAGCATACAATTCAATGTTATAATTTCCACTAAGCCTATAGTCTTTACAGTTTGGCAGCCATTCATTCCACATCTTTGTATTTATCTCCTGTAAATTTTTCAGCTTACAGGGAAATACTGCCCAAGTACCAGCAGGAAGTGTTCTTGTTTCGTAACCATTTGGGATTTCCTTCCAAGGCAAATAAACATCTGCTATTAGATACTCAAAATTCGAACCATTTGACTCCATGCAAAGTCCAAACATTCCACAAACAATCTCACTTCCCCCATCTTTCATATGTTCTTCCCAAAACTTAGGAATCTCTTGATAAGATGTCTCATTACAGAAGATTCTTTTTCTTCCCATAACAGTAAATGCTGCTTTTTCTTCAATTCGATAATCCATCATAGTTCCACCCTCCAGTGATAGTATTATTTTTATGGGCGCAAAATCGCGAAGAAGTACGCCCTTTTCCTTTGCAGCCGATGGAGTGATTCCATGAAACTTAGTAAAAGCTCTAGCGAAGCTATCAGGTGAATCATAACCATATTTCATGGCAACATCAATGACTTTTACATCACCACCTGTCAACTCTCTCGCCGCCAACGCAAGTCTTCTGTTACAAATATACTCAGCAATACTAAATCCACATAACGTTGAGAAAATACGTTGAAAATGAAACTCTGAGACATATGCCTTTTCAGCTATTTCCTTTACCTGAATATTCTCTGTTAGATTTTCTTCCATATATTCAATTGCGTTTTGCAAGCCCTTGACCCAAGTACTCATTACATCACCCCCTCATGACTGTAATCAAATGATAATACTATCTCTTATAATCTTCCCGACTATTCTTGCTTTGAAATGTAGGATTTCAAACTGCATTTACCTTTTTAATTATGAACCGTTATATTAAATATTTGCATCAGTTGCAAACGCTTCCGAGCCCATTGGTGATATTGTAACGTAAAGGCGTAAAATGTCTTCACCGCTGTTTATAACCTGTAAGCTTTCTTGTCCATCCACTTGCATTAATTCTCCAACCTGCAACAAGGTTTCATTGCCATCCGTAACAACCTTCGCACTTCCCTCCATAACCTGCAAAAAAAGGGTAGATTCAAGATGTGTATGTCCTGGCAGTATTTCTCCTTTGGCAATGTTTAAAACAAAAGCAATTACATTATCACTTTTAAATATCATTCTTTTTGCAATTTTACCTTCTGGTTCCTGAAAATAATCTTTGATATTAAATTTGTTCATGATAAATCCTCCTTTGATTTAAGTATATCTTTAATATACCACAACTTGGTGATAATAATTACTTTAATTTATCCAATATAATGTAAATTAAAATATGCTCCAACTTCGAAAAACAAAGTTGAAGCATATTCATATATAAAAATACTTATTTTTTAATATTTAAATCTACCTATGCAATCTAGTATTAATTCAGCTTGTTTTGATAGCTCATCACATGCGCTGGCTATTTCCATGGTAGAAGCAGTTTGTTCTTCTACGGAAGAAGCAACCTCTTGAGTTCCTGCTGCATTTTCTTCTGATACAGCAGATAGATTTTCTATGATACCTATTATCTGATTTTTCTTTATGTTCATTTCGTGCTCACCTTTATTTAAGGTTTCTATCGCATTTCTCATGTCATCTATGGAATCAGCTATCACATTAAACTTATCTTCTGTATCATTTACATTTTCTGATTGAGATTGTACTATTTTTTCAGTTTTTTCCATAGCCATTACAGCTTCATTGGTTTTATTAATTAACTCTTCAATTATGTTTGTGATCTCATCTGTAAAATTATTAGACTCTTCAGCAAGCTTTCTTATTTCATCAGCAACCACAGAAAATCCTCTTCCAGCTTCTCCTGCTCTTGCAGCTTCAATTGCAGCATTTAATGCCAATAAATTGGTTTGATTTGCAATGTTCTTTATCATTTCACTGGCTACTGATATTCTTTCTGCACTACGCTTTGTATCTATTGTAATATCATTGATTTTTTTTGAAATTTCACTGTTTTGTATCGCACTATCATTTAAGCTCTCTAAAGTTTTGTAACCTTCTTTTACCGTCTTTATCACTTCATTTGATAACAGTTCTAAGTTGTTAACTTGTTTTATATCTTCTTCGATGATTTGACCTAATATATTAATATTAGTTGCGCCATCCACTGTATCCTTCGCTTGTTCACTGGCGCCTCTTGCTATCTCATCGATGGCTCTGGCAACTTCTTCTGCTGCTATTGATGATTGTTGAGTTGTGGACGTCAATTCTTCGGAGGATGCCGCTACTTGTTCTGAAATACTTGCAATTTCTACTACTATAGTTCTAACTTTTTCTACAAATGTATTAAAACTATTTGCAATATCTCCTATTTCATCTTTACTCACAATCTCAACTCTTGAAGTTAAATCACCATCATTTGTTGCCAACTCATCTAATCGATTGGTTATTATTTTTAATTTTTTAACTTTTTTGGCCAAGAGAATAAATGTTATAATTACAATAAGTATAAATATAGTCTGTAATACATATACAATCATAAATAAAATTCTTGATTTGGCTGTTGTTTCTTCTACTTCTTTCGCGGCCATTTCATTGATTTTATTCGTAAAATCATTGATTAAATCTGTTATAATCTTTTTACTCTTATTATAATTATCGTCAAATACAAGTCTTCTTGCGGTTTCAAAATTTCCTCCCTTGGCTGCATTCATCGCTTCTTCTTCAACCTTTGCCAAGCTGTTAGACGCTTCTCCTGCATCCTCTAGTATCTGGAAATGTTCTTGTTTTGCTCCTAGTTCACCTAGTCTTTCTATCACTTTTTCTCTTGTTTTAGTCTCATTTACTTCTTTCCAATAGTTATCATAATAAACTTTTTCTCCAAATTGCACGTAGGCTCTAGCCTGATTTGTTAAATAATCCGAAGCCTCCTTAAGCTCTAACCCTAAGCTTTGAAATTGAGATTGCGCATCTCTAGCTATCCATTCTTTTTCTATTCCTTTATCTAACGAAACTAATGCCACTGCATTAAAAACAATTAAAATAAAACATGTGATACCTACAATCTTTAGTAATCTTGAGATTTTCATCTGTTTCCTCCTAGTGCGTATATTTGTGCAACGAATTATTTAACTCAACACATGATTCACTTAATGTGAAAACTTATCACAAGTTTATATCAACCTCCCTGGTTCATAAAGTCAAAGCCTAAGCTATGCTAATTCTATCAATCTATATCATAGTTGGAATGAAGTTTTTGCATATATAATCCAACTAATTGATACATAAGTTTTCCTGATACTTACTGTCTTTATCATAGCACAAAAGTACCAATAAAACTAGGTAGTATCCATTTTTTCGACGTATTTCGACATCGATAACTAGTAGTCGCAATTCTAATAATAGTTAGATTCTGTAAGCAATATTGGGAAATCTAAAACAAGACAAAGAAAACCCTTGATTTATAAAAACCGGCAGAAGATAACACCTAATGGTATTATCTGCTGCCGGCTTAACCGATAACCTGTATTATTTCACTTTCTTCAAAACAACAGTTGAGAAGCTATCTAGTTTCTCACTTTGCGTTCCATAAATAACCTCATAATTAGATTTTGGAAAATCCAACGCAACGGCTTCCCTGTTAAAGTTTTGTACAATCAGATAAGAGTCTTCCTTTGATTGTCTTGTTGTCACTTCAACACCTTCTGGAATAAATGAAAATGGTTTTTCAATTTTTTCTTTCTCAAAGACTGCTTCAATTAAGTCCGTATAGAATGCTTCTTCCATATCTGCGCATACATAATAGATTCTTCCTTTTCCATATTGATTGCAAGTTAGAACTGGAAGTCCTTTGTAGAAATCTTTTTCATAGGTCATAAGAACTTCTGCGTCTGATACCTTCACCAATTCACATAAATTTCGACATGTATACTTTTTATTTAAGGAAAGAGAATTATTCTTTTTTGGAATAGCCGTATTTTCTTCTTCATCATAAAGTCCATCTATCTCTGTTCTTCTTAGTCCCAACACATCGGTTAACTTACTTGGCGTTTCACCTAAAAAGCAGCTATCTGCATCATCTACAACACCTGACCAAAAAGTCATAATAACCGTTCCACCGTTTTCCACAAACGCTCTTATTTTCTTCTCGATTCCTGCACGAAACATATAAAGCATGGGAATTAATATTATTTGATAATCCTTTAATACATCTTCCATATCAATGACATCAACATTTACTCCCTGTCTTCGAAGAGCTGCATACATTTTATCCGCCGTTTCTTTATATGGCATTCCACAATTCCTTGGTCCTTGTGCATCCATAAGCGCCCATCTATTTTCTGTATCATACAGCAATGCAATCTTCGAATTTTGTTTTGTTCCTCTTAATTCCGTAAGTTCAGCTAGCGCTTTTCCCACCTGACAAACTTCTTGATAAACCCTTGTATCTTCTCCGCCATAATGGTCAATGACTGCTCCATGGAGTTTTTCAGAAGCGCCTTTGCTTTGTCTCATTTGAAAATACAAAGCACTATCAGAGCCATGCGCAATCGCCTGTAAGGAAGCCGCTCTTAGAATACCTGGTTTTCTTAATTTACTCACATCCTGCCAATTTGTTGAAGAAGGTGAAGACTCCATTAGTAAAAACGGCTTTTTTAATAAACTACGCATAAAATCATGCTGCATCGCTGTCTCTCTTGCCGTTTGTATTTCTGGTTTTCTATGCCATTCTGGATAACTATCCCACGAAGCAATATCTAGTACTTCTTTAAATTTCCTGTAATTAAGCCCGTCATAATCTCCCATAAAATTGGTAGTAATCGGTTTTTCGCAGCCTCCATCACGAATTGCCTGTTTTTCCCATTCAGCAAAATCTACCGTCTGAGCCGTAACAAAACGCCTCCAGTCTAAATTCAAAGCATGTAAAAGCATCTCTCCTTTGGGAGACGGACTCTCAACTTGTTCAAAGTCTTGATAGATATGACTCCAAAAAGTAGTATTCCACCTACGATTGAGCTCTTCAATCGTTTTATATCGCTCTTTTAACCATTCTCTAAATTTTGCCTGACATAATGGACAGTGGCAATCTCCTCCGTATTCGTTCGAAAGATGCAAAAGTATAATTCCTGGATGATTTCCTAATTCCTTTGCAAGTAACATGTTAATATCCCGAACTTTTTTTCTGTAAGCCAAAGAGGTATAGCAATGATTATGGCGGGCACCAAAAAGTTGTCTCTCTCGGTTTGCATTTACACGAAGAACCTCCGGATAGCTTTTTGCCAGCCATTGCGGTCTAGCACCTGATGGAGTCCCAAGGATCGTATAAATCCCATTTTGATACATTTTATTCACTATTTCTATAAGCCAGTCAATTTGATACTTCCCATCCTCTGGTTCTAATACACTCCAAGAAAACATCCCAACTGTAATAACATTGATGTTTGCTTTTAAAAAAAATTCCAAATCTTTTTCCAGTATTTCTGGAGAATCTAACCATTGCTCTGGATTGTAGTCGCCGCCATGCAGCAATTGTTCAAGTCTGATGTTTGTATTCTTCTGCATTTTTATCTCCATTTTTCAAATATTTCCTAACTACATCGTAGATTCTTTAATCAATACGTTATAGCCTAGTATTAGTTTATTGTAGTCTACCTTCCCACTCATAGCATCTAATAGTTTTTTAGAAGCTACTCCTCCTATTTCTTTTACGTCAAATTCCAAACAGGTAATAGACGGATAACAGTTTGCTAATGATTTGCCTCCATAGCAAGATGCAACCTTTATGTCTTTGGGAATCTTTACCCGACTCTTATGCAGTGCATTTAGGACACTCAAACAAATATTATCGTCAAGGCAAAGAATGCAATCTACCCCTTTTTTTAATATCTTTGCAACATCCTTTTCTACAATCGAAGGATACACTGCTCCTGTATAAAGTAAATCTTCATCCATAAGGACTCCCGCCTCTTGATATGCATCCCGTATTCCTCTCAATCGACTCTGTGTTACGATGTGTCCTGCATCGCCGCAAACACAAGCAATCTTTTTAATATTCATGCGTAAAAGCACAGAGGCTAAATCCTTGCAGCCACCTTCTTGGTCAAAATCTACCTGAATCACTTGTTCTTCAACCCAGCTTCCAATTACAACAAAAGGAATCTTTTGTTTTTCTAGATAGCGTATTGCTAAGTCACCTTCCATTGTTCTTGTGAATATCGCTCCATCTATCTTGCGCTGTTCAACCAAAGACATTAACTCCCCTATATTGGTTGAGGTAGTCTTAACCAATAACACTCCATATCCCCACGCAGAAAAACAATCATATACACTTAGTAATATCTCCTGAAAATAAGGTAACTGTGCATGACCTTCCTCTCCAGGCAAAAGGACACAAATATTCTTGGATCTCTTTTTTGTTTTTTCTGTTGTATTTGGGATATACTGGTACTCCTCTAAAAATTGAAATACCTTGTTCTTTGTTTCTAAACCAATCCGTCCTTTGCCTGAAATAGCTCTTGATACGGTTGTTGGAGACAGGTCTAGCTTTTTTGCAATTTCTTGTATCGTAATTTTCTTGCTTTCATTCTCTTTCTCATACCGAAACTTCATATTTTTTCACCCTACCTACTGATAATCCATATTTTTTTTTACCGTATTCAAAACTTCGTTTATTTACTTACAGACATTACTTTTGCCGTTGCCAGATATTTCGGCACTCTAACTCTAATAATTGATATTATTATATCTGTTTTTAGGCATAGAAGAAAGAGAATTTTAAGCTTCCGTTTTATTTGCTATACCAAAATTAATCTATAACATTTATTTTAATCCAGTTCGTAACAAATACCCTTCATACTGTTTTTTAAACTCATCTGTCACTTTATCAATTCCAGCGTCTCTTAACTTCTTTTGAAAACTAGCAAATTCGTTTTCTGTATTGTCTCCATAAATACCAAGTGCAAAGCTTTGTTTATATTCATCAATAATTGACTTGATTACTGTATATTCTGTTTCTACTTTTTTCGGATCAAACGTAAAACCTGCAACTTCTGGACGGTATTCATGTGCCATTGTTATTTTTGAAATCTCAACCTGTCTTTCATCTAAGCCATCCTCTTCTGGTTCATCTTCACGATTCAAAGCCCATGCCCAGTTATTCCAGCCATAATCTTTTGACTTATCTAATGTGACACGTGTTCCTCCTTCTGTTAATTCATAATGAGTCCCTTCTATTCCTCCAAGTAACAATCGATTCAAATTCACGTCACTTTTCATATAATCTAATACAAGAGCTGCTCTTTGTTGGTTCTTTGACTTTGTGGTAATTGCAATTGCATCTGTTGCATAGCTTGCACGACTTCGAAGTGCCTCTGATGTCAAGTCATATACCGCATATGTTCCAATATTTGCTGACTCTAAGTTTTTCCCTGCTTGAAATACACTGGTATTCCATACAAAAGAACCAGAGGTTCCATTTTCAAAATAAGCTTGTGCATCTGTTGTATCATTAATTGCATCTGCTGACCAAAAACCTTTCGAAGCAAACTCTGCCATTTTCTTACAATATTCAAGATTTAAGTCAGAGCCATAATAATAAAAAATATCGCTTGCATCTGGTGCATCTTCTTTTCCATTGTTATAATACATCCAGTCATACCCTTCAGCAACATTTTGAATTCCTTTTGTCTGTAGGAAAGTAGTGAGTAACTGTTCTCGATTTGCATTGGTATTTAATGGTACTACACCTGTTTCACTTTTTAATTGTACTAATTCCTCTAAATATTTTTGATAGTTATCCCAACTATTTGGTACTGTTAATCCATATTTATCAATTAAATCTTGGCGAACGGCTGTAATGTTATAAGCAGTAAAAGTAGCTTTTGCTTTTGGAACTGCATATATCTTTCCATCAATTGAAATCTGATCCCAACTCTCTTTTGGCTGCTGTTCATAAGTATATGGCATATTTTCTTTTAAAAATTCATCTGTTAACTCCCAAAATGCTCCTTTGGCTGCTTCTTCATTATAATAACACCATGCCGCAGTATAAATTAAGTCAACCTGCTCTCCACCAGAAAGCAAAAGCAGATACTTCGTCGTATAATCACTCCAATTCAAGAATTTAATTTCAACTGTTGTATTCAAATTAGGTTCAAAATATTTTGCATTCGCCTGCTCTACAACCGTTTGCATGTCTGCTGGTTCATCACCTAATACATACATCACTATATTTTCTCTTTTTGATAAATCATAACCTTTCTCTGCATACGGGCTATCGGCTGCAATTTCCGTGGAACTGGTGCTATCTGCCCCCTCCTTTGACACATTCGCCGTTTCCTTACTCATTCCTTTACACCCTACTAGCGCAAAAGCTGTTACAAAAGCCAACGTAAGAGATAGTAATTGTTTCATTTTCTTTTTCATCATCATTTTCTCCTTTTCATTTTCTTTTTTTATCGGTACTTTTCATACGGTTGAAAGCACCTTACCCCTTTACTGCACCAATGGTAAGCCCTTTTACAAAATACTTTTGTAAAAACGGATAAAGTAATACAATTGGTCCAGTTGCAATGACTGTCATTGCAAGCTTTAATCCTTCTGACGGAAGCTGTCCAACCTGCATTCCTGTTTGTGCCGCAACACGTTTTAAAGCATTGGTACTATTTAAAATGTTTTGTAATGTATACTGTAAATTCCAGTTATCACTAGTACTCATAAACAGCATGCAATTATACCAATCATTCCAATAAGCTAACGCGATAAATAAAGTCAGCGTTGCAATCAATGGCTTTGCCATTGGTAAAATAACCTTATAAAAGATAAAAAAGTCTCCAGCTCCATCAATTTTGGCAGCCTCTGTCATTTCAAACGGAATTCCTTTCATAAAACTCTTTGCAATAATCATATTCCAAACTGAAAACAGTCCTGGAACAATCAACGAATACATATGGTTACTAAAATTAAAATATTTTGTACATAGTAAATACCAAGGAACAAGACCACCGTTAAACAATGTTGTAAAGAAAAAGAAAAATGAAATTTTATTTCTCCATGGAAAATCAGGTCTTGCTAATACGTACCCTGTCATAGTAGTTAAGAAAATAGATAGAGCCGTTCCTACTACCGTTACAAAAATAGTCACTCCATAAGCATTTAGTATACTCTCTGGGCTTTTTAAAGCCATTTGATAGGCTTCTAGCGAAAATTCTTTTGATGTAACAAAAAATTGATATCCTTTTGTCACGATAATATTTTCTTTGGTAATTGATCCAACTATGATTAAATAAAATGGAATCACACAGGCAAGAGCAAAAATTCCGACTAATATGTATGCCATAATATTAAATGCAATTACATCTTTTCCTTTTTTTATTTTCATCTTTTTGCCTCCTAAAATAATGTATAGTCTGGATCAAATTTCTTCACAATATAATTGGCTGTACAAATTGTTACAAAACATAATACCGACTGAAACAATCCTGCTGCAGCTGACATTCCTATATTGGGTGAAGTTATCAAGGATCGGTAAACATATGTGTCAATCACATCCGAGGATTGAAGCAATAACTGATTCGCTCCTACTAACTGATAAAACATTCCAAAATCACCACGGAAAATATTCCCGATTGCTAAGAGTGTCATTATAAATATCGTTGGTTTTAAACAAGGTATCGTAATATAGCGTATTCTTTGCCATACAGATGCTCCGTCAATTTGTGCTGCCTCCATCATTTCCTGGCTAATGCCTGCAATGGCTGCTAAATACACAACAGTTCCGTATCCCGTCTGCTTCCACATTCTAACAAAAAGCATTACGATTGGCCATCCAGATACCTGTTGATAAATACTAAAGTCTTCTATCCCAACTGCTCCAAGCAATGAATTTAACACACCATTTTCACCAAAAATATTTAGCATAATGGTTGAAACCACTACCCATGAAATAAAATAAGGAAGGAAGATAAACCCTTGTGTTACTTTCTTAAAAATTTTACCGTTTATTTCACTTAAAATAATTGCAAACCCTACCTCAAAAATGATTCCAAAGAAAATGAAAGCCATATTGTATAACAAAGTATTTCTGGTAAGCTCCCAAATCTTACCGGTTACAAATAAATAACGGAAATTATCAAATCCTACCCAAGGACTCCCCAAAAAACCATCGTAATAATTATAGTTTTTAAATGCTACAACAATTCCTGCCATTGGAATATAGCTAAAAATAATAACAAATAAAATTGGAGGCACCAACATCAGTAAAAGTGTTTTATTTCTTTTCACATTTTTAATTAAACTATTCATAAATCAATCCTTTCTCTGCCGATGCTTTGGACATTGAATCCATAAAAAATAACAATTTAATTGGCCGCTTTATCCTTTATTTTACGAAACACTTGTAAAGAATCCAGTGCCTTTCCTGTCGAATTAAACATAGCCATATTGTCCCAAGAGCTTCCTTTATCCTCTGTTGCATACTCTATTACCTTATCGTGAAACAGTAATTCATAATTGCCAGATACCTTAGATGCAAAACCAGTTCCATATCTTCCGCTTTTTGCTGTATCTACACCAATCCATGCAGGTTCCCAATAAAATCCACCCAATCCATATCCGTTCGTGCCTGACTGTGTATTAACAGATGCAACTGCCATAAAGACTGCTTCAATTGCTTCCTTTTGTCCAGCCACACTAACTTCATAGTCTGAATATGCCATGTCACTCAAAGAGCTAACATTGTTACCCGTAGAGTCAGCATTTGCAAATGTGTATGGATAAGAGGTCTCTGCTACCATTACTTTTTTGTTGTATGTTTTTGCAACATTTTTTAGCGAAGTAGCCAGTTCATCTACACTACCGTGCCAAAATGGATACGCTGATACTGCAAATACATCATAATCAATTCCTTGTAAAGCTGCTTGCTCGGCATACCAAGTAGCTGTAGTATTGGGATCTGTAAAATGAAGTGCTTTCAGAATCGCTTTCTCACCAGACAATCCATATTCGTTGTTTATCGTATTGACAGCTTCGCAACCCTTTTGCATTGCTGCTCCTACTCCACTGGTAAGATTCCATATCCCGTCATATAGTCCACCCATTCCAGCCATCGTACCCATTGTTTCGTTTCCAATCTGTACCATTCCTACATCCACTCCTGCCAAAAGAAGCTTAGAAAGAGAATCATATGTAAAATCATAAACTGCATCAGCCTTTTGTTCTAAAGTGTAATCCTTCCAGGCTTTTGGAGCATATTGCTTAGCAGGATCTGCCCAGAAGTCAGAATAATGAAAATCAACAAGCAATTTCATTCCACGTGCTTTGGCACGCTGACCAATGGTAATTGCTTTTGCAATATCATTATTTCCACCTCCATAACCTAATTTACTTTGGGTATCATAGGGATTGTTCCATACACGAACACGTATATAGTTCACTCCTGCATCTTTTAGAATGTCAAACATATCTCCCTGTGTCCCATTCGCATAGTAAAACTTTTGTCCAGCTTCTTCAAAGGCTATAATACTAGAAATATCAACTCCTCGAATAAAGCTTTTTGTAATTCCTTCATTCTTTTTCGCACCCTTTACATCACAGCCTGCTTGAAGGAAAATGACAGCACCCGCAATCATACTAAATGCCAATGTCATACTTGTGGCAACCCATTTCCATTTTCTTTTTTTACCCATTTAATCTCCTCTTTTTATTATTTTTGCGCAATTTTATAATATTGCGTAAATTAATTGCGCTATAATGATATTTTATGCCAAATTGATTCACTTGTAAATTGATAATTATATACAAATATCACAAATGTTTTTTGTTTGTTTTTTCATAAAAAGGGTGCGCAATTATTTTGTATAATTGCGCACCCTTTTTATCCTTTTAATATAATATGATGCAGTGTCAAAAAGTTGGAGTTAAACAAAATTGTATTACTTTTCCATAGACTGGGGGTGCACTTACTTTTATTCCAACCTCCAGCAACTCCTTCTCTTGCACTTGTATATTTGTGATTTGGTAAAGCATCCACTCTTCGTCTTGCGGAAAGATTTGTGTTAGACAAGTCTTTTCTTTAGTTTTTGCAAATAAATGTATTTCTACTCCAGTGGTATTATCGCCTTTATAGCGACAGGATAATTGATAGCTTCCCTTTTTTAAAGGCTGTGACTTCGTCTTAAGTATCCACTCACAGATTTCTTCTGCTCGAAAAAAAAAGACATTTTGTTCTAGCACTCCTACTTCTTGTACTTTCTCTTTACCAATGTTGATCTCAAGACAATGATTTCCTTTTGTTACGTTTACTTCCCAGCCTTGCATCCCCTTTTCAAAGCTTGCATTGTTAAGGAAATTTTGCTGTCTATCTCGTATCTCTTTTAGTACTGCCTTTACTTTTACTATTTCTTCATATCCTTCTACCACACCACTTACTTCATAAATTCCATCTTCCTCTTCCAAAGCACTTTCCCACATAATCTCTTTTTCCATCAATGTTCCATCCATTTTAAGTGCTTTGACTTTGGGCAATAGCTCTCCCATTTTATGTAAATGTTCTCTCGTAGCAATTTCGATCTCTAGGGGTACATAGACTTTAGCGATCTTATCTTTGTTTTTTTCAAATTCATGATAGGAGATTGCACGTAGCCCTTCGGTAGCTACTCCATTTTCATCCACTAATGCCATACAGCTTCCCCAACCTTCCATGTCCTTTGGCATACGCATAAATGGTTCCCAATAAAAAAATCCCATTCCTTTTTTCTCACTTACATTTGCTATAATAGACTCGATTAGTTCTAGTACTTTCCTTTGATTTTTTGGTGTGGCAAAAAAACCTGCCGCATGTTCTTGTGCTTCTCCAAAGAAAGTGCCATTGCTTCTTTGAAATGCATGTGCTGTTTCGGCTACTAATAAATCTTTTCCGTATTCTTTTACCAGATTTTCCATTGTATTTTTAAATTCATAAAACGTACCATGCCAAAATGGATAGTAGGACAATGCAATGATATCAAAATCTTCTACTCCATTTTCGATTGCTGCATCAAACCATTCTTTGTAATAAACATAGCGTCCGCCCTGATCAAGATGTATCACCACTTTTGTCTCTTCTCTTGACAAGGTATCACGTACCGCCCTAATACCACTGTTAATTAATCCTGCCAATCCTGTCCAGTTTTTTACTGCTCCTTCTGGAAATAGCATACCTGTACGAATTTCATTTCCAATCTGTACCATATCAGGAACTGTGCCTGCATTTTTTAACGTACACAAAACCTCTTTTGTATAAAGATAAACAGCTTCTTTCAACTCAGTATCATTTAAATGTTCCCATGCTTTTGGCTTTTTTTGATGACCGGGGTCAGCCCACCAATCCGAATAATGAAAATCAAGGAAAAAGCCATATCCGTACTTCTTTATTATTTTTGCCATCTGTAATGTCTTTTCTAAATCACAATAGCCGCCTGATTCTTCAATCAACCAAGGTTCATTCCAAATACGAAGTCTTACATAATTAAATCCTTCTTGTTTTGCAAATTGCAATAAATCAACTGGATTTCTTTCATAATCATAATATTGATACCCTTTATCCTCCATCTTAAAAAAGTGTCTTCGACACTTCAACTCCCCTCCCCCTCAATCTTGAGGGGATTTAGGGGGTTTTCTTTTTGCTACAAATCCTTCATAATAATCTTATGAGCAACATACTTCAGGATATATTTAAAGATAACTATGAAAGAATGATTTATACTTTACACCCTCGCAAGTCGGTCATTGAAAATGTTAAT